>Ga0116175_1000045_pt1 | contig 101465 bp, 92 predicted proteins | sample AD_UKC125_MetaG_FD_89802 | JGI IMG/M metagenome (GOLD analysis project Ga0116175, IMG submission 89802) | Active sludge microbial communities of municipal wastewater-treating anaerobic digesters from USA - AD_UKC125_MetaG | ecosystem: Engineered > Bioreactor > Anaerobic > Digestate | place: USA... | reverse complement strand
CCCAACCGCTCGGCCAACTCCCGGCGCAGGGACAACGATTCGTCGTAGACGGTGGCGGCGGTGTCCCAGTGGCCGCGGGCTTGGGCGACGGCCCCGACGTTGTTCAAGGACACGGACAGGTCGCGCAGGGCTTCGGGGGTGCCCAACCGCTCGGCCAACTCCCGGCGCAGCCTCAGCGATGCGTCGCGGGCCAGTTCTGCCGTCGCCAGGTCTCGGTAACGGAAGGCGACGTCGCCGAGGAGGTCAACCAGGCCGATGACGTCGGCCCCGGGTTGTCGCGCCAAGACGTCGAGCGCGTGCCGAAGGTCGGTCGTCAGTCCGGCGTCGTCCTCGGCGGCGCCGTGGAGTTCGGCGGCAGCGACGAACGCGAGGGCTTGCTCGAGGCTGTCCTCGGGAGCCGTTCGCGCCGCCTCCAGGGCCAGCGTGCGGGCAGCGCCGAGGTCGCTTCCGGCGACGCGACTGGCGCGGGCCAGCAGGCTGAGCACCGGCCCGGCACCGGCGGAACGGACACTCTCCGGGAGTGAGTAGCGAGCGAAGAGCAGACCCTCAACCTCCTCGGCAGCGGGGGTAGAGGTCATCGGTGCGTCGGGCGCCGGGCCCGCGAGTGCGTCGGTGACGACGAGGTAGAGCGAGCGCACCGACCACAGGTCCGCGGCATACTCCACACACTCGGCCGCCAACGAACTCGGGCCGAGCACGATCAACGCCCCCTGGCCCGGACGCGCGAGCCGGGTGCGCACCTCGTTGAGCCGACCGAGGATCCGGGCCCGCGCCGCCGCCTCCTTGGTGCCGTACGGCAACGAGACGACGCTCAACCCCTCCTGGGGAAGATCGGCCGTCACCGCCGCGACGACCTCGTCCGGCTCACCGGCATACACCCGGATCGGTTGGCCGCGGCGATGGGCCTGGGTCCGCAGCCGCTCAACCAGGTCGGCCCGGTCCACCGGATTGGCCGCTGCAACAAGCACGACGGAGGGCTGCCCGATCGTCCACTCGAGGTGGATCCGCAACTGATCCCACGCGCTGTTCAGCGTTCGATCGGGCGCCATCGGTCAGAGCAGCGGCTTGAGCAGCGGATGGACGTCGAACCAGGTCGTCTGGGCGTTGGGGTAGCGCAAGATGGCCCCCATCGTGATGAGTTGCATCTCGTCGCCCTTGCGCGCCTGGTCGGTGAAGAGCATGTGCGTGTCGCGGACCTGGCGCAGGATGTCGAGATGCTCACGCGTGAGCACGGTCGTGTAGTTGTCCCGGAGGTTGGCCGCCGCCCGCTGTACCGCCGACGCATCGACCGGCAAGGACTTGGCGTCGACAAGGATGAGCCGGGTCAACCGGAGCAGGTCGCGGAAGGTGCCCCCGCTCAAGGTGAGTAGTTCGCGCCAGCACTCCTCGGACATGAGCCGACTCGGGTCAGCGCCGGGAGCCCGCCGGGCGATGACGTCCTGCAAGGCGGCATACCCCGGCTCGTAGACGGCCCCGGCGCGGTCATGCAACTTGACGTTGACGACATGCCGGAGCGAGCCGCTGCCGACCTCGAGGTAGATGGGGATCGTGTAGATGATGTGCAGGTTGGGGATCTGTAGGTCGGCGGCCAATTCGATGAACGTCGCCTCGACGGAGGCCCGCACCTGCTCGAAGGTCTCGCCGATCCCGCGGAAATGATCGATCGAGTCGACGATGAAGACGACGGGCTCCGTGGCGTCCAAGGTGGCGAGGATGTCGGCGAAGAAGGCGTGAAACTCGGCGCGGAAGGTGCGGCGATTGTGGTTGAAGATCTCCTTGGCCTCGGCCGCGAACGTCGGGTCGTCCTTGAGGTAGGGGGCGATCTCGACGCCGGCCTTGACCACCCCTCCGTCGACGTCGAGAGTCCCCTTGCCGGTGAACCGGATCCGTTTGAGGAACTCCCAGTAGCGGCGCATCGGCGGGCCGTTGAGGTCGTGATCGATGGCATGCGCGAAACCGGCGGCCAAGGCGTGGGGGAGGATCGCGGTCTCCATGGGGAGCAAAGTGTTGAAGTAGTCCTCGACATCCATGAAGGCGACCCGGTATCCCTCCGCCTCCAACTCGTGGCGCAGGCGCACCAGTTCCGAGGTCTTGCCACACCCGCGGAACCCCGAGAACCACTGGACCGACTGCGCGACACTGAAATCGATCTCGTCGCGCATCCGGGGCACGTGGTCGTAGTCGCGCATCCCCGCGCGCTCATAGATCGGCACGTAGTAGGCCTGGGCGCGCTCGTCGGTGCCGTGCTGGATGTCGACCGCCCGGTAGAAGTCCCGGCGGTACTCGCGGTCGCTCCGCTGCTCCATTCCGCGAGTCTATGCCCCTACGACGTGGAGGCCGGGGCGCCCGCGGACTGACTCTCCGATCCGGCCGGTCCCGGGGACGTGGGGCGCCAGGGCGCGGCGTTCTTCAGGACCGTGCCGTCGCGCAGCGTCACGTCGTAGGTGATCGTCGGTCTGGGGCCACCCTCGCCGCTGGGCAGGCCGGCGTCGGCCGGGTTGAAGGCCAACCCGGGCCACCACGCGGCATACGTGCCGTCCTTGACGGAGGCCTGCACGCTCACGCCCTGGGAGTGGATCGTCACCCCGACGACGTCGGAGCCGACGCGACCGGAGGTCACCGAGGCCGGCTCCTGGCGCCCGGACCCGAACAGGCCGGTGTCCTTCCCGAACTCGGCGATCGCCCCCTCGGTGAAGTCCCGCCCGGTCGGCGCGGCGAACCCGCCGCCCCCCGCCGCGGCCGACGACACATGCGTGGGGTTGGCGCCCGAACCGGCCGGCAACTCGGCCAGGCACGAGGCCGTCCACTCGTAGGCGTTCGGCGTCGTCGTCGCGAGCAACACCGCGACCCAGGTGCCGCGACGCTCGGCGAGGCGAACGGCGAGGTCCGAGGCGCGCACCGACGGGGCCGGTGCCCCGCCGATGGTGCCGAGTTGGTCCCGGCAGGCATTGACGACCCGTGCGAGTTCGCCGGGAGCCACGCTCGTCGGGGTCGCCGTCCATGTCGCGTAGGCATAACTCGAACCCAGGCCGGGCAGGGCGACGACTCCGGCGGCCAGGGCGGCGGTCGCGCCGGTGGCGAGCGCCACCCGGCGCCACGGGTGGCGGCGCGGCGGAATCCAGCCGGCCGACGATCCGGGCGCCACACCCGGGGCGGCGGCGTCGAGTGCGGGGCCCCACTCGGCCGTGGGGTCGCTGGCCATGACGGCGGCGAGCAGGTGGGCCTGGCGTTCGCGGTCCACCGGTTCCCCCGCGGGGGCGGCGTCGAGGGTGCGCAGGGTGTGGTCACGGGCGGGGTCGAGGACGTGGACGTTCATGGTGTGCTCTCCTGCAAGGTCGGGTGGTCGGTGGGCGATTCGAGGCGGGGGGCGGGCGGCGCGGCGGCGGCTCGCGGCCCGGCCGTGGGCGTTCCGGCGGCGGTGACGTGCCCCCGCGCCGGGGCGAGGAGGTGCCCGCGCAGCGCACGCCGGGCTCGTGAAAGCCGCAACCGGTATGCCGCCGAGCTGATCCCCAACACCCGCGCACCTTGCGCGGACGTGAGGTCCTCGAACAGGGCGAGTGAGAGGACTTCCTGCTCACCGGCCCCGAGGCGCTGCCAGGCGGCGGCAAGGTCCACCCGGGCCGCCACCTCGTCAAGCCCGGACTCGGCGGCCGGGTCTCGACCCGGCATACCCGCCGGCTGCGCGCACAGCCGGACCGCCACCGCATCCTGGCGATGCTGGGAGCGGGCCGCGTTGAGCAGGCACCGGCGGGCGACGGCATACAGCCACGGCAGCGCTTGACCGGGGGCGACCGGCACGGCGTCGAGGCGCCGCCAGGCGACGAGGAAGGTCTCGGCGACGATGTCGTCGGCACTGGCCGGGTCGGTGCGGCGCCGCGCGAACCTCAGGATCGGCTCGTAATGCGCGGCGTACACCTCCTTGAAGCGGGTCTCACGCTGCGCGGTTGTCGGTCTCACGTCATCCCTATGTCCACCAGGGCCGTGGGTGTGTCAGCCGGCCGTGCGCCGACCCGCCCACTCCCGCAGTCGCGGCGCCGGCCACGTCGTCACGATCCGGTCGGCCGGTATGCCGTGCGCGGCCGCACGCGCGCACCCGTAGGCCTTCATGTCGAGTTGCCCCGGGGCATGCGCGTCGGAGTCGATGGCGAACAAACACCCCATCTCCAACGCCAACGACAGCAACTCATCGGGTGGGTCGCTCCGCTCCGGGCGCGAGTTGATCTCCACGGCCACCTCGTGTTCGGCGCACGCCTCGAACACCGCCCGCGCGTCGAACTCCGACGGCGGGCGTGTGCCCCGAGACCCCTCGACCAGCCGGCCCGTGCAGTGCCCCAGCACGTCGACCCGGGGGTTGCGCACCGCGGCGAGCATCCGGGCCGTCATCGGGGCGCGGGCCATCCGCAGTTTGCTGTGGACCGAGGCGGTGACGAGATCGAGCCGGTCCAGCACATCGGCGCGCTGGTCGAGCCGGCCGTCGTCGAGGATGTCGACCTCGATGCCGGTGAGGAACGCGAACCCCTCCCCGACCGCCGCGTCGATGGCCTCGACGATCCCGATCTGGGCGAGCAGCCGCTCGGCGCTCAACCCTCGGGCCACCCGCAACGACGGGCTGTGGTCGGTGAGGACGAGCCACTCGTGGCCCAACTCCATCCCGGTGAGCACCATCTCGTCGATGGGCGAGCCGCCGTCACTCCAGTCCGAGTGGAGGTGGCAGTCGCCGCGCAGCGCGGCATACAACTCCTCCCCACCGGCGGCCAGCGGACCCCCGACCTTCTCCTCCAACCCGGTGAGGTATGCCGCCCGCTCACCGCGCGCGGCTGCCTCGACAACCCCGGCGGTCGCCGACCCGATGCCCGGCAACTCCTGGAGCGTGCCGGCGCTGGCGCGGGCCTCGACCTCCCCGGGCGGCAGCGCCTTGAGCGTCTTGACCGCGCGCCGGAAGGCCTCGACCCGGTAGGTGCCGGCGCGGGAGCGTTCGAGGAGGTAGGCGACCCGGCGCAGGGCGTCGATCGGCCCCGGGGGCGACGGGTCTGGCACCAGGGCGGTGACCATCAGCCGACGATTTCTTCCAGGGCTGCGAGCAGCCGGTCGACGTCCGAGTCGTCGGTGTAGGGCGCGAGCCCCACCCGGATCGCGCCGTCGTCGCCGAGGCCGAGGCGCCGGCTGCACTCGAGGGCGTAGAAACTGCCGGCCGGGGCGTTGACGCCGCGCTCCGCCAGGGCCCGGCGGACGTCCTGGTCGTCATGCCCGTCGAGGGTGAAGAGGAGCGTGGGCGTGCGCTTGGCCGCGTTGGCGAAGACGCGCACGCCGGGCAGCGCCCGGATGCCGGCTTCGAGGCGGGCCCCGAGGCGCTGTTCGTGGGCGTGGATGGCGTCGAAGGCGGCCACGAGCCGGTCGCGGCGGTGCGAGGCCGCATCCTGTTCACCGGACAGGGAGGCCAGGAAGTCGACGGCCGCCGTCGTCCCGGCCATGAGCTCATAGGGCAGGGTGCCGAACTCGAACCGCTCAGGCACCTCGTCCCTCGACGGCGCCAACTTGTCGATCGCCAGCCCCTCGAGGATCTCCGGGTCGGCGGCCACCACGCCGCAGTGCGGGCCGAGGAACTTGTAGGGAGAGCAGGTCCAGAAGTCGGCCCCGAGCCGGCGCAGGTCGACGCTCGCGTGCGCACTCGCATGCACCCCGTCGACCCAGAGCAGCGCCTCGACCTCGTGGGCGAGCTCGCCGACACGGCATACCGGCGGCTTGGTCCCGATGAGATTGCTCGCCGCCGTCATGGCAACCAGCCGGGTGCGCTCGGTGATGACGGCCGCGAACTCCTCGGCCCGCTGCTCGCCGGTCGCGGGGTCGAAGTCGGCCCAGCGCACGGTGGCACCGACGGCGGCCGCGGCCTGCACCCAGGGGCGGACGTTCGCGTCGTGGTCGAGCCGGGAGACGACGACCTCGTCGCCGGGACCCCAGGTGCGCCCGAGCGCCCGGGACAGGTCGTAGGTCAACGCGGTGGCGCTGCGCCCGAAGATCACCCCGCGCGGGTCGGCGCCGAGCAGGTCACCGAGGGCGGCTCGGCAGGCGCCGACGATCTCCTCGGCCCGCCGTTCGGCCGCCGTGACGAACCCCCGGTTGGCCACCGCCGACGTCAGCGTGCGCGCCACCGCCTCGGCGACGACGTCGGGAGTTTGGGTGCCGCCGGGCCCGTCGAAATGCGCCGCCCCCTCCCGCAGCGCCGGGAAATGCGCCCGGACCGCCGCGACGTCGTAGCCAGGGTCTGAGGTGGCGCGCGAAGTCATGGCGTCCATCCTGCCGCCCCCGGGTCCGGTCCGGTATGCCGCGCCCGCCAGGAGGTATGCCGCCGCCGTGCCGCCGTCGTCGGCGTCGTCGGCGTCGTCGGTCGTCCTCCTCGGAGTCGTCGGCTGCCTTCGTCGGCGTCGTCGGCTGTCCTCGTCGGAGTCGCCCGAGCGGTCGCTACCAGGACGTGTGCAGCGGGCGGCCTTCGGCGAAGCCGGCGGTGCTTTGGACCCCCACCGTCGCCAACTGGTGGAACGCGGCCAAGGTGCGGGCGCCGGCATACGCACAACTGCTCCGCAACCCGCTCACGATCTCGTCGATGACGTCCTCGACGCTGGGGCGGGCCGGGTCGACGTACATCCGGGCCGAACTGATGCCCTCCTCGAACATCGCCTTGCGGGCCCGCTCGTATGCCGTGTCGGTCGCCGTCCGCTGCCGCACGGCGCGGGAACTGGCCATGCCGAAGGACTCCTTGTAGTGGCGACCCTGCTCGTCGGTGTAGAGGTCACCGTGGGATTCGAGGGTGCCGGCGAACCACGAGCCGATCATGACGTTGGAGGCGCCGGCCGCGAGGGCGAGGGCGACATCGCGTGGATGGCGCACGCCGCCGTCGGCCCAGACGTGTTTGCCCAGGTCACGGGCGGCGGCAGCGCACTCGAGGACGGCCGAGAACTGCGGACGGCCGACGGCGGTCATCATCCGCGTCGTACACATCGCACCCGGCCCGACCCCGACCTTGACGATGTCGGCACCGGCCTCGATGAGTTCGCGAGTGCCCTCGGCCGAGACGACGTTGCCGGCGACGACCGGGACTTGGGGGTGCAACGCCCGCACGGCGCGCAACGCCTCGAGCATCTTGACCTGATGCCCGTGGGCGGTGTCGATGACGAGCACATCGGCCCCGGCGGCGAGCAGCGCTGCGGCCTTGGCGGCGACGTCGCCGTTGATGCCCACGGCCGCTCCGACCCGCAGCCGGCCGGCGGCGTCGAGGGCCGGGGTGTAGAGGTGGGCGCGTAGTGCCCCGGAGCGGGTGAGGATGCCGACGAGGGCGCGGTCGGCGGTGACGACCGGGGCGAGGCGGCGGCGGGCATGGGAGAGGACGTCGAAGGCCTCGACCACATCGATGCCGTCGGGCACGGTCACCATGTCGCGGACCATGACGTCGCGCACCTGGGTGAACCGGTCGACCCCGGTGAGGTCGGTTTCGGTGACGATGCCGACCGGGCGGCCCTCGTCGACGACGACCGCGGCCCCGTGGGCGCGTTTGTGGACCAGGACGAGGGCCTCACCGGTCGTCGTCGCGGGGGTGAGGGTGACCGGGGTGTCGTAGACGAGGTGGCGGGTCTTGACGAACCCGACGACGTCGGCGACCACCTCGGCCGGGATGTCCTGGGGGATGATCGTCAGCGCCCCGCGCCGGGCCGTCGTCTCGGCCATCCGCCGCCCCGCGATGGCGGTCATGTTGGCGACGACGAGCGGGATGGTCGTCCCGGTGCCGTCGGTGGTGGACAGGTCGACGTCGAGGCGGCTCGCGACGTCGGACCGGTTGGGGACCATGAAGACGTCGTCGTAGGTCAGGTCGTGTGTCGGGGTCAGCCCGCCGTGGAACCGCACCCGGTCACTGTATGCCGCCCCGCCGACACCCGTCCGACCTCGCGACGTCGTCACCCATCGACCAACAGGTGGGTCCGTCGTCAACAATCGACCAATAGGTGGGTTGTGTACGCGCGGGGGCCAGGGGACAGCCGTCGGTCGTCAACAATCGACCAATAGGTGGGTTGTGTACGCGCGGGGGTCAGCGGGCGGGGGCCGGCGGGCGGGGGCCGGCGGGCGGCCGTCGGTCGTCAACAATCGACCAATAGGTGGGTTGTGAACGAAGATCGCCGTTCACCCAGCGCGATGAAAGCGTTTTTACTACACTGGTCCCACCACGTTCACGCAGCGTCGCGCGACCTGGGTCTCCATGGTGGCGGCGCCTTCTCGAACCCCGGAGTCCTCGTGTCTCTTCGCCTCCCCTCGATCCTCACGACCGGCGCGGCCGTCGCCCTGGCCGCCGCGATCGCCGTCGTCGCCGTGCCCGCGCAGGCCTGCGCGGCGACCGCGACCAACAACCCCGGATTCACCGCCAACGTCATGGCCCCGCTCCAGATCACGGACTGGGCCGGTTTCGAATCGCAGATCCAGACCGCCAAGGAATACGGCGTTGACGCCGTGTCCGTCGACGTGTGGTGGGGACAGGTCGAAACCAGCGACAACGTCTTCAACTGGGGCTACTACGACACCGTGTTCGCCAAGGTCAAGGCGCACGGGCTCAAGATCGTGCCGATCTTCTCTTTCCACCAATGCGGTGGCAACGTCGGCGACACCTGCAACATCCCGATCCCGGGCTTCCTGGCCGCCAAGTACACCGGGCGCGTCCTCGGCGGGGTCACGCTCGACTCCCAGGGCTTGAAGTACAAGTCCGAGCAGGGCCACTACAGCAACGAAACGGTACAAGCCTGGGCCGACCCGCTCGTCTCCGGTGAGTATGCCGACTTCGCCTCGGCTTTCGCCGCCCACTACGCCGGGACGTATGCCGCTGACCTCCAGGAGATCAACGTCTCCCTCGGGCCGGCCGGTGAGTTGCGATACCCGAGCTACAACGCGCACGACACGGGCACCGGCTACCCCTCCCGCGGGGCGCTGCAGTCCTACAGCCCGTTGGCGCTGGCCGACTTCCGCACCTCGACGATGACCAAGTACGGCACCCTCGGCGCGGTCAACGCCGCCTGGGGAACGAACCTGACGAGCACCGCCCAGATCTCACCGCCCACCGACGGCGACACCTTCTTCACCTCCGGTGCCTACCGCACGAGCACCTACGGCAAGGACTTCATCGACTGGTACAACTCCGCCCTCGTCACCCACGGCAAGACCGTCCTCAACGCCGTGTCCGCGGCGCTCGGCTCGTCCTTCCCCGGGGCGGCCCTGGGCTACAAGGTCCCCGGCGTGCACTGGGCGATGACCAACCCGGCATACCCGCGGGCCGCCGAAGTCGCCGCCGGGCTGGTCCAAACGAGCGTCGACATGGGCGCCGACGCGACCGGCCACGGCTACGCCCGCATCGTGTCGCTCGCCACCCAAATCACGACGAGCCGCCCGGTCATCCTCCATTTCACCTGCCTGGAGATGAGCAACAACGACACCTCCCCGTACTACTCGCGCGCCCAGGACCTCGTCTTCTGGGTGGCGAAGTACGCAGGCACCAAGGGCGTGACCATCAAGGGCGAGAACGCGCTTGCCGGCGGGGTCGCCACCAGCGCGGGTTGGGACAACATCGTCAACGCCTTCGACTGGGCTCCCTACACCGGGCTCACCGTGCTGCGGGTCGGGGACGTCGCCTCGGGCTTGGGCCTGAGCCGGTATGCCGCGTTCATCGCTCGCTATCGCCAGCAGGTCACCGTCCATTACGCCGAGCCGGCCTCGGCTACGGGCTACACGATGCACCCGTGGAATGGTTTGAGTGGTGATCGGTCGATGACCTATGAGGGCTACCTCAACGGTCGTCACTGGTGGACGACCACCGTGACCGGCACCCCGACCTTCAACTTCTGCTTCGTCAGTAGTGCCGGGACCTGGGACGGGACGAACCGCTGGTACTCGGCGAACTCGACCCAGATCTACGTGCTCCCCGGTTCGAGCAACGTCGCCATCACCCGCCCGTAGCAGCGCGCATACCGGTTCGGCGGCGGCGCCCGGCAGCACCCGCCCGACCTGGCGACGGCCGTCAACATTCGACCGAACGTCGTCAACAATCGACCAATAGGTGGGTTGTGTACGCACGTGGAGGCGAGCGGGCGGCCGTCGGTTGTCAACAATCGACCTATTGGTGGGTTGTGTACGCGTGTGGGGCGAGCGGGCGGCGGTCGGTTGTCAACAATCGACCTATTGGTGGGTTGTGTACGCGTGTGGGGCGAGCGGGCGGCGGTCGGTTGTCAACAATCGACCAATAGGTGGGTTGTGTACGCGTGTGGGGCGACCGCGCGGCATACCGGCTCGGCGGCGGCGCCGACGGCTGGGGGATGATGGCGGGGTGAGCCTGCTGGCACCCTCTCCCCAGGACGAACAGCGGCGGCGCGGGTTGCGCCGAATGCGCCTGGTCGCCCTTTCCTTGCTCGGGTTGGCGGCCGTCATCTTCGTGGCGACCCTGCGCCTGCCCCACGACGGCCTCTGGGGCTACGTCAACACGAGCGCCGAGGCCGCGATGGTGGGTGCGCTCGCCGACTGGTTCGCGGTGACGGCCCTCTTCCGGCATCCGCTCGGGCTGTCGATCCCGCACACGGCGATCATTCCGCGCCGCAAGAACGAGATCGGCCGCAACCTGCAGGAGTTCGTCACCGAGAACTTCCTCACCGAGGACATCGCCCGGGAACGCCTTGCCGCCGCCCGCGTCGCCGACCGGATCGGCACCTGGCTCGGCGCCCCCGACCACCGACGCAGGGTGCTCACCGAGGCGGTGCGCGTCTCCCGGGCCGGTCTGGGTCGGCTCAGCGACGACGAGGTGCGGCAACTCGTCTCCGACTTCCTGCTGCCCCGCCTCACCAAGGAACCCGTCGCCCCCATCGCCGGCACCCTGCTCGAGGGGATCGTTGCCCAGGGCACCCATGCCGGGCTGGTCGACCTCGGGCTCGAGCACTTCCACAACTGGTTGCGCGACAACCCCGGCACGTTCGCCTCGGTCATCGGGGAGCGGGCGCCCTGGTGGACCCCGCCGTGGCTCGACGACAAGGTCATCGGGTGGAGCTACGGCCAGTTGCTCACCTGGCTCAACGACATTCACCGCGACCTGCGCCACCCGGCCCGCCGCGCCCTTGACGACCTGCTCCGACGCCTCGCCGACGACCTGCAGACCGACCCCGAGGTCCAAGAGCGCGCCGAGGCGCTCAAGGAACGGCTCCTCACCCACCCCCAGGTGCCCGAGACCGCCCTCGCCTTGTGGAGTTCGTTCAAGGCAAGCCTGCTGGCCGCCATGGACGACGAGTCCTCCTACTTCCACGTCCGCGGCGACGAACTCCTCGAGCACATCGGCCGCCACCTGCGCGAGGACCAGATCTGGCGCGAGCGTCTCGAAGCCCGCCTCGGCGAGGCCGTCTCGTTCGTCGTCAACACCTACGGGCATGAACTGGCCGAGGTCATCTCGGTGACGGTCGACCGGTGGGACGGCAAGGAGGCCGCCGAGCGCATCGAACTTCACGTCGGGCGCGACCTGCAGTTCATCCGCATCAACGGCACGGTCGTCGGGGCCCTGGCCGGGTTGGTCATTCACGCGCTCGCCACGCTGTTGGGGTGAGGTATGCCGCCGCGGAACGCCCCAAGACCTGTCGAGTGAGGAGTTTGTGTCGCCTCACGCGCCGCGAGGCGACACAAACTCCTCACTCGACTGTCTGCCACCCGACGCATCCGCGCGGCCCCCGGTTGCCCCGAACCGAACCGAACCGAACCGGACGGCTCACCTCGGCCCGTTCACCCTTCCCCGGACCGGCCACCCGTGCCAGGGTTAGGGCTGGCATACCCCGCACGCCGTGGGCCCGGCACTGTCGCAGGAGGACACCATGACGCTCTGGCTCGACTCGCCGACCCATCGTGCCTGGCTCGAACGGGGTTTCAACGGCGTCATCGCGTTCGTGTCTCATTCGCCGCTGCCCGAAGGCGGGTTCGCCTGGCTCGACGCCGCCGGGCAGCCCATGACGGACAAGCGCCCCCAGTTGTTCCTCACCGCCCGCATGACCCACGTGGCCGCGATCGCCGAGGCTCGCGGCATACCGGGGTCCGGCGCCCTCCTCGACCACGGCATCGACTCCCTCCTGAGCCTGCACCGCGACCGGGAGCACGGCGGTTGGTTCACCGAGCCCGGCACGGTGACCCGCAAGTCGGCCTACGACCACGTCCACGTTGGGCTGGCCGCGGCGAGCGCGCGCCGGGTCGGGCACCCCCGGGCGATGGAGTTGTGGGAGCGTGCCGTCGAGGTCATCGACACCCACCTCTGGGACGACCGCAGCCGCACCCTGCGCGAGTCCTTCGCCCCGGACTGGAGCGACGAGGAGGACTATCGCGGCGCCAACGCGAACATGCACGGCGTCGAGGCGTTCCTCGCGATGGGGGATGCCAGTGGCGAGGTCATCTGGCACGACCGCGCCTACGCCATCGCCGCCCGGCTCATCAACAGCGCCGCGCGCGCCCACAACTGGCTCCTCCCCGAGCACTACACCGGCGACTGGGCGCCGGTCCTCGACTACAACGCGCGCATCCCCGACCACCCGTTCCGCCCGTTCGGGGTGACCCCCGGGCATCTCCTGGAGTGGGCCCGGCTGGTCGCGGACCTGCACACCTCACCGGTCGTGCCGCACTCACCGTGGCTCGTCGAAGCCGCAACTGCCCTGTCGCGCACCGCCCTTGACGACTTGTGGGAGGTCGACCACCGGCCCGGCCTGGTCTACACCGTCGATTTCGCGGGCAAGCCGGTCTCCCGGCTGCGGCTTCACTGGCCGGTCTGCGAGGCGATCCAGACGTGCGCGACCCTGTTCCGCATCACCGGCGATGTCCACTGGGCCCGGTGGTACGAGCGGGTCTGGGACCACGCCGCCCGCTACTTCATCGACGAGCGTGGCACCTGGCTCAACGCACTCGACGAGCAGTTGCGGCCGAGCGACCAGGTGTGGCCGGGCCGCCCGGACGTCTACCACTGCAGCGGTGCGCTTCTCGCCGGGTTGGGGCCGTCGTGGCCGTCGCCGTCGCGGTGGAACCGGGTGTTGTCCTAGCCGGTATGCCGCCCCGGCCCGGTATGCCGCGCCCGCCCGGTCCCAGCGGGGTCGCCGACCCGAGCCCGGCTGGGACTTGGCCCTGCGGCATACGCCATGGCTGGTATGCCGCAATCAACCGTTGGGTTGATCTCTCCCGGTGCGGGACGTCGCCTCCGGTCGCCAGACTGTCCCCGTGAAAAAGTCGCGCGCCTCCGTGAAGAATCCACGTTCGGTCGTCATCGTCGCCTTGCTCATCGTCGTCGCCTGGTTCGGCATCGGCGGGGTCGGCGGAGGCTCGGTTGGCAAGTTGTCGCAGGTGCAGAAGAACGACACGAGTGAGTTCCTGCCCAAAGAGGCCGAGAGCGTGACGGTCGCCGCCGAGGCGGCGAAGTTCCAGGGCGAACACGCCCTGCCCCTGCTCATCGTCGCCGAACGCCCGGCCGGACTCACCCGCGAGGACCTTGCCGCGGTCGGCGCGATGGCCCAGAAACTGCCGACGGTGACCGTGCCCAAAGCCGGGGGCACGGTGGGGGACTACCTCACCTCGCTCAAACCCGCGGTCATTCCCAGCCAGGACGGGCAAGGGGTGCTCGTCGCGGTGTCGTTGGACCAGGCCAAGGTGTCGACGACCGATGCCAAGGGCAGTAGGCCGCTGGGGGCGGTCGTCGAGGCAGTGCGCGGGGCGGTCAGTGCCGACCTGGGTGCCTCCGGGCTGTCGACCCACGTGACCGGCCCGGCGGGGTTCGTCGCCGACATCGTCCAGGCCTTTGCCGGCATCGACGGCATCCTTCTCGGCGTCACCCTCGCCGTGGTCCTCGTCATTCTCCTCGTCGTCTATCGCAGCCCGGTGCTGCCGTTCGCCGTGCTCATGTCGGCGGTGTTCGGGCTCTCCCTCGCCGGAATGGTCGTCTACCCGCTGGCCAAGGCCGGGCACATCGACCTCTCCGGGCAGAGCCAGGGAATCATGTTCATCCTCTCCGTGGGGGCCGCCACCGACTACGCGCTGCTCCTCGTGGCCCGCTACAAGGAGGAACTCCACGAATACGAGTCGCCGTGGGAGGCAATGAAGGTGGCTTGGCGGGCCGCGGTGGCTCCCATCCTCGCCAGCGGCACGACCGTCATCCTCGGCCTGCTCTGCCTGCTCCTGGCCCAACTGGGGAGCACCCGCGGTCTGGGCCCGGTCGGTGCGTTCGGCATCCTCGGCTCGATGGCGGCCTCGCTCACCCTGCTGCCGGCCCTGCTCGTGCTCGGGCGGCGCTGGATCTTCTGGCCGCGCATCCCGCGCTTCGACCACATCTCCCCGTCGGAGGCCGTGACGGAGGCGCTGCGCCCCGACACCCCGAGCAAGGGGTGGGCCCGGGTCGCTCGCGGGGTCGGGCGTCACCCGCGCCGCACCTGGATCATCACCGCGCTCGCCCTGGCCGCCGCCGCCGCGTTCGTGCCGACCTTCAAACAGGACGGCATCACCGCGAGCGAGACCTTCCGCACCCAGGTCGAATCCGTCACCGGCCAGACGGCGCTCGAACGGCACTTCCCCGCGGGCGCCGGCTCCCCGGTCCAGGTCCTCGTCCCCGAAGACAAGGTGACCCAGACGCTCGAGGTGATCTCGCGGCATACCGATCTCAAGGATGCGTATGCCGGGGTGGCCCCCGGTGCGCCCGCGAAAGTCGTCGACGGCCAGGTCCTCGTCCAGGCGACCCTGACGATGCCCGGCGAAAGCCCGGCCGCGGGCGCCGTCATCGAACGGCTCCGCACCGACCTCGACGCGGTCTCGCCGCAGGCGCTCGTCGGCGGGCGGGCGGCCGAAGCCCAGGATGTGCGCTCCGCGAGCGACCGTGACTTCCGGGTCCTCGTGCCGGCTATCACGTTCGTCGTGTTCCTCGTCCTCATCCTGCTGCTGCGGGCGCTGGTCGCGCCGCTGCTGCTCATCGTGGCCAACCTGCTCTCGTTCGCCGCAACGATCGGGATCAGCGCGCTCATGTTCAACCACGTGTTCAAGTTCGCCAACGCCGACCCTTCGACGATGACGATCGCGTTCGTGTTCCTCGTCGCCCTCGGCGTGGATTACTCGATCTTCCTCATGACCCGGGCGCGTGAGGAGGTGCCGCGGCGCGGCACCCGGCAGGGCATCCTGGCCGCGCTCGCCGTCACCGGTGGGGTCATCACGAGTGCGGGAATCGTGCTCGCGGCGACCTTCGGGGCGTTGGCGGTGATCCCGTTGCTGTTCCTCGTGCAGACAGCGTTCATCGTCGCGTTCGGGGTGCTCATCGACACCCTCATCGTGCGTTCGCTGCTCGTGCCGGCCGTGGTGCATGACCTCGGCGACCGCACCTGGTGGCCGAGTCGGCTGCGCAAGGTCGCTGCCGACTGAGGTCGCGTTCGCGCGGTGGCCGGCGCGCCAGGCCCGCGCCTGGCCATCGCGCCAGGCCCGTGTCAGATCCGCGCCGGACCCGTGTCAGGCCGCGTCTCGGCATCCGGGACGCGGCCTGACGCCACCCTGCGTCCCATCGGACGCTCGGCTGTCGGGCAGGCAACGTCGAGACGGCATTCAGGAAACTCTCGGAATTCGCCCCTACGCTCACCGCCGTGTTTGACTCAATCCTTGGTTTGCCGCTGCACCCCCTCGTGGTCCATGCGGTCGTCGTGTTGCTCCCGTTGGCTGCGCTGGGTGTCATCGCCCTCACCGTGGTCCCTCGCTGGCGGCAGCGGTATGCCGCGCTCGTCCTCATCGCGCTGGTGGTTGCCACTGGGTCGGCGTTCGTCGCGAAGGAGTCCGGTGAGGCCCTGGCGCGCGTCGTCGGGGAACCCGGTGACCATGGCGAGTGGGGCGACCTGGTGCCGATCGCGGCGTTCGCGCTGCTCGTGGTGGGGGGCGCCTGGCTGGCTACCGTCATGTGGGGCGGCCGGAGCGGTCGCCGCGGCGCCACGAGTGCGGCCATTGCATCCAGTAGCGGAGCAGAGGGGGAGGCGGCACCCGCGAGGGATCGCGCACCGAAATCCCAGCGTTCGGGGCTCGGCTCGACCCTTTTCGGCGCGGCCGCGTCCTTGGTGGCGCTCGCGGTCCTCGGGGTGACGATGGCTGCGGGGCACACCGGCGCCAAGGCCGCCTGGTCCGAGGTCGACATGTCCAAGACGGGCTCGACCGCCTCACCCTCGGTGTCCCCGTCTCCGTCGGTGTCGGCGTCAGCGTCCGCCAGTGGCTCGGCCTCGCCGTCGGCTTCTGCCAGTGGGTCGGCGAGTGCGCCCAGCGCATCGCCCACAGAAGCCACGTACACCATGGCCCAGGTGGCCAAGCACGCCACCAGCAGCTCTTGCTGGAGCGCCATCAACGGTTCGGTCTACGACCTGACCCAGTGGCTGTCTCAGCACCCCGGTGGCGCGAGCCCGATCCGGTCGATCTGCGGCCGCGACGGCAGCACCGCCTTCAACCAGCGGCACGCGAACACGGCCGAGGCTCAGGACACCCTGCCCCACTTCAAGATCGGCACCCTCGCTCCCTGACCGGGGCACTCTCGACGCCAACTCAGCGATCGTGGGCGGGCCGCGGGTCTTCCGCGGCCCGCTGCGCCGTTGTAGCGAGGAAACCGAGCATCGCGGTGGCATCTTTCGTGCGATAGAAGCCCACCATGGTGGCATTGAACGTATGCCGTGCCGCCGCCGGGATCGAGAGCGCGTCGAGTCCGTGGCTGAGCAGGTGGCCGTTCATCATGGCCCGGCCGGTGCGCTTGTTTCCGTCGAAATAGAACTGGTGCAAGGCGGCGAAGAGGAAGTACAAACGTGCCTGCCCGGTCACCGTGGGGGTCGCCGCGATGGCTTCGAGGCCCGCGGCATACAGGGTGGTGAGATTGGCCGCGCCCGCCTCCGTGAGTGGGGGTATGTGCCTCCCGTGTTCGCCGAGGTAGACCGACGGCGTGGTCGTTTCCTGGCCCTCACCGCGGAACAGGCCGGCGTCGAAGGCTTCGTCGCGGGCCAGGACGGCGTGGATGGTGTGGCTCGTGGTCTTGTCGAGGGCGAAGGCACCTGATTTGACGAGCGACACGAGCAGCCGTGAGGAGTCGATGAGGCCCCGCACCTGGGCTTCGTCGCTCAGTTTGTGCCCCCCCACGGTTACGCCGTCCATGAGGGTCAGCACATCCGGATAGGTGAACGGGTTGCCTTCCAACTGGGCGGCATCCCAGACGAACTCGGGTAGCGCGCGCTGATAGCGCCACAGGACGCGCTCGACGCTCGATGCAGGCGGATCGGCAGGGGGCAGCACCGACGCGTCATAGGTGAAGCCCAACACGGGGTCGGTCATCGCAGTCGGCCTCCCTTCCGGCGTCACGCTACCGGAGCCGCGCGCGCTGGACCTTCGCCGTGGGAACGAAGCGAAGGACATGGCCTGGTCGGTGGGCCCCGTGGGACTCGAACCCACAACCTACGGATTAAAAGTCCGCAGCTCTGCCATTGAGCTAGAGGCCCGCGCTCTTTCCGCTGCCGCACCGGGTCACCGTCACCCACCGCGACGGTGAGCCGACGGCCTGCGCACGCGGGCGGCATACCGAAAGTCGCACCGCTTAGGGTACCTGCCCCGCGCTGTCACACTGGACCACGTGACCACCTCCTCGGGCGCCACTGGGCCGCGCCGCACGCCGCGGCGACCGGTGCCGTTCGGGCCGGAGGACCTCGAGGCCAACGGCGGCACCCTCCCCGGCCCCGCCGAGATCACCGAAATCGCACACCACACCGCCGCCATTCTCGTGGGCACCGGGCGCGCCGCCCGCGACCCCGAGGTGACGGCGCGATTGGTCGCCCTCGTCGATGACCTGGGCCTCGACACCGTCGCCGACCTGTGGGCCGGACGCCCCGCCCGCTCGCTGCCGGGGGCTTTGTGGCGCCTCTACGCGTTGCGAGAGTGGGTGCGGCGCAACCCGATTGAGGCCAGCCGTGAGTATGCCGCGGGCATCCGGTTCACGGACGTCGCCCACGCGGTGGCCGGGATCGCCGAACCGCCGTCCCCCGAGGAACTCGTGCGCGTCGTGGACGCCATCCTGACGGGGGTGTTCCAGGGCGATTTGGCGGTGGCTCTCGAGCGAGCTGCGGCCTTCTGCCTGGTGCTCGCCGCCGGACGCGCCGAGGTGGCGCATGACCGGGACGTCGATGATCGCGCCGGGGCCTCCCAACTCACCGCGTCGGCGGCGGCGATCCAGACCACCGGCGCCGACCTGGTGGCCGCGGCGGCCCAGTGGCGGGCGGGCACCCTCGACTGAGTCGGCGCCGCTCGTCTGGGCCGGTGCGGCCTTTGCGAGTGGTGTGGTCGGCCTGCTCGCCTGAGCAGGCACTCGCGAATGAGTCCGCCTGGCTGGACTGGTCCGGCTCGACTGGGGCTGGGACTCTTCGACTGTGCTGGCCTGGCGTGCTCACTGCGTGGCGCGGGTGTTCTTCGTGCTGGTTACCGTGCCGGAGGTGGGGTGATCGCCCCACCTTTCGCAGGGGAGCCTGCATGAGGTGCGGCTCGACTGGGGCTGGGACTCTTCGACTGTGCTGGCCTGGCGTGCTCACTGCGTGGCGCGGGTGTTCTTCGTGCTGGTTACCGTGCCGGAGGTGGGGTAATCGCCCCGCTTTTCGCAGGGGAGCCTGCACGAGGTATGGCGCCGGTCTTCGGCCGCGCGCCTCATAGGCCACTTGCATCCCAACATGCACAGGGCTTCCATGGATTTGTGGGATCGGTGCTCTTTGACCTCCCGCCGGGGTCGTTCCACCTCACGTCTAGGCCAGTCCGCCCGGGTTCAGCGCCGGGAGTGGGCCTTGGCTGCAGCTTGATGGTCGTCCCGACGACCACCAGGCATCAGCCAAGCGCTCATCTCTCATCCCACAGCGACCTGCTGCGGGTGACCGGGCAATAGGTGGGGTGATCACGACACAAACTGCACGGTAGCGCGACCCGAGGCCGAGCCCCGAGTGGCAGGAGGGCCCAGTTCGGCGAGCGGCAAGGCGGCGGCATATCCCGCGCGCTGAGGGGCGGACGCACGTGCCGCGAGGTGGCAGCGGACACGGGCTCGGGAGGGGGTGCCAAGGGGCGGGCGCGGAGGGGACGGCGGAGGCGCGTGCGGTGGGGGCGGCATACCGAACGGGGGAAGGCGACCGCAAACCCGGCGGCACTTTCGGGAACACCCAACCGGCTCCCGTGCGTTACCCTCCTTCGTGAGTGCCGGGCCGTGGCAGCCCCGGGTCCCAACATCAGCCGCTACGAGCGGCCTCGCGCCGTGAGGCGCTCCCGGCCCGGCACCCATCACCCAACGCCCCCGCCAAGGCCGTAGCCTTGGGGGCGTTCGTGCCCCCAAGAGCGAGAGACGACTGCAGTGGGACTTCGCCTCACGCCCCGTGATGACGGGTTCTTCGAGTTGTTCGAGCGCGCCGCGACGCTGATCGGGCGCGCCGCCGCCGAACTGACCGCGATCCTCGGCGCGCAGGACGACAAGGAACGCAAGGCCATCGCCAAACGGCTCGCCGAGATCGAGAGTGCCGCCGACGAAATCACCCACGACATCGTCCACAAGATCACGACCTCCTTCCTCACCCCCTTCGACCGCGGCGACCTCTACACCCTGGCCGGCGCCCTCGACGAGTGCGTCGACACCATGGAGGCCGCCGCCGATGTCATCCGGCTGCACCGCATCGACGAGTTCCCCCCGCGGATGGGACGCCAAGTGGACGTCATCGCCCGCATGGCCGATCTCACCGCGACCGCGATGCCCCGACTGCGCAACCTGCGCGACCTCGCGCCCTACTGCGTCGACATCAGCCGCCTCGAAAACCAGGCGGACAAGAACTACCGCAAACTCACCGCCGAACTCTTCGACACGTATGCCGCCGACCCGCTCACCCTCATGCGGTACCGTCTGGCCGCCGACGCCTTCAATGCCACGGTGAGCGCCTTCGACCAGGTGGCGCACACCATCGAGGGCATCGCGGTCAAGGAGACGTAGCGCAGTGGAGCAGGTGGCGCTGGTCGGGGTGGTGGCCCTGGCGATGGTGTTCAGTTACACCAACGGCTTTCACGACTCCGCCAACGCGATCGCCACCTCGGTGTCGACCCGCGCGCTCACCCCCCGGATCGCGCTCCTGCTCGCTGCTGGCGCGAACCTCCTTGGGGCCTTCTTCGGCGTGCGGGTCGCCGAAACGATCGGGTCCGGCATCGTTGACGCCACCGGCGCCACCCTGCCGCTGTGCGCCGGGGCGCTGATCGGGGCCATCGGCTGGAACATGCTCACCTGGTGGCGCGGGCTGCCCTCCTCGTCCTCGCACGCCCTTATCGGGGGCCTGGTCGGCGCGGCAGCCGTCGGGGGAGTGGGCATCCAGTGGCGCGCCGTCCTGGAACGAGTCGTCCTGCCCATGCTCGTCTCCCCGGTCATCGGCCTGCTCCTCGGCTGGGGCCTGATGACGGCCATCACCTGGGTCTTTCGGCGCGGGGATGCGCGGCGGGTGGGGCGCGGTTTTCGGTACGCCCAGACCGTGTCCGCGACGGCGATGGCATTCGGCCACGGGATGCAGGACGCGGCCAAGGTCGCCGGCATCGTCGTCTTGGCGCTTATCGCCGACGGCCGGCACGCTCCCGAGCACGGCGATTTCGTGCCGCTGTGGGTCGTGTTGCTCAGTGGGGTCGTCATGTCGGTGGGCACGTATGCCGGGGGGTGGCGGATCATGCGTACCCTCGGTCGGCGCCTCATCGCCTTGACCCCGCCGCAGGGATTCGCTGCCGAGACGGCCGCGGCCATCACCCTGGCGGTGGCGACCGCCTTCCGGGCCCCCATCTCGAGCACCTACGCGATCACCGCGGCGATCATGGGCGCGGGCACGGCGCGCAATGTGCGCCAAGTCCGGTGGGATGTCGGCCGCGACATCGCGCTCGCCTGGGTGGCGACGCTGCCCGGCGCGGCCCTGGCTGCGGCGGCCGCACACGGCATACTCCGCCTCGTGGGGTGAACCCGCACCCGGCGGGCACCCAAACCGGCGGGGCACCCGGGGGAGCGGGCGGCATACCGCAGCGCCGGCCCAGGCGACCACACCACTGCCACGGCCGCGATCACCACACCGCGGCGCCGGCCCCAGCTCCGACGCCGCGGCGCCGGTCAGCCGAAACGACCGCTGATGTAGTCCTCGGTGGCCTGCTCGTCGGGGTTGCTGAAGATCTTCTGCGTCGCCCCCACCTCGACGAGCCGACCCGGCTGACCGGTCGCCTTGAGGTTGAAGAACGCCGTCTGGTCCGAAACCCGCGCCGCCTGCTGCATGTTGTGGGTGACGATGACGATCGTGTAGCGCGCCTTGAGTTCGTTGATGAGGTCCTCGATGGCCAGCGTCGAGATCGGGTCGAGCGCCGAACACGGCTCGTCCATGAGCAGCACCTGCGGCGACACCGCGATGGCGCGCGCAATGCACAATCGCTGCTGCTGCCCCCCGGAGAGCCCGGCGCCGGGCTTGTCGAGACGGTCCTTGACCTCGTTCCACAGGTTGGCGCCCTTGAGCGAGGACTCGACGACCTCGTCGACCTTCTTCTTGTCCTTGACCCCGTTGAGCCGCAACCCCGCCGCCACGTTGTCCTTGATGCTCATCGTCGGGAACGGGTTGGGCCGCTGGAACACCATCCCCACCGTGCGGCGCACCGCGACCGGGTCCATCGAGGGGGCGTAGAGGTCCTGGTCGTCGAGGAGCACCTTGCCGCTGACGCGCCCGCCCGGGATGACTTCGTGCATCCGGTTGAGGGTGCGCAGCACGGTGGACTTGCCGCACCCCGAGGGGCCGATGAAGGCGGTGACCGATCGGGGTTCGACGGTCATCGAGACCCCTTCGACGGCCTTGAAGTCGCCGTAGAAGATGTCGAGGTCGTGGACGTCGATGCGCTTGGCCATGTCTGTCGGTGCTCTTTTCCGTATGCCGTGGAGCTGGCTGGCGTGGTCGGGTGCGGTTGGCTGCGTGGCGGGGCCGGGGCCGGGGCCGGGTTAGTTCTTGACCTTGCTGAACCGGCCGAGGAAGCGGCCGAGCAGGTTGAGGACGAAGACGAGGAGGATCAGGGTGAGGGCGGCGCCCCACACCCGGTCGAGGGCGGGTTGGAGGGCCTCGGTGCGGTCCTGGTTGATCATCGTCGGCAAGGTGGCCATCAGCCCGTTGAACAGGTCATGCGCCATCGACTTGGTGTAGGGGCCGAGGATGATGAGCGGTGCCGTCTCGCCCATGACCCGGGCCAAGCCGAGGAGGACGCCGGTGACGATCCCGGAGAAGGCCGTGGGGAGGACGATGCTGACGATGGTCCTCCACTTGGGCACCCCGAGGGCGTAGGAGGCCTCGCGGAGTTCGTTGGGGACCAGCTTGAGCATCTCCTCGGTCGAGCGCACGATCGTGGGGATCATGAGCAGGGTGAGGGCCAAGGTGACCGCGAACGGCACCCGCTGGAACCCGAAGGTCGTCACCCACAGGGCATAGATGAACAGGGCCGCGACGATCGAGGGCACCCCGGTGAGGATGTCGACCATGAAGGAGACGACCTTGGCGAGCCGGCCCCGGCCGTATTCGACGAGGTAAATCGCGGTGAGGACGCCGATGGGCACCGACATGATCGCGGTGACGGCAGCCTGCATCAAGGTGCCCTGGATGGCGTGGGCGGCACCGCCGCCGACGACCCGGGAGGTGATGCCGTTTTGGGAGAGTGACCACCAACTCCCCGAGAGCAGCATGTGGCCGCCCTTGACGAGGGTGCTCACCAGGATCCAGACGAGGGGGATGCAGGCGAGGAGGAAGGCACCCCACATGACGACGCGGGCGGCCCGGTCGGTGAAGGCGCGGCGCCCGGACATGCCCGTGAGGTCGGTGTGGACCGGCGGGGTCGTCGAGGGTTCGACGGCGGCCTGGGTCAGGGTGCTCATTCGGTGAAGGCCTTCCTGCGCTCGATGACGATCCGGGCGATCGCGTTGACGACGAAGGTGAGGATGAACAGGACCAGGCCCGCCGCGATGTAGGCGCCGGTCTTCTGCGGCGAGTCGAACTCGCCGGCGTTGAGGGCGATCTTGCTCGCGAAGGTCTCCCCGCCGGTGAAGATCGACCAACTCCACGCGGCGTTGGGGTTGAGTGCCGAGAGCAGGATCATGATGGCGAGCGTTTCGCCGAGGGCCCGGCCCAAACCGAGCATGGCGCCGCTGATGACACCGGGTTTGCCGAAGGGCAGGACCGCGGTACGGATCATCTCCCACTTGGTGGCGCCGAGGGCGAGGGCGCCTTCCTTGTGGGCCGTGGGCACCTGGGCGAACACCTCGCGGGAGATCGCCGTGATGATCGGCAGGATCATGATGGCGAGGATCAGCCCCGCGAACGCCAGCGTGCTCTTGGCGCTCGTCCCGACGTCCTTGAACAGCGGAATCCAGCCGAGATAGGTGTTGAGGAAGTTCTGCACCGGCTCGAAGTACTGGCCCGCGACGTTCAAGCCCCAGAAGCCGTAAACGATCGACGGCACCGCGGCGAGCAGGTCGATGATCGCCGCGGCGGGCTTGGACAGCCACGGCGGGGCGTACTGGGTGATGAACAGCGCCACCGCGACCCCCAGCGGCACGGCGACGGCCATCGCGATGACCGAGGTGATGACCGTCGCCCAGAGGAGCGCGGCGATCCCGAACCGCGGCTGCGCGCCCGAGGGCACCCACTCGGTCGACGTCAGGAAGTTGACGTTGTTGTTGAGCAGGGACGGCACGGCCTGGATGACGAGGAACAGGCCGACCAGGCTGACGAGGGCGATGACGAGCACGCCCGAGGAGGTGGCGGCCCCGCCGAAGAGGCGGTCCCCCCACCGGCCGGTGCTCGCCCGATCGCCCGTCAGGGGCGGACGGCCTTCTGGATCGGGCAGTTCGTCGATGACCGAGCGGCCCGTGATGGACGTCGACACGTGCGGTCCTTCGCTAGAGGTGGGTCAGACCGGGCAGTTGGCTCGGCAGCGCCACCGGGAGGTGGCAGCGCGACCGGGCCGGGCGGCATACCGGTTGCGTCGGCGAGAGGGGCACGAACGCAACCGGTATGCCGCGGTGCTCACGACAGGGCGTCGATCGCGGCCAGCACCTTGGTCTCGACCTCGGTGGGCAGCGGGGCGTAGCCGATGCCCTCGAGGCTCTTCTGGACATCCGCGGAGGCGAAGTGCTTGAGGAAGGCCTTGATGCTCTTCGCTTTGGTGGCGTCCTTGCCCTTGCTGCAGACGATTTCGTAGGTCACGAGGAGGATCGGGTAGGCCCCGGCCTCCTTGGTCGTGTAGTCGAGCTTGAGGGCGAGGTCGTTGCCGGTGCCGACCTGCTTGGCCGCAGCCACGGCCTTGCCGACCGCCGCGCCGGTCAACTCGACGGCCCCGCCGCCGTTGTCGATCTGGGCGACTCCGAGCTTGTTGTCCTTGGCGTAGCTCCACTCGACGTAGGTCACGCCACCGTCGGTGGACTTCACGCCCTCGGAGACCCCGGCGGACTTCTCCTTGCCCTCACCGGCGCCGGTCCACTTCTTGGCCGGCTCGGCGGCCCATTTGCCGCCCGCAGCGGCCTTGAGGTACTTGGTGAAGTTCTCGGTCGTGCCCGACTCGTCGGAGCGGAAGAAGACCTTGATCGCGGTGCTCGGGAGGGTGACGCCGGGGTTGACGGCGGCGATCGCCGGGTCGTTCCAGGCCGTGATCTTGCCGGCGAAGATGTCGGCGGCGACGGCAGGGGTGAGGACGAGTTTGTCGACGCCCTTGAGGTTGTAGGCGACGGCGATCGGGCCGGTCACCATCGGGATGTTCCAGGCCGGCGCGCCACAGTAGGCCTCGGCCTTTGCCGCCTCGGTCTGCCCGCCGTCGGCCGCGGTGGTCTTGAGCGCGGAGTCCGAGCCGGCGAAGTCGACCTGGCCGGCGGTGAACTGCTTGATGCCCGCTCCGGAACCGGTCGGGTTGTAGTTGATCTTGGCGCCCGAGCAGGCCTTGCCGTAACTGGCGATGGCCTCCTCGATGGCGTTCTTCTGGGCGGACGAACCCTCGGCGTTGATCGTGCCGGTGAAGCAGTCGACCGCAACCGGGGAGGACGAGCTGCCGGAGCCCGAGGTGTTGTCGGAGCCGCAGCCGGCCAGCACCAGGGAACCGATGACGGCGAGACTGGCCAACTGGCCGATACGCGTGGTCTTCACGAAGGACACCTTTCACAGGAGTGAGACGAGGAGCCGGACAGCCTTGGCCGACGTCTCGGACGCTAGGGAGAGCGGATGACGCGGCGGCCGGTCGCGGGTGAACGCGGCGTGAACGGTGCCCGGCTATTGCTCGACCAGTGGTCGCACAGCGTGGTGTGCGTCACGCGCGAGTGGTCGTTGTGCGCCTTCGGGGGCTTCGCTCGGGCCGCCTACCGTGCAGTAGGTGGGGCGATCGCCCCACCTACTGCACGGTAGGGCGCCCGAGGGTGTCCAACGACCGACTCGGCCCGGCGCAGGGACCCGGCGCCCACTGTGCACGGGGGCGCCGGAGTCAGGGGAGGTGGCGCTCGGCGGCGACGATCCGGGCGCGATCACCGCGGCCCGACACGTGGCATACCAACGCTTCCCCCTTGACGAGCCGGTCCGCGGCGGCCTCGGTGAGCAGCCCGGCGACGTCGTCGTGGCGGGGCAGGGAGGGGTCGACGGCCTCGACCAGGGTTGTCATGATCGTCGGCAGCACCGGTCCGTGCGAACACACCGCCACCGCCTCGCCCCGCTCGAGCAAGCGGTGCGTGTGGTGGACCGCCTTGGTCGGGTCCACCTCGAACCCCTCCTCGGACAGTCCCGCCTTGGTCCGGATCCGCAACCGGGCGGCTGCGGCATACGGGGCGAGCGTGTCGACACACCGCACCGACGGCGAACTCACCAGCCGGGTGATGCCGTATGCCGCGAGCACCGGTGCCAGCCCGGCCGACCGGGCCCGGCCCCGGCCGTCGAGCGGGCGACGCTGGTCGTCGTGACCGCGAAAGTCCGAGCGGGCCATCGCCTTGGCGTGCCGGACAACGACGAGCGGCCAGGTGTCGAGCCAGCCGTGTTGGTGCGCCTGGGCGACGGCGAGGAGCTGGTCGCGGTCGCGGGCATAGTCCAGGCGCGAATGGGCGGCGGCGATTGTCATCCAGTCGACCTGGTCGACCTCGTGGGCCAGCCGACCGGGTTTGCCGGTGACGGTGGCGGCCCAGTAGCGCACCCGCTTCTCGTCGGGGCGCCCGGTGCGGGACATGACCATGTAGGTCGCGTCGGGCAGGGGTATGCCGAGTCGGGCCTGCATCCCGGTCTCTTCCCGGGTTTCGCGGACCGCCGTGACGGGCCATTCCTCGCCGGGGTCGACCTTGCCCTTGGGCCAGGACCAGTCGCCGTAGCGGGGTCGGTGAATGAGGGCGACGTGCAGGGCGCCGTCGCGGATGCGCCACGGGATGGTCCCTGCCGCGGGAATCGCCGAGGGCATCAGGCTCGCGCCTTGCGCCAACGCTGGGTGTGGACCTCGATCATCGTCGCCTGCAGATCGGGCAGGGGGGCGCCGTCGTCGTCTCGGTGATGCCGGCGCCACCGGCCATCGCTGGTCAACGCCCAGTGTGACCAGTCGCCGGACATGCCCCGGGCCATCGTGTCGCGCAGTTGCTCGACGTGCTTGGGGGAGTCGACGAGGACGAGGGCTTCGACGCGCCGGTCGAGGTTGCGGTGCATCATGTCGGCGCTGCCGATCCAGGCCTCGCCGGCTCCTGCGCGCCCGAACAAGAAGATCCGCGAGTGCTCGAGGAACCGGCCGAGGATCGAGTGGACCCGGATGTGGTCGGACAGGCCGGGCACGCCGGGGCGAAGGGCGCAGATGCCGCGAACCCAGACGTCGACCTCGACGCCGGCCTGGGAGGCGCGGTAGAGCCCGTCGATGATGTCCTCGTCGACGATCGAGTTCACCTTGAAACCGATGTATCCGGACCCGGGCTCGGCCGCCTCCCGGGCGACCTGCTCCTCGATCCGGTCGAGGAGGCCGCGGCGCACCGAGCGGGGGGCGACGAGGAGGCGCTTGAAGCGGCTGCGGGGGGCCAGTCCGGAGAGTTGGTTGAAGAGCCGGGAAAGGTCGGTGCCGACCTGTTCGTCGTCGGTGAGGAGCCCGAAGTCCTCATAGAGGCGGGCCGTCTTGGGGTTGTAGTTGCCGGTGCCGACGTGGCAGTAGCGGCGCAGGCCGTCTTCCTCTTGGCGCACGACGAGGGCCAACTTGCAGTGGGTCTTGAGGCCGACGATGCCGTAGACGACGTGGACGCCGGCGCGCTCGAGTTTGCGGGCCCAGCTGATGTTGTTGTGTTCGTCGAAGCGGGCCTTGATCTCGACGACGGCGAGCACCTGTTTGCCGGCCTCGGCCGCGTCGATGAGGGCGTCGATGATCGGGCTGTCCCCGGACGTGCGGTAGAGGGTCTGCTTGATGGCGAGGACCCGAGGATCGGCGGCGGCCTGCTCGATGAACGCCTGCACCGAGGTGGAGAAGGAGTCGTAGGGGTGCTGGAGCAGGACGTCCTGTTTGCGGATGCTCGCGAAGATGTCCCGGGCCTTGGCGCTCTCGGTGGGGGCGAGGTCGACGTTGGTGCGGGCGACAAACGCCGGGAAGTGCAGATCGGAGCGTTCGAGGTCGGCGACGATGTGCAACGCCCGCAGGTCCAAGGGCGCGGGCAGGTGGTAGACCTCGCCCGGGTGAACGTCGAGTTCGCGCACGAGCAGGTCGAGCACCCGGTCGCCGATCTCGCGGTCGACCTCCAGGCGCACCGGCGGCCCGAAGCGGCGCCGGGTGAGTTCCTTCTCGAGGGCGGTGAGCAGGTTCTCGGCGTCGTCCTCCTCGACTTCGACGTCCTCGTTGCGGGTGACCCGGAACGTGAAGTGTTCCCGCACCTCCATGCCCGGGAACAACTCGCTGAGGTGCGCGGCGATGACGTCCTCGAGGGGCACGAACCGGGTGTGGTAAAGGTCGACGGTGCTGTCGGGCGGCACGGGGTGAACGCGGAGCAGGCGCGGCAGGAGCGGGGGCACCTTGACCCGGGCGAAGTGCTCCTTGCCGGTCTTGGGGTTGGCCAGGACGACGGCGAGGTTGAGGGAGAGCCCGGAGATGTAGGGGAAGGGGTGCGCGGGGTCGACGGCCAGCGGGGTCAGCACGGGGAACAACTGCTCCCCGAAGATGCGACCCAACTGGGCCTGCTCCTCGGGCGCCAACTCCTCCCAGCGCACGACCGTGATGCCCTCCTCCTCCAGGGCCGGACGCACCTCGTCGTGGAAGATCCGGGCCTGCTGGTCGAGGAGGTCGTGGGCGACGAGCCCGATCTGCTCAAGCACCTCCCGCGGCTCCAACCCGGACGCGCTGCGCACCGCGATGCCGGTGGCGATCCGCCGCTTGAGGCCGGCCACCCGCACCATGAAGAACTCGTCGAGGTTGCTCGTGAAAATCGCGAGGTAGCGGGTGCGTTCGAGGAGCGGGATCGCCGGGTCGGCGGCCAATTGCAGCACCCGCTCGTTGAACTGCAACCACGACACCTCCCGGTCGAGGAACCGGTCGGCGGGCAACCCGTCGCCATCGGTGCCGGTCAGCGCGGCGCCGACGACCCGCACAAACCGGCCGTCCGCGGACCGGGCCTGGGCGTCGGCGCGGGTCGTCGTGACGAGCGCGACGCCGCCCTTGGACGCGCGCCCGCTCGCGACGGCCTCGTCCGGTGGCGGGCTCTGGGGCACAGGCTGCGTCGACATGGACCCATCCTGGCAGGTGCGGGCGCGCGGGTCACGAGGTGAACGGAAGGTGAACGGCATACATCGCGTCGATGTCCACCGACACGAAACCCTCCCGGCGGTAGGTCGCCAAGGCGGCGGCGTTGTCGCCGTCGACGTAGAGCTCGACGCGGCGATCGCCGCGCCCGGCGAGGTGGGCCGTGCCCAGCCGGGTGAGCGGGCGGCCCAGGCCGCGCCCTTGGTATGCCGGGTGGACGCCGACGGCGTAGACCTCACCGGCGGCGACGCTCCCGTCGGGGCCGGCCTCGCGCTTGGTCCAGTGGAACGCGATCGGCCCGAGTTCGGGGTGCGCCTCGTCGATGATGAGGAAGAACCCGGCGGGGTCGAACCAGGGCTGGGCCAGGCGTTCGTGCAGGTCGGCGAGGGTGAGCCGGCCTTGTTCGCGGTGATGGGCGAAGGCCGCGGCGTTGAGGGAGACCCAGGCCTGGTCGTCCACGTCCGGTCGGAACGGGCGTGGGGCGAACCCGGCCGGGAAGGGGAGAAGGGTGGCGTCGGCCGGGGTGAGGGGCCGGGCCATCCGGTGCAGTTCGCGGACCCGGGCCAGCCCCCAGGCGGTGGCGGCGGCGCGGGCGGACGGCAGGTCGCCGTGTGCCCAGATCGTGGCGGCCGCGTGGTCGAGAGCGGCGGCCCACAGGGCGCTGCCCAGGCCGCGGCGCCGGTGGGCAGGGTGGACGAGGAGTTCCGTGGCGCCGGTCGGGTCGACCTGCGCATAGGCGAGGAGCGGGCCGTCGGCGGCGCCGATGCCGAGGTGCGTCGTGCCCGCGCGTTCGCCGGTGAGCGCGAGGAGGAATGCCTCCGACAGCGGGGCGACCCGGTCGGCGGTCGTGGCCGCCGCGGCCAGCGCGAGAGTCGCCGCCCGCAGGTCGGCGGAGACGGGTAGACGGCGGGGTGTGGCGGGTGGGCTCACGGCATACCCACCCGGGAGCGCGGCGGGCGGCGGGCCGGGGCTGGCGGGCGTGCCCGCGGCATACCCGCCGGGGAACTCGGCGCCGAGCGATGGGCCGACGGGGCTCACGAGGTGAGCGCCTCTTCGACGTCCCCGGCCTCCTCGGGCACGAACCGATAGCCGACGTTGCGGACGGTGCCGATGAGGGCTTCGTAGTCGGTGCCGAGTTTGGCGCGCAACCGGCGGACGTGGACATCGACGGTGCGGGTGCCGCCGTAGTAGTCGTAGCCCCAGACCTCCTGAAGCAGTTGCGCCCTGGTGAAGACCCGGCCGGGGTGCTGGGCCAGGTGTTTGAGCAACTCGAACTCCTTGTAGGTGAGGTCGAGGACCCGCCCTCGCAGTTTGACCGAGTAAGTGGCTTCGTCGATGACCAGCGCCCCGGTCGTGATCGAGGAGGCGGCGTCGGGCGAGCCTGCCTGCTGACGGCCGAGCGCGAGCCGGAACCGGGCCTCGACCTCGGCCGGGCCCGCGCTGTCGAGGAGGACGTCGTCGATGCCCCAGTCGGCGCTCAGCCCGGCCAGGCCGCCTTCGGTGACGACGACGAGGAGCGGGCTGGTGCTCCCCGTGGCCCCGATGACGCGGCAGAGGGACTTGGCGAGGGCGAGTTCGCGGCGGGCGTCGAGGAGGATGAGGTCGGCGTCTGGTGCGTCGATGAGGGCGCTCGCCTCGGCGGCGAGGATGCGAACATGGTGCCCCAACAGGCCCAGCGCGGGGAGCACCTCGGCGCTGGACGCCAAGGAGTTCGTGAGCAGCAAAACGTGGGCCATTGCCCCCCAGGATAGGTGGTATGCCGTGGTGCCGACCTCGTCGTCGCCCTCCGTTGCGTCCGGTGGCGGCCCCGGTGGCGCCCTGGAGGGCCCGTCTGGCGTGGGGTCGGTCACCGTCCGGTTCTGGGCCGGGGCACGGGCCGCGGCCGGGGTCGCCGAGTGCCGGGTCGAGGCGGTCACGGTGGGACAGGTCCGTGCGGAGTTGGTGCGGTGGCAGCCGTCGTTGGCTGCTGTCCTCGAGGTGTCGAGCCTGCTCGTCGACGGGCAGTGCGTGACCGACGACACGGTGCGCGTCGGGTCCGGGGCACTCGTCGAGGTCCTCCCACCGTTTGCCGGGGGATGATGCGAGGATGCCTCACGTGGATCAGTCCGAGACGCCGACGAAGCCGGCGGACCCGACCGCGACGGTGCCCGAGCCGAGCGCGTCGTCCGGTGCGGTTGCGTCGGCCGATCCGGTGGATGGGGTCGCTGCAGCCACTGAGCCGGAGACCCAGCCATCCGGGCCGGCCGGAGAGTCGGTGGTGGAGACGCGCGCCTCCCGGCGGGCCAGGCGTTCGGCCCACGCGAAGAAGCCCTCGTCAGCCAACAGGATTTCCGTGCCTTGGCGGCTCATCCGACTGCTCGCCATGGCCGCGATCGCTGGCGTCGTCGTGCTCGATGCCTATGCCTCGCCGATCATCCTCGCCGGCTTGCTCTTGTGGCTGTCGGCGGGGTTGGCCTGGGGCTGGGGCAACGTGTGCGGAGTGCGCGGTTGGCGGGTCGGGTTTGTTGTGGTGCTGGCCGGGGCGTTGACGTCTTTGGCCGTGGGGTTCGTCGACGACTCCCCCTATCTGCGGCTCGTGCCGGTGGCTCTCGCGGTCGCCGCCGTTGTCATGTTCCTCCTGCAGTTGGTGCGCCGCGGCGGGCGCTCGGGTCTCACCGAGGCGGTGGTGGTTACGAGTGCTGGTCTTGCGCTCGTCGGTGTCGGTGCTGGGCTGGTCGGGCTCAGTCGTGCGCAGGGTGGCCCGGCGATGCTCGCCGTCGCGATGGGTGGGGTCGTCGCCTCGTTGGCCACGGATGCGGTGGTTGTGCCCGATCGGTGGCGGTCGTGGCTGGTGCCCATGGCGCTTCTCGTCGGCGGACTTGCAGGAACCGCCCTAGCGGTCGTGCTCAGCGGTCCGACTTGGGGCGCCGGTCTCCTCGTGGGCATGCTGAGTGGTGGGGTCGCGTATGCCGTGCGCGACGTCATCCGGGCCCAGCCCGGGGCGACGGCCCTGTCCGCTCAAGTCACTGCCGCTTGCGCGAGTGTGCTCTCGGTCGGCGGCCTGGCCTACGTCGCGGCCCTCATTCTCTAGGCGGGATCGCCCAGGTGCTGCGGTGGCCGCCGTGGCGGCTGCCTTGTGGCGGGTCTAGTAGACGAGGGCTCGGGTGTGGTCGGACAGGATCTCCTCGACGAAACTGGCGGCGCCGCGGATCGTCGCGCCGTCGATGAGGTCGTTCTCGGCGAGGTCGCGACGGGCGGCGCACTGCCCGCACACGGTGACCGAGGCGCCCCCCTCGACAAGGGCGTCTCGCAACTGGGCGAGCGGCGCGGCATACGGCAACTCCCACTCCTCAGCGCGGCCGGGCACGGCGAGCCACACGGCCTCACCGGTGAGCCAGACGCTCACCTCGGCGTCAGCAGCCAACGCAGTTGCGGCAACCGTGACCGCCTGGTTGAGGCGTTCGAGAGCCTCGGGTCCGTGGGTGATCTTGACGACGAGACGCTGCGGCATACACCGAGCCTAAGCGGCGGCCGACGCGAGACCCCGGCCCGCGGCATACCCTGGGGAAATGGCCTTCACCCTCGATCCCGACCTGCCCCCCGCCCTCGCCCCCCTCGCGTGGCTCATCGGCCGCTGGGAGGGTGCCGGCGTGGTGGGCTACCCGACGATGGAATCCGTCCGGTTCGGGCAGGAAATCGTCTGCAGCCACGACGGGCGCCCCTTCCTGCAGTGGCAGAGCCGCACCTGGCTCCTCGACGACGACGGGAACCTCGTCCGCCCGCTCGCCACCGAAGTCGGCTTCTGGCGACCGATCGAGAAGCAGACCGACGGCACCAACGTGGAGTTCCTCCTCGCCCACCCCACGGGGTACGTCGAGATGTATGCCGGGACCGCCGAACCCGCGAAGATCGAGATCCGCACCGACGGGGTGATGCGCTCCCCGCTGGCCAAGGACTACTCCGCGGCGCACCGCATGTACGGCTACGTCAACTCCAACCTCATGTGGGTCATGGACATGACGGCCATGGGACATCCGCTGACCAGCCACGTCTCGGCCGAACTCAAGCGCGTGGATTGACGCGCTGCTCGGTCCGGCCGGGGCGCCTCGCTGGGTGCGTCGAGCGGGGCCGTCCAGCCCGAACCGGCCGCAGGTCAGGGCGCGACCGCGGTGTGTGTGTAGCCGCCGAGTTTGTCCTCGCGGATCGCGGTCCCCAGGTTCGTCATCCCGGTCTTGTCGAGGATGTCGATGGACTGCCCATCGGCGCTCCAGCCGTAGCCGTTGAACGGCGCCGTGATGAACACGATGTCCTGGCTGCGCACCCCCCGCAGCCCGAAGACCTCGCTGCGGATGACGTCCATGGTCAACGTCTGATCGAGCACCAAGTCCTTCGTCGCCGCATCCGTGAACTGGGCGATGCGCACCGGGTTGGTCAGCACATCCGGGCTGGTGGCACGAAGTAGCAGTGCCTTGAGAAAGGCCTGTTGCCGCTTACCCCGGGAAATATCACCCTGGCTCAACTCGTACCGCTCGCGCACGAAGGACAGCGCGCCCGCGCCATCCAGGTCGTTCCAGCCCTGGTGGATGGCATATCCGCTGCCCTGCCCGCTCGACGCCTCCTCCGAGTAGACCCGCACCCCCCCGACCGCGTCCGTCATCGCCTTGAACCCCTCGAAATCGGTCTTGGCGACGTGGTCGATGTGCACGCCGAGGAGGTTCTGCAGGGTCTCCACAAGCAGTGGGGCGCCGCCGAAGGCGTAGGCCGCGTTGAGTTTCGCCTGCCCATGACCGGGGATATCGACCCAGATGTCCCGGGGGAAGTGGATGAGATAGACCTTCGAACGATCCTCGCTGACGTGGGCGAGCACCATGACGTCGGAGCGGCCCACCGTCTCCCCGGGCCGGTTGTCGGTGCCGATGAGCAGCACGTTCATACCGGTGCCGGTCGGCGCCGGCGAGGCTGTGCCCGTCGGCGTGGGCAGCAGCGCCTCGCGGCGGACGTTGCTGTCGACCTTCTGGTTGAGGAACACGACAAAGGCCGCGACCGCCGTCACCGCGAGCAGGATCAGGCCCAAGAGGACCGCGACGATGCGTCTGCCCCACCGCGGTCGCGGCCGCGACTCCCGACGACTCGGGGCCGCGTCCGGATCGGGGTCGCCGGGCGAGGGCGCCGTCGAGGGTTCGAGCAGGTCTGACACTCCGACAGTGTAGGCGGGCTTTGCGAGAGCGCCCGGGGAATTGGCGTATGCCGTGCGCCGACGATGGGCCCGCCGGGCCGGTTGCCCCGCGTGCGCCGCCGGGCCCACTCGGCCCGATCAGGGACGGCATACCGTCGGGGGCGCGGCATACAGTGGGGTGATGACCGACCTCGGAGACGCGCTGCGCGCTCGCGGGCGGCGGCTGACCACGCAACGGGTGCGGGTGCTCGACGCTGTCCGGGCCACCGGGCACGCGAGCGCCGAACGCATTGCCGAGCAGGTGGCCCGCGACGGCGGCCCGGCCCTGCCCGCGTCGACGGTCTACCGCAGCCTGGAGGCGCTCCAGGAACTCGGGCTGGTCGCCCACACCCATGTCGACCATCGGGTGCCCGACTATCACCTCGCCTCGCACGCCACCCACATCCATCTCGCATGCCGCCGCTGCGGTCACGTTGACGAGGTCCCCGTCGAGGTCGGTGCGGGTTTCGCGACGGAGGTGGCGGCGCAGCGGGGGTTCGCCGCCGACCTCACCCACGCGGCCATCCACGGCTGGTGCGCCGCCTGTGCCCCGGAGCGAACATGAGCGGGTCGGTGCTGCTGAGCCGGCCCGGCGCCGTCGAGGGGGCGGGCGTCGATGCTGGTGTGGCAGCGCATTACGGCGACCCGCTGCGTGAGCAGCGGCTCCTTCTCGAGGGGTTGGCCGTCGTCGACCTCTCGCACCGCGGCGTCGTCACCGTCGCGGGTCCGGACCGGTTGTCGTGGCTGCATTCGATGACGACCCAGCATCTCCTCGGGCTGCGGCCCCGCGAGAGCCGCCAGTCGCTCGTCCTCTCCCCGCAGGGGCACGTCGAGCACGACCTCCACCTCGTCGACGACGGCGAGCGCGCCTGGCTCACCGTCGAACCGGGCACGGCGCCGGCGCTCGTCGCCTGGTTGGAGGCGATGCGGTTCATGCTGCGGGTCGAGGTCGAGGACGTGAGTGCGGCGTATGCCGTGCTCGGCGAGCCCGTGGCGGCCGAGTCCCTGCCCGGCGAGTTGCTCGCCTGGGTCGACCCCTGGCCCGGGATGGATGTCGTGCCGGCGCCGGCGCGCGGGGGTGAGCCGGCCGCGGCATACGGGCCGATCGAGGGGCACCCGGGGGCGGACCGGTCCTGGCGGGAGGTGATCGTGCCGCGGGGCGACCTCGAGCGCGCCGTGGGCGACCGGCCGCTCGCGGGGATGTGGGCGGCGGAGGCGCTGCGGGTGGCGGCGTGGCAGCCGCGACTGGGATTCGAGACCGATCACAAGACGATCCCGCATGAGGTCGACTGGCTGCGCACGGCGGTTCATCTGCACAAGGGGTGTTACCGGGGGCAGGAGACGGTGGCGCGGGTCCACAACCTCGGTCGGCCGCCGCGGCGGTTGGCGTTCGTTCACCTCGACGGGTCGGGGCATGTGCTGCCGGACGTGGGGTCCGTGGTGCGCGTGGCCGAGGGGCTCGGCGGGGTTGGCGGGGCTGGCAACGCCAGCGGGGAAAGCAGGGCACGGGAAGCCGGTAGGGCCAGCGGGGCCAGCGGCCCCGGCAGCGCGAGCGCGGCCGACGGTGTCAGCGGGACCGGCAGCGCCGGGGTGCCCGGCGGTCCGTCGGGGAAATTGCGGTGGGCGGGCCGGGAGGTGGGGCGCCTGACCTCGGCGGCGCGGCATACCGAAGAAGGGCCGATCGGGTTGGTCATACTCAAGGGTTCCGCACCCCCAGATGTCGATCTTGTTGTCGATGGGGTGGCTGCCGCACAAACTGCCGTTGTGATGACCGAAAGACCGAAGAATCTTCGGCAAGAGGGGCTGCGACGTGGCAGAGTGGACTCATGACTTTGCGCCCCGCTCCCGGCACCCTGATCACCGTCGCGCCCACGGGCGCCGAACACCTCAAGGCGGACCTGCCGCAGTTGCCGACGACGCTCGATGAGTTGGTCGAGACGGCGGTGCGCTGCGAGGCCGCGGGGGCGGGTCTCATTCACATCCACCGGCGCGACGCCGAGCACCAGCCGACCCTGGACGTGGGGTTGCTGCGTGAGGCGGTGGCGGGGGTGCGCGAGCGCACCGACCTGATCGTCCAGTTGTCGACGGGCGGGTCCGTGCATGACCCGTTCGAGGCTCGGCTCGCCGTGCTCGACGCCGACCCGGACTCGTGCTCGCTCACCTGCGGCACGGTTAATTTCGGGGATGACGTGTTCCTCAACCCGATGCCCTTCATGTCCGACCTTTATGTCCGGGCTCAGGAGCGTTCGGTCGTGCCGGAGTTCGAGATCTTCGAGGTGGGGCACCTGGCGGCGCTGGAGCGGCTGGTCAACCAGCACGGGTTGCCTTTCGGTGGGTCGGTGCACATCGACATCGTGCTCGGCGTGCCCGGGGCGTTGCCGGCGACGGCGGCCACCTTGCACGCGGTGCTCGCCGCGCTGCCGGACTGTGTGACGTCGTGGTCGGCGACCGGGCTCGGGCGTGGGCACCTGCCCATCCTGGCGACGGCCTTGGGCGCCGGCGGGCACGCGCGGGTCGGCATGGAGGACAACGTCGTATTCGCCCGCGGTCAGATGGTGACGCACAACGCCGAACTCGTCGCGCGCGCGGCCGAGGTCGCCCAGATCCTGCAGCGCCCGGCGATGACGACCGGCCAGGCCCGCGAACTGCTCGGCATCCTGGATCGCCGCACCCGCTGAGCCGGTCGATGCGCGCCCTTGGTGGTGGCGCGCCGGCGTGGTCGCTTGGCTGATGCGTGGTGGTCGTGGGGACCGCCACCACTCATCAGCCAAGACGTCCCCAGGGACTTGGACTCTGTCACCCGTCAGAGTGACCGGCCTCACGCTTGCGCGAGTTTGCGTTTTGCTAACTAGAGCAAGCATAATGGAGGCATGAGCCGGAACCCACTGAACGAGCTGAGCACCAGCCTCGGCGAGTACCTGCGCGAGCAGCGCAAGTCCGCCCGGCTCAGCCTGCGTCAGTTGTCCGAACTCGCGGGCGTGTCCAACCCGTACCTCTCCCAGATCGAGCGCGGCCTCAAGCGGCCCAGCGCGGAAATCCTCCAGCAACTCGCCAAGGGCCTCGAAGTCTCCGCCGAATCGCTCTACGTCAAGGCCGGCATCCTCGACGAACAGGCCGTCACGGCCAGCGCTCGCACCGATGTGCGCCGCGCGATCGTCGAAGACCCCGCACTCACGCCTCGCCAGAAGACCTCACTGCTCGACATCTACGAGAGTTTCGTCGCTAGCCACACCGACGGCCATCGGGACGCGACCAGCGCCACCAGCACCGGCGGCTCCACTAGCGCCGCCGACCACGGCTCCGCTGTCGACAGTGCCAGCGCCACCAGCGCAAACACCGAAACCGCATCCGCCTCACGATCCACCCCGCCCGCCGACCCAGCCGAGGCGACCCACGCGACCGGCACCTGAGCGGCATACCCGAAGACCACTCGACCACCACCCCAGACCCCAGGCGAGCCCCACGGCCCGCCGCCAAGGAGATGAACACCATGACCAAGATCACCGAACTCACCAAGAACGTCGACACCCGCCCCTTCTACGCCCTCGTCGGCGCCACCGACCTGACCGTCGAGAAGGCCCGCGAAGCCGCGGACGCCGCCGAGGACTTCGGCGCCCAGATGCGCGCCGAGTTCGACAAGATCGTCGCCGACCTCGCCCCGGCCAAGGTCCAGGACCGCGCCGAAGCCGCCATCGCCGAGGTCAAGGACCTGCCGCACCAGGCTGCCGTGACCCGCAAGGCGAGCATGGAGAAGTGGGCCGCCCGCTACGAGGACCTTGCCACCCGCGGCAAGAAGCTCGTCGAGCGCATCCGGGGCCAGAAGGCCACCCAGGACCTCATGGCCCAGGCGGACGCCACGATGGCGACCGCCAAGGGTGCGATGACCACGGCGACCAAGGCCGCCAAGGACGTCGAACGGTCCGCGAAGGCCACCATCACCACCGGCCGCAACCAGGCCACCAAGGCCGCCGAGGCCATCCGCGACTCGGTCGTCGAAGAGGTCAAGTTCGCCGAGGCCGAGGTTGCCCACGCCGTCAAGGCCACCCGGACCGCCGCCAAGCGCACGAGCACCACGACCCGCAACGCGGCCAAGAAGACCGCGTCCGCGACCAAGGGCGCCCGCACCAGCGCCGCCAAGACCGCCGCCGCTGCCGAGAAGGCGACCGCCAAGGCCGCCGAGAAGGTCGGCGACTGACACACCTGCCGCGCCTCGCGCGGCCGGGGGCTCCCCCTTTCGCCCCCATATGGACCGGGTGGGTTCCTGCAACGGAACCCACCCGGCTTCCGTGTGCGCCCGGCATACCGGTCTTGTATGCCGCGTCGCACCGGTCTCGTATGCCGCGGCGCGCAGCCGTTGGCCGCGTCGCAGCGGTCCCGTATGTAACGCTCCGCCGGCCCGGATGCCCCGGTCCTGGCCGGTCCGTAGCGCCACCGGTCCCGTATGCCGCGGTCCTGGCCGGGCCGCAACGCCACCGGTCCCGTATGCCGCGGACGTACTAGAGGGCACGCCTCGGCTTTCCGGCGCCCGGCGGCAAACGCCACACCCTAAGGTGGGCGCCGTGACCGAGACCCCGCCCGCGGCCGATGCTGCGCCCGCCGTCCTCACCCACGCGCCTGTTCTCGCGCACCTGATCCGCGGCGGCTTCATCGAATCGGTGCATCACGCGAGCGTCGTGCTCACCGCGCCCGACGGCTCGATCGAGCGGGTCTGGGGCGAGGGCGGCAGCCCGATGTTCCCGCGGTCGGCAAGCAAGCCGCTTCAGGCGCTTGCCATGGTCCGTCACGGGCTCGACCTGCCCGACGAACTGCTCGCGCTGGTGTGCTCCAGCCACTCGGGCGAGGACTTCCATCGCGCCGGGGTGCGCCGCATCCTCGCCGGCGCCGGCCTGACCGAGGCCGACCTGCAGAACACCCCCTCGCTGCCGCTGCAGGAGGCCGAGCAGCACCGGTGGATCCGCGAGGGACGCGGCCCGGCGTCGATTGCCCAGAACTGCTCGGGCAAACATGCGGGGATGCTTGCCACTTGCGTCCTGGCCGGCTGGGACACCAAGACGTATCGCGACCCGCGCCATCCGCTGCAGCGGGCCATCGCTGAAGTCATCGAGGAGTATGCCGCCGAGCCGGTTGCCGCGACCGCCGTCGACGGGTGCGGGGCGCCGGTCATGGCGATCTCGCTGGCTGGCCTGGCGCGCGCTTTCGGGGCACTCGCGGCCGCACCCCACCGCGACCCGGGCAGCGCCGCGGCGCGGATAGCGACGGCCATGAGGGCAGCCCCGGAGTATCTCGGCGGCACCGACCGGGATGTGACGGCCCTGGTCCGCCAGACGCCGGGGCTGATCGCCAAGGACGGCGCCGAGGCGGTGGTCGCCGTCGGGCTCGCCGATGGACGCGGCTTGGCGGTCAAGGTTGCCGATGGTGGGGGCCGGGCCCGGATGGTCGTCCTCGCCGGCGCCCTGCGCGCGGCCGGGGTGGAATCGGAGGCGTTGCCGCGCCTGGAGGAGTCGCCGGTGCTCGGGCACGGCATACCCGTGGGTGCCCTCGTCGCCACCGGCTTCTGAGGGGGTCATCATGCGACTGGTGCTTCAACGGGTCGACGGGGCGCGCGTCGTCGTGGCCGGCGAGGTGGTCGGGGCCATCGCGGGCGAGGGGCTGCTCGTCCTCGTCGGGGTCACGCACGGCGACGGCGCCGCCCACATCGAGACGGCGGCGCGCAAGATCGCCGACTTGCGCATTCTCTCCGGCGAACGCTCGGTCGCCGATCTCGGTGCGCCCGTGCTCGTCGTCAGTCAGTTCACCCTGTATGCCGACACGTCCAAGGGCCGTCGCCCGTCCTGGAATGCCGCCGCACCCGGCCCGGTCGCCGAGCCGATCGTCGCGGCCCTCGCCGACGCGCTGCGCCAGCGGGGGGTGGAGGTGGCCACCGGCCGGTTCGGGGCCGACATGCGGGTCGAACTGGTCAACAACGGCCCGGTGACCCTGGTCCTCGACGTGTGAGTTCCCTGGTTGGGCGGGGTTCGGGGGTCCCGTGACCCTGGTCCTCGACGTGTGAGTTCCCTGGTTGGGTGGCGTCGATGCTCCCATGCTTCGGGGTTCCGGTGATCCCGGTCCTCGAGGTGTGAGGTCTGCCGGAGGCGTGAGGGCACCTGGACGAGCCTCACCCCGACGGGTATGCCGCGAGCCTCCTGTAACGTCCGTCCTCCCCGCTCGGGCAGCCCCGATGGGCGAAGGCACGCGGAAAGTGGTGACGGCACGCGGAAACTTCCGCGTGCCGTCACCACTTTCCGCGTCGCTTCCGGGCGGAGCGCCGGCCAACCGGCTATCCGGGGACCAGCACTTCCGGCCCTGGCAGACCCCTGTCACCCACCCAAGTTGAGCCGGCGAGGCCAGCCGATGAGGGCGGCGAGCGTCGTCTTGCTGGGCGAATACACCTTGGGGGCTTTTCCTCGGATCGTTGCCCTCGCCCTAGCCCCTTGGCTCATGCCCCTCCGCGGCGCCCCTCGGACGATCCCGGGCCCGCTCCTGCTGCCTACCCTGCAAGGGGTGGGGTGATCGCCCCACCTTTGGCAGGGTGGCTGGTCTGGGGTTGGTGCTGGTGGGGGTGGCTGGGGTTGCCGCTGTGCTCGTCCCGCTGCCTACCCTGCAAGGGGTGGGGTGATCGCCCCACCTTTGGCAGGGTGGCTGGTCTGGGGTTGGTGCTGGTGGGGGTGGCTGGGGTTGCCGCTGTGCTCGTCCCGCTGCCTACCCTGCAGGGGGTGGGGTGATCACCCCACCTTTGGCAGGGTGGCTGGTCTGGGGTTGGTGCTGGTGGGGGTGGCTGGGGTCGCCGCTGGGCTCGTTGTGCGGTCTTGCGTGCAGGAGGTGGGGTGATCGCCCCACCTTTGGCAGGGGAGGAGGTCCGGGGCGGCATACCCTTGGGCGCATGACGTGGATCACCAGCGCCCAAGCATGGATTGCGCTTCTGCTCGGCGGGGCCGCGCTCGGCGTCGAGGCGTGGGCGCTGGTCGACGCGCTGCGCCGCCGACCCGATGCCTTCACGGCGGCGGACAAGAAGACCAAGGGGTTCTGGGTGGCGATCCTCGGGGTGGCCACGGCCGTCGGGTTCGTGTTCCTCGCCTCGGTCGGCAACATGCTCGGCCTCATCGCGGTCGTCGCGGCCGGGGTCTATCTCGCCGACGTCAAACCCGCCCTCGACCGGGTGATGGGACGCGGGTCGGGACGTCGGGACGGGCCCTACGGCCCCTGGTGACGCCTCACCTCAGGGCGGACGGCGGACCAGGGGAGGGTGAGTTCGCCCAGGCGCCACCGTGACGGTTCGTCGCGCAGCGGCCAACCCGCCTCGCGCACAGCCGCGGCGGTGGCGAGAAAGCGTTGCCGGACCCCGTATGCCGCGTGCCCCGCGGCATACGCCCACGACCTGTCAAGGTCGGTGAGGAACGCGTGGATGGCCTCGCCGGGGACGTTGCGGTGGATGAGGGCCTTGGGGAGTCGCTCGGCGATGACGCTGGGGCGTTCGAGACCCGCGAGCCGCCAACTGAGGGTGAGGGACGTCGGCCCAGCCGGGGCCACGGTGATCCAGGTGGCGAGCCGGCCGAGTTCGTCGCAGGTGCCGTCGATGAGGATCCCGTCCGCGGCGAGACGGCCCTGAACCGTGGCCCAGGCCGCGGGAACCTCGCCCTCGGCATACTGGCGCAACACGTTGAAGGCGCGTACGACCAGCGGGCGCTCGCCGCTCGGAAGGGGTATCTCAAACCCCCCGCGCGCGAACGTGAGGCCCTCGCGACCCACGGGTTGGGCATCGGCGACCCGAGCCGGGTCGATCTCGAGCCCGACGACCCGGATGTCCCGGCGAAGTCGCCGCAGCCGCTCGTGGAGTTCGAGGGTCGTGATCGGGGAGGCGCCGTAGCCGAGGTCGACGACGACCGGCGGCGTGGCCGGAGCGTGGAGGCGGCGCGCCTGCGTTGCCACCAACCATCGGTCGCACCGCCGCAACCGGTTGGGGTGGGTGGTGCCGCGCGTGATGACACCCACCGGCTTTGCGCTGGCCATCACCCCAGCGTATGCCGCACCCCCGACCGGCCCCGCGTATGCTCAAGCCCCGCCGCTCAGTGTCAACTGCGAGTTGACATTTCGGTGCCCGGGAACATACCGTCGATTGGTGGAGATTCTCCCCTCGGCTCACAAGCATGGGGTTGGCGGCGAGGACATCGATCATGCGTGGACCGATGCCGTGCGATATGTGGAATACGAATACGCCGGTGAGGAGCGGCTGCTGGTCATCGGTCCGGACCGTCACGGACGGATGCTTGAACTCGTGGCGGTCCCAGCCGACAGTCCAGTCCGAATCGTTCACGCGGACCAACTGAGAGCCCGCCTTTTCGACTACTTGAGATGAGGTGATGTGATGACCAAGGTACGCACCGAACCCGACACGACTGGCCTGGAGCACCTCGAGCCAGCCAGCCATACGGCGCGTGATGCGGCCGCCTTCCGCCGCATCGTCGCGGCACAACGGGCCGTCACCGAGGCGGACCGGCAATTGCACGAGGCCGTGCGGAGTGCTCGGCAGGCTGGTGAATCCTGGACGGTGATCGGCGCGGCGCTCGATGTGAGCCGGCAGGCCGCCCAGAAGCGCTTTGGGCGTACCCGCTGACTTCGGACGCGACGGCACCGCCCTGCGGGCGTGGGAGACTCGCCCAGTGACCATTCCCGCGCCGCCCGCCGAACGCCCCGAGCGGTTGCGCCGGATCGCCATGGTGAGCGTCCACACGTCCCCGCTGGCCCAGCCAGGCACCGGCGACGCGGGCGGGATGAACGTCTACGTCCTCGAAACCGCGCGCCGCCTGGCCCGGCGCGGCATCGCCGTCGATGTCTTCACCCGCCGCACCACCGCGGCCGTCCCCGCCGTCGTCGAGGTCGAACCGGGCCTGCACGTGCGCCACATTGCCGCCGGCCCCTACGAGGGGCTCGCCAAGGAGGACCTTCCCGGCCAGCTCTGCGCATTCGCCGCCGGTCTGTGCCGGGTCGCCGCGCGCGTCCCCGAGGACTGGTACGACCTCGTCCACTCCCACTATTGGCTCTCCGGGCAGGTCGGGTGGCTCGCCGCCGACCGCTGGAACGCCCCCCTCGTCCACACCATGCACACGATGGCCCGGGTCAAGAACCTCCACCTCGCCCCCGGCGACGACCCCGAACCCCCCGGCCGCGAGATCGGCGAGGCCCAAGTCGTCGACGCGGCCACCCGGCTGGTCGCCAACACGGCCGCCGAGCGTCTCGAACTCATCGAGATGTATGCCGCCGACCCCGCCCGGGTGGCCGTCGCCGAACCCGGAGTCGACCTCGACATCTTCACTCCCGGCGATCGGTATGCCGCCCGCGCCGCCCTCGGTGTCCCCGGCGACGCGATCCTGCTCCTCTTCGTCGGCCGCATCCAGCCCCTCAAGGGTCCCGATCACGCCCTCCGGGTCGCCGCCGACCTGCTCGACCGCAACCCCACGTGGCGCGGTCGCCTCACCCTCGCCGTCCTCGGCGGGGCGAGCGGCAGCGGCGTGCGCCACCCCATGGGCTTGCCGGACCTCGCCGCCGACCTCGGCCTGGGCGACGCCGTGCGGTTCCTGCCGCCCGTGGACCGCGCCACCCTCGCCCACTGGTACCGCGCCGCCGACGCCGTCCTGGTCCCCTCGCACAGCGAGTCCTTCGGGCTGGTCGCGGTCGAGGCCCAGGCCTGCGGCGCCCTGGTGGCGGCCTCGGACGTCGGCGGGCTGCCGGTGGCCGTCGGCGACGCCGGCCTGCTCCTCCCGGTCGGGAACGTGCCCGCCTGGGGCGCAGCGCTCGACGCGACCCTCAAGGACGACGAGCGGAGCGGCATACGGGCCCTGGCGGCGGCCCGGCACGCGCAAGCCTTCGGCTGGGACCACACCGTCGACCAACTCGTCGCGGTCTACGAGGCGGCCGTCGCGATCCCCCGGCAGTCCTCCATCAACGACGCCGACACCCTCGTCGGCATCCCGGCAGCGGTGATCCCATGAACGAGCACGTGACCACGACCCTCACGACCTACTTCGCCGAGGCCGGCCTGGAGTGGGAGCCCGGCACCAGCCCCGGCGAACTTGTCGTCACCCTTCCCGGCGAGAAGAAGCTCAAGACCGTCGTCTCCCTCCTCGCCGGCGAGACCTCGCTCGTCGCCCGCGCCTTCGTCATCCGCAACCCCGACGAGAACCACGATCGGGTCTACCGGTTCCTCCTCGCCCGCAACCTGCGCCTGCCCGGCATCGCGTATGCCGTGGACTCCAGTGGCGATGTCTACGTCACCGGCCGCCTCCCCCTCGAGGCGGTGAGCGCGGACTCGGTCGACCACCTCCTCGGCGCCATCCTCGAATCGAGCGACGGGCCCTTCAACGAACTGCTCGCCCTTGGCTTCCTCACCTCGATGCGCCAGGAATGGGCCTGGCGGGTGGATCGGGGCGAATCCCTGCGCAATCTGGAGGCGTTCCGGGGCTTGTTGGAACGCCCCGGCGACCCGCCCCGAGCGCCGTGAGGCGCGGGTCTACGCTGACGGTATGACGGCATACACCCTCATCCTCCTGCGCCACGGACAGTCCGACTGGAACCAGAAAAACCTCTTCACCGGCTGGGTCGACGTCGACCTGACCGACCAAGGCCGCGCCGAGGCGGTGCGCGGCGGCCACCTCATGAAGGACGCCGGCTACCTCCCCGACGTGCTCCACACCTCGGTGCTCCGCCGGGCCATCACCACCGCCAACCTCGCCCTCGACGCCTGCGACCGGCACTGGATCCCGGTGCGCCGCAGTTGGCGCCTCAACGAGCGCCACTACGGCGCCCTCCAAGGCCTGGACAAGGCCGCCGTGCGCGACAAGTACGGCGAGGAGAAGTTCATGATGTGGCGGCGCAGTTTCGACACCCCGCCGCCGCCGATCGAGGCCGGCACCGAGTTCGACCAGACAGGTGACCCCCGGTATGCCGGTGTCGACGTCCCGCTCACCGAGTCCCTCTCGCTGGTCATCCCCCGGTTGATGCCCTACTGGGATGGGCCCATCAAGGACGACCTGCGCGAGGGCAAGACTGTCCTCGTCACCGCCCACGGCAACAGCCTGCGGGCCCTGGTCAAGCACCTCGACCAGATCAGCGACGCCGACATCGCCGGCCTCAACATCCCGACCGGCATGCCCCTGGTCTACGAGTTGGGCGAGGACTTCATGCCCACCGCGCCCGGGCGCTACCTCGACCCCGAGGCCGCGGCCGAAGCGGCGGCGGCAGTCGCCAACCAGGGCCGCTGACGCGGCATACCCCAGGTGCGGGGGCCGACCGTCAGGTCGGCCCCCGCACCGGCGTTCACGCCCGTCAACATTCGACCAATAGGTGGGTTGTTGACGCCCGCCGACGCCGCGAGGCCGTCAACATTCGACCAATAGGTGGATTGTTGACGCCCGCTGACCCCTCGAGGCCGTCAACATTCGACCAATAGGTGGGTTGTTGACGGCGTCCAGCGCGGCAGACGCAACGGCCCGGCCCCTGTAAACGGGGACCGGGCCGTCGGGGCCGCAGGCGCGTCAGAGCCGAGGGAGCAGGCGCGAGGAGTTTTCGCCCGATTCGTAGATGCGCGAGGCCGGGCCGACGATGAGGGGGTCGGGGGTGCCGACGACCGAGGGGTCCTTGGTCGGGAAGTCGACCTTGCTCAAGATGACGCGGAAGGCTTCGAGGCGGGCGCGCTTCTTGTCGTTGGACTTGATCGTCGTCCACGGGGCGTCACCGGTGTCGGTGTAGAAGAACATCGCCTCTTTGGCCTCGGTGTAGGCGTCCCACTTGTCGAGGCTGGCCAGGTCGGTGGGGGAGAGTTTCCACTGGCGCACCGGGTCGTTCTGGCGCGAGGAGAACCGGGCCAACTGCTCGGCCTGGCTCACCGAGAACCACAACTTGACCAAGGTGATGCCGGAGTTGACGAGCATCCGCTCCAACTCGGGGGCTTCACGCATGAACTCGAGGTACTGCTGGGGGGTGCAGTAGCCCATGACCCGCTCGACCCCGGCCCGGTTGTACCAGGAGCGGTCCATGAAGACGATCTCACCGCCACTGGGCAGGTGCTGGATGTAGCGCTGGAAGTACCACTGCGTGCGCTCGAGGTCGGTCGGCTTCTCAAGGGCGACGATGCGGGCGCCACGGGGATTGAGGTGCTCCATGAAGCGTTTGATCGCCCCGCCCTTGCCGGCGGCGTCACGCCCCTCGCAGATGACGAGGATCTTGTCGCCGCTCTCCTTGACGTGCAGTTGGAGTTTGAGGAACTCGATCTGCAACTGGCGCTTGGTCGCCTCGTATTCTTCGCGCGACAACTTCTTGTCGTAGGGATAGCCGATCCGCCAGGCCTTGGGGGCGGCGCCGGACACGGCGCCCTCGACGCGATCACCCTCAGGACCGGCGAGTTCTTCCATCTCGTCGAGTTCGTGGGCGTAGTCCTCGGTTACGGAGATGCGCTCGTCGTTGGTCACATGCGTGATCCTAGCGACGGGCTTGGCGGCCTCAGCGGCGGGTTGGGAGGAGAACGTCTTCGGTGTCTTCGTGGCTGCCTTCGGCGTCCGGGTCGTAGTGGCCCGTGACGAGGTAGATGACGCGGTGTCCGACGGAGACGGCGTGGTCGGCGAACCGTTCGTAGTAGCGGCTGAGCAGGGTCAGGTCGACGGCGGTTTCGGTGCCGTGCGACCAGTCCGAGGCGGCGATCCGCTCGAAGAAGAGCCGGTGCAGGTCGTCCATCGCGTCGTCGTCCGCCTCGATGGTGCGCGCGCCCTCGACATCCCGGGCGGCGATGATGGCCCCGGCCTTGAGGACGATGCTTTCCGCGACCCGCCCCATATCGACGACGACGGCCCGGAACTCGGCGGGCACCGCGGACGACGGATATCGCAGCCGGGCGATCTTGGCGACGTGCCGGGCCAAATCCCCCATGCGCTCCAGATCCGAACTCATCCGCATCGCCGTGACGACCATCCGCAGGTCGGTGGCGACCGGTTGTTGCCGGGCGAGCAGGTCGATCGCCTGGAAGTCGAGGCGTTCGCGCAGGTCGTCGAGGTCGGCGTCGGCGGCGATGACCGACTCGGCGAGGACCAGGTCGGCGTCGAGGAGGGCGGTAGTGGCGCGGCTGATGGCCGAGCCGGCGAGCCGGGTCATCTCGACCAAGTCCTCGGTGACCCGGTCGAGGTCGTGGTGGAACGCCTTGCGCATCGGAACCGTCCTGGGTCGGCATACGTCGGAGTGCGGGCTGGGCGGCAGCGACCGCCACGACCGCAGCGACGGCATACCGGTGCCCGCCTGGGCAGCGTCGCAGTCTCCGGTGAACGTCGGTCGGCGCCCAGGTGAACATCAGCGGGACCCCAGCCATGAGGTATGCCGCGCCGCTTGGCGGGCCCCGAACCCGCCCCCGCGGGCGTCTAGTCTGGCGCTGTGGATCCCGTGCTGGCGGCCACCCTCGGCGGTGGTGTCGGACTCGTCCTCGGCGCCCTCGCGGTCGTCGCGGCGAGTCTGTCCGAGCGTTCGCAACGGACCGTGCCGCCGACCACCGAGCCGCCGCTGCCCCGCGGGATCGGCGATGTCCTCAGCGTGCTCCGCTCGATCGGGATCGTGCTCGATGCCTCCGACGCGGTCGTCAGCACCTCCTCGTCAGCGGTGGCCTACGGGTTGGTGCGTCATGGGGAGCTGGTCCACAAGGAGTTGCGTCACCTCGCGCGGCAAGTGCGCCGCGACGGCATCATCCGAGAGGCCGAACTCGAACTGACCAAGGGCCCCACCGGCGCAGGCAGCACCGTCATGCGGGCTCGGGTCGCGCCCCTCGGCAGTGCCCACGTGCTCGTCCTCGCCGAGGATCACACCCACGCCCGCCGGGTCGAGGAGATCCGGCGCGACTTCATCGCCAACGTCTCCCACGAACTCAAGACCCCGGTCGGCGGCATTTCTCTGCTCTCCGAGGCGATCCTCGACGCCCGCGACGACCCGGAAGCCGTGGCCCGCTTCGGCGAACGGATCCGGGTCGAGTCGTCGCGGCTGAGCCGCCTGGTCAAGGAGATCGTCGACCTTTCGCGCCTGCAGGTCCAAGACACCCTTCACGAGCCGCAGTTGGTCGCCATCGCCGACGTCATCAGTGAGGCCGTCGACCGGGTGCACGTCTCGGCCGATGCTCGTTCGATCACCATCGACGTCGTCACGGAGAGCGACCTGCGGGTCTACGGTGACCGGGAACTTCTCGTCACCGCCGTCGCCAATCTCGTCTCCAACGCGGTCAACTACTCCGACGACCGTACCCGCGTCGCCGTGGGGGCCCGGCGGGTGGGGGAGATGGTGGAGGTCTCGGTCGCCGACCAAGGCCACGGCATACCCTTGGGGGAGCAGGAGCGGATCTTCGAGCGGTTCTACCGGGTCGACGCGGCGCGCTCGCGGGCCACCGGCGGCACCGGTTTGGGCCTGGCGATCGTCAAGCACATCTGCGCCAACCACGGCGGCGAGGTGAGTCTGTGGAGCGCCGAAGGCCACGGCTCCACGTTCACCGTCCGCTTGCCCCTGGCCCCCTCCCCGACCCCCGACGAGCCTCTCGTCCTCCCCGCGACCGCGGTGCCTGCCGCGCCGCTGTCGCCCAGTTCGTCCAACTCGACCAGCCAAGGAGACCAGCCCTCATGACTCGCATCCTCGTCGTCGAGGACGAAGTGTCCTTCTCCGACCCGCTCTCCTACCTGCTGCGCAAGGAGGGGTACGAGGTGGCGGTCGCCGAGACCGGCCCGGATGCCTTGGCCGAGTTCGACGCGGCCGGTGCCGACCTGGTCCTCCTCGATCTCATGTTGCCGGGGTTGTCCGGGGTCGACGTATGCCGCGTGCTCCGCTCCAAGTCGAACGTGCCCGTCATCATGTTGACCGCCAAGGACAGTGAGGTCGACAAGGTCGTCGGCCTGGAACTCGGCGCCGACGACTACGTAACCAAGCCCTACTCCTCCCGGGAACTGCTCGCCCGGATCAAGGCGGTGCTGCGGCGCCTCAGCGAACCCGAGGAGTTGCTGCCCGCCACGCTCGAAGCGGGACCGGTGCGCATGGATGTCGAGCGGCACGTCGTCTCCGTGGGCGGGCGCGCGGTGCCGATGCCGCTGAAGGAGTTCGAACTCCTCGAGTTGTTGTTGCGCAACGTCGGCCGGGTGCTCACCCGGATGCAACTCATCGACCGGGTCTGGGGCAGCGACTACGTCGGCGACACCAAGACCCTTGACGTCCACGTCAAGCGGCTGCGCGCCAAGATCGAACCCGACCCGGCGCACCCGCGGCACATCGTCACGGTGCGCGGCCTGGGGTACAAGTACGAGGCCTGAACGTCACCACCCCGCGGCCGACATGCCGGGCGCGGGGTGGGAAGGGGCGGGTCGGCGGCTGAGCCGGACCCGCCGAGGGGAAAGGCGGGCTTAGGAGGCCGGCTTGTAGTCGGCGTAGAAGCGCTCCGGGGAGACGACCGGCACCTGGGCCAGGTTGTCGCCGGTGCCGCTGGTGCTGATTTTGAGGGTGACCAACTGGCCGGCAACGGCCGGCATACCCGTCATCGTCAGGTCGTCCTTGTCGGCCAGGTTGACCGACGAGTAGGCCGGCACGCTTGCGGTGACCTGGCTGGCACCGCTGGTCGCAAAGGTGACGACGACCTTCTTGTCGCTCTTGTTGACGAATTGGCCGGCGACTCGGCCACCCCCACCGGACTTGGTGCTGCCGACGACCACGAGTCCGCGGACGGCGAGGTCACCGCCGAGGTCGAGGTTGATCCCGTCGCTGGCCTGATACGGCATATCCGTCTGGACCGGCGACATGATGGCGCAGCCACTCGTCGTGAGGGCCGCAGCAAGGGCGAGGGTGGCGGCAACGCGCGAGGCCTTGGTGATCACGGGGTCAGCGTAGCGCGCACCCGCGGCAGCGGCCCATGGGGGCGGCCCTTTTCGAGTTCAGCGACCCTGCCGGGCGGCGAGCGGAGGTGCGGTTCCTCGGGGTGTGCGTCGTGCCAGGCTGCGTTGGCCACGGCCTCTTCGGGCGCGCGCGTGCCCGAGAACCCGCTGGTTGTCAAGCCCCAGGTTGCCGGGCAGTGCTCGGTGAAATAGGCCCTGACCTGCGCAAACGGCGTCCGCTCGAGTTCGGGGCGGGGGCAAAGTCGTGCTATTCTGGAGGTCGCGAAAGGGGACAACACCACATGGTTTTCACAGTTGGCGAGACGGTCGTCTACCCGCACCACGGCGCCGCCCGCATCGAGGAGATCAAAACCCGCGTCATCCGCGGCGAAGAAAAGCTCTACCTCAAGCTCAAGGTGGCCCAAGGCGATCTCGTCATCGAGGTCCCCGCGGAGAACTGCGACCTCGTGGGTGTCCGCGATGTCGTGAGCAAGGAGGGCCTGGACCGGGTCTTCGAGGTGCTCCGTGCCCCGCACGCCGAGGAGCCGACCAACTGGTCGCGACGATTCAAGGCCAACCTCGAAAAGCTCGCCTCCGGCGACGTCATCAAGGTCGCCGAGGTCGTGCGTGACCTGTGGCGTCGCGACAAGGACCGCGGCTTGTCCGCGGGCGAAAAGCGCATGCTCGCCAAGGCCCGCCAGATCCTCGTCTCCGAACTCGCCCTGGCCGAGAAGACCGACGAGACCAAGGCCGAGTCGATCCTCGACGAGGTCCTCGCCTCCTGAGTCGCCGCCCCGCGGCCTACCTCTTCCTCACGTGACCGACGCCGACGCCACCTCATCCGGTGGGGTCGGCGTCGTCATTGTGGCTGCTGGCGCCGGCGCTCGGTTGGGCGCGGGGATGCCGAAGGCGTTCGTCGAGGTGGGGGGCAGGTCCCTGCTGTCGTATGCCGTGGAGCGGGCCGCCGCGGTCGCCGACCTGGCCGCGTTGGTCATCGTCGTCGCCGAGCAGGTGCTGGCGCACCGCGCGTGGCCGGCTGACGTCGAGGCGGTCCTCCCCGCCGGGGCGCGGTGGGTGGCCGGTGGCGCCGAGCGCAGCGACTCGGTGCGGGCCGGGTTGGCGGCGCTGGGGGGCGATGCGGGCGATGTCGTGCTCATCCACGACGCGGCGCGGGCGTTCACCCCGACGAGCGTCTTCGACGACGTGGTCGCGGCGGTGCGGGCCGGTGCAGCGGGGGCGGTGCCCGGGTTGCCGGTTGTCGACACGATCAAGACGGTCGACGCCCACGGGGTCATCACCGGCACCCCCGACCGGTCGGTGTTGCGCGCGGTGCAGACCCCGCAGGGGTTCCGCGCGGAGGTGTTGCGGGCGGCATACGCCTCCGGTCTGGACGCCACCGACGACGCGGCTTTGGTCGAACTCGCCGGCCACCATGTCGTCGTCGTGGACGGCCACCCGTTGGCGTTCAAGGTGACCACTCCCGAGGACCTGGAGCGGGCCGCGCTCCTCGTTCGTTGACTAGCGCGCCGCGTGTCGTCGACGGCTGCTTGGATGGGCCCTATGACGCACCTTCCGCGCGTGGGGATCGGCACCGACGTTCATGCGTATGCCGCGGACCCGGCCCGTCCGCTGTGGGTGGCGGGGCTGCTGTGGCCTGGGGAACCGGGGCTGGACGGGCATTCGGATGCCGATGTCGCTGCACACGCGGCCTGCGATGCCTTGTTCACCGCGGCCGGGATCGGGGATCTGGGGGCGCATTTCGGCACGTCGCGGCCCGAGTTCGCCGGCGCCTCGGGCGTGGCCCTGTTGGGGGAAGCGGCCCGGCTGGTGCGCGAGGCGGGCTTCGAGATCGGCAACATCGCCATTCAGGTCGTGGGCAACCGACCCAAGATCGGGTCCCGGCGAACCGAGGCTCAGGAGGCACTTTCGGCGGCGGCCGGGGCACCGGTGTCGGTGAGCGGCACGACGACCGACGGTCTGGGGCTCACCGGTCGAGGTGAAGGGATCGCAGCGATCGCCACCGCACTCGTGATCGCCAGGGCGTCGACACAGCCTGCGGGTTGACGAGGCGGACCCTTTTCGCAGGCGGCTTGCGGAGGGCCTGCCCCGGGTCAGGCCCGGCTCCGCGAGGGCGGACCCGTCAGCGAGGACGTGTTGATCGTCGAAGTTGGCCGCGGCTACCCCTTTTCGCCGCAGTGCGCGACAACGTACTCGTTGACTCGCTGCCATGAGCCCTGGGTTGTCAGCGCCGACATCAGGCCCGATGCCAGTCCGCCAAGAGGGTCGCTGATGGAGTTGCCGGCAGTGTCGATCTGCTTTTGAAGGCTGTCGCGGATCTTGGCGACGTCGGGCTCAATATCGTCCGGGGCCACCTTGTCGAGTTTGTCGAAGATCGTCACCACGTCCCCCATGGCTCCCAGTGCCATACCCAATCCGGCGAACGTCTGTGTCAGGGGATCCTTGGTGTTCTCGATGTCCTTGGCGGCGGCGTTGTACTTCGAGAGATAGGCGTCCTTTTGCTCGTGATACACGGTGCAGAACGCCTCGGGAGTTCGAGGGGTCCCGCATCCGGCGGGGAGCAGGGCTGCGATGACGGCGAGGGGCGCAAGGCGTCGGGTCCAGACACTTGACATGAGGCCTCCTTCGGTGGACCTATGGCAAACGTAAACGCGGAACAAGCCTGGCCGCGCGACTCGTCATGCCCACACTTCTGGGGACAACGGGACGGATCATCATGGGGTCGTCCTCGACAGAGACGGCATGCAGCATGTACGCCTCTTCACAATTGAGGTGCTCGTTGGGGGCGAAATCCGCCACCGACGCGCAGTACGAGCACAACCCTCATCTGTGATGAGCCGCCATAGCCCTCACCCCACGCCCCGGGACACGATGGGCACGGGCGGTTTCGACGAAGCGGGCGACGTCAGTGGGCGTCGGGAATATCGGGGATCCGGGGTGCCGGTTGAGCGGGGGCAGTGGGAGGCGTCGGACCCGAAGATTGGGCAGGAGACTGGACCCCGGGGGATGGGACCGGCTGCGCGGAAGAGGGCATGGGAGGTGGCCAGCCGTGCGGGTCGGGCGCCTGCTGACTCGGCGCGGGCTGGCCTGAGACTGTCGGTTCTGGACCGGGTTGCGCGGGGTATGGCTGCTGCTGCGGCGCGGCATACGGGTAGGGGGTTGGTGCTGCCGGAGCAGCGGGCACCGGGTAGGGCTGGGGAGTGGGCGCCGACGCTTCGGGCGGCGCCCAGGGGGATCCGCTTCCAGGCGCTGGGGCCGGGGGAACCCGGAGCATTCCTCGGCCGGCCATGAAGGCGCCGACGAGGATCGCGCCGATGCCGACGAGTTCGAGTATCGAGGTGAGGTAGCCGACCCAGATGGTCTCGGCCATGACCCGAATAGGAATCATGCCCAGTCCGCGCATGAGGTAGTAACTCGAACTGAAGAGGTGCAAGAAGGCACCGACCATGACGAGGATTGCCCATACGCCGCGTTTCACGTGGAGCAGACTCACGACGATTGCGGCCAACCACAGCATCACCCAGACGACGTTGATGGCGACGTAAGCCCAGTTCACGGCGAACATAAATCGAGGGTACGACGCGTCGACGCATCCTCCCAGGCTTTGCCGGGGCCGATCCCGCACTCCGTTGAGCGGGCACGCCCAAACTGCGGGCGAAGAGCCGCACCAGGGGCGCGGTCCCAGGCGCGTCGAAGGGGTCCTCCTGACGGGTCGGGAGGGGACCATCTTCATGTCTTTGACCAGCGGTTACGTCGTCATGACGGGCGACTGGGGCGCTACGGCGGCGAGGATTGTCGGTGGCGACCAACCCCCGGTCGGCGCCTCTCACGGGTCAGGGCGGGCGTTGCGCGACCGACGTGACATCGACCACTGATGGCACCCCAGGACCAGGGAGCAACGCAGCCGAATGGGGGGAAATCACGCGGTGGAGTGTGAGTCACCCGTAGGGTGTCGGGTCATGGCAGGCCGTATGCCGCGACCGTTGCGCCCGGCTCTGGTGTGGACCGGGGGGCTGGTGCTCGTCGTCGCCGCGCTGGCCTTGACCATGCACTTCGGCTGGTGGGGGAAGGCCCCGGCACCCGCATCTTCGCTGGCTGCGGGAACAACGCCGTCGCCCAGCGCCTCACCGACTCCTTCCGGGAGTCCGTCGCCGTCGCCCAGTTCGCCGAATCCGTCGGGTATGCCGAGCCGAATCAGCGTCACCACAACGGCCGGCATCACCCTGGTGGACGCGAAAATCATTCCCGTTCAATTGAAGTCCGACGGTGCCCTCGAACCACCCTTCGGGGTCGTGGGGTGGTATGCCGGGTCGGGCTGGCCCAAACCAGGCTGGCCGGGGGCGAGCATTCTCGCGGGGCATATCAACTCGGCTGCTCTGGGGCCGGACACGTTTGCCAAGATCATCGACGCTCGGCCCGGGGACCGGATCGAGGTGCGTTTCGACTCCGGGGACCAGGTGTCTTTCACGGTGACCAAGTCGGCTGCGGAAAGCAAGGTCGACGTGCCCGGCGACAAGTCGATCTGGGATGCCGGCAACCCTAGACCGCTCCTTCGGCTCATTACCTGCGATCCTGGCACGCCCCTGCAGGGCGGGCACTACGAAGGCAATTGGGTCGTCTGGGCAGACCTGGCCAGCGCCAACTGACTGGTTCGTCACCAATCGGTCCGCCCAGGGTGACGTATTCGCCAGCCGCCCAAGGCGTTTTCCCAAGGCGATTTCCCCAGGCGTCAAGTTCGCCTCCAGAGCCGCTGTCGAACGACCGGATTCGCGGCCGATGTCGGTCCCCCGAATGAGTAGTCAAGGGCCTGCGCGCGGGCGTATCGTGGCGGACGGACTGCGCACGTGTTTCGGCAGTTCGTCGACGTTGGAAAGCAGGGAGTCATGCCCACACCCACCCGTATGGCCGTGCTGGTCGCCGGAGCCGCTCTGAGTACGGGGCTGGTGATCGCGGCCCCGGTAGCCTCGGCCGCCGATCAGCCGTCCCAGGCCTATACCTGTGCCCGACAGCAGGCGATCGCCGGCGAGCCCGAGCCCTACACGATGGATATCGCGGTGTGGACCGACGCCCCGGGCGGGAATTACCAGGTCGGAGCCTCGGTTCCGTTGTCCCCCATCTCGGTCCAGGTGCAGTTGCCGGAAATCGCGCCGCAGGGACTGCCAGACTCAAGCGGCCCACAGGTTTCCGGGACGGTCAAGATGAAGATCGACCGCCCCGGAGGCGCCATCTCGAACGTGGCCGCCGCGCTGCCGCCCGTGGCGATGAGTAGTTCCACGTGGAATGGCATCCAGGTTCCGCCAGACAAGGCGAAGGTGAGCGGCAACTACGACCTCAAGGTGAGCGAGATCGATTTCGAGTTCACCGGCCAGAGATTGACCTCGTGGACGGTAGTTTGCGTTCCCAACGAGGGTGAGCCAATGCTGCTGACCTGGAACGTGACCGCTCCGAACCCCACCCCGACGCCGACCTCATCGGCCCCGCCGGTCGTGCCCAAGGTGGTGCGCACCGACGCGACCCAACCCGCACCGGCACCATCGCCGGGCTGGCTGCTCGGCGGCCTGGGCGTGCTCGTGGCCGCCGGTGCCGCGGGGCTGGGCGCCGCACGCATCCGTCGTCACCGCGCCTGATCGCACCGCGGACGAGTAGCTGCCGATCTCACGGCGGGCAGAACGAGCCCGTGGGTCCGCCCCCCAGTGGGGGACGCACCCACGGGCTCGCTCGTGCGGGCGGCATACGAAACGGCGAGCGGTGACCACAGCGTGAGGCGACCCTTGCCTTGGCGCGGATCCGTGCGTTGACTGGGACTCCTCACGACTGAGCTCAAGGAGGAGCCCATGCCCCAGACCGTCCAGGCCGTCATCGCGCGTGCCAAGGGTGCGCCCGTCGAACTCGTCGACATCGTCATCCCCGACCCCGGGCCCGGTGAGGCGGTCGTCGCCGTCCAGGCGTGCGGGGTCTGCCACACCGATCTGCACTACCGCGAGGGGGGGATCAACGACGAGTTCCCGTTCCTGCTCGGGCATGAGGCGGCGGGGGTCGTCGAAGCCGTCGGGGAGGGGGTCACCGAGGTCGCGCCGGGCGATTTCGTCATCCTCAACTGGCGGGCGGTCTGCGGGCAGTGCCGGGCCTGTCGGAAGGGCAAACCGCACTACTGCTTCGCCACCCACAACGCGACCCAGAAGATGACCCTCACCGACGGCACGGTGCTCTCCCCGGCCCTGGGCATCGGGGCGTTCGCGGAGAAGACGCTTGTCGCCGCCGGGCAGTGCACCAAGGTCGACCCGAGCGCCGACCCCGCCGTCGTCGGGCTCCTCGGGTGCGGCGTTATGGCCGGCTTCGGGGCGGCCGTCAACACCGGGGGCGTGCAGCGCGGCGACTCGATCGCGGTCATCGGTTGCGGCGGCGTCGGCAACGCCGCCATCGCCGGTGCGGCCCTCGTGGGCGCGACCACCATCATCGCCGTCGATGTCGACGACCGAAAACTCGAGCAGGCCAGGCATTTTGGCGCAACCCACGCGATCAACGCGATCCGCGAGGACGTCGTCGAGGGCATCCGCGCCCTCACCGGCGGCAACGGCGCCGATGTCGTCGTCGAAGCCGTCGGCCGCCCCGAAACCTACGAGCAGGCCTTCTATGCCCGCGACCTCGCCGGCACCGTCGTCCTCGTCGGGGTGCCCACCCCGGACAAGCAGGTCCAGTTGCCGATGATCGAGATCTTCGGCCGCGGCGGCGCGCTCAAGTCGAGTTGGTACGGCGACTGCCTGCCCTCGCGCGACTTCCCCATGCTTGTCGACCTCTACCGGCAGGGCCGCTTCGACCTCGGTGCCTTCGTCACCGAGCGGATCGGCATTGGCGACGTCGAGGCTGCGTTCGCGAAGATGCATCACGGCGACGTGTTGCGCTCCGTTGTCGTGATGGAAGGCTGATCCGGTATGCCGCCCGCTGACCTCCCAGCCCACCCCGCCCTCCCCATCTCGCCGGGCGGGGTGCGCATCGACAACGTCGTCACCTCCGGCCAGTTCTGTCTCGACGGCGGCTGCTGGGATGTCGACAACAACGTGTGGATCATCGGCGACGACGAGGAGTGCCTGGTCATCGACTGCGCCCACGACGCCGACGCGATCATCGCCGGTGTCGGTGGGCGCCGGGTTGTCGCGCTCGTCTGTACTCATGCCCACAACGACCACGTCAACGCCTCCGAGGCCGTGCGTGCCGCGACCGGGGGACCGATCTGGCTGCACCCCACCGACCGGGTGCTCTGGGACCAGACCCAGACGCACTCCCCGGACGAGGACCTCGCCGATGGGCTGACCCTGCGCGTCGGCGATGTCACCCTCGAAACCCGGCACACCCCCGGGCATGCGCCCGGCGCCTGCTGCCTCTACGCCCCCGTCCTCGGTGTCGTCTTCTCCGGAGACACGCTCTTCCACGGTGGGCCGGGCGCGACCGGCCGGTCGTTCAGCGACTACCCGACGATCCTCGCCTCGATCCGCACCCGGCTGCTCACCCTGCCCGAGGACACGATCGTTCTCACCGGGCACGGCGAGTCGACGACCATCGGTGCCGAGGCCGCCACCTTCCCCATCGACTGACTCGACCCCGTCGGCGCCACGGCCGGGTCGTTTGGCCGCTGCGCGGCACACTCGACCGGCCACCAACCCGGCTGCGGTGGCATACCGAGCCGGACGGCATACGGGACGGAAAACGCAAGCGACGCCCGTCCGGCTTCCCTCACGGACGGGCGTCGCTGGTCTGGGGTGCTACACCTCGAGGCCGAGGCGGCGGGCGGAGCGGGCGCGTTGACGCGAGGCCCGCAGGCGGCGCAGGCGCTTGACGAGCATCGGGTCGTGTTCGAGGGCGACCGGGTTGTCGATGAGGGCGTTGAGGACCTGGTAGTAGCGGGTCGAACTCATGTCGAAGAGGTCCTTGATGGCGCTCTCCTTGGACCCGGCGTACTTCCACCACTGCCGCTCGAACGCGAGGATCGCGCGGTCCCGCTCGGACAGTCCGCCGGGCCCGGTGGCCGGGGTCGGCATGACCTGCTCGCGCACGATGTTCACCGCTGGACCCTTCTCCTCCTGGATGGTTTCCGCCACTCTAACCAGCGAATGACACCGGTGTCATTTCCCGGTCCGGCTGGCGGCGTGTCGACTGGACAAGTCATGAAACACCCAACTCAGTCGTTTCACCTGCCCCAGGCGTCACCTCCGTCACACGGTGGTGCCGACCCCCAGGTATGCCGCGAGCTCACCGACGCTGTCGCACACCAGGTCCGGGCCGGTCGCCACGAGCGCCTCCCGCTCACCCGCGCCCCGGGTCACCGCGACCGCCGTCATCCCGGCCGCCCGAGCGGCGAGGACATCGACGGTCGCATCGCCGACGTAGGCGCAGCGCCCCGCCGGGATGCCGAGCCAGGTGGCCCCGGCGAGCAGCGGTTCGGGGTCGGGCTTGTGGGCCTGCGTGTCTTCAAGGGTCATCGCGATCGGGATCGCCCCGGTGAGACCGACGCTGGCCAGCGCCAACTCGGCGCTCACCCGCCGCTTCGAGGTGACGATGGCGATCGGCCGGCCCGCGGTGGCGAGCCCGGCGAGCATCGCCGAGACCCCGGCATACGGACGGATGTGCTTGGCAGTATGCGCGAGGTTCCATTCGCGATAGACCCGATCGATCTCGGCGCCGTGCTCGGGGGAGAGGTCGAGGAGGACCGGGAGGAGGGGGCGCCCGATCCACGAGCGTGCCGTAGTCGCATCGAGGTCCGCGCCGAGGACGGCGCGCACGGCGTACTGGAAGGAGGCGATGATGAGCCCGATCGTGTCGACGAGCGTCCCGTCGAGGTCGAAGAGGATGCCGTCGGGTCCTCTGGCCGGAGCCGGCGGTGGCCCGGGACGAGTGCCGCGCCGGTCCCTGTCGTCGACGACGATGCCGTGGGGTCCTACGGCCGGAGCCGGCGGAGTGGTGGGGCCAGGGTGTGCGCCGGATACGAGCCGGGCCAGGTGGGAGGCGGCCGTGGACATGTCGGGGCTTGGCTCGGGGGATGGCAGGGGTCGGTGCGGAACCGGCATACGGTCGGGTCAGGCGTCGGCGATCGGGACGTCGAGGTCGGCGAGCAGGGCACGCACGTGACCCTCGACGGCGTCGCGGGCTTCGCGGACGACGTCCATGGGTTGCCCGTGGGGGTCGACGATCTTCCAGTGGACGTGGTGTTTGGCCGGGAGTTGGGGGAGATCGACCCCGATCTCGACGATGACGTCCGCGGTATGCAGGGTGTCGTCGGTGAGCGCGACCGGGTAGGGGCGGGTCAGGGCGATGCCGCGCTCGGCCATGGCGCGCTCGACGAGGGGGTTGATCGAGCCGCTCGGCGACGGACCGGCCGAGCCGACCTGGACGTGGTCGCCACCGAAGCGCTCGGCGAACGCGGCGGCCATCTGGGAGCGGGCCTCGTTGTGGCGGCAGACGAAGAGGAGGGTCGGCACGGCGCGGGCCGACTGGCCGTGGGCGAGGGCTTCGGCGGCGAGTTGATCGCGCACGGCCTTGGCGACGAGGAGTTCGACAAACTCGGGATGGTGCGAGCCGGCCTCGATCGTCGCGCGGGTGGAGGCTACCCGCGCGACGATGTCCTCCCGGGTGAACCGGTCGGCATAGCGTGCGGCGAGGTCGTCGATGAGCGCGGCGAAGTCACGGTCGCCCGGGATATGCATGGCCCCATTGTTCCCGGTGTTGGCGGTCTCGTTCGCCACGACCCGCGCGATGCTCGAGTTGCGTCCTCGGGGGCTTCGCTGAGAGATGGCTCACCGAGCCCTCGCTGCCACCTACCCTGCCGGAAGTGGGGTGATCACCCCACTTGGTGCAGGGTGGGTCGTCCGGTGAGGGGCTGGCACCCCACTTGGTGCAGGGTGGGTCGTCCGGTGAGGGGCTGGCACCCCACTTGGTGCAGGGTGGGTCGTCGGGTGAGGTGCTGGCACCCACTTGGTGCAGGGTGAGCCGTCGGGTGAGGGGCTGGTACCCCACTTGGTGCAGGGTGGGTCGTCCGGTGAGGGGCCGGCACCCCACCTGGCGCAGGGTGGGTCGTCGGGTGAGGGGCCGGCACCCCACCTGGTGCACGGTGGGTCGTCGGGTGAGGGGCTGGCACCCCACTTGGTGCAGGGTGAGCCGCCCAACGAGCCTCGCGCCCACTGCGGGCGACGATCGTTGCGCGAGTTAGGTTGGTGTCCGTGACCGCGCGCCCCCTGACCGACCTCGTCCACCCGTCGTGGGCGCAGGCCCTCTCCCCGGTCGCCCCTCAGGTCGCTGCCCTCGGCGAGTTCTTGCGGGCCGAGGTCGCCGCCGGCCACGGCTACCTCCCGGCGGGCCCGCTCGTCCTGCGCGCCTTCGAACTCCCCCTCGACGAGGTCCGGGTCCTCATCGTCGGCCAGGATCCCTACCCGACCCCCGGGCACCCCGTCGGACTCTCGTTCTCGGTGGCTCCCGACGTGCGCCCCCTCCCGCCGAGCCTGGTCAACATCTTCACCGAACTGCACACCGACCTCGGCGTCCCCCTCCCGAGCACCGGTGACCTCACCCCGTGGGCGGAACGCGGCATACTCCTGCTCAACCGTGTCCTCACCGTGCGGCCGGGGGCCTCGGCCAGCCACCGAGGCAAGGGCTGGGAGGAGGTGACGGCCGCCGCGATCGACGCCCTCGTGGCCCGCGGCGGGCCGCTCGTCGCCATCCTCTGGGGGCGCGATGCCCGCAATCTCGCCCCGCGCCTGGGCGGTATGCCGCGGATCGAGTCCGCGCACCCGTCGCCCTTGTCGGCGCGGTCGGGATTCTTCGGGTCGCGCCCGTTCAGCCGCGCCAACGAACTCCTGCGGGCCCAGGGCGCCCCCGCCATCGATTGGAGCCTGCCGTGACCAAGGGCAAGCCCTGCACCCGAGGAGCCGACCATGACCGGTGATCCCGCCGTGAGCACACCAGAACGCGTGTGGAGCCGCTACGTCGCCATCGGCGACTCGTTCACCGAGGGCATGGTCGATCCGGACCCCGACGTGCCGGACCGGTTCGTCGGCTGGGCGGACCGGCTGGCCCGCGCCCTCCAGGGCCGGGCCCGCGCCGCGGGCCGCCCGTTCGGCTATGCCAATCTCGCCGTCCGCGGCCGCAAACTCGACGACATCGTCGGCCCCCAGCTCGAGACCGCGCTCGCGATGTCGCCGGATCTGGTGTCCCTCGTCGGCGGCGGCAACGACCTACTCCGCCCAACCGTCGATATCGACGCCCTCGCCGCCCGCCTGGAAACGGCCGTCATCGCCATCCGGGCCACCGGCGCCGACGTCCTGCTCGCCACGCCCACCGACACCGCCGAGGCCGGCATCTTCAAACCGCTGCGGGGCCGGCACGCCATCCACACCGCGAACCTGTTCACCATTGCCGGGCGACACGGGGCTGCTGTCGTCAACCTCTGGGGCCTGACCTCGATCCAGGACTGGCGGATGTGGGGTGAGGACCGCATCCACCTCAGCAGCGAGGGTCACGAACGCGTCACCAGCGCGGCTCTCGTCGCGCTCGGCCTGCCCCCGCTCGATCCTTCGTATGCCGTGAAGCTGCCGCCGGCGCCGCAGGGGGCCCGGGCCGACGAACTGCGCGATCACGCCCACTGGCTCAAGGTCCACGCCGCCCCCTGGGTCGAGCGGCGGCTCCGCGGCACCTCCTCAGGGGACGTCATCGCCGCCAAGCGCCCGACCTTGGCGCCGCTCACCGACGAGTCCACCCCCTGAGCGACCCGTCCTCGGCCTGGGCCACCGCCCCCCTGCGCGGTCCCGACCCCCGGGTCTAGGGTCGGTGCATGCCGGTCAATCGACTCATCACCAGCGACGAGGCCTACGACCTGTTGGCCATGACCCGTGACGTCTGCGCCCGCGAACTGCGGCCGCGCGTGGACGCCGCCGAGAAGGCCGCGGCCGCCGGCGAGGACTTCCCGAGCGAGGTGTTCACGATCCTCGGCCGGGCCGGGCTGCTCTCGCTCCCCCACCCCGAGGAGTACGGCGGGGGTGGTCAGCCCTACGAGGTCTATCTCCAGGTCGTCGAGGAAATCGCCAGCGCCTGGATGAGCGTGGCCGTCGGGGTGTCGGTCCATTCCCTCACGGCCTTCCCGGTGACGACCTTCGGCACCGAGGCTCAGAAGGAAGCGCTGCTGCCGGGGATGCTCTCCGGGGACCAACTCGGTGCCTACGCGCTCTCCGAACCCGATGCCGGCTCCGACGTCGCCTCGATGACGACGGGGGCGCGGGCCACGACGGACGGGGAGCCCACGGCATACGAGATCACCGGGCGCAAGTCGTGGATCAGCCACGCCGGGCACGCCGACTACTACACGACCTTCGCCCGCACCGCCGACACTGGCGCCAAGGGGATTTCGTGTTTCATCGTGCCGGCGGACGCGGCCGGGCTCAGTTTCGGCCCGCCCGAGCGCAAGATGGGCCTGGATTGCGACACGGTCCGCGAGGTTATTTACGACGCGGTCCCGGTGGGTGCCGAGCGCCGGATCGGGGCCGAAGGGCAGGGTATGCCGATCGCGCTCGCCGCGCTCGACGCCGGCCGGTTGGGGATCGCGGCCTCGTCGACGGGTCTGGCCCAGTCGGCCCTCGACGCGGCGGCGGCCTATGCCAAGGAGCGCACCCAGTTCGGGCGCCCGATCGCGGCCAACCAGGGGTTGGCCTTCCTCATCGCCGACATGGAGGCGGCGGTGTCGGGGGCGCGGGCGGCCTACCTGCATGCCGCGCGTCTCAAGGATGCCGGCCGGCCGTTCAGCAAGGAGGCGGCCGTCGCCAAACTGCTCGCCACCGACGCCGCGATGCGGGTGACAACCGACGCCGTGCAGGTGCTCGGGGGCGCGGGGTACACCGCCGATCACCCCGTCGAGCGCTACTTCCGCGAGGCCAAGGTGACCCAGATCTTCGAGGGCACCAACCAGATCCAGCGGCTCGTCATCTCCCGGCACGTGCTGCGCTGAGCCCCGGCGCTGGGCGTGAAATCGGTCACGGCATACCGGCGCGACGCCCTCGGGACCAACGCCCCGAAAGGGCCTTGGCCGGGCCAACTCATACTTGGCCCGGCCCTTCCGGGACGGTAGATCGCGCCGGTGACCGGTCGCGGGAACGACACGCCGCGGGCGGGCTGTCTCTCGTCGAATCGGTGAGTCCGGCGGTGACGATGACGGTCTGCCATGCTGGAGGGATGCGGTGCCTAATCATCGAAGACGAAGGATCGCTGGCCCTCGCAACGGGGGAAGCACTCAAGGAGTACGGGTGGGTTGTCGACCTCGCGCATGACGGTCGGACGGGACTGAACCGCGCGGTCCAGGGGGATTACGACGTCGTCATCATCGACATCATGCTGCCGGTCCTCAACGGCTATGACGTGCTCCGGCAACTGCGCGCCAGCGAGGTGTGGACCCCGGTGCTCATGCTCACTGCCAAGGACGGCGAGTACGACCAGACCGACGCCTTCGAGTTGGGGGCCGACGACTACGTGACCAAACCGTTTCACACCTCCGTGCTGGCCGCCCGATTGTCGGCCTTGATGCGCCGCAGCCCCAAGGAGCGCCCCACTCGGCTCATCGTCGGAGACCTCACCCTCGATCCCTCGACCCATCGGGTGCACCGCGGCGGCACCGAGGTCACCTTGACCACCCGGGAGTTCGCTCTCTTGCAGCACTTCATGCGCCACCCGGATCAGGTCATCAGCAAGGGCGTGCTCCTCGAAGAGGTGTGGGACTCGAACTACCCTGGCGCCGACAACGTCGTCGAGGTGTACGTCGGCTACCTGCGCAAGAAGATCGACGCCCCGTTCGGTGTGATGAGTCTGGAAACGGTGCGTGGGCGCGGCTACCGGCTGGTCGCGGACGCGGCGCCCCTCGGCTGAGGAGGGCCGGTCGCGAGGGGGTGTCGGCGCGGTCATTTGGTCAACTGGTGCCGGCGGCATACCCACAACGGCGGCATGGCCACAACGACGGCACGGCCACAACGCGGCCGCAACCGAAGCGTTCGCCGCTAATCCGTGGCGGCCTCCGGGCCGTCAGCCGGGTCGAGCGAGGCCGGCACGGTGACCTGAAAACGGCACCAGCCGTCGGGCGCTTGGGTTGCACGGGCGGTGCCCCCATGCTGGGTGGAGAGTTCACGGACGATGGCCAGCCCGAGGCCGGACCCGCCGCGGTCCCGGTCCCGCGCCTCGTCGAGGCGGACGAACCGGTCGAAGACCCGCTCCCGGTCGGCGACCCCCACGGGGGGCCCGTCGTTGTCGACCGTGAGCACCGCCTGCGACCCGGCGACCCGGACGGCGACCCGGATTTGCGACGTCGCATGGCGCATGGCGTTGTCGACGAGGTTGCGGACGACGCGCCGCATTTGTTCGGGTACCCCGCGGATGCGAGCCGGTTCGAGGGTGGCGATCACGCGGGCGCCCTTGGCCCGGGCGACGGCGACCTCGAGGAGTACGACATCGTCGAGGTCGATGTCCTCGGCGTCGGTCTGATCCCGGGCTTCGTCGGCCTTGGCGAGGGCAAGAAGGTCCTCGACGAGGTCGTGGAGGCGTGCGGTTTCGCGGAGGGCACGCTCGGCGACCACGATGCGGCGTTGGGGCGGCAGGTCGGTGGCGAGCATTTCGACGGACAGGCCGATGGTCGTCAGGGGGCTGCGCAACTCATGACCGGCGTCGGAGACGAAGGCGGTCCGTTGGGCATCGGATCGCCGAAGCCGCAGGAGGAGGGAATTGATCGTGGACCCGAGCCGACCGATCTCGTCGTCGCGGCCGGGCACCGAGACCGTTCCGGCCTCCCGGGAGGAGGTGATCGCCTCGAGGTCGCGCCGCATTTGTTCGATCGGGCCGAGCGTGGACCGGACGGCCGAGCGCAGCACCAGGGTGAGCACCGCGATGGCGGCCACCCCGATGGCGACGGCGATCATCATGAGCCGGCTCAGGGCTTCGGGGTCGAGTTGCAAGGGCTCGGTGACGATGATGGTGACCGGGTTGCCGTCCTGCGCCTCGGCGCGGGTGGCCACGAGGAGCACGGACGACCCGTCCACTCCGGGCAACTCGTAGTGCTCCTTCGTGTGCACATCCCCGAGCAGCGGCTTGGGTTGAATGGTGGCCACCACCTGGTCTCGGTAACGCGGTTGAGAGTAGGCGAGGATGTGTCCCTTGTCGTCGAGGACCTGCTGGACCCGTTGGCTCGTGAGTGGCTGAATGCCGACCGGCACCGCCCGTTCGACCGGCCCCGTCTGCACCTCGTGAACGATGGTGGCCAGGGTCGCCAGCGAGGTTTGGTATGCCGTGGCCGACACCGCCGACGTGATCGCCCGCCACAAGACGACGCCGAGAATCATCAACACCGCCGAGACGATGGTCACCGAACCGGCGACGATCCGGGTCTGGAGTCCGACCCTGCCCAGCATGCGCGCCAGTCTAGGAGACGGAGTTCTCCGGTACGCCGCGATCTGCTCCCGCTGGCCCCCTGGCCGCCCCTCCCGTCCCCCTTTTCCCGCCTGAACCGTCCAACGTCCACTTCGCACCCCAACTGTCGAGGTGCGAAGTGCCCGTTTCCCACCGGATGTTGGGCGTTGAGTGTTGTGCTGGGCGGCTCGGCGGGGACTGTTGGGGTGCGAAGTGCCCGTTTCCCACCGGGTGTTCGGCGTTGAGCGTTGTGCTGGGCGGGTCGGTGGGGACTGTTGGGGTGCGAAGTGCCCGTTTCCCGCCGCATGTGTGCGGTGAGGGCTGCGTTGATCACGTCGGCGGGCGCCGGCGGCTGACAGGGCGAGGCAGGTGAGGCTGATGTGACTGTGGCGTTCGGCCGTGACGTTGTTCACGCCTTGGCTGCAGCGTGGTGGTCGTCCCGACCGCCACCACGCTGCAGCCAAGAGCGGTTGGCGAGCGCGACGGCCCAGACAGCCCTCTCGTGAGCCACGGCCGACCGATCAACCACGCTCCCGCTCGGGTAGCGGCGACCCGGCCAAGAAGGCGTTGTAGGCGTCGCGGGCGTCCGCCAGGGCCAGGGGTGGTTGATGCCCGTAGCGTCCGTCGGTTCGGTCGCGCTTGGGCCGGACACCCACAACTCCTCGCCGGTGGCGATGTCGTAGAAGTTCGAGTCGCGGTGGGCGGAGGGCGTTGCGATGGCTCGACGCTGGGTGCGCTGCGCTCCTCGAAGAGCGCGGTGCGCCAGGCCCTGGAGAAGCGGACCCGGCCGATCCGCGCCGGACCACGGTCGGCGCCGTAGTCCTACTTCAACTGGACGAACATGATGCGGTCAGGCACATCCTCATCCAAGCCCCCGGCCTTCCCCGAGACCAAGGGGATAGGCGCCGGAGACGACGTCTCGGGGGCGCCCGAGCTGATGAGCCACTCACGGAACGCGCTGGCAAGGCGACCTAGCGCGCGAGCGGCGGGCACACCGACGTCAGCGGGCGAGCGGCGGGCAAACCGAGGGGCAACGCGCGGACGTCGGGTACTCCCGTGGGCACACCTGGGTCGTATTCGGGGCCTGGTGCGGCATGATGGCCCGAAGGCGTTACCTGCGCTGACCTGCGCAAACGCCGAGAGCTGGAGAAGGGACTCGAACCCTCAACCACCTGTTTACAAGACAGGTGCGCTACCGATTGCGCCACTCCAGCAGGACGCCGACTTCCCCCGAGAGGCAGCCAGCGTCGGTGACGCACTTTACCCGCGCAAGGCAAACGTCACGACGCCCAAACCCCACGGAAAGGCCCACCTCGCACGGCAGCCGCCACGACCCCAGGCGCCGCCGGCAGCGCCGACCCGGGCCCGCCACCCCACCAGCCGCGACCCCACGCGCCGCCGGCAGGGCCGACCCGGGCCCGCCACCCCCCACCAGCCACGACCCCAGGCGCCGCCGGCAACGCCGACCCGGGCCCGCCACCCCCCACCAGCCACGACCCGAAACCGCCAAATCCCCCAGAGGCTCAGCCCCGGCGGCCGGCCTCACGGCAGGAACATCGACCAGGTCGCCGGGTCGGACGACGGGTCCCACGTCGGGGTGCCCCGGCCCACCACGCCCCAGAGGAACAGGGCCACGACCAGCAACGCCACCAGACCGGCGCCCACCCGTTGCGCACCCAGCGTCGGTGTCGCTCCCCGGATGAGGCTGCGCGTGCCCCGGCGCAACGACGGGCCCGCGGGTCCCCACCACGCCGAGAGCAACCCGAGCGCCCCCCCGACGGCGAGCGGGACGAACGCGTCGGGTCGCGACGACCCCGTCACCACCCCCCACGCCAAGGAGGCCGCAAACGCCGTCGTCACGGCCACCACGAGCGGCAGCAGGCCCCCCAGGAGGCTCGCACCGAATGCCAGGACGGCCCTCCAGGGCGCCGCCGCCAACGACAACGCCACGTCGGAGGACCGTGGCCCATGCGTATGCCGTCGCAGCACGAGCGCCGTCATCGACTGGTCCACGGTGCGCGCCACCGCGCTCGCGAGCACGAACAGGATCGCCGTCCACGTCGGCGCCACCGCGCTGCCCATCACGCCGAGCGCCAGGAGGAACAGCACCGAACCCGTGCGCAACGGTTGCGAGATACGCGGATCGATCGCCGGCCGAGGGTGTGGCAATGCCGTCGGCGGCACGCTGGGCGCGACCGGTGGTGGGCTCGGCGGGTGGGCCGTCCCGACCGGGTATGCCGCCCCGCCCGGTCCTGCTGTCGGTCCCGGGTGGGCCGCCCCGACCGGGTATGCCGCGCCACCCGGTCCCGCTGTCGGCTCCGGGCGTGCCGCGCCAGCCGCACCCCTCGGGTAGCCCGCCCCTGAATCACCACCATGTGCAGGCGACGGGGCCGGGCGGGACGGGAGCGGCGCATAAGGAACAGCCGGCGGCCCGGGGACCGGTGCGCCAGCAGGCGGCGGCAGCGGCATACCGGGTGGGGGCACCGAGAGGGGCGCGGATGCGGCGAGGACAGGGGGGCCATGCACCGCTGTCCCAGGAACGGGAGGCGGCGGACTCGCCGGTGCCATCGGCACCCCCGGCGCCGCAACGGGCGCCGAGGGCGGCGGCACCGGCGGCGCAGGGGGAGGCAGAGGGGGAGCAACAGGTTGCGGCATCACCGCGGTGCCCGACGTTTGCACCACCTGGGTGTGCGACGCGCCCGGGCGCACCCGGATGACATCGGTGACGTCACCCCCGCAGGCATAGACAGCCAGCGCCTCGACGACCTCCTGGCGGTGCGGCCGTTCGGCGGCGCGGGGTGACAAGGCCGCGAGCAGCAACGGCTCCAAGCGGGCATCGACACCGCGCAGGTCGGGTTCTCCCCGGGCAACCCGCGCCAACACGGCCTCCATCGCGCCGCGACCGAACGGGGGCCGCCCGCACGCGGCATACGCCAAGGTCGCAGCCCAGCCCCACCAGTCGGTCGCCGGGGTGACCGGTTCGCCCTCGATGATCTCGGGAGCGAGATAGCCGGGGGTGCCCATGACCAGGCCGACGCTCGTCAGGCGTACGTCGTCGGTGAGATGGGCGATCCCGAAATCGATGAGGACCGGTTCGCCGTCGTGGAGGAGGACATTCCCGGGCTTGATGTCGCGGTGGATGACCGACGCGGCATGGATCGCCTCGATCGCCTCGGCGAGGCCGACCGCGAGCCGGTGCAGCGCCTCCCCCGAGAGCGGCCCCTCAGCGTCGACGACCCGGTCGAGCACCGGGCCGGGGACCCACCGGGTGACGACGTAGGGCCGCGGCCCGTCGATATCCGCGTCGATGATGGGCGCCACCCGCGGGCTCTCGATCCGCCGCAGGGCATCGACTTCGCGGCGCAGCCGGGCGCGCGCTTCGGCATCGGTCGCGGTGAGGGAACGGAGCACCTTGAGGGCGACCGCCCGCCCGTGCCCATCGAGTCCGAGGTAGACGACCCCCATGCCGCCTTCACCGAGTCGCTGGACCAACCGATAGGGACCGAGGACGCCATCACCGGGCAGGTCCTCGTCGCTGCCGTCGGCGGGGGTCGCCTCCGGCAGGGCCGCGGTGCGCGCCTCGTCCATTGCCACGGGTCAACGGTATGCCGTGCCGCCCGGTGCCGCTGCCATCCGGGCGGGTCGTGACGCGGGTCGTGGCCGGCCCAGGCGATCTCAGGTCTGGATGTAGTCGCGCAGGTGAGCCGCCTCGGCCTGCAGCGTCTCGATGCGTGACTTGACGACATCGCCAATGCTGACGATGGCCTGCAACCGACCGTCGACGACCACCGGGACGTGGCGGATGCGCCGCTCGGTCATGGTTGCCGCGAGATCGGTGAGGTCGTCCTCGGGTGCACACGTGTGGACGATGGTCGTCATGATGGCCGCGACCGGGCCCTCGAGGACGCTCGACCCCTCCGTTGCAAGATGACGCACAATGTCGCGCTCGCTGACGATGCCGTCGACCGCGGCTGCGTCGTCGCTCACCACGACTGCGCCAATGCGATGTTCGGCGAGCAGGGCCATGAGGTCGATGACCGTGGCGTCCGAACGGACGGTCACCACGGAGTCACCCTTGCGTCGCACCACGTCGGAGATTTTCATAGGTCGACGGTAGTGGGGCTCGCGCGGGCGCGCCAGGGGAGGGGCCTGGCAGAAACGAGAAGTGGAACGGGCCTTTCCAAAACAGGTGCCGCCGTGCACAATGATGTAACCGCTTACATTTGTGGGCGGAGCCCTTTACGACGGATCGTCCGGCACGTACCTGCCGGTGAAGGAGGAGCCAGTCATGGCCACCGTGAAGTTCGACAACTCGACGCGCATCTACCCCGGGAACGACACCCCCAGCGTCGACAAACTCAACATCGACATTGCGGACGGTGAGTTCCTCGTCCTCGTCGGCCCCTCGGGCTCGGGCAAGTCCACCGCGTTGCGGATGCTCGCCGGCCTCGAAGAGGTCAACGGCGGCAAGATCTGGATCGGCGACCGGGACGTCACCGACCTCTCGCCCAAGGACCGCGACGTGGCGATGGTCTTCCAGAACTACGCGCTCTACCCGCACATGACCGTCGCCGACAACATGGGCTTCGCCCTCAAGATCGCCGGCGTCGACAAGGGCGAGATCCGCAAGCGCGTCGAGGACGCCGCCAAGATCCTCGACCTCACGGCATACCTCCAACGCAAACCGAAGGCCCTTTCCGGCGGTCAGCGGCAGCGGGTGGCCATGGGCCGGGCGATCGTCCGCTCCCCCCAGGTCTTCCTCATGGACGAGCCGCTGTCCAACCTCGACGCCAAGTTGCGCGTCCAGACCCGCACCCAGATCGCCAGCCTGCAGCGCCGCCTCGGCGTCACGACCGTCTACGTCACCCACGACCAGGTCGAAGCCATGACCATGGGCGACCGGATCGCCCTGCTCAACTTCGGCGTGCTCCAGCAGATCGCCACGCCGCGCGAGATGTACGACCGCCCCGCCAACCTCTTCGTCGCCGGCTTCATCGGCTCCCCGGCGATGAACCTCGTCGCCGTCCCGGTGACGGCATCGGGCGTCAAGTTCGGCAACCACGTCCTGGAGATCCCGCGCAGTGAGCTCGCCGGAGCCGGCAGTCAGGTCATCGTCGGGGTCCGTCCCGAGGACGTCGAGGTGACGAGCAACAACGACGGTCTCGAGATCATCGTCGACGTCGTCGAGGAACTCGGTGCCGACGCCTACGTCTACGGCACCCCGAGCGACCCGAGCATCACCCTCGAGGGGGCCGGTGACGACGCGCTCGGCAAGCCGTTCATCGCGCGGGTCGACGGCCGCCGGGTCCCGGCCAAGGGCGAGAAGATCTACGTCTACCCCAACCCCGACCACATTCACGTGTTCAACAAGGAGACCGGCGAACGCCTGGGCTGAGCCCACCCGCCGCACCCCCCGCAAACGCCCTGGGGCCCGGGACGCCACCTCCCTCGGGCCCCAGGTGCCTTTGGGGTGCTCGTCCGGGCCTGGCGTGAGGAGGACCATGGCTCTCGAAATCACCACCTCCGCCCCGGATGCGGCGCTGCTCGACCTGCCCTGGCACATCCCCTTGGCGGAGTGGCCCGATGACTTGCTGGCGGCGCTCCCCAGGGGTATTTCCCGGCATGTCGTGCGCTTCGTCCGGCTCTCGGGGCGGGTGGTGGCCGTCAAGGAGATCAAGGCCGACATCGCCCGCCGCGAGTACCAGTTGTTGCGCAACTTGCGACGCCTGGAGTTGCCGTGTGTCGAGCCGTATGCCGTGGTCGCCGGTCGTGAGTCGGCCACCGGTGAGCCGTTGGACGCCTGCCTCATCACCGTCCACCTGCCCTTTTCGCTGCCGTATCGCGCGCTGTTTTCGCAGAGCCTGCGCAAGGGCACCGCGATCCGGCTCATCGACGCGCTCGCCGTGCTACTCGTCCGGCTCCACCTCGATGGCTTCTGGTGGGGCGATGTGTCCCTGTCCAACACGCTGTTTCGGCGAGACGCCGGCGCTTTCGCGGCATACCTCGTGGACGCGGAAACGGGAGAGTTGCACGCCGGGCTCTCCCGCGGGCAACGCGAACACGACCTCGACATCGCCCGGGTCAACATCGCCGGGGAGCTCATGGACCTCGAGGCCGGTGGCTTGCTGCAGGAGGAGCGCGACCCGATCGAGGTCAGCGAACGCATCGTCGAGCGCTATCACGCGCTGTGGGAGGCCCTCACCGGCCCCGAGCGGGTTGCGGCGGGGGAGCGGTGGCGTGTCGACGAACGGATTCGGCGCCTCAACCGGCTCGGGTTCGACGTCGACGAGTTGACGATGACAACCGACATCGACGGCACGACGGTCACGATCGCCCCCAAGGTCGTGGACTCGGGGCATCACTCGCGGCGACTCCTGCGCCTCACCGGTCTCGACGTGCGCGAAAACCAGGCCCGCCGCCTCCTCAACGACCTCGACTCCTACCGCGCGGCCACCGATCGGGGCGCCGACGACGAGGAACTCGTCGCCCACGACTGGGTCGAGCAGATCTATGCGCCGTTCGTGCGGAGCATCCCGGCGCCGCTGCGGGCCAAGTTGGAGCCGGCGCAGTTGTTCCACGAGTTGCTCGAGCACCGCTGGTACCTCGCCGAGCGGGCCCAGCACGACATCCCCATCGGGGAGGCATGGGCCGACTACCTCGCCAAGATCCTCCCCACCAAACCCGACGAGCGGGCCGTCGTCGGCACCGACACGGTGGAGATGCCGGTGCTTGCCCTGCCCGACGCGTGATCCGCACCGACCACCGCCGCTCGCCGCACCCGAGGCGCAGCAGGGCGGAACGGGGGCGAAGCGGGGGCCGCACCTGAGTCGACCCTGAACGCACCCTGAATTGCTGCGGATGAGACCGATGGGCCCGGTGGGCTGTGCGTTCCTGGCCTAGGATCGACGTCATCATCGTTCCGTCGTTTGGGGATTCTCATGACCGACCAGCCGTCCACTCCGCCCACCGACCCGACCCGGCCGGTCGAGGAGCCGGGCGAGCCCACAGGCGCTGCTGCACCCCCGGTGCCGCAGCCTCCCGCCGCGTCAGAGTTCCCGCCCCCCGCTCCGGTCGCGCCCCCGGCCCCCGGGCCCATCGCGCCGGCCGGGTCGCCCCCGCCGTATGCCGCTCCCCACTATGCGCCGCCGCCCAACCCCTACGGCGGGTATGCCGCCGCGCCGCCCCCAGGTGCCCAGCCTCCGGTCGTGGCGGTGGGCTCTCTTCCCTATGTCGAGCACCACTTCGGCCCGGTTGCGACCTTCGGGGACCGCGTAGTGCCGGCGATCATCGACGGGCTGCTGAACTTGATCGGGTTCGCCGTCCTGATGGTTGGGGTCTTCGTCGCGGCCATCGGGGGCGCCTCGTCCGCGACGTATGACGCGTACGGCAACCCGCACTACAGCGCTGGCTCCGGGGTCGCTGTCGGCATTGGAGTCCTCCTCATATTTGCCGGCTTCGCCGCCATCATCGGTGTGTGGGTCTGGAACCGGGTGGTGCGCCAAGGGCGCACCGGCCAGAGCGTCGGCAAGAAGATGTTCGGGCTCAAACTCATCGACAGTACGAGTGGCCAGCCGATCGGCGCGGGCAATGCCCTCTTGCGCGACATCGTGCACGGCGTCGTCAACCAGGTGGTCTACCTGTCCTACCTATGGATGCTGTGGGACCCCAACCGCTTGACCCTGGGTGACATGGTCGTGAAGTCGACCGTCATCAAGGTCCCCAAGGTCTGATCGTCGCCCATGGTCCTGCCCCGGCTCACCGTCGTGAGCCGGGGATCAGGGGCGCGGTCCGAGGAACTCGAAGCCGGGGACGTTGCGCAGCACCCAGAACGCCATGATGCTCGCGATGAGGAGATACACCATCCAGGGTGGCGCGATCCAGGTGCGAGGTGCCCCTCGCCATTGACGCCGCACCCAGCGCAGCCACGTCGCGGCCAGCCCCACGGCGACGATCACGGCGAACGGGTTGTAGTGGAAGGCGGTGACCACGTCTGCGTTGGTCAGCGCGTGGCAGGCGCGCAACGAGCCGCAGCCGGGGCAGTAGGTGCCGGTGAGCCATAACCACGGACACGTCGGGTAGTGGCCGGGCACCGTGGGGTCGCGCAGGTGGATGACGACGGCGAAGGCACCGGTGGCTGCGAGCACGGACAGCGGCGACACCAAGCGGCTCCACCGGCGAGACGCCGGTGGAGCCGCTTGACTGGTGCGATCAGACGCACTCACGAGGTTGCACCTCGGCGGTGGCGATCAGTTGCCCGAGGAGGATGCTGCGCCAAGAAGCCCAAGACCCACGACGAAGATGAGGTAAAGCACGATGATGACGGCCCAGGAAATCACGGACCACTTGACCCACTTGGTCGCTTCAGCGGCCGACGCTTGAGCCCCGGCCGCGTCGCCAGCGGCCCACTTGCTGTTGACCTCGGAGGACTTGATGATGGCGACGATCCCGAACGGGAGGCAGCAGAAGATGGTGGCGAGAATCGACCACACCATCTTGTTGTCGGGCGGGGCCCCCATGCCGCCGCCCATCGGCGCGGGAGCGGCGTAGCCACCAGGGGGCGGGGGAGGAGGAGTTCCATAGTCGGACATGGACTGTCCCTTTCGGGTGAGAGTGTTAGGCCCCCCAGGAGCGGGGTTCCCTCCGGCACACCCGATCCTTGCACAAGACAGTTCGCATCGGTAATGGCATTTCGGTATCGCGTCGATGACAATTCCCTGCGGGTGCCGACGCTTCGCCGTCCTAGACCGTGCCTCACTTGCCGGAGCGTTGGCGTGCGATCTCGTAGAGCGTGACCCCGGTGGCGATGCCCGCGTTGAGCGACTCGACGGCCGAACTCATCGGGATCGACACGATCTGGTCGCAGGTCTCGCGGACCAGCCGCGACAACCCCTTGCCCTCCGAGCCCACGACGACGACAAGCGGCTCGGTCGCCAAACCCAACTCGGGCAGGTCGACGTCGCCCTCCATGTCGAGGCCGATGACGAAGAAGCCCGCCTTGCGGAAGTCCTTGAGCGCGCTGGTCAGGTTGCTCACCTGCGCCACCGGCACCCGGGCCGCGGCCCCCGCCGACGTCTTCCACGCCGAAGCGGTCATCCCCACCGAACGCCGCGCCGGCACGACGACTCCGTGGCCGCCGAACGCCGCCACCGAGCGGATGATCGCGCCGAGGTTGCGGGGGTCGGTGATCCCGTCCAGGGCCACGACGAGGGGTATGCCGGGGGCTTGCGGGTCGACGAAATCGCTGGGATGGGCGTACGCATAAGGCGGCACCTGGATCGCCAACCCCTGGTGGACGGCGCCATCGGTGAGCCGGTCGAGTTCACCGCGTGGGGTTTCCAGGACCGGTATGCCGCGTTCACCCGCGGTTTTGAGCGCCTCGCGCACTCGGTCGTCGGCGTCGATGCGGCCCGCGACGTACATCGTCGCCACCGGCACGTCGGCGCGCAGCGCCTCGACGACGGCGTTGCGGCCGGCGACCATCTCACTACTTGCGCCGTGTTTGCGACCGCCCGAGCGCGACGGGCGCGAGGGGGCGTGCTTGGCCGCTGCCTTGGCCATCTTGTGGGCCTTGTGGTTGGGCCGGTCGACCGCCTTGGGGGTGGGGCCCTTGCCCTCCAGTCCGCGGCGACGCTGGCCACCGGAGCCGACCGTCGCGCCCTTCTTGCTCCCCGAGCGGCGCACCGCACCACGTCGGTTCGAGTTGCCGGCCATTACGCCTCCTGACGATTGCGGGAGAGGCTCCAGCGAGCTCCCGAGGCAGTGTCTTCGACGGCGATCCCGGCGGCGGTGAGACCGTCCCGGATCGCGTCGGCGGTCGCCCAGTCGCGGGCCGCGCGGGCCTTGGCGCGCGCGGCGATCTGGGCCTGGACGAGGGCATCGAGGGCAGCCAAGGCATCCTGCGCCCCGGAGTCGCCGGCCCCCCACGCGGCGTCCAACGGGTTGACGCCGAGCACGTCGGTCATCGCGACGACGAGCGCGGCGGCCTGCGCGGCGTCCTCGACATCGCCCTCGTCGAGCATGGTGTTCCCGGCGCGCACCGTCTCGTGGATGACGGCCAACGCCCCCGACACCCCGAGGTCGTCATCGAGGGACTCCCGGAACTCCGCCGGGAACTCGACCCCGGCCGCGCGCCACCCATCCGGCGCGGCATACGCCTGAGCGAGCGCGGCATACGCCTCTGGGGAGAGCGCACGCCGCAGGAAACCCTCGATCCGCTCGACAGCGGCGGCGGCCTCGGCGAGCGAACCCTCGGTGTACTCGATCATCGAGCGGTAGTGGGCGGCCGTGAGGTAGTAGCGCACGACGAGCGGGCGGTGCTCGGCGAGCACGTGCGAGACCCGCAGCGAGTTGCCGAGCGACTTGCTCATCTTCTCGCCGCTCATCGTGACCCAGCCGTTGTGGAGCCAGTAGTTGGCGAACCCGAGCCCGGCAGCGGTCGACTGGGCGAGTTCGTTCTCGTGATGGGGGAAGCGCAGGTCGACGCCCCCGCCGTGGATGTCGAAGGTGTCGCCGAGGTATTTGCGGGCCATCGCCGAGCACTCGAGGTGCCACCCGGGGCGACCGGCGCCGAATGGGGTCGGCCAGGAAGCGGTCGCCGGCTCGCTCGGTTTGTGGCCCTTCCACAGGGCGAAGTCGCGCGGGTCGCGCTTGCCGCGGGGATCGGCGTCCTCGGCGGCGGCCATGTCGTCGATCTTCTGCTTGGTCAGCGACCCGTAGGTCGGCCAGGACCGAACATCGAAGTAGACATCCCCGCTGCCGTCCGCGGCCGGGTAGGCGTGCCCCTTCTCGACGATGGTCTCCATGAGGGTGACCATTTCCGGAACATGCCCGGTCGCGCGCGGTTCGTAGGTCGGCGGGAGCACCCCGAGGCCGGCGAGCGCCTCGGCGGTCTCGACCTCGTTGCGGTAGCTCACGGCATACCACGGCTCACCGGACTCGGCGGATTTGGCGAGGATCTTGTCGTCGATGTCGGTGACATTGCGGATCAAGGTGACGTCGTAGCCGTGGCCGCGTTCGAGCCACCGGCGGAGCACGTCGAAGGCGACGGCGAAGCGCACATGGCCCAGGTGCGGCGGGGCCTGGGTGGTGAGCCCGCAGATGTAGATGCCGACCTTCCCGGGGGTCACGGGGACGAAGTCGCGCAGCTCGCCGGTGAGCGAGTCCTGGAGTCTGAGGGTCACCGCACCAGGCTACCGGCGCTTCGCTCTCCCTCCATTCGAGGTAAACACGCCGCGGAATCCGCGCGCTATTACCTCGAATCGGCGCGGGCTGCGCGCGAGACCAAGGTGACGTATGCCGTTGCTGGCCTTGTCGCGGCAGCCTTCGTCGGAGTCTTGGTGACGGTGGCCGGCGCCCTGTGGACCAACCCGCGCCCGTTCGTCGTCGACGGGGTCGCGCCCCTGATCGCGCACCCGGCGGACAACGGGTTCCCCTCGGATCACACGGCGTTGGGGTTCGCCGTGGCGGGGGTCGTCACCTGGTTCGACCGGCGGCTCGGCGTGGTCGCCCTCGTCCTCGCGGCCCTCTTGGGGGTATGCCGCGTGCTCGCCCATGTCCATCACGTCCCCGACGTCGTCGGCGGGGCTCTGGTCGGCCTGCTCGCCGCCGCGCTCGGGGTGCTCGGTGCCCGGGTGGCCACGGCCCTGTGGGACCGGGCCCGGTTGGGCACCGCGTCCTCGTAGCTCCCGCCTCGGTGGCGTTGACGTGTCCGTGACGTTGACGTAGCGGTGCGACCGCGGCATACGTGCGACCGCGGCATACGCCCAACGGCGGCCTCCGGTGAGCGGCGGCATGCAAACGCCGAGGCGGCATACCGGCGCAGTCGAACGTCGTTCGCTGACCCCGGATGCCGCCCCGGCGAAGGAACACTCAGAGGGGGTCGGGGAAGTCGACCGGCCACCCCTTCTTGGCGAGCCGATCGGCAACCCGGCGGATCTCATCCTCGGAGGCGTCCACGTCGGTGAGGTCGGTGATCGCCGCGGCGATGTCCTCCGGACCCGCGGGGCTTACGTGGTGACGGCGCAGAGCCCGTGCCACGCGCTTGACCTCGGACCGGGTGAGACGGCGTTCGAGGAGCGCGAGGAGTGGGATGTAGTCGTGGTCGGGGACACCGGTGGGGTAGCCCTCGCGGAGCCAGGTGACGATCCGGCCCAGGGGGGAGTCGCTCGGCGACTCGTCCTCATCGGGGCTCGGCGCGGCGCCAGGGGGCACCGGCCGTTGCGCGGTCGCCGGGAGCGCCAACGGCCAACCGCCGGCGGCCAGCCGTCCGGAGATCCGGCGCACGTCGGCCTCGGCGAGGTCAGCAGCGGCCGGCACAACGGCCGCCGCCGACATGTCGAGGTGGCCGGCGCCGGCAAGTCGCAACACCGCGGTGAGCGTCTGATCTGCGCCGAGTCGCTCGCGCAGGATGGCGACCAGCGGACCTGCGTCCTCGGTCGGCACGCCGTTGGGGTAGGCCTCGTCGAGGTAGCGGTCGATGTCGCTGAGCGCAAATGCCATGGGTCTCACTTCTTCTTGTCGACGAGGAGCGGGATGACGTGCTCGAAACTCACGGCCTTGCCCAGACCGGCCGCCACGATAATCGTGATCCCGAGGGCGACACCGCCGACGATGGCGAGCATGAGCAGCGCGGCGATGGCCTTGCCCAAGGGCGTCGGGCGTAGGACCGCCTTGCCATCCGGGTCTACGACGGTCGCCGCTCCGAGGGTGAGGATGCGCATGGCGAGGGCGTAGATGACGGGGAGTCCGACACCGAAGGCGAGTCCGGCCATGAGGACCCGGCCGGCGCCGTTGAGGGCGAGGGAGATGGTGTTCATGGGGTCACTTCTTTTCGATGAGGTCGGCGGTGGGGACCTCGTGGGTGCCGGCGTGATCGGGGGCGTGCTGGTCGAGGAGATCCTGGGGACGGTCCCACTCGGCATTGACGTTGCTGGAGTCGACCTTGTGCTGTTGCGAGCGGCGGTACATCCACCCCGCGCCCGCGGCGAGGACCGCGAAGACGACGATCGCGCCGACCCCGCCGCCGATGGCGTGCCCGATCCAGAACATGAGGGCCGCCACGGCCCCGGCGAGGGGGAAGGTGGTGGCCCAGGCGACCACCATCCGGCCCGCGGTGTTCCAACGGACGTGGGTGCCGCGCCCCAGGCCACCGCCGAGCACCGAACCGGTGGCGACGTGCGTCGTCGAGAGGGCGAAGCCCAGGTGCGAGGCGGCCATGAGGACCGAGGCGGTCGCGCCGTCGCTGGCCATCCCCTGGCGGGGCGTGATGTCGACCAGGCCCTTGCCGAGGGTGCGGATGATGCGCCACCCGCCGAGATAGGTGCCGAGCGCGATGGCGCTCGCGGCCGAGAACTTGACCCACAGCGGGACCGAGTGGGTGTCCTTCCAGTGACCCGACGCGAGCAGGGCCAAGGTCATGACGCCCATCGTCTTCTGCGCGTCGTTGGTGCCGTGCGCGAGCGAGACGAGGGAGGCACTGCCGATCTGGCCCCAGCGGAAGTGCTTGTCGCTCAACATGTGGGCGACGGAGTTGGTGATCCGGTGGACCAGCCAGGAGCCGAGGAACGCGACGAGCATGGCGATGACGGGTGAGATGAAACTCGGGAGGAGCACCTTGCCGATGACACCGTCGAGTTTGCTGCCGTCACCGTTCCACTTGACCCCGGCCCAGCCCAACGCGGCGACCGTGGCGCCGGTGAGGCCGCCGAGGAGGGCGTGCGAGGACGAGGAGGGTAGGCCGAGCAGCCAGGTGAAGAGGTTCCAGAGGATGCCGCCGGCGAGCCCGGCGAGGACGATGAGCAGCAGCATCTGGCCGCCGTCGGCGCCGAGGGCCTTGATGGGCGAGCCATCCTTGTTCTGGATCTTGACGACCGCGTTGGACACGGTGAGGGCGACCTCGACGGAGAGGAACGCCCCGACGAGGTTGAGGACGGCCGACAGTCCGACGGCCACTTTGGGGGACAGGGCTCCGGTCGAGATCGAGGCCGCCATCGCGTTGGCGGTGTCGTGGAAGCCGTTGGTGAAGTCGAAGGCCAGGGCCGTGACAATGACGAGGACGAGGGTGAGGGTCACAGCGGTCACGCGCACACTGTGCCGTGTTCACGGCCAGGACACAAAGGGAAGTCGAAGTGTTCACCTGACGTTCATCTCACCCGGCCCCCGTGTCGCCATTTCGTATGCTGCGCAGCCCCCTTCGCGCCTCCCTCGCCTTGGCCCCAGGCCGTTGGCTGACGGTCGCGGGTGATGGGGCGACGAGGGTGCTGCGGTGACGCTTCGCTCCTCCCGGTGCGCGCCGCGGATCGGGCCGCCCGTTTGCACTCTCCGGGGTCGAGTGCCAATAATGGGCTTAGCACTCTCCCCTTGAGAGTGACAAGTACCTGACCGGCCCGGTGAGGTGCGCGTGTCCCGGCGACGTGAGCCGACGGCATACCGCATCGTCCGTCGCGGGCACCACCGGTCACACCATCGATTCGTGCGGGAGAACCCTCGAAAATGGCAAAGATCATCGCTTTCGACGAGGAGGCGCGCCGCGGTCTGGAGCGGGGCATGAACGTCCTCGCCGACGCCGTCAAGGTCACCCTCGGCCCCAAGGGCCGCAACGTCGTCCTGGAGAAGAAGTGGGGCGCCCCCACGATCACCAACGACGGTGTCTCGATCGCCAAGGAAATCGAACTCGACGACCCCTACGAGAAGATCGGCGCCGAGCTGGTCAAGGAGGTCGCCAAGAAGACCGACGACGTCGCCGGTGACGGCACGACGACCGCCACCGTCCTCGCCCAGGCGCTCGTGCGCGAGGGGCTGCGCAACGTCGCCGCCGGCGCCAACCCGATGGCGCTCAAGCGCGGTATCGAGCAGGCCGTCACCGCCGTGTCCGACGAACTCCTGGCCCAGGCCAAGGACGTCGAGACCAAGGAGCAGATCGCCGCGACCGCCTCGATCAGCGCCGCCGACACCCAGATCGGCGAGATGATTGCCGAGGCCATGGACAAGGTCGGCAAGGAAGGCGTCATCACCGTCGAGGAGTCCAACACCTTCGGGCTCGAACTCGAACTCACCGAGGGCATGCGCTTCGACAAGGGCTACATCAGCCACTACTTCGTCACCGACGCAGAGCGGATGGAGGCCGTCCTCGACGACCCCTACATCCTCGTCGTCAACTCCAAGATCAGCTCGATCAAGGACCTCCTGCCCGTCCTCGAAAAGGTCATGCAGAGCGGCAAGCCGCTGCTCATCATCGCCGAGGACGTCGAGGGCGAGGCCCTGTCGACGCTCGTCGTCAACAAGATCCGCGGCACCTTCAAGTCGGTCGCCGTCAAGGCACCCGGCTTCGGTGACCGCCGCAAGGCCATGCTCGCCGACATCGCCATCCTCACCGGTGGCCAGGTCATCTCCGAGGAGGTCGGGCTCAAGCTCGACACCGCCGACCTCGACCTGCTCGGCAAGGCCCGCAAGGTCGTCGTCACCAAGGACGAGACGACCATCGTCGAAGGCGCCGGGGACGAGGACGCGATCGCCGGTCGCGTGGCTCAGATCCGTTCCGAGATCGAGAAGTCGGACTCCGACTACGACCGCGAGAAGCTCCAGGAGCGCCTCGCCAAGCTCGCCGGCGGCGTCGCCGTCATCAAGGCGGGCGCGGCCACCGAGGTCGAACTCAAGGAGCGCAAGCACCGCATCGAGGACGCCGTCCGCAACGCCAAGGCGGCCGTCGAAGAAGGCATCGTCGCCGGTGGTGGCGTGGCCCTCATCCAGGCGGGCAAGAAGGCCTTCGCGGGCCTGGAGCTCACCGGCGAAGAGGCCGTCGGCGCCAACATCGTGCGGGTGGCCATCGAGGCTCCGCTCAAGCAGATCGCGATCAACGCCGGTCTCGAAGGTGGCGTCGTCGCCGAAAAGGTCTCGCACCTCAAGCCCGGTCACGGCCTCAACGCGGCCACCGGCGAGTACGTCGACCTGATCGCCGCCGGCATCATCGACCCGGCCAAGGTGACCCGCAGCGCGCTGCAGAACGCCGCCTCCATCGCGGCGCTCTTCCTCACCACCGAGGCCGTCATCGCGGACAAGCCCGAGAAGTCCGCCCCGGCCATGCCCGGTGGCGACGACATGGGCGGGATGGGCGGTTTCTGACCCAGCCCCGCGGCATACGACAACCGGGCGGTTTCCTTTCGGGGAAGCCGCCCGGTTTCGTATGCCGCGGGCTCGCCGCGGCACCGGCTTCCGGGTCGCCTGTGTCGCCCGGTTTCGTATGCCGCGGGGCTGGCCGTGGCCTGCCTGATGTCCTCAGCGCGGCGCCCGGACGAGTTCGAGGGCCAGGTCGGTGGTCGCGGTGACGTAGGCGTCCGGGTCGTCGGGGACGTCGGGACCGAGTTGTTCGAAGAGGATGCAGCCGACGGTGCCGAGGACGAGGTTCCACGCGCCCAGGCCGCGCAGGAGCAGGGTCGGGGGGAGGCCCGCTGAGCGGACGAGTGGGTCGTCGAGGAGGCTGGCCAAGGCGCGAGTGGCGACGGCCGCGGTGGCTGCCGGGCCCGCCTCATCGGTCTGCGCGCCGGCGTCGCTGCAGGCGAGGCCGCGCAGGACCGTGAGGAGATGGGCCTGGACGCGCGTGCCCGCCGGGGTCGTTCGCTCCGCGGGGGCGTGGTATTCGGGGACGGGGGAGCCGTAGATGAGGGCGTACTGGTGCGGGTGGGCGCGGGCCCACTGCCACAGGGCGGAGGTGATGGCGCGAAAGCGTGCCTCGGCCCGAGCCGCGGTGGCCGCCGGCGTGTCGACCCCGTCGTCGACTGCCGCGAGGGCCGCATCCACGGCGTCGCCCAGCTCGTTGTAGGCGCGGACGATGAGCAGGGTGAGCAGGTCGTCCCGGGAGGCGACGTAACGGTAGAGGGCCGAGGGAGCCAGGCCCAGGTCCCGGGCCACGGCGCGCAGGGAGAGGGCGGCGGCGCCTGAGCGGGCGAGGTGACGGGTGGCCACCGCGAGGATTTCCTCTTCGAGAGCGGCCCGGTTGCGGGCTCGGATTCCCTGGGCGGGCGTGTCGGTCATGGAGCCAGCATCTCATATGGCGAGACCAGTGGTCACGAAAAAGAACACTGTTCTTGCCAATCTGTCGAGATCAGTGTTCACTGTTCCTATCAGTGAACACTGATCTCGACAGTGACGGGAGTACTCATGTCTCGCATCCTTGTTGTCGGCGCAGGAGGCATCGGAACCGCGAGCGCGGTCCACCTGCTCGCCGCGGGTCACGACGTCATCGTGGCCACGCGCAGCGGCGAGCCCGGCCGTGACCCGCTCGCCGGGGCTCACGGTCTGGCCCTCGACGCGACCGACGCCGCTGCGCTCACCCGCGCCACCCGGGGCTGTGACGCCCTTGTCAACGCGGTCAACCCCCCTCAGTACACCCGGTGGGAGCGGGACTGGCCGCCGCTGGCGGCCGCCTTCCTCGAGGCCGCGCAGGCCACGGGCGCCGGGTTGGTCACGGTCTCCAACCTCTATGGCTACGGGCAGGTGACGGCACCCATGACCGAGGCCACCCCGCTGCGGCCCAACGGCAGCAAGGGCCGGGTGCGCGCGGCCATGTGGGAGGAAGCGCTCGCCGCTCACGAGGCCGGCCGGCTGCGGGCCACCGAGGTCCGCGCCAGTGACTATTTCGGGCCCGGGGCTCGCTCAGGCGTCAGCATGCTCAACCGGTTCGTCATCGCCCCGGCTGCTCGCGGCCGCACGGCGCGCCTGGTGGTCGGGGTCCCCGATGCGCCCCACTCGTGGACCTACCTTGCCGACATCGGCGCCCTCGTCGCCACGCTCGCGACCGACGATCGCGCCTGGGGTCGCCCGTGGCATGTGCCCACGGCGCCACCCCGGACCATGGCCCAGGTGGCCGCCGACGTCGCCGGGCTGTGCGGCATACCCGCCCCGACGGTGCGCCCGCTGCCGGGAGCCGTCCGAGCCGCGATGCGGGTGATACCCCTGATCCGCGAACTGGACGAGACCCGCCACCAGTTCGAGCGGCCCTTCGTGCTCGACTCCCGCGCCGCGACCGCGACGTTCGGGCTGGCCGCGACGCCGTGGCGAGGGGCCCTTGCGGCCACCCTCGCCCACGGCGAGGTCGGCACCACCACGGTCGCCGCCGGGTCGCCCCGGTGACCCGACCCTGGTGAGCCGACCAGGTCGAGTGGACCCGTCGAGCCGGCCCCGGCGAGCCGAGCCGGTCGAGGCAGGCCTGTAGAGCCGAGCCCGTTGAGCCGAGCCCGTCGAAGTGACGAGGACGATTGGCCCGTCGAGCCCGGGCCGACCCGATGAGCGGGCCGGCCCGGCCTCCGGGCCAGGCGGTTAGTGACTGAACATCTGGGTGGCCTGCGCCTCGGCATCGGCGTACTGGGCGCCGGCGGCCGAAAGCACACGGCCGATGCTGTCGAGCGCGGACTTGACCTGGTTCTGGGTGGCCTGCCACTGACCGACGACCCCCTGGAACTGGGTGGCCGCGCTGCCGCGCCACGCGTCTTGAAGGGCGGTCAGCCGCGACATCATCGACTGGACCTGGCTTTCGAGGTCGCTGCCGATGCGGACGATGTCCGCGGATGCGGCGTGGATGCGGTCGGTGTCGACCTGGAACTGTGCTGCCATCGTGGGCTCCTTGCCTTGTGTGGTGACCCCGTGTCACCTCCTGGAATCGACACTAGGCACTTTCGGCGAACGGCCTCGAAAGTTATCCACAGGCCCCGAGCGGGCGGCATACCCTGGGCGAATGGCCGTGCTCATCGACCCGCCCACGTGGCCCGCGCATGGGCGGGCGTGGTCGCACCTGGTCAGTGATGCCTCGATCGAGGAGTTGCACGCCTTCGCGGCGGCCCTGGGATTGCCGCGGCAGGGTTTTGAGGGGGACCACTACGACGTTCCCGAGGACTTGTATGCCGCGGCGCTCGCCCTGGGTGCCCGCCCCGTCGAGCCGCGGGTCTTACTTGAAGCGTTGCAGCACAGCGGGTTACGGATGACCAAGCGGCGCGGCGACAAGGGCGTGGCGCGGGCGGCGGGGGTCGAGTTGGCGTCGGGTACGGTCGCGGACATCGACCTGCTGCTGTCGGCGCGCCCGGTCGCCGAGGCACGGGTGTTCGCGGCCATGGTGTTCGTGCGCGATGCGGCCGGGCACTTCGCCGTCGTGCATTCGGTGCGGCGTCAGGAATGGGGGTCCCCCGGCGGCTGGCGTGAACCAGGGGAGTCGGTGCGGGACAACGCTCTTCGTGAGGTGTTCGAGGAGACCGGGCTGGAGTTGGAGGCGGGGGCGCTCCGGCCGTGGGGGTACGAGCGGTTTCGCCACGTCAGCGGCCCGTTGGTGTGTCTGCCGGAGCGGGACGTGCTGCAGACGTTCACGGCCACCGTCGAGGGTGTCCGCCCGGCCCTGTCCGCCTCCCTGTCGGACACCTCGGCGCGCCGCTGGGTGACGCCGACCGAGTATGCCGCTCTGTGTCGCGACCAGTTCTGGTGGCCGCTCGCCGAGCGGCTCCTGTAACGCTCTCGCCGAGGAACTTCGCACCGGAAAGGTGCACTTGACCCCCCGACCGTAGGGGTGCGAAGTGGACGTTGGGTGCTTCAGGCGGGAAAAGTAGGGACCCAAGGGGTGGGGGTGCGCGCGGATTTGGGCCACACCAAACCCTCGACTACCCTGGGAGACGACCAATGACCGCCGGTCTCGCGACTGCACCCGCAGTCGCGACGAAGGTTCCGCCGCGAGCGGGCGTCCAGCGCAGGCCACGATCGACACCCGTTGGGTATGCCGTGTGCGTCCCGACAGTGAGCCCCGTGCCCTGCGCCGGGGCCTTTTTTTGTGGCTCCTTCACCGGTGGACGACCGAAACGGAAGGAGGCCTCATGTCCCGATCCGAGAAGGCGACGGCGATCGCCGAGCTGACTGAGAAGTTCCGCTCGAGCAACGCTGCGGTCCTGACCGAGTACCGCGGGCTGACGGTCAAGCAGCTCACCGAGTTGCGGACCACCCTGCGCGGCCATGCGACCTACGCCGTGGTCAAGAACACGCTGACCGAGCTTGCCGCCCGGGATGCCGGAGTCGACGCCTTCGAGGGGCAGCTGGCCGGACCGTCGGCCATCGCCTTCATCGAGGGCGATCCGGTGACGGTGGCCAAGAGCCTGCGTGACTTCGCCAAGGCAAACCCCCTCCTGGTGATCAAGGGCGGCGTGCTCGAGGGCAAGGCCCTCAGCGCCGCGGAGATCACCAAACTCGCGGACCTCGAGTCCCGCGAGGTGCTCCTGGCCAAGCTGGCTGGCGCGATGAACGCCTCGCTCAGCAAGGCCGTCTACCTCTTCGCTGCTCCGTTGTCGAAGGCCGCTCGCACGGTCGACGCACTCCGGGCCAAGGTCGAGGCCAACGACGTCGCCGCGGGTGGCGACGCGGAGTGACCCTCCGCCCGGGCCACCGGGCCGGTCACTCCACCACGTAAACCGCCACTCACGGCATACAAAAGTTCAGGAAGGAAGCCAGACATGGCCAAGCTCAGCACCGAAGAGCTCCTTGACGCCTTCAAGGAGATGACCCTCATCGAGCTCTCCGAGTTCGTCAAGGAATTCGAAGAGACCTTCGGCGTGACCGCCGCCGCCCCCGTCGCCGTGGCCGCCCCGGCCGCCGGTGGTGGCGACGCCGCCCCCGCCGAGGAGGAGAAGGACGAGTTCGACGTCGTCCTCGTCGCCGCCGGCGAGAAGAAGATCGCCGTCATCAAGGAGGTCCGTTCGATGACCTCCCTCGGCCTCAAGGAAGCCAAGGACCTCGTGGACAGCGCCCCCAAGGCCGTCCTGGAGAAGGTCGACAAGGCGACCGCCGACAAGGCCAAGGACCAGCTCGAGGGCGCCGGCGCCACCGTCGAACTCAAGTGAGTCGACGCGTCGCTTGACGCGCACCGCACGCCGGGAGGGCCCGGCATACCGCTTCAGTGCCGGTATGCCGGGCCCTCACCTTTGTCTGCCGCCTCGCCCCCGGCCCTTGGTATGCCGCCCTCCCCAGCCTTTGTGATGCCGGGCCCTCACCTTTGTCTGCCGCCCCTCCGCAGCCTTCGTATGCCGCCCTCCCAGCCTTTGTGATGCCGGGCCCTCACCTGTTGGAGGCCGCCTCGCCCCCGAACTTGGTATGCCGCCCTCCCAGCCTTTGTGATGCCGGGCCCTCACCTTTGTCAACCGCCCCTCCGCAACCTTCCTATGCCGGCACTGACCCGCCCTGTGCGTGCCGTGGCGGCCCGCGCTGTGCGTGCCGCCGACCCGCCCCCGCCTTTTCGCGCCTACGTGCGCCGGCTCGGAGGCGGCACGCCGCTTTCAGGGAGCGTTTGGGCGCATCGAAAGTACGCGACTCGCCGTCCGCAGCGAGTCGAGACGGCAAGTTGCGTACTTTCGATGCGCGTGCAGGGTGCGTGCCGCAAGCCACAGGCGCGTTGGGCTTGACTGGGGGCGCCGCGGCATACATCCTGTTGGCGTTGCCCGTGTGACGCGCCTTGTGGGTGCGGGAGTGGGCAACCGGCGAAAGCCCGCAGATCCCCGGTGGGAGGGATTTGACAGGGCTTGTTTTCCATGCCCGGAATTGATATGATGGGCCCTTGCGCCATCTCCTCCCGTGACCCTCATCGTTGAGCGGGTCCTTCGACGTGCCCGTCGCAGGTTCGTTCTCCGCGGTCATTGGGCGGCGGCGGCGCGGCCACCCTGAAGTCTCCAGGCCGTTGGAAGGACCCTCCTTGGCTGCGCGCACCGCGTCCCAGACAACTGCTCCCGCACGGACGGCTTCGGGCCGTCTGTCCTTCGCGAAGATCCGCGAGCCCCTCGAAGTCCCCGACCTCCTCGCTCTCCAGACCGAGAGTTTCGACTGGCTGCTCGGCAACGAGCGCTGGCAGGCCCGGGTCGCGGCGGCCAAGGCGGCCGGGCGCAGTGACGTACCCGACCGTTCCGGGCTCGAGGAGATCTTTGAGGAGATCTCGCCGATCGAGGACTTCGGCGGGTCGATGTCGCTGTCGTTCCGCGACCACCGCTTCGAGGACATCAAGTACTCGATCGAGGACTGCAAGGAGCGCGACCAGACCTATTCCGCGCCCCTGTTCGTCACCGCCGAGTTCATGAACAACATGACCGGTGAGATCAAGAGCCAGACCGTCTTCATGGGCGACTTCCCGCTCATGACCGAGCGCGGCACGTTCATCATCAACGGCACTGAGCGCGTCGTGGTCTCCCAGCTGGTCCGGTCGCCGGGCGTCTACTTCGAGCGGGCCGCCGACAAGACCTCCGACAAGGACATCTACACCGCCAAGGTCATCCCGAGCCGGGGCGCCTGGCTGGAGTTCGAGATCGACAAGCGCGACATGGTCGGCGTGCGCGTCGACCGCAAGCGCAAGCAGTCGGTCACCGTGCTCCTCAAGGCGCTCGGCTGGACCGAGGCCCGGATCCTCGAGGAGTTCGGCGACTACGAGTCGATCCGGCTCACCCTGGAGAAGGACAACGTCGCCGACCAGGACGCCGCCCTCATCGACATCTACCGCAAGTTGCGCCCGGGCGAGCCGCCGACCAAGGAGGCCGCGCAGACCCTGCTCGACAACCTCTACTTCAACGGCAAGCGCTACGACCTGGCCAAGGTCGGTCGCTACAAGATCAACAAGAAGCTCGGCATCGAGGGCGACCCCGCGCAGTCGACGCTGACCATCGACGACATCGTGGCCACCATCCGCTACCTCGTCGCCCTGCACGCCGGCGAAGAGGTCCTCCCGGGCCGGCGCCGCGGCGAGGACGTCGAGGTGCGCGTCGAGACCGACGACATCGACCACTTCGGCAACCGCCGCCTGCGCAACGTCGGCGAACTCATCCAAAACCAGGTCCGCACCGGTCTGTCCCGGATGGAGCGGGTCGTGCGCGAGCGGATGACGACCCAGGACGTCGAGGCGATCACGCCCCAGACCCTCATCAACATCCGTCCGGTCGTGGCCGCGATCAAGGAGTTCTTCGGCACCAGCCAGCTCTCCCAGTTCATGGACCAGAACAACCCGCTCGCGGGCCTGACCCACAAGCGGCGCCTCTCGGCCCTGGGCCCCGGTGGTCTCTCCCGCGACCGCGCCGGCATGGAAGTCCGTGACGTCCACCCGAGCCACTACGGCCGGATGTGCCCGATCGAAACTCCTGAAGGCCCGAACATCGGCCTCATCGGCTCGTTGGCGTCCTACGGGCGGATCAATCCGTTCGGCTTCATCGAGACCCCCTACCGCAAGGTCGAAAAGGGTCGCCTCACCGACGAGGTCCACTACCTCTCGGCCGACGAGGAAGACGAGCACGTCATCGCGCAGGCCAACGCCACGCTCGACGCGGACGGCGTCCGGTTCGCCCACGAGCGCGTCCTCGTGCGCGTCAAGGGCGGCGAGGTCGAATACGTCCCGGCCGAGGACGTCGACTACATCGACGTCTCCGCGCGCCAGATGGTCTCCGCGGCCACCGCGCTCATCCCCTTCCTCGAGCACGACGACGCCAACCGCGCCCTCATGGGGTCGAACATGCAGCGTCAGGCCGTGCCGCTCGTGCGCGCCGAGGCCCCCCTCGTGGGCACGGGCATGGAATACCGCGCCGCCGTCGACTCCGGTGACGTCGTCGTCGCCGAGAAGGCCGGTGCGGTCCACGAGGTGTCCGCCGACCTGGTGACCGTCGCCAATGACGACGGCACCTACCGCACGTACAAGATCAACAAGTTCATGCGGTCCAACCAGGGCAACTCCTACAACCAGCGCGTCGTCGTCTCTGAAGGCGACCGCGTCGAGGCCGGGGCGCTCATCGCCGACGGGCCCGCGACCGAGGGCGGGGAGATGGCCCTGGGCCGCAACCTGCTCGTGGCGTTCATGCCCTGGGAAGGTCACAACTACGAAGACGCGATCATCCTCAGCCAGCGCCTGGTCCAGGACGACGTCCTCTCCTCGATCCACATCGAAGAGCACGAGGTCGACGCCCGCGACACCAAGCTGGGCCCCGAGGAGATCACCCGGGACATCCCCAACGTCTCCGACGAAATCCTCGCCGACCTCGACGAGCGCGGCATCATCCGCATCGGTGCCGAGGTCCGCGACGGCGACCTGCTCATCGGCAAGGTCACGCCCAAGGGTGAGACCGAGCTGACCCCGGAGGAGCGCCTGCTCCGCGCCATCTTCGGCGAGAAGGCCCGCGAGGTCCGCGACACCTCCCTCAAGGTGCCCCACGGCGAGACCGGCACCGTCATCGGGGTCAAGGTCTTCGACAAGGACAACGGTGACGAGTTGCCCCCGGGCGTCAACCAGCTCGTGCGGGTCTATGTCGCCAACAAGCGCAAGATCACCGACGGTGACAAACTCGCCGGCCGCCACGGTAACAAGGGCGTCATCTCCAAGATCCTGCCCGTCGAAGACATGCCCTTCCTCGAGGACGGCACCCCTGTCGATGTCGTGCTCAACCCGCTCGGCGTCCCGGGCCGGATGAACATCGGCCAGATCCTCGAGTTGCACCTCGGCTGGGCCGCGAGTCGCGGCTGGCAGGTCGAGGGCAACCCCGACTGGGCGCAGCACCTCTCCGACGAGGCCCGCGATATCCCTCCCGGCACCCGGGTGGCCTCGCCCGTCTTCGACGGCGCCAAGGAGGAGGAGATCATCGGTCTGCTCGACTCCACCCGCCGCACCCGCGACGGGCAGCGCCTCGTCGACGGCTCCGGCAAGGCCCGGCTCTTCGACGGCCGCTCCGGCGAGCCGTTCCCCGAGCCGGTCTCCGTGGGCTACATGTACATCCTCAAGCTCCACCACCTCGTCGACGACAAGATCCACGCCCGTTGCACCGGTCCGTACTCGATGATCACCCAGCAGCCGCTCGGCGGTAAGGCCCAGTTCGGTGGCCAGCGCTTCGGGGAGATGGAGGTGTGGGCCCTCGAGGCCTACGGCGCGGCATACGCCCTGCAGGAACTCCTCACCATCAAGTCCGACGACGTCAACGGCCGCGTCAAGGTCTACGAGGCCATCGTCAAGGGCGACAACATTCCCGAACCCGGCATCCCCGAGTCCTTCAAGGTCCTCATCAAGGAGATGCAGTCCCTCTGTCTCAACGTCGAGGTGCTGTCCAGCGACGGGCAGACCATCGAGATGCGCGAGGCCGAGGACGACGTCTTCCGGGCCGCCGAAGAACTCGGTATCGATCTGTCCCGGCGCGAGCCCAGCTCGGTCGAAGAGGTCTAAGACCAGGCGTCGGTATGCCGTGAGCTCACCTCCCGCGGTGACCTCACGGCATACCGGAAGCCAGTCCCGGACCACCCCAGAACTGAACTTTCACGGCATACGAAAGAAGGAAGCACCACGTGCTTGACGTGAACGACTTCGACCTCCTCCGCATCGGCCTCGCGACCGCCGACGACATCCGCGCCTGGAGCCACGGCGAGGTCAAGAAGCCCGAGACGATCAACTACCGCACCCTCAAGCCGGAGAAGGACGGGCTCTTCTGCGAGAAGATCTTCGGCCCGACCCGCGACTGGGAATGCGCCTGCGGCAAGTACAAGCGGGTCCGGTTCAAGGGCATCATCTGTGAGCGCTGCGGCGTCGAGGTGACCCGGGCCGCGGTGCGCCGCGAGCGGATGGGCCACATCGAGCTCGCCGCGCCGGTGACCCACATCTGGTACTTCAAGGGCGTCCCGAGCCGGCTCGGCTACCTGCTCGACCTGGCCCCCAAGGACCTTGAGAAGGTCATCTACTTCGCGGCCTACATGATCACCAGCGTCGACGAGGAGCAGCGGCACGCCGACCTGCCCTCGCTCGAGGCCCAGATCCAGGTCGAGAAGAAGGAGATCGAGAACCGGCGCGACGCCGACATCGAGACCCGCGCCAAGAAGCAGGAGGCCGACCTGGCCGCCCTTGAGGCCGAGGGTGCCAAGGCCGACGCCAAGCGCAAGGTGCGCGACTCGGCCGAGCGCGAGATGAACGCCATCCGTCGCCGCGCCGACCAGCAGGTCGAGCGCCTCGACCAGGTCTGGGACCGGTTCAAGAACCTCAAGGTCCAAGACCTTGAGGGCGACGAGATCCTCTACCGCGAGATGCGCGACCGGTTCGGGTTGTACTTCGAGGGCGGTATGGGCGCGGCGGCCATCCAGAAGCGCCTGGAGACCTTCGACCTCGACGCCGAGGCCGAGGTGCTTCGCGAGATCATCGCCACCGGCAAGGGCCAGCGCAAGACTCGCGCGCTCAAGCGGCTCAAGGTCGTCTCGGCCTTCCAGACGACGACCAACCAGCCGGCCGGCATGGTGCTCGACGCGATCCCGGTCATCCCCCCGGACCTGCGCCCGATGGTTCAGCTCGACGGTGGCCGGTTCGCCACCTCGGACTTGAACGACCTGTACCGGCGTGTCATCAACCGCAACAACCGGCTCAAGCGACTCCTCGACCTCGGTGCGCCCGAGATCATCGTCAACAACGAGAAGCGGATGCTCCAGGAGGCCGTCGACTCGCTGTTCGACAACGGCCGCCGTGGGCGTCCGGTGACCGGCCCGGGCAACCGGCCGCTCAAGTCGCTGTCCGACATGCTCAAGGGCAAGCAGGGGCGCTTCCGCCAGAACCTGCTCGGCAAGCGCGTCGACTACTCCGGCCGGTCGGTGATCGTCGTCGGCCCGCAGCTCAAGTTGCACCAGTGCGGGCTGCCCAAGCAGATGGCCCTGGAGCTGTTCAAGCCCTTCGTCATGAAGCGTCTGGTCGACCTCGACCACGCCCAGAACATCAAGTCGGCCAAGCGCATGGTCGAGCGCCATAACTCGGTCGTGTGGGACGTCCTCGAAGAGGTCATCACCGAGCACCCCGTGCTGCTCAACCGTGCGCCCACGCTGCACCGTCTTGGCATCCAGGCCTTCGAGCCGCAGCTGGTCGAGGGTAAGGCCATCCAGATCCACCCGCTCGTTTGCACGGCGTTCAACGCCGACTTCGACGGGGACCAGATGGCCGTGCACGTGCCGCTGTCCGCGGAGGCGCAGGCCGAGGCCCGCATCCTCATGCTCTCCTCGAACAACATCCTCAAGCCGGCCGACGGTCGCCCGGTGACCATGCCCACCCAGGACATGATCATCGGCCTGTTCCACCTCACCTCCGAGGTGGTCGACGGGCCGGGTGCCGGCCGGGTGTTCGGCTCGGTGGCGGAGGCCCGGATGGCCTTCGACGCCGGCGACATCGCCCTGGGCTCGTTGGTGCGCATCCGCTTGCGTCGGGTCGTGCCGAGTGTCGGTGCGCTGCCGGACGGCGTGGCCGTGGACGAGGACGGCTTCGTCGACACCTGGCTCGTGGAGACCACCTTGGGCCGGGCTCTGTTCAACGAGACGCTCCCTGAGGACTACCCCTACGTCAACGACCAGGTCGACAAGAAGCGGTTGTCGACGATCGTCAACGATCTCGCCGAGCGGTACAGCAAGGTGCAGGTCGCCGCGAGCCTGGACGCGCTCAAGGAGTACGGCTTCTACTGGGCGACCCGCTCGGGCACCACGGTCGCCATCTCCGACGTCGTCACCCCGCCGCGCAAGGTCGAGATCCTCGAGGGCTACGAGTCCAAGGCGAGCAAGGTCCAGACCCAGTACGAACGTGGTCTGATCACCGACGACGAGCGCCGCCAGGAACTCATCGAGATCTGGACCCAGGCGACCAACGAGATCGCCAAGGAGATGGAGTCCAACATCCCCAAGACCAACACCATCTTCCGGATGGTGTCCTCGGGTGCTCGTGGTAACTGGATGCAGTTGCGTCAGATCGCTGGCATGCGTGGTCTGGTGTCCAACCCCAAGGGCGACATCATTCCGCGGCCGATCCGCGCGAACTTCCGCGAGGGCCTGTCGGTGTTGGAGTTCTTCATCTCCACGCACGGTTCCCGTAAGGGTCTGGCCGACACCGCGCTGCGGACCGCCGACTCCGGTTACCTCACTCGGCGGCTCGTCGACGTCTCCCAGGACGTCATCGTTCGCGAGGACGACTGTGGCACCGAGCGTGGCCTGGCCATGCCGATCGCCGCGGTCGACACGCGCACTGGTGAGCGCACTCTCCACGAGGACGTCGAGACCAGCGTCTACGCCCGCACCCTGGCCGAGGATGTCGTCCACGACGGCGAAACCCTCGCCGAGGCGGGCATCGACCTGGGTGACGTCGTCATCGGGGTGCTCTTCGAGGCGGGCGTGGACTCGGTCAAGGTGCGCTCGGTGCTCACCTGCGACAGCCACGTCGGCACCTGCGCCGCGTGCTATGGCCGCTCGCTGGCCACCGGCAAGTTGGTCGACATCGGTGAGGCGGTCGGCATCATCGCCGCCCAGTCCATCGGTGAGCCCGGCACCCAGTTGACGATGCGGACCTTCCACACCGGTGGTGTGGCCGGTGACGACATCACCCAGGGTTTGCCGCGTGTCGTCGAACTCTTCGAGGCCCGCACCCCCAAGGGTGTTGCCCCCATCGCCGAGGCGACTGGTCGGGTCACCATCGAGGAGTCCGACAAGGCCCGCCGGGTCTTGCTGACCCCCGACGACGGCAGCGAGCAGCACGCCTACCCGGTGAGCAAGCGTGCGCGCCTGCTCGTCCAGGACGGCCAGCACGTCGAGGTGGGCACGCCGCTGACGGTCGGCAACATCGACCCGAAGAATGTCCTGCGCATCCTCGGCCCGCGGGCCACCCAGATGCACCTGGTCGATCAGGTCCAGCACGTGTACCGCCAGCAGGGTGTGTCGATCCACGACAAGCACATCGAGGTCATTGTCCGGCAGATGTTGCGCCGGATCACGATCATCGAGTCCGGTGACACCGACCTGCTCCCGGGCCGGTTGGTCGAGCGGGGCCAGTTCGAGTCCGAGAACCGGGCGACGGTCGCCGAGGGTGGCAAGCCGGCCTCGGGTCGTCCCGAGCTCATGGGCATCACGAAGGCGTCGCTGGCCACGGATTCGTGGTTGTCGGCGGCCTCCTTCCAGGAGACGACGCGCGTGCTCACCGAGGCCGCGATGGAGGGTCGCTCCGACCCGCTGCTCGGTCTGAAGGAAAACGTCATCCTCGGCAAGCTCATCCCGGCCGGGACGGGCCTGATGCGCTACCGCAACATCGCGGTGGAGCCCACAGAGGAAGCCAAGGCGGCGATGTACTCCATGCCGAGCTACGACGACTTCTCCTACGCCACCTTCGGGCCCGGCACCGGCGAAGCCATCCGCCTCGACGACGCCGAGTTGGGTTTGGACCGCTTCTGATCCCCACCCGTCCCGGGAGTCACCCCTTTCCCGCCTGAACTGTCCAAGGTGCACTTCGCCCCCCAAATGTCGGGGGGCGAAGTGCACCTTTCCTATGTCAAGTTGTGCGATGGGACTGCGACGGTGAGCCGACCGTGACTTGAGCGAGCGCGGCGACCCGCTGGTGAGCTACGGAACCGAGCGGTCGCGGCTGGCCAGCCGCCAGCGCTGCGGACAAGCGCACCATGTGTGGCTCGAGTCCATGCTTGGCCGGGGACTTCGATCCGGTGGCGTTGCGTCCTGACTCCAGCTCCCGGCCCCCTGCGAGCGCTCCCAGGCGCTTGGCTGCAGCGCGGTGGTCGTGGGGACAGCCACGACGCTTCAGCCAACGGCGGCGAGTGTCTCGCCGGTGTTACGCAAGGACCGATCAGTCGCCGCGCGCCTGGTCATCGCTCCGGATCGGGTGCTCCCTGAGGTCAGTCGTGCGCTTTGAGCGGTACGGACGAGGTTGCAGTGGGAAAGGGGCACTTCACCCCCCGACTGTTGGGGGGCGAAGTGGACACAAGACGGTTCAGGCGGGAAAAGACATCACAAGAGGGGCGAGAGGAACGCCCGAACTTCTGCCTCAAACCGGGGACGGTCCGCATTCCACGACTCGACATGCCCCGCCCCCGGGAACTCGACCAACCGCACCGAGGGCACCGCCCGGGCGAACTCGCGGCTCGAGGTGACCGGCACCGTCAGGTCCGCCGTGCCGTGCAGGACCAGAGTTGGAACCCGGCACCACGAGGGGTCGTCGACGTAATCCACGGCCGCCCAGTCCACCCCGTACCGCAGGCTCGTCAAGCGCTTGGCGCCCCAAGTGATCGAGGCCGGCAGCGGCACCTGGCCCGGGAGCGCGACCTGGTCCGCCCCCCACTGGACCGTGCGCCCCAGGTCGAGCATCGGCGAGTCGAGCACGACGGCCCGCACCAGGTGGGTGTCGGGCGCATGCCGGAGATAGGCCGCGATGATTCCCCCGCCCATGCTCGCCCCCGCCAGGACGACGCCCCGGGCCCCGTGCGCCGCGGCATACGCAACGGCCGCCTCGAGGTCGGGCCACTCACTAGCCCCGAACCCGTAGCGTCCCTGCGGATTGCCCGGGGCGCCCGCATCCCCTCGGTAGGTGATCGACAGCGACGGCATCCCGAGCGCGTGAGTGGTCTCGGCGAGGCGGAACTGCTCGTCGGGTGCGGCCCCCTTCCCATGAACCATCACCGCCCAGACGCTGCCAGAAGCCGGCAGGTATGCCGCGGTGAGGCTCCCCAGGGGCGCCAGGAACGTCACCTTCTCCCACGGGGACGAAATGCCCTGAGGTACAGCGAAACTGTCAACCCCCACAACGGCGCCCCGAGTCGGCAGCACGCCCGACGTCAACTCGAACGTGCGCTGCACCGAGGTCGCGCTGTCGCCAAGTGGCCGGCCCGACGTGCGCGCGAAGCCCCCGTCCCACAGCAGGCCGTAGTCGCCGGCGGAGCGCAACTGATCGCGTTGTTGGTCGGAGCCATCGCCGGTTCCCGAGATATCGATGGTTATCGAGTGCCCCGCCGCGTCGACGCTCGTCACCACGAACGGCCGCTCCCACGACCACGGGTCGATGCGTAGGGCGCCGTCGTAGATGCGATCGCTGTAGTACCAGGACCCGGCCGCATGCACGAGCAGCACCCCGATGACGATCGCCAGCGCGAGCCGGGTGAGCCACCGACGGCGCCGACGAGTCGGTGCCGGTGAGGGTTGGGCCGAGGCAGGAAGGTCACTCACGTGCCCATCTTCACGGTTTCGTCGCCGGTTACAAGAGGGCACTTTTCGGTATGCCGCTCTCGACCAATGACCGCGCGGCGTCGGGGAGTCGGGCAACTTCGCGTGGGAAAGGTGCACTTCGCACATCGACTGTTGGGGTGCGAAGTGTCCGTTACCCGGTTCAGGCGGGAAAGGGGGGACCGGTGGGACGGCGAGCGCGTCGCGGGCCGGGCAAACCGCGATTTGGGCGGGGGAGCCGGGGCCCGGTAGCATAGTTCCTCGTGTCTGGCTAGGACCAGACCACGAGTCGTCCCGGTCAGTCCCCGCGTCGCACGTTCTCCTGGAACGGATGCCGCGTGAGCCGCCCGGGTCGGCGCGCCCACCTCTCGCCGGGCGCCCCCTCCCAAGGACGGTTTCACCACGATGCCGCTGTGCCGAGCGGGGAGTGCAGGGGAGAGCACCGGAGGCGACACACCCGAGCACGGGGGTCGAGCCGAAGGCCACCCACAAGGAGCCGCGAGCACGCGGCATACGACCAGAAGAAAGCGACAACAGGTTGCCTACCATCAACCAGCTGGTGCGCAAGGGCCGGCAGGACAAGACCGCGAAGGTCTCCACCCCTGCCCTCAAGGGCTCCCCGCAGCGCCGCGGCGTGTGCACCCGTGTGTACACCACCACCCCGAAGAAGCCGAACTCCGCGCTCCGCAAGGTTGCGCGCGTGAAGTTGACCTCCCAGATCGAGGTCACCGCCTACATCCCCGGTGAGGGCCACAACCTCCAGGAGCACTCGATCGTGCTCGTGCGTGGCGGCCGGGTCAAGGACCTCCCCGGTGTTCGTTACAAGATCATCCGTGGCGCGCTCGACACCCAGGGCGTGAAGAACCGCAAGCAGGCCCGTAGCCGCTACGGGGCGAAGAAGGTGAAGAGCTGATGCCTCGTAAAGGTCCCGCCCCCAAGCGCGCACTCGTCATCGACCCGGTCTACGGCTCGCCCGTCGTGACCCAGTTGGTCAACAAGATCCTCCTCGACGGCAAGAAGTCGATCGCCGAAGGCATCGTCTACGACGCCCTCGAAGGCTGCCGCGCCAAGACCGGCACCGACCCGGTCGCCACCCTCAAGCGCGCCCTCGACAACATCAAGCCGACCCTCGAGGTCAAGTCCCGCCGCGTCGGTGGTGCGACCTACCAGGTGCCCGTCGAGGTCAAGCCCAACCGGGCCCAGACCCTGTCGTTGCGCTGGCTCGTCGGCTACTCCCGGCAGCGCCGCGAGAAGACCATGACCGAGCGCCTCATGAACGAGATCCTCGACGCGAGCAACGGCCTCGGTGCGGCCGTCAAGCGCCGCGAGGACACCCACAAGATGGCCGAGTCCAACCGGGCCTTCGCGCACTACCGCTGGTGAGTTCGGAGTCGGTATGCCGCCCGCTCGCCTGAGCGCGCGGCATACCGACACCGCACCACCCACCGACCGCACGACCAACGCGAACGAGAGCAGAAGCAGTGGCACAGGACGTTCTGACCGACCTCAACAAGGTCCGGAACATCGGCATCATGGCGCACATCGACGCCGGCAAGACGACCGTCACCGAGCGCATCCTCTTCTACACCGGCGTCAACCGGAAGATGGGCGAGACGCACGACGGTGCGTCGACGACCGACTGGATGGAGCAGGAGAAGGAACGCGGTATCACGATCACCTCCGCCGCGGTCACGACCTTCTGGAACGGCAACCAGATCAACATCATCGACACCCCCGGGCACGTCGACTTCACCGTCGAAGTGGAGCGCTCGCTGCGCGTCCTCGACGGCGCGGTCGCGGTGTTCGACGGCAAGGAAGGTGTCGAGCCGCAGTCGGAGACGGTGTGGCGCCAGGCGGACAAGTACGACGTGCCGCGCATCTGCTTCGTCAACAAGATGGACAAGCTCGGTGCGGACTTCTACTTCACCGTGCAGACGATCAAGGACCGGCTCGGTGCCGAGCCGCTCGTCCTCCAGTTGCCGATCGGTGCCGAGCACGACTTCCTCGGGGTCATCGACCTGCTCACCATGAAGGCCTTCGTGTGGCCCGGTGACGCCAAGGGCGATGTGACCATGGGCGCCAAGTACGAGGTCCAGGACATCCCCGAGGACCTCGCCGAGCGTGCCGAGGAGTACCGCCACCACCTCGTCGAGCGGGTCGCCGAGTCCGACGACGAGCTCATGGAGAAGTACCTCGAGGGCGGCGACCTCACCATCGAGGAGCTCCAGTCCGGGATTCGGGCGATGACGATCCGCTCCGAGATCTACCCGGTGCTGTGCGGGTCGGCGTTCAAGAACCGCGGGGTCCAGCCGATGCTCGACGCCGTCATCGCCTACCTGCCCAGCCCCCTGAACGTTCCCCCGATGCAGGGCCACGCCCCGGGCAACGAGGAGGAGCACATCGAGCGCAAGCCCTCGGTCGACGAGCCGTTCTCCGCGCTCGCCTTCAAGGTCGCGGCGCACCCCTTCTTCGGCACCCTCACGTTCATCCGGGTCTACTCCGGGCGGATCGGGTCCGGCACCCAGGTGATGAACTCGACCAAGCTCAAGAAGGAGCGGGTCGGCAAGCTCTTCCAGATGCATGCCAACAAGGAGAACCCGGTGGGCGAGGCGCTCGCCGGTCACATCTATGCCGCTATCGGCCTGAAGAACACCACGACCGGCGACACCCTGAGCGACATCGCCAACCCGGTGGTCCTGGAGTCGATGACCTTCCCGGAGCCGGTCATTCAGGTCGCCATCGAGCCCAAGACCAAGGGCGACCAGGAGAAGCTCGGCACGGCCATCCAGAAGCTCGCCGAGGAAGACCCGACGTTCCAGGTCACCCTCGACGAGGAGACCGGCCAGACGATCATCGCCGGCATGGGCGAGTTGCACCTCGACATCCTCGTGGACCGCATGCGTCGCGAGTTCAAGGTCGAGGCCAACGTCGGCAAGCCGCAGGTGGCCTACCGCGAGACGATCCGTCGCACCGTCGAGAAGCTCGACTACACCCACAAGAAGCAGACCGGTGGGTCGGGTCAGTTCGCCAAGGTCCAGATCACCATCGAGCCGCTCGACACCGCCGACGGTGAGCTCTACGAGTTCGCCAACGCCGTCACCGGTGGGCGCGTGCCCCGCGAGTACATCCCGTCGGTCGACCACGGCATCCAGGACGCCATGCAGTACGGCGTGCTCGCCGGTTACCCCCTGGTCGGCATCAAGGCCACCCTCGTCGACGGCGCCTACCACGACGTCGACTCCTCGGAAATGGCGTTCAAGATCGCCGGCTCCATGGCGCTCAAGGAGGCCGTCCGCAGGGCCGACCCGGTGCTGCTGGAGCCCATGATGGCCGTCGAGGTGCGCACCCCCGAGGACTACATGGGTGACGTCATCGGCGACATCAACTCCCGCCGTGGCCACATCCAGGCCATGGAGGACATCAGCGGAGCCAAGGTCGTGCGCGCGCTCGTCCCGCTCTCGGAGATGTTCGGCTACGTCGGTGACCTGCGGTCCAAGACCCAGGGCCGGGCCAACTACTCCATGGAGTTCGACTCCTACGCCGAGGTCCCCAAGACGGTGGCCGAGGAAATCGTCAAGAAGACCCGCGGCGAGTGACCTAGACTGTTCCTCGGTCTCCACCGCGAGAAACACTCATCGCACAACATCCACAGACGACGCCACGTCCTGCCCGGTCGTAACGGCGTTCACCAAGTAAGAGTCCTGAGGAGGACAGACAAGTGGCGAAGGCAAAGTTCGAGCGGACCAAGCCGCACGTCAACATCGGCACCATCGGTCACATCGACCATGGCAAGACGACGCTGACGGCTGCGATTTCCAAGGTCCTGCACGACAAGTACCCCGACCTGAACCCGGTGTTCGCGTTCGACGACATCGACAAGGCGCCGGAAGAGAAGCAGCGCGGCATCACCATTTCGATCGCGCACATCGAGTACCAGACCGAGACCCGTCACTACGCGCACGTCGACTGCCCGGGTCACGCTGACTACATCAAGAACATGATCACCGGTGCGGCCCAGATGGACGGTGCGATCCTCGTCGTCGCCGCCACCGACGGCCCGATGCCGCAGACGAAGGAGCACGTCCTCCTGGCCCGCCAGGTCGGCGTCCCCTACATCGTCGTGGCCCTCAACAAGGCCGACATGGTCGACGACGAGGAGATCCTTGAGCTCGTCGAGATGGAGGTCCGTGAGCTCCTCTCCGACTACGAGTTCCCCGGCGACGACCTGCCGGTCGTGCGCGTGTCGGCGCTCAAGGCGCTCGAGGGCGACGCCGAGTGGTCCAAGACCGTGGCCGAGCTCATGGACGCCGTCGACGGCTACATCCCCGAGCCCGAGCGGGAGACGGACAAGCCGTTCCTCATGCCCGTCGAGGACGTCTTCACGATCACCGGTCGTGGCACCGTCGTCACCGGCCGTGTCGAGCGCGGCATCCTCAAGGTCAACGAAGAGGTCGAGATCGTCGGCATCCACGAGGGCCCGCCCCGCAAGACCACCGTCACCGGTGTCGAGATGTTCCGCAAGCTCCTCGACGAGGCCCGCGCGGGTGAGAACGTCGGTCTGCTCCTTCGCGGCATCAAGCGCGAAGAGGTCGAGCGCGGCCAGGTCGTCGTCAAGCCCGGTTCGATCACCCCGCACACCGAGTTCGACGCGAACGTCTACATCCTCTCCAAGGACGAGGGTGGCCGGCACACGCCGTTCTACGACAACTACCGTCCGCAGTTCTACTTCCGCACCACGGACGTCACCGGTGTCGTGCACCTGCCCGAGGGCACCGAGATGGTCATGCCCGGCGACAACACCGAAATGGCCGTCGAGCTCATCCAGCCGATCGCCATGGAAGAGGGCCTGAAGTTCGCCATCCGTGAGGGTGGCCGGACCGTCGGCGCCGGTCGCGTCACCAACATCAAGAAGTGACCTGACGCTTCCGCTCTCGCGAAGGGCTCCGTATGCCGCGGCATACGGAGCCCTTCCGTTTGCCCGCCCGCGCGCTCGCGCTCGCCCCGCTCGCCCCTGCGCTCGCCCCTCCTGTCACCCCTTTCCCGCCTGAACCGCCTAGCGTCCACTTCGCACCCCTACGGTCGGGGGGCGAAGTGACCCTTTCCCACCGGAAGCAGTTCGTATGCCGCCTCTGGGCTGCGTG
>Ga0116175_1000042_pt1 | contig 103942 bp, 120 predicted proteins | sample AD_UKC125_MetaG_FD_89802 | JGI IMG/M metagenome (GOLD analysis project Ga0116175, IMG submission 89802) | Active sludge microbial communities of municipal wastewater-treating anaerobic digesters from USA - AD_UKC125_MetaG | ecosystem: Engineered > Bioreactor > Anaerobic > Digestate | place... | reverse complement strand
GTTAATGAGAAAGCTAAGCAAATAACAGCTTATGGTAATCAACTAGTGAGTGAAATTGATGTAGATAGTGAACATTTAGTTGAGTTGAAAAATAGTATAGGTGATATAGTAGATAATATGATTGGTGGTTATATTATTGCTGCTGAATCAGTATCAAGTAGTATGTATTCTGAAGAAGAATTATCTAAAATATACACTAAGTTATCCAATGGGTTTGCAGATTCTTTCTCTATAATGGTAGATGATTTTTTAAATGCAGTAAAGTTAGTTGGAGTCGGGGATTTTAGTATTTCAACATCTAAATTGCACCCAAAAATAAGAAGAGCTTTAGCAGAATCCCATGATATGAGTGTTAGGGAGTTTGTTAAAGAGTTTCCTGAGATTAAGGGTGATGATGCTCAGAGAGTGTTAATGCAAAAAAATGTAGAAATGATAACAAAAGCAATAGATGATGTGATACAATTAAGTGTCAAACAAATGCTCTCTTCATATGAGGATTCTATAAAGCAGGTTGTTATTGAACCTGATGAGTCTTTAGTGGAATATATTTATGATAGATTAATTGCTTTGCAGGATACTGTAATAACTAGAGCTAAAAAAATGGTAAAAGATCAATTTAAGTATTTAACAGAGGAAATAAAACAGATGAATATTGAAGCAAAAAGCATGGGATATAAACCTACTAAAGCTTTTATAAATGAAGTATCAAAAGCAACAGGAGGAGCTCGGGCAAGTACTAAACAATCTGATTTGATGACTAAAGATATTTTAAAAGGTATGGATATAAAAATAGAGCATGCTTCTATGAGTGGGGCGGATGTAGTTGCAGATGGGTTAAAGATAGATAGTAGTTCTGTAGAAATACCAGAAATAAATGATTTAGTTACAAAAGCTAGTTCAGTTGTGGTGGATGGGAAGGTAGTAGATCTAAATATTGATAGATTTCCAGTAGAAAAAATTGTGACACCAATTGAGAATTTATTAACATCAGAATTACCTTTTGATGCAGATACCCCACATTTAGTTAATTATTTAGATGATATAACAAAATCTTATTTTAGTCCTTCTAATGTTTTTAAGAGGGGTTATGAACGGTTTGATGTAGAAGATATTTTTTTGAGAAATGTTGTTGAGCCATATGAGGGGTTGTTTGAGGGAGTTACTAAAAATATGGCTAAATATTTCGCAGTAGGTTATATGATGAGACTCCCAATTAAAGCTATAACTGAAGCAAATAAAATTGCTTCTGAGCTTGATTATCATTTAGCAAAAGCAAGACAGAATATTATAATAAAAGATCCTCAGATGACAACTACAGCACAAAGAATTGTGTATGATAGATACAAAGCTGAGGGGCTGGATGTTAGTTCAAAAGAATTTAGAGAAGATGTTAATAAAGAAGCTGCTAATTTAAGAAATATTATGAATAACCAAATGTCTGAGTATCTTTTAAACATTTCAAAAGCATACTATCAAGAGATAGCAGATGTTGGAAGGTACTATAGTATAGCTTCAAGGAGATCAAGAGATCCATATGAGGCATTAACAAAGACAAGAGAAATTGCAAAAATTGCTGCGGTTGAGGAAGATTTGGATACAGATTTTGCAGCTACAGGTTTGGAAGCATTGGCTGCTCAATGGGGTGTGGACATAGCTGAATTGGATAAATACACCAATATGTTATTAAAAACAGCTATGCTTTCAAATACTACTGTTACTGATTTGTTAATGGCACAGAGAGATACTGCTGCAATGTTTAAGAGTAGGTTGAAGGGATTAGAGGATGAAGAAGCTTTTGCTACTGCTATGGCATTATCTTCAATGTTTGTTCAAGCTACAGGAAAATCAGGCAGAGAAGCAGGCACATTTTGGAGAAATATATTACAAAAACCATATGTAAAAGACAGTAGAAAATTTTTAGAGCAAGCTTCTCAGTTAAAAGGATTTGAAAACTTGAGCCCTTATTATGTAGACGAAACAGGTCAAAAAGTTCAGAAAGATTTTCTGACTATGTTTTCAAATATACTAGAAACAGTTGTTAAAGTTGATGACCCATCTGCTATGTCTGTACTATCTGAAATATTTCCAATTCGTACCATTGGTGGGGCGGAGTCAGTGTCTGCACTAGTAGAAGATTTAAAATTAGATTTAGAAAGATCAATAGAAATATTAAAAGATATGGGTGAACTGGATGAAGATGTAACGGTAGATACAGCTAATATAAAAGAAGTAATTGAAAAATATATAGAAAATATTATGGAAGTTACAGAAGAGGATATAGGAATGTATTTAGCTGGGCTTCAAGATACAACTCAGTTTGCTGCGAAAGGGTTGCAGGCTCAATGGCAATCTACTGTTTATAGTATATTTAGAGAATTAAAGGAAGAGACTAGTTCTGCAATGACTTATTTTACAGCAATACTTCGTAAATTTGAAGAAAATAGTGACAAATTATCAGAAGTAATAGGTATTTTTATGAAATTAGGTATTTCTTATTTAGGAAAAGATGTGATTAATAGAATAGTTCAAAAAGGTATGGAAGCACCTACTAAATTAACTGATATGCAAAAAGAAATGGCAAATAAATATATGGAGTTACAGGCAAAAGAAAAAGCACTAAGTATACGAAGAGAGACATTAAAATCTCCTTTGGTTGAATACTCAATCAGAATGACAGAAGTGGATAAAGATATTACAAGATTGCAAGAGGAGAGACACCAACTTCATTCATTTATACAAGATATGACAACTAGAGGAACATTAACTGATGAGGATAGAATTGAATTAAGAAAAGCTGAAATGCAACGTGATATGTATGATGATCAATTAATAAAACTTAGGAATACCTATAATCAGTTAGAAAAAAATGTTGATAGATTAACTACTGAATATAAGGATGTAATTAATGCTCATAGAGAGGTTGTTCAATTAGGAGAGTTTTTACAGGGTAGTATGGGGGCAAGGAGTGTAGAGGAACTAAAAGATAGTTTTGCAAATTATTTAAGAAATACAGAGATTTATAGCAAGGTGGCTCCATTAGCTTTAAGAAGTACCCTAGAATATGATGATCAATGGTATGAACAGTTGCATCGTAGAAAAGCTGAAATAGAAAATATGTTAATATCTCAGCAGAAAGAGATGTTTAAATATTTTACAGATACCAAAGGAGAAAAGTCTTACGAAATTTTAGAAAATATTTTAGGGGACGAGTTTGAAAACAAATTTTATACCCTAGGAGAGGTACTTTCTGAAGAAACAATAGATGTATTAAGCAAAATAAACAAGCACATGGAGTTTGATAAAGAGTATGCAAAGATGCGAAAAAATTTCGATAAAACTTACAAGGAATTAAATGCAATAAACTCGGAGTTAATAGATTTAAACAATGAGAAATTAGAAGTAGAGAGGGCTATATTTGAAGCTACAAGACCTAATTTGATTGGTAGTCGAACCATGGGTGGTGACCATGAAATTCAGACAGTGGCAAGACCAGTAAATGAAGTCGTAGCTTCTTATAGAGATTTACTACCTGCGTTTGGTATTGATTTAGATAAGTTTGAAGGAGGTTTAGACCAATTAGCTTCTTTGTTTAAGGAAGGAAAATTTGATGTTGATGAGTATGAGGATTCATTAAGAGAAGTATCTCAGCAACTAGGAATAGCTGATAGAGATTTTGGTCGGTTCAAGGAAATAATAAGGGATTTAAATAATGAGATAAATTTAGGTAAGAAAAGTTTGTATGAATATATAGCAGCATTAGAGGCAGCAGGTACAAAAGGTCAAAAATTCAAAATAGGTGCATCGTTGAAGAAAACAGACGGTGGAGAGGGTGAGGTTGAAGGCACTGAACCAAAATCAGATGCTACGGGTAAAGGGTTGCTAGGTTTAGGTGCATTATCTGTCCTTGGTAAGGGTGCGGGGAAAGCTGGCAAATCGGGTGGTAAAATGAAAGCATTTGGTAAGGGTTTAACTCTAGGTATTAAGGGAATAGTTTCAAAAATACCCCACATGTTATTAATGTATGCAGGAGTATCCACATTAGGTTCTATACTAGGCGGATTAACAGAAAGGAGTATGACAGAAGCAGAAAGACTATCAATGGAAGCAGATAAGTTAGAAAAGCATATAAATAAAGCAGTTGGCTGGAAAATAGAGGCAGATGATAGTGGTATTAAACAATTAGGTAAGAAGATAGTCAATGTTACTGGTGCTGTATGGGGAGGAGCAATAAATCAATTAAATAGATGGATGGGTGGAACTGCACCATCGTTTAAAGAAACTTGGGATATACGAAGGGAAGCTTGGAAGTACCCAGATTTAACAAAGGATGAATTACGAATACAGCTAGAGGAAAAATATGATGTTCTGTTAAAACGAGCTGAAGCTAATTATAAAAGACAACAGGGGTATTTGAGTAAAAACCCATTTTTGGATCCAACTACAGGACGGTTGCGAGATATAGGTGACCCTTATTTTCAAACAATGCCACTGGAAGATTTAATGGAGTTTTTAGACAAGAGAATGAAGGAATTAAACAAGGCTTTAGCTGAGAGTGATGCATTATTTACAAAAGAAAAAGTACGAATACTAATAGGTGGGCTATCTAATAATTCTAAAGAGATGAGAGATGCGGTGAAAAATCATCTAGATAGAAACATAGCAGAAATGACCAGGTTAGTTAATGAATTTAAGGAGTATCTTCCTAGATTGGTCCCTGGTACAGAGGCTCACACGGGAATGCAGCTGCAAATATTGGATTTAGAAAACAGAATAGCTGAAGCAGAATTGCAAAAATTTGAAACAGATTTTTCCGAATTTGATGAAATTATGGAAAGATATAGTCGACAATCTACACTTATTCAGACTAAATATGATATTAAAAAATACGATGCTATATTATCTGGTATACAAAAGGATTCTTCAGCTATCAAACAAATAGAGAAAAAAATGGCAGAGGAACAGGTTAGAGCAATTTCTAGTATTCAGAATAAATTAGATGGTCTAAAGCAACAATATGCTGATAAACCTGACCAAAGAGAAAAAATATTGATTCAAATACAGCAGTTGGAGGCAGATAAAAAACGAATTTTAGCTGATATAAAAGATAGGATGAGTGAAGGTTTATCTACATTCAATCTTCCTTCTGATATAAAACCTATAACTTATTATGAGGCTATGACAAGGAGTAACACTCACAAAAATATGACTGTGAGGGCGGGGGATGCGATAGTAAATGTTAATATAGATAAAATGTCAGGATCAGATGCAGATTTAGAGAGATTAAGTAAAGCAGTCAGCAGTGCGGTAGCTCAAGCACAGAAAAATTTTGTTAGACAATTTGCCAATGATGTTAAATCAGGTATGGGTAGCAATTATTATAGTTGGAATAATTATTAAGCCTGTAATTATTACAGGCTTAATTTTATGGTATAATTATACAAGGGGTGGAGAGTGTGAGTAAAGGTGTTAGAATTTTTTATATGTTTTTTGTTCTATTATTAATAATGGTAGCTGTTGATACATGGTATTACAATAAGACAGGAATTATGTATCTTGATGAATTAGAAGTATTTTTAGTAGGTCTAATTTTTGATTTGATTTTATCAATTTTTATTATTTGTTTGTGGGACTATGTTTCAATAAAATTAGATGCTTCCAATAATTTATTGTGGCGGATATTAAAAGGAGTAGCAGTATCAACTAGTTGGTTTTTGGCTGTTGGTATAGCAGCAATTATTTTACTTGGCATATTATTAGATATAGATTCCAAAGGGTTTTTAGACAAGGATTTTATAAAAATTATTCTTATCCTTTGGGGGGTTATTTCAATTATAAATGTAGTATATTCTTTTAGAAAAGACTCGTGACGAGTCTTTTTTTATTTACTAAAGATACTTGAGTAACACATTATACCTATACTATTAAGTAGAATTGGGGGTGTGTAAATGTCAAGACAAAAACCTTATGTAAATCCATTAGATGATGATAAACATAAGTATAAAAAAAGGTTGTTTGTGGATGTAGGAATGGAGTTTAAAGAAGTTGATGCACATATTGTTGAACCATATACCCCACCATCACCAGTGCCTAAAGTTGCTAAAATTGATATATTAGATGGACCATCTCATTTACACCATTCAGGTATTTCAGCATATAAATCAACATTTGGGTTATTATTTTTAGATAGGCGTTCTTATGTTGAGTATATGAGTTATATAGGTGGTGCCCATAAATTTTATGATGAACGAGGTCAAATTTATATTGGGACAGTTGATGATGTTAAACCTAGGGCGGTGGAAGCAAGTACAAGATATTTGTTAGACATAACTTTAATACTTATTAAGAAAGATCAGTATGATAAAAAGGATTTTTTCCAATTTCAAGATATACAGGGACATTGGGCAGAAGAACAGATAAGTGAAATGGCAAATTTAGGTACATTATCAGTTACTACTGTGGAGGGAGACCCTGTTTTATATTTTAGACCAAATGATTTTACGACCAGAGCTGAGTTTGTTGCAATGTTAAATCGTACAAGGCGGTTACTTGAGAAAATATTAAGGGAGTAGATAAATGTGAGTAGATTTTTAGATGTGACTTCTAACAAATGGTATTATAACGAAATAGTTGAAGCTTCAAATATTATCCTAGAGGATGGTGAGCCTTTAATTGTAGGTATTCCATATAATGTATTTGAACCTACAAAACCTTATATTTATCAAGAATTTAAAGCAACAGCGGGACAAAAAGAATTTACGTTAAATAAAGCTATAACTCCAACAAATGATAACCCTTTGTTTGTATATATAAATGGGGTCCAAACTGTTTATAAAGAAGTAGCTGCTGAAGGTGGTAAAACAAAAGTTACTTTATACAGTGGGGCACCTGCAAACGCTATTGTAGCGTTTGCAAGTTATGGTGTTCCAAAATTAGACGAATTTGGAAGACCTACACAAACTAGCGGTGAAAGTATAAGATACCCAAATAAAAGGTTAAAGGGGTATGCTAATTATTACTATAACCCTTTTTATCGTGATAAAAGGGAGTATGTTTCAGTATTTGGTAAATATTTAAAACGTGCTAATATAACCCAAGAGGAGTGGGATGCAGACCCAAATAGAAGGCAAGAAGTATTGAGGAAACATATCAGTTATCATGATGATGTATATTTTATTGCTCCTGATGGTATTTTACATGTTCCTTATAATTTAAATGGGGTTACTTGTAAAGTAACTTATCTTACTAATGAGGGCTATATAAAGGTGAATACAGAGGAGGTTACCCCTGTAACTGATACTATATTACATTATAACCGAGTATTTCCTGATGCTTATATTACAAGGGCGGAAGCTTTTGTGCTTGTAGATAGATTAAGGAGAACTTTTTATAGTAGATTTTCCGATACAAAGGCTTCAACACATATACTTGATGTTGAAATAGAAGCATATGATTGGCAGAGAGCAGTCAGTATACCTGGCAGGTACGATGTGGGCAAAAATGATATAGAAGTTTATTTAAATGGTAAAAAACAAAAAGTTGGTGTGGATTACGAAGAATATGATGGCTATACTATTGTTTTTAAAAATTATTTAAAAGAGGGAGATATAGTTAGAATAAAAAGAGAGAAAAACAAGAGTAATCACCTTGCCGATGTGGGTGTTCATACAAAATATTATAGAGTCGATAAAGGTACTTATCATAATGTAAACGGAACCGTTGGAAATGCTGACCCAAGAGATGATTCATGGTGGGCTCCCCACATATTAGCATTAGAACAAGAAATGTTGAGTAGTGGCGAGTTGATGGTAAATGGGATGCCAGTAAAAGAAATTACAGAACATGAAGGGGTAAAAACAGTTAAAGTGGATTCTAATAAGAACCCAGTACACCAGGGAGAAGGTGGGGAGATGTGGTTTATGCCAAATACATTCATGACTAGAGCACATGCTGTAACCATATTAAACAGATTTAGAAAATTAATGATGGAAAGGTTTTTATAGGTGATGTTATGCAATATTTATCAAAAGATTTTAACAGAAAATTAAAAGATAATTTAAAGATAGGGCAGTATTCAAGACCTAGGTGTGTTGTGGAAGTGGATAGAATGGCATTTGTGCCAGGTAAAATTGAGCAAATAACCATAGATGACTTTGATTTAGATACTGAGGTAGAAATACAGAGAGAATGGATAGAAGCTAGTGAGAGTGGTTTGTTTGATGGAAATACAATTGTTAATACTGATAATATAATATTCCCAGTTCAAGGGATGTCCCTTGCTAATGCTACAAGTGAATTTGGTGCAGCAAGGAGTGGTGGGAGAAAGCATCAAGGTATTGATATAGCATTGAATGAGAAAGCTTTTCCTGAGCGTAAAGGTGTAGGTACTCCTATATTAGCAGCATGGGGTGGGAAAGTTAGTGCGGTTAAAAGATCTAATCTTTATAATGGATATGGCATATACGTTGATATTATACACCCCAATGGATTAAAAACTAGATATGCCCATTTAGATAATGCTTTAGTTTCTGTTGGTGATGTTGTATCACCTGGACAGGTAATTGGCGAAGGCGGTAATACTGGTGGCGTGTTTAGTGGTGGCAAAGCAGTGCTAGGGTCATATGAAGATACAAGTTCTATGAGGTATAAGGGGTATGGAGCTCATCTTCATTTTGAAATACATGAAAGTATAGACGATAAGGGTAATTATAGAGCAGTTAACCCACGTCCTTATTTAGAAGGTAAGAAAAAACCAGCAACCTCAATATCACAGCAAGGGGGTGGTGTGGTTAAACAGACATCTGTTGTTGGGTATAAAAATGCAGTTAGATTGAATGAAACTTTTTTTAAGAAAGATTGGCATAAAAATAATAAATATACTTTTAAGGATAAATTTTTGAAATTATCCTCTTTGGAAAAGAATACCATAGGGGGGATTCATAATTGGAATACATTAACATTTAAAAAGAAACTTTTTTCAAAAGGTATAACCACAGGTATGAATATAAAATTAAAGATGCCTAAAGAAGGTTATATGGATATTGCTGTAAGGTCTAACTTTTCTAGTGGAGATGGTGATGAGTTTTATATTTTTATAAATGACCCCAAGAAGCGTTCTGTTAATTTAAAGAATTTTAGTGGGCTAAACAAAGTTCAGGAATTAAAGAGGATATATGTACCTGCTGGGGATGTAAATATAGATATAACCATAAAGTGGGGTGGAAAAGATGCAGTTAGTAATGGCAAAAAGACAGATAAGAAATTTTCTATCGGACGGATAAAAATAGTGGATATAGTACCCACAAAAGAAGTTGCTAGTCATTTTTATTTAGATAAAGGTTACAGTACAAAACAGGAAGATTTTATAAAAACACAGGGTGGTTATTGGGAAGAACGAGAGATAGTTGATTTTGTATTTTCTAATGAGCCTCAAGTATTCGATTTATCTGTGGGTGAATTTGTGTATACTGATACTTTGACATTAGATAAGGTGAGTTCATGTGATATAGTTACGTCTTTAGAACAAGAGTCCGCTGAAGCGGTTATCACCATACCCAACCCTAATGGTTTTTATAGCCCTGAGTATAATCCTTACTATTTCCCTGAAATTTTTAATCCGAGCCCATTTTCGTATTTTATGGGTGGGTTCCAAGCAGGTGTATTGTCTAATAATACTCCTATTAGGATTTATATGGGGTATGGGGAGGAGCTTATAAGAGTATTTACAGGATTGATAGATAAAGTAGATATAAGGAATGATCCTCCAACAATAACAATTACTGCAAGAGATATGTATAAAAAGATTTCTGATAAGGTGTTGACTGAAACTAAACAATACCCTGCGATAGATTTAATAGATAATTTTCCTGGGGGAACTCCTCAATCAGACAATGCTTTTGTTAATGAAGTAGCCCCAGGGGCTATGGAAACTTATAGACAATATGGTATTTTACCTTCTATCACTATTGCTCAGGCAATTTTAGAATCTGGGTGGGGGAAACATCGAATAGGAAATAATATTTTTGGGATAAAGGCAGGGAGTGATTGGCAAGGTAAAACTGTTACCAAGCAAACTACTGAATATAAGAATGGGCAATGGGTACCTGTTACTGCTACATTCAGAGACTATGATTCAGTGGCAGACTCCATAAAAGATCATGCTAAATTGGTTGGGACAGCATCTAGGTATGAACCAGTTAGGAATGCTAAGGATTATAAGGAAGCTGCTAGAGCTCTGCAATCTGCTGGTTACGCAACAGACCCTAAATATGCACAAAAATTAATAAATATAATTGAGCAAAATAATTTAACCATGTTTGACGAAGCAACTGAAGGTGGGGTCACAATGTCTGGTGGAGAAGTTGGGGAAGAAAAAGTAGCTTGGCTTAAATCTGCTGTGATACAAGATTTAATAGACCATGCAGGAATGTTTGGGTGGCGTAGGCACCCAGAAGATTTGAAATATCCTGATGCTATTATAGAGGAATCATATTTAATTTCTATAGACCAAGATAAAGGCACCTATGTAAGAGCTGTTCCTGGCAAGGAAGGGAAATTTGAAGTAGTCAATTTAGAATCAACTCCTACACCTAAAGGGTGGATGAACCCTTATACTGATGAGTATGGAAGAACATTTATTCAATATCAGCATAGGGTGGGGGAATGTATAAGTGAAGTATTAAAAGATACTCATTATAGATCTTATTGTGATAGGTATGGGACATACAGACTAGAGACTATGGATTATAACAAACCGATAGTAGATACTTACACGTACAGAGAGAATTTAGTTATGGTGGATAAAACAATAGATTTTTCGAGGGCTCGAAGTCATATAATTGTGGTGGATGAAGAGGGCAACAAGTCAAGTTTTTTAGACAAAGAAATTTTAATAGAGCTAAAGAGTGAAGTAAGAACTGCCTCTGTGTTAGTCCCATGGGCTAAATCATACGAAATTCGTAAATTAGTTGCTTCTAGATTATTTGAAGATATGAAAAGGGTGTGTCGTTCGGTTCAGGTAGTTACTCCCTGTAACCCAACTATAGACTTGTTAGATAAGGTAAGAGTTATTGACAAAGATTCTTCTACAAACGCTGTTTATACAGTAAAGGGTATTAGAAGAAGCTATAGTCCGGAATCTGGTCTAACACAACATCTAGAACTGTTTTGGTCTGGGAAAGGGACGGTGATATAGAGTGATACATGGTGGAATTGTTAATGATAATATTGTATTTCCTGTCTTGGATTTAATTCATAAGGAAATGAAGGAACAAGGTGTTGATTTTGGTATACCCTCAGTAATTTTATACAGGGACCATCCGTTAGATGATGAAATTGTGACAGCAGCTGAACTAACTTATGAATCAGGTCTGGTTGAGGAAATACTTCTAACTAGAGGCAGCGATGATGAATCAACATACCCTGAAGGACTAAAACCGAGTCATCCTGATTATAATTTTTGTAAGTATTGGAGGTTAACTGCGGTTTCAATATCTTACTACAATAAAGGTGAGAATGCACAGAGGAGATATGAAATAGATTTACATTATGATAAAAATGGTTTGTTAGCAAGCACAACAGTAACAAAAATTTAGGGGAGGGATTGTAGTGTCTTTTACTGTGAGCTATGTAGCAGGTGGAGTAATAGATAAAGTAAGACAATTACCCTACCCTCATTTTTCTATATATACTGTACCTTATATAAAAGGAAGAAGAATAGAGGCAAGTGGTAGTGGTGTGTATACAGATACTTTTAGTTTACCTTTTCCTTCTGAGTTTTTATCAGTAGCTTTTGCTGCCAGTGAGTACTGTGATGGGGACTATTGGGAATTAACTTTAGGGGATACAAAAGTGTGTGAGACAATTTATACAAAAGAATTACCTGAATCTGTTTCAATGGGGAATAGTTTTGGTATAGTGTATCCTTTGGATGAAAACACACCAATAAAGTTCGCTTTCCACAATGTTAGTGGGAAATCAAAATCAGTATGGTACAATATTAAGTTTTTAAGAGGGGAGGAAGAGGAGGAAGATGAATTGTCAGAATAGATTACGAAGTGCACCCTGTGCTTGGATAGAAGGAGAGAGTACTGTTAAGAATTTATTAACAGATTTATCATATGAAATAGTTAATGCTTATATCCCTAATCCTGACGGGGGTGGAGAGTATAGCAGATGGGAGATTTTATACAAAGAAAGAGAACACGATTTTGTAACTTATGAATTAGATTCAGTAAGAGTTACAGGTAAATATATACATGAAGATGGTAATGAGAGTACTGTGTATAAAATTCCTAATGAGCCTAAAAATTACAAAGCTAGCGACGGGTATTTCTATGAAGCTAAACAAGATACCCCTTTTGGGGAATATACTGATACTCATCCTGAGCATAGAACTGGGAAGAGGATTAGTTTTGCACCTTTCACACATAATGGTGAAGTTGTTGAAATAGAAAATGCTTTAGTAACTTTAGTAGATATGCACCCTGATACTCCAGTAAGAATGTTTCCAAACAGGTGGGAGAAATATCAAGCTTATGTAGTTAAACATACAAGAATTGATTATTTAGGCAATGACGTAGAAGATGAAAATTGGAATTATTACAAATTAGTAGCACCGTTACCAGATGATTGGACTTATTTTTTATACAATGGTACTTCATTACGTGTAGGGAGGTATCAATATACACAAGATGGTTCTATATACACAGCTATACAATCAGTCACAATTAGAAGTTCATATTCAGTAGACCACTATACTTTTACTCCTAAATATTATGCAGTAACAGAAAAATTAGTATTAGAATGTAATACTAATAATGGGTATAAATATACAATATATTTTGAAAAACCATTGGACAGTAGTAATTATGTTATGGTGCAATATGGTGTCGAGATAAAATACCAAAGAAATTTAAGAGGAGATCCTGAAGAATCATATCGTTTAGCATGTGATTTAGATACTTTAATTGTTGGTAGAACTCCGAAGATTATTGATGAACATGAGGCATATAGGGCATTTGAGAGGCAACTCAACAATTATTATGAACCAGGGGATTTAGTTTTAGGTGGGGTAAGAAGTCCTATATCTTATTGGTTTTTCTCCGAGAATTCCACAAAGAGGTGGTTAATCCCAAATATGCGGGGGAAAGATTCAGTAGTGAAATATTGGATTAGTTTTAATAATGACAGAGCTATAATTTTATTGGAAGGGGACCCTAATTTTGAATTTGAATCTTTTTATAGAAGCTTTGCTTATTTTGGTAAGTTTATCCCATTAAACCCAGATGATGTTGAAACTAATTTTGCAGTTACAGTTGGGATGGGAGCATTAGATAAAAACAAATCTGGTTTTGTGTTAAAGGATATAGACAAAGAGAGTAATCCTGATTATGCAAAGTATGGAGCATTTACTTCCAATGGTATGGATACTGTGTCTGTATACCGTGGAATAAGTAGATTGCCCTATCAAGAGTATCTACCTGCTTTTCTTGTACAGTTACCAAATTACCCTAGTGTGGGTACTCTGCCAAAGGGGGTGGGGAGGTTAGTACTAGCAGACTATCTATTTCAACCTTCTCAATGGACAGATCATGTACATTCAAGTCCAATTTATCTAGTTAATGGATATGAAGGATATAGAGGTTATTTAGATGGGATAGTTGCTATATATGATCAATATTTAAGGAACGGGGATGAGTTAGATTGGGATGTAGGTGATTATGTAGAGACATATAAGTTTTTTAATATAAATGTTCCTATTAGTTTTTTAGACAAATCCCCCGCACCAGGTGGGGTAATGTCGGTAGCAATTTTAAAAGAAATAAAAAGGAGATGATTTATAATGGCACATTTTAAGTATATTAGTAGGTTAGATATTCCTGCAAACGAGTTTTTAAATTTTTTAAGGGATGAAATAAATTCATTAGATATTTATCCTTATGACGAAGAACACGATGAACAGCCAATAAATTGTATATGGGAGGTTCATAGTGAAGTAACTGAAGGTGAGTATGTAAAAGAACTAATTTTAAGAAGGGGTATCCCTGAAGGTGAGACAGCCAAAGAATTTTTTGTGAGGTTGACTAATGAAGCGGTAGTTAATCCTTCCACAAGGTACGCAACTTTTACAGTACAGATACTAGATGAGTATGATGAGGAAAATGAAACATTTAAATTAGAGGGTCCTGTTGTAAAATATCAATGTGCAGACGAAAAAATGGCAAATACTGAGAGAACTGCAAATCATTCTCTTCATATTTTCATGAATATCGATAATGATAGAATCGCAGCGGTTATACAAGCGGATCCAGTAGTTAATTTTGATGACTATAGAAAATCTTTTATGTATATTGGTAAGACAGAACCTTTTGAATTTAACAAGGATGATATAGAAGGTAATGTGTTGTTAACCGCTGGGGCGGTGGATCCAGAGCCTACAATGAGTGAATTAAAGTCAAATAACCAATATTTTGGTATGTACACTTCTTCAGGTAATAATACTTTTCAGATGTTAGGGACTAAGTCAAGAGTAAAGTTCCAAAAACACTACCCAGCTTTTATTACACCTGCTCCTAAACCAGGTGATGCTTATGTACATCCCGAGTTGGGTGATACAGGGTTAGAATTAGAGAAACAAGGATTCCAAGCCTCAAGACATACTGATAAGTACCATTTATCCCCAGTATATGTGGTTCACCCATATGAGGGGTATAGGAGTCAATTAAAGGATTGTATTGCAGTAATAAAACATAATATACTCCACTATGATAAATTAATTGTGGATGTGGATAAGTGTAAATACCCAGATAAACCATGGAAACAAGAAGTGTATAGATTTTTTGATGTAAATACAGAACAAAATTTCTTTAATATGTCTCCAAATAGGGGAACTGCAATAGCAATATTAAGTGAGCTAAGATATTAATAGAACTACCTTCAGGGTAGTTCTTATACATAAGGACGGTGGTTGTGTGTACAATTTTAAGATTGTTGATTATAAACTATCAAAACAAGAATATATATTCAAATTTTTAAGCACACAAGATGAAGGCAAATATAACTTTGTTTATGTGCCTTATTCAGAATTTCCTGCATTACTAATGTTGGATTATATATTGGCAACCAACCCTCATGAATTCAATGTAGATATATTTAATTATTTTAGTGAAATGGGTCAGTCAGAAAAGTATAGTGATGGCGATATATTAGTGCTTTCTGAAGGTTTAAATAGTAAAGAAGGGTACATTAATAAGTTAGGTATATATAAAAAAGATTATTACCCAAGTCAAACAAAAGGTTTAATTGGTGCAGTAAAAGAACAAGCTCATGATAAAGGAAGTGTTCTAGAACTAAGTTTAACCGAGGGGAAATTTAAAATTGTGGATTTATTCAAGTATATTGGTTCTCAAAAAATAGGTGGGGGTACCGTTAAGGTAGGGATAGATAATTTTTTAAGGGAGAATATAATTTTATCAACACTCATATCAGAAAAATATTTAGGTGACAGAAAAGACTGGGTATCAGCGGATTTTTTAAGTATTAAACACACCACTCGAGATTCATCCTATGTAGAGTTCGTTTCTGGTATTCAAGTATATAAGGAAGATGAGAAAATAGAGGTTCATTCTTCAATTAATAGTTATCTTGGTGATAATAGAGTTGGGAATTTTATCAATATTTTTGGAGTAAATAGAGTTAATACGTATGAAACGGTGTTACACGAAGGTATTTATGCAAAAGTTTTAAACCAATTTAATGGCGTAATTATTGATGGGGATTTGTACACTAGGGATTATTTATTTTCTAATATGAGTTCGATTTCAACTGGGTTAAGAGATATTGTTTTAAAGAGTAGTGTTTTTGATTTTACATTTGCACAAAGATATTCGTATATTTATAGTGAGATTATATTTGATGATTTATTTACTGAAAGAAAAAATGAATTTAAGGGACATAAAGTTCACACATATGATTATATTAAATACTCTAGTTTTGTATTGGATTATACTGAAGAGTACTCGCTTAGTGGAATATATACTGAAATTATAGAAGGACTACACAGTAAAAAAGATTTAGTATGTTATGGATTTTTATTTTCTATAGCACCATACCAAAAAGAAGTTTACACCAATATATCTGAATTGGGTAGTTTTAACAAAATAAGTGGTGATAAGGGCATCATAGAATTTGTGTCATTTTTGAATAAAGAAACTGGGGTGGAAGTAAGCATAGAAACCCCTATATTTAGCACATATGATGCTGAAAGATTAGCAGGTATAGAATATTTATTAAATGGGATAGTTGAGACTGATCGTAGAGGTGAACTATTTTATTCTAAATATTCAATTATTCCAAAAAATAGATTCGGTTATACAGTAGTAGGAGGCTGGGCTGATAGATATAAGGAAAATAGGGCTGTTAGAAAGTATATTTTTACAAGTGAAGATGAAGGTATGGGTCCATCAATAATATTTGATGTTGGTGATTTAAATAGGGAAGATGGCAGTCTATCTATTATAACCTCTCATTTAATGGTTGATTATGAGAATGAATCCATGAAAGATTCCGATTTTATTATATCTATTGGGGATGAGCGATCAGGTTATGAAGATATTTATTATATATCTGGTATAAACACAAAAGACAGAAATACCCAATTAATGGGTTTGGATGTAGGGGTTAGAAGTGATAAGAGGTATTCACATATATTACTTGTAGGGTTAACAAGTGATAAGGAGAAGGATGCGGATCAAGCATATAATTGGTTTTCTGATAAAGATATTGATTCTTTTACAAATTATTTTTATCACTCTGGTGACAGGATATTTTCTCCTATAGGTTTTTTAAAATATGGCATATATTCTTTTGAAGAAAGACAACATGAGGCTATAGTTGATTTTACTAGCAGATTGGGAAGTATTGATTTAGGGAAGCACGCATTTATTGATAATTATATCAGTACTAGTAGTAGGGATATGAGTGGTAAAGGAGTAATAGAAGGTTTATTTTTTACAGATTTGGATGCTCCTAGAGAAGGCAGGTTAGAATTTGTTCTAGATGTCACTAAGCCTAGAAAAAAACTTTTGAAATCATGGTTAGAAGAAGTTGACAGAGATTTAAAAAAGGATATGTTTTTGGAAGGGTATGTGGAAGGGGTAAAACGTACTACAAGAGGTTTGGTAAAATACACCCCTGATTTATATAAAAGAGCAATACAAAAGAATATAACAATGCAGAATGATTTAACTTCAGCAGGCATAAAGAGAATTAATAAATTAGATATTGGTGCACGCAAAATGGATGGTAGTGTCCCCATACAAAAAGATATGGATAGAACAAATTTACTGGATGGGTTACGTTACAAAAAAGAACCCTTATTAAAATATTTTGTAGAAGATCATGATTATGAAAAAGATGGTGTTGTTGATTACACACAAATATATTCTGATAAATTTAAGGATGCTTTTATAGAAAATCAAATTAGCAGCCAAAGTTTAATGTATGATTATTCCCGTATTTTAAAGGAAGGTATGCAGGTAGAACATTGGGAAGTAGGATATGCTATACCAGAGAATTATGACCCAAAAGATCCTTTTAATGCATATTATCCATGGGCGGAAGAAAGAAATACTTATAGTATAGTGCAAGAAAGTCAGTGGGAACGTGTAAAAGGGGATTGGACTATAAATAAAGGCAAGGCTGAAATAATTTCCAAGGACGGTGAAGGGTTATTAGTTGTAAGTAATCCATATGAGGATTTTAAATTTAAATTCTGTGTAACATTAGGTTATGAACCACAAAGTAGGGTGGGGTTTGTTTTTAGATATAAAGATATTTTAAATTATTATAAGGTTAGTATAAGTCCTGGTTCAAACCCAATTGAATTAGTGCAACTAATTGATGGAAGGGAACGAAAAGTAGCATCTCCTATAGCTCCATTTTTTATGGAGGGGGAAAGTATACACTATATAGATTTATCTTGTGTGGGGGATAGATTAGTTATCTATTTAGATGGTAGATTACAATATGATATTTTATTAGAAGGTTGAGGTGTATTTTATGGATAAGAAAATAGGACTTTTAACAGAAAATAATTCACCCTCAAAATTTAAATACTTTAAGGGATACTTTGTTAACCCAGATAGCCCTAATTATCCTAGTACCCATGAAAGCCCTAACTACCCTAGGGCTGAAGGCAGAGTTCACGGTTTTCAGAACCCGCTACTAGGGGATCCAGGTTGGGGAGAAATAGCAAGATGGCAAAAATTAAAAACAAACGCATTGGAGTCTTTATTAGACCAAATGATAGAACAATACACAAGAGATAGAAGATGGTATTCTACAGTTAGATGTAGAGAAGCACTGTGGAATATGTATAGGCGGTTGAATTGGTGGGTTAACCAAAATGTGGAGCCAGGGGATGTTGATTATCAGAGTGCTTTATCTTTTATTAGAGATTGTATAGTGCAGATATTAGATCCAGGAGAAAGACCAAAAATCTTACATCAGCACAAATTTAAGGATGGTTTTGATTCATCTTTTGCTTATGATGGTGGGTGGGAAATAGATGATAATGGTTATCTAACTGGTATGCGTGAACTAAATGAGACAGAGGATTCTGGATCAGAAGATACGTTTGAGGAGTGGTCAATATCTAAAGTAATAACATATCCAAGTGATGGTTTAATAACATTTAATTATGCAGTACTAGGTGATGTTTATACATTCAATCTGACGATGGATGATGAGATTATTTGGGAACACAATTCATCCGGGGTGGCAAATGATTCTGGTTTTACATTTAGAGATATAACTTTAAATGTACCAGCAGGTACACACGAATTTAAGTGGGTGTTCATAGAAGGTATTGGTGATACTGGGGTAAGAATTGATGATATAATTTTTACAGAACTATATCCTGAAAAGGAAAAGCCAGAGAATATTCCTAAGTGTCCTTTGCCATACTATCATCATTTTGCATCTGATTATGGTAATTATTTTGATGGATTACCTTATGAACGACCTACATTTTCTACTGTGGGTGGGGCAAAGGTGTCAGATTATTTAGATATGATTAGATATGTATCTTCAAAAGAGAATATAGAGTGGGAACAAATAAAAAGAGGTATAGATTCTGACTATGATGAAATAATATTCAAACTCCCCTTAGAAAGGTTGCCAGAAACTTTATCTTCAAAAATGACATTTAATTGGAGACTGAAGAGAAAAGGTTACATTACTTTTAAGTATTGGGTAGATGGAGGGAATGGAAGTGAACTTTTATTCTATATTAATAATCAATTAGTGGGGGGACCCTGGAGGGACACTAATGGATGGCAAACAGCTAAATTCAATGTGAGTCAATCTCAAACATATAAATTTGATTTTATAGTCCACAAATCAGTAAGTAAGGATTTAGGAACTAATGCTGTTTATATAAAAGACATTGAGGTTGTTGAAGTTACTGATTATGATGATGAGCCAATGCCTGGAGATTATTCTTTGGGTGGGGAAGAGATGGAAGCAGAATATGGTAAGTGGTTAATATATTCCCATGATGGTGTTTTGGCTACGTATTATAGAGGTTTTCCTGATGGGGTAGAGGATATGGTTAGAGAACTGGAGTTAGAATTTTATAGCGAATGTGATGGTGTATTTAGTTTTGAACATAGATTAGGTACAAAGGATCCTGACAGGGAAACAGTAGATGGCATTGTATTTTTTGAACAACACGATTTAGATACAGAGCCTGTAATTTGGGATGGTGAGGAAAACGGTGCGGGTATTCCTTCCATAATAATAACACCAAAATATGGTGGATGGAAAAATACAGTTCCTGATGGTTATTCTGATATAGCACAAAATAGTTTATGGACTAAAGATGGTGATAGTATCAGTTATCATATAAAAATAGATGGTGATTGGGATAAGGGCAATAAGTATTTGGATGCATATGGTGGAATAGGTATTATATGCCCTCCTAAGTACGTGGTTGAGACTGATTTCACAGAAAATCCTTATAATGGTAATTGGTACACATTTGGAGCATGGACTAGTGATGGAAATACTGCTATATTGGAGGAGGATGGAGATAGAATAAATTATGGTTACGCTATTTTTGAACCACATAGGGATACTTCCATTGTAAATATTGAGATTGATGAAAAATTGAGAAATCGAGAAGTATTAAATATTTATTCTAATGGGCATTTGTACAGAACATTGCATCCAGGATTTAATAATATAAAAATCAATATTCCTAATTATGGTAGTGAGTTAAGGTTTGAAGTAGAAGAAGCTCCTAAAGAAGACAAAAAGGATTTGGTTTTTTCAGGTATTATCCAGTTTGAAGGAGAGTCCAAACCAATGGAAAAAGAAGCCATGTACATTAATGCTGAAGCAACAGATCCTATTGATGGTGATTATGAAGAAGTTGATGAAAGAGGGCGACGTGTAATTTCATATTTTAGACGAGGTAGTTTAGAAACTCCTACGTCTTGGTATACAACAGATGGTTTTTCAATGTGGGCGGATTTGTTGCCTGGTGATGAAATGATAATACGTGTACCAAATGCAAAAATACCTTTTGTTGACTATGCAGCGTTAGAGAGTATGATGGATGAGTACAAAGAGAATCTGGAAGTTCCTGAACCAACATTATTATTCCAAGAAACTTTCAATCCATTTGATAATCAAGACAAATTTACGTATGATGAGAACGATTGGAAGATAGTGGATGTATTTAGGTTTTTTGAAATAAGAGACAGTGGAGATAATGTAATTGCACATGAAGCTGAGGATGGAACAATACGGGAGGTGCAGTTTGAGCTTGATTTAAGTGATGTTGAATTATCTGATGGGAATAATTATTTAAAGTTTGAGTACGGGGCTTTGTTTAGAGGAGATGATTATGCTTTAGTGTTAGCAGAAACAGAAGATGGGGAGGAAGTCATGCTAAGGGCATTAACACAAAGTACATTAAAGCCACATGGTATATTGGTACAGGGAGTAGAAATTCCACAGAATACTGTTAAATTGGTATTTTATTACACTTATAATACTTTGGGGGGTGATAGTTAATGGGGGATTGGTATACTAATTATGATGGGTTAATTATTGATTTTAAAGATATAACCGAAGGGGTGCTTGATTATCATGATGGTAGGAGAATATATTTTAGAAAAATAAATGATGATAATTGGCAGACAGTTAGTTTTAGTAAAGTAGATATGGATGATTTTTATATAGTTGACCAAATAAATCTGGTACATGCAAAAACAGGAACAAAAAAGGTTAATAAATATTTTATGGAGTTACTTTCTCAAACATTTCCTGAAAAAACTTCAATATTAACCCATAGTGAAATGTTGTATATATTTCAATCATATACGGTTTCTTTGGCTAAGAAGATAAAATATGAAAGTGAAAAATATAGATATATTTCTGAACCTAATGCAGTAATTGTAAATGGTGAAAGGTATTTTGAAGGACAAACAGTATATTTTGGTGGACACAAATATGTTGTAAAAAAAGATAATAATGGCAATGGTTACTTAGATTTAGCTGAATACCCACAAGGTAAGGGGTTTATAGTCACTGAAGAGCAGACGGTTACTAAAGAAGTTGCTCACAACATTGAATATGAATTTGGTCAAGTAACTAGTCAGTTTGGTGGTTCAGAGGTATTTTTTGATTATACAAATGGTCAGTATGACCCAACAGAAGGTAGTACTATTGTTAAAGGTGGGTCAGCGGTAGAGAGACGAATAAGAGCTCCAAAAACTTCTGATGTTAAGTATTGGGAGTGTGTGGATTTTGTACCGGGAGTTAGAACAGAAGTTGTTAAGAAAGGTAGTGCTAAAACATTACCAGAGGGAGTTTTATCCTCGAAAGGTCAATCAGCTACACCTACTCCATCACCACCTCCATCTCAACCAAGTGGAGATTATGGTGAATGGTTAATAAATGCAGGGGGCTCTAATTTTTCAGGTGCTAAGAAGGGCAAGAGTAGATGGGTTAGGCTAAAGGATGAAACTATATTCAGAATTAGTGACCGAATAGTAGGTGACGCTTATTGGTATAGGAACACAGGTAATGGTTTTGAAGAAATTATAGTAACGAATTTTTTTGATAAGAAAAGTGATAATTATAAAAAAGCGTATAAAATATATAGAAAGAATGGGGGCAATTGGCTCACAAATGCTTTTTTTAGTGATTTAAAAGCAGCATTTCCTCACAAGACTATTACTTTTCAACAATTTGTTAATAAATATAAAGGCTATGATTGGTTAAAACCCCCCAAAAACTGGAGTAATGCACCCCATTTACCTGCTAATCCAACGCCACCACAACCATCTGAGCCAAAAAGTGGAACAAAAACTAAATTTTTTGGTAGATTTAATATAACTTCTGGTGTTTTTAAGGTTACTGTAAGATACAATACTTTTTTAAGGCATAAAATAGGCAAAGATACAATAAGCAGAGGAAGAGCAAAACTGGAGTTAATAAAATATTTAGATAGTGGTTACACAACTATAGAGACTTTGTTTAATGTAGACTATAATGTAGGAAATTATTGGGATAGAAGTACAGATAAATATGTTACAAAAGAGTATAAGGGAAAAGGGAGTTATGGGTTTAAGTTAACTTTAATTGATACTTATCAAGATGTCCAAACAATATATGTAAGAGCCCAACCTACTGTGACTGAGTATACAACTTCTTCTTCAAAAGGTGAATATGATAAGGATGCATCATTAACTTTTTTTATAATAGATCCAAAAAGTGGTAAAAGGATACCTTATGAAGGTAAAAATTCTATTGTTTTAAAGGGTGCTCAGGATGTTATTATAAAATGTTTTAGTGTCACTATCCCAAAAGGTGAAGAAAGAGTTATAAGATATGAGGTTAAAAAAGGAAATATTAATACTGGAGGTATATTAGGGGATGGTACAGCAGCAAGATTACGAGACGGTGTAATCAAGTACAATGTGATAGAAAAGATACCTCCGTTAATAATAACCACAGATGAAAGTGTGGGAAGGGTTATCGGGGTACCTAAGCCTGGTTGGTTAGACCCATCAGAAAAAGAGCAGGATGGGGAAGTAGGTGAAAAGCAAAACCCATTTTTCTGGGCTGATTTAATCACCATTGAAGGTTATGATGAGCAACCTATCCCAAATGATGTATATGAAGAAATGTTAAAAAGTGTTTCATGTTACCCCGAAGGCATTGATGTTAAGTTAGAATTAACTCCATACAATTATGATGGAACTTTCAAAGACTGGGATCCTATGGAATTAGTTAGGAAAGAATATATATTTCATGAAGTTAATGCTCGTGCAGAAGGATTTTTTAAGGATGATAATATTGAGTTAAGAATAGAAAATCCCTTTAATGAACCAATACAAATCACAACTGAATTTAAAATGGTTGATAATGATGATTGCGGCGGTGGGGGGTTTATAAACTTTTCCAATGTTGGCTGGGAATTTTGGGGGGATGGTGACCTAATTGGAGATGGTATAGAGAGGTTACCCACATATGTGAAAATTGCCATAAAAGAGTTAGTATCTAACCATGAAATTATAGGGGGATGTCCTGGTTGTTATGCAGAAGTATTAGTAAAAGATGGCAATAAGGTACTAAAAACTATAAGAATAGATGAAAATGGTTGGACTGATTTTAATGTAGGGAATCTGTACGATTATGGGTTAAATGAATTTGATATTGAAATAAAAACATACCAAGAGGGATATGTAGACCCAAGAGGTTATGATGTTAGATGTATGTTTATATTAGATAGTTTCGGAATGTTTGTTCAATATGAGTTAGGAGCCTCTAATTTTGACAGTATGTTGGATTTTTATATAAATGATGATAAAAAATTTTCAATAGATCAGGAAGGGGCAGGAGTTCATTATTTCCCTGTGAGAAAAGGGAAAAATAAATATAAGTTTGTGTTTTCAACTAATAACTGGGACTATAATTGGGATTACGCAGAAATACCATGGGTTAGGTTAACTAATTGGATATGTGATGATATTCCTGTTGTACCTTATTGTGAAGCTGGGAGAGGAGATAAATGTATTGAAGCATTAATAGGATGTGTGTTGGGGCTACTCCCTAAAAAACGAGGCTGTGTGATTGTTAAGCATATTGACTACGAAACTGGAGAAGTAATAAAACAAGAAAAATATAGGGGATACACAAGAGGAGAGTATGTTTTCAATGCTTTAGACCTTCTTGATTTTGAGGTGGTGGGCGAAAGTAGCAAGAAGGTATTTGTAGAAGAAGTGGAAAAATGTTCTGAGGTAGAATTTTATTACAGAAGATTATATAGAGATTGTGTATGGGTTATTCATGAGGATATTACCACAGGTAATGTTATTCTAAAAGAAACTTACCCTAATTTAATCCCTGGAGAATATACATTTGGTCCAAAGATTTTTCCTGATTACACGGTGGTCGGTGGTACAGAAAAAACTATTATTTTGGAGTACCTTCATGCCCCACCAGAAGAGTGTAAGAAGATAGTTTTTAAATACAATCCAATTAAAGAGAAAGACCCCTATTTTGATTGTGTATGGGTTATTCACAGAGAGAAGGACAATCCAAATAATGTATTGGCAATAGACCATCACTATAATTTAGTTCCTGATAAGTATAAATATACTGCAAGAAATTTTGCGGGGTATGAAGTGGTGGGTGAAACAGAGAAAGAAGTAATTATAACAGAAGTAACAGATCCTGTTACAGAGTGTAAAAAAGTTATTTTTGAATACAGAAAAATCAAGAAGGGATGTGTTATAGTTAAATTTATTGACAAAGTTAACAATGTAGTATTAGACACAGATTATTACTATGAATTATTACCTGGTGAATATAGTTTTAATGCTAAAGAATTTGAAGGATATGAGTTAGTTGATGATAAAGTAAAGACTATACTAATAACAGAAGATGATGGAAAATGTAAAGAGGTTATCTTCTTATATGAACCTTTAATAGAAGGTTGTGTAGTAGGTAAGAAAATATGGCTATTCACTTAGGAGGAATGACATGAGTAATTGGAAATATTGTACAGTTGGAGACGAAGAATTTAGGAATTTAAAGAACCAAGGTATTCCTATATCAGTAGAGAGTGGAAAATTTTCATGTAATTGTGGGGTGGAAGTGTATGGGGAGAAAGGTGGCATGATAAATGCTATCTATGATTCTAATACAGGTGCTATACGAAAAATAAATGACCATAACCCCATATTCCCCAATAGTCCAAATAGAGATATTGCATTATATAATGATTTTTTATTAAGCAAAGATATTACTACAATAATTGTTGATGGCATTTTTGGAACAGGAAAAACTTCAACTCTCTGTGCACATCTAACACCTATCTTAGGTAAAATGCTGAGGGGGGATATAGGTATAGAAAAAGTTTATATTTCTAAGCCCCATGAAAGTTTAGGGAAGGGATATGGTTATCTACCAGGTGAATTAACAGATAAAGTAATGTTTGAATTTATGTCTTACTACCAGTATTTTGATAGGTTTGGTCAACCAGGGTTATCACATAAATTAATTGCTTATGATTTGTTAGAAGTAGTTGTTTTTGAATATTTAAGGGGACGTGACCTCGATAATGGGTGGGTTATTTTAGATGAAGCACAAAATACCAACAAAAAAGAAATGATTTCATTTTTAAGTAGGGTGGGAGATGGAGCAAAACTTGTTATTTTAGGTGATTCTTCTTCGTACCAAATAGATAAAAAGGGTAACAACAAAGATGATAATGGGCTTACTTTTATAAAAGAATTATACAAAAATAAAAAATATGCTGGGTATGTAGAATTAAATACTGTAAGTCATATAATAAGAGGTCAAAGAGTGAGGGATATGTATCTCTCGTTAAAAGAGGACTGATAATATGAGTGTGGTTACAAAAATTAAATCTGGTTTTATTTATGAATCTAGTTTTGATACTTTAAGCACAGAATGGGAAATAAGTGATTTAAGTCGAATTCAATTAAATGATGGACTTCATATATTTAGTGGTGGATGTCCTGTTTACATGTATTTTAATAGATTAACCAATGAGAAACAGTTTGTATTTGATGTAAAAAATACTTATAATCCTACAAAAGAGGGGGAGATTGGTGGGATTATAGTGTATGCTGATGAAGAAAATTTTATAGCTTTAGAGGAGTACTTTGATGTAGAAAAGGGTATAACAAATACTTACCCATGGTTACGATTAGTAAGAGATTATAATGTTTATTCTGGGTACTGGTCAAATGATGGCAAGCATTGGGAATTAGTAGGAACACATAATTTTGGTGAATTATCCCCTAAAGTTGGAATATTTTTAGATGGTAATGATGAGGATATGTTTATTGAGTATATAAGAATATTTAGAACCCCTTATATTACTGTCTATAATCCCCCACCAAGAAGTACATTACAATTAGTTGGAAGAGATGGTGTATTAAAATCAATGATATGCCCTGTCCATTATCCAAAAATAGCTTTTCCTGTTTCTAGTTATGGTGTACCTTTTGATGGGAAATTTAGGTGGCAATCTGAAGAAGGGCATTATGTAGAAACTGAATATTTGAGAAATTTATGGGGTGGGGACGAGTTTAAGTTTCAAATAAGTCTTGATCTATATTGTCAGGAAGGTGAAGAATTTAAACTGGTGGAGGCTAATGAAGAAGAGTTTTTAGGTCATATAAATTCATTTAATGAAGATGATATGTATAAAAGAAAGATATTGATGAAAGTAAAAAATCCCCATCATTACCAATTTTATAATGTTACTGTTGGCACTGCTCCTTATAAAGATTTTACAAATTATGAAGAATACGTTGGAATTTCTTTAGAAAAAGATGGAGGGTATAGTCAGAAGATCAATCTTAATACAATTGAACCATTTAGTGAAAAATATTTTTGGTTAGAATTAAAAAGAGCTTCAGATGTAGATACGGGTATAAATGAAGTATACTTTAGTTTAAAAATAAATTCAAACGTAGATCTATAAAAGAAGGATTTTGGAGATTAATGTAGAATATTTATTCATTAATAATAAAAGGGGGAATTAAATCATGAAGAATTTTGTAAAAGGTTTTTTAGTGGCTACATTAGTTTTTGCAGTAACTCTAACGGGTTTCGCTGCAAGTAAAAAGCAAAGTATTGAAGTGGAATTAAACCCAGCGAATATAGTGGCGGAGGGGGAGGAAGTTGATGTTGACCATTTCATTTATAAAGGAACTACTTATGTACCAGTAAGAGCATTAGCTGAAACCTTAGGTGTTGAGGTACATTGGGATGATGAGAGTAAAACAATAAATTTATACAGGTTTGAACCTCGTGCATTTGGTGTTTATAGTTTTGCTGGACTACCACTTGATGAGGGCATTAGTAGAAATAGTGAATATGACAGAGCTTTAAAGGAGATACAGGAAGACATAATTTCTTTGATTAATCATTTAAACAGAATTAATTTAGCGGAAAATCCAGTAGATAATATAGATACTTTTCTAGAATTATGGGATAGGAGAGCATTAATAGAGAATAAACTTTATTCTACTTCATTTGATGTTAATTACAGAGTGCCCATTTTCTATACATTAGAAGCTTTAGATTGTATAGAAATTGCTCTTGCTACAGCAAATTCTCTTGAGCTTACACCCGAAGATTCTAGAATAATAAAACTAAACTTGGACAGAGCAATGGAGAATGCTGAGTTTATTATGTTTTTAGGTTTTTAGTTTATAGCCAAAGGGAGTGTGTTAATGTCTGTACGATTTGCTAGATCAGGTTTTAATATAATAAAGGATCATAATGAATTAATCAATAAAGGGAAAAGAACTCATGAAGAGTTAGATTATATTGTTGATGAAGTAGAGGAGGCAAGGGGTGGCTTTGCCTCTCTAAATGATAGGTTTTTAGATATTATAAGTAGAATAGGTACAGGTGGAGGCGGTGGAGGGGAGTGTATCGGTACACTTTCCTATATCTATTATGTCTATAAATGTGAAGAAGATGGAGTAACTAATATTCGATTGGATAATGGTTATTTTGTAAAAGGTAGAAATGAATTAGAAGTGTTTAGGGGTGGATTAAAGCAATTAATTGATGAAGATTATATTGAAGTAGATGATAAGGAAATAAAGTTTTTTGATCCCTTGTGGGTGGGAGAAATAGTTGTAATGAGAGTAAGGGATAGATTTGGTATATCAAACAATCTAGGATTTCATTCAGAATATATAATTACAACAAAAGATACAAAAGATTTTACAATTAATTATATGTTTGACAGAGAAGGTAAATGGTTGGAGGTATACCTTAACGGTGTTTTACAGAGTCCAGGTGAAGATTATGCAATTCTAACCACTAATTCTATTAGATTTATGGAAAATGTTCCTAAAGGTTCTCTAGTATATTTTAGGGTAGCTGATAAAGGGATAAATGAAGAACCTATAATTATACAAGAAAAATTTGTGGCAGAGGAAGGTAAAACAAAGTATAAATTATCAAGATTTAATTATGTTCCTGGAAAAGAAGAGCTAGAAATTTATGTTATGGGCATAAGATATATAAAAGGTGTTGATTATGAAGAAACTTCATCTTTTACTTTTGAGTTTAATAAGCCTATACCTGAAGGTTCTATCATACTAGCTTGTAAAGAGAATGCAGGGTATGCAAAATCAAGCCATTTACATTGTTATGGTATTATACCAATAGGTGTTAGTGATGGTGAAAATAGGGAATTTCTTTTACCCCACATACCTCAGGAAGGTAGTTTGTTAGTCTATGTAGGGGGAATTAGGCAAGGAGTGGATACTTATGAAGTAAAAGGGAACAAACTAGTTTTGAGTTTTCCTCCACCTAAAGGTACAGATATGTTTGTTGATTATGTTATATAAGAGGAGGTGGGATGATGGTTACAAGACCTCATTTGTCACAAATACAAAGCAGTGATCCTTTAAAATATGAACATCTCCTTGAGGAGATATTAGATGTAAATTCTAGTATAGCAAGCTTAGTCGAACTTGGCACATATGCTATTGTGGATACTTATGAAGATTTATTGGGTATAGAGGATAAACAAATAGGGTTTTATTTGGTAAGAAATGATGAAACTTACAGAAATAATCCTACCCATTATTTTTATGAAGGTACTACATTTAAAATGGTGGGAGGGAGAGTACCAGATGGATTATTAAAGAAAACAATAGTATTTTATATAAATAGACTAATAGAGGAAGGACAAAGTATGCAATTGTATATACCTTACAAAGGATATATGAATAATGTAACAGTATGTACAAAGAGTGATAGTGAATTAGCATTTAGACTATGGGATGGAGAGAATTTAATAGATGAGTTTGAAACTGATACATTATTTATGGGGTGGGATATATATCATGAAATTAATAACCCCATTATAAAGTTAGAAATAATAAGAGGGGAAGTTGGGATAGAGAATATTAACATTAATATTGACGTTGTAATTGAAGATTAATGCTACATGATAGGGTGCTGTTATGTTTAACCTAAACTATTATTAAGAAAGGAGTGGTTGAATATGACAGCACCAATTGTTTCTTGGTACGAAGCGGATAATGAAACGGTGTTAACTAAATGGGAAATTGGAACCGTGGATGCAGGGACTACTAGTCCTGAAAAAACTATTTTAATATGGAATAACCGTGGAGGCGTAGAAGATGTAAGTGATATGCAGGAATGTAAAATAACTACCACAGATAACCAAGGGGATGTATTAGATTTAGTTAAACAAAAATGGGTAGAATGTAGAGTTGATTCTGTTGAAGGAGACGATTTTACCCCCATAGGTGGGGAGGATGCAAAAGAAATAAGAGCAAAGGATCAAGAAGAAGGAATTATAAAAGGTACTGCTAATGCAGCTCTTTTAGAAGATGAAGGTAACTATGCTAAGGTCACACTGAGGGCTAAACCACCATTAAATTCTCCAGCTGGACAAAGGAATTTTAAAGTTAGAGTAAGTTATTATTATACTTAAAATTTAGCCACTTTTAAAAGTGGCTTTTTGAGGTGGAGGTGGTGTTGTGTTTGGAAGTATAAAACCATACTCTCCTGTAGAACAAAACTATATTTGGGTAGCTGAATACTACAGTGGGGGGTTGTGTGAGTTTGATTTAGAAACTAAAGAAAGTAATTCTTTCTATGATATAGATAAAAATAAATTACAACGGTTTGGATTAATAGGTAGTGGAAAAAAGATGTGGTTTGAATGTTATAGGGGAACTTTTAATATAGAGGGAAATATTTATGAATTAGTTTATAGAACTGATAAAGCATATAAATTAACAGGTCAGGATATGTTTCAAAGAGATATTATTACTTATAAAAAAGCTGTATCTGACATTGATTTAACTAATCGGGTGGGGAGTGCCAGTTCTAAGATAGTAGCTTATTATTTTGGATACAAAACAGAGTTTAAAGTAGATGATATTACATTTAATTTTAAGACTATTATATGTGTACCTATTAATCAACCAATGTATATAGATATACATTTAGTAGCAGATAGAGATTTAGAAGGAGAATTATTATTTATTAAAAATAATAAAATTATGGATACTTACTATGCCCCCCTCAAAAAAGATGTGGCGGGTGGTATGCAGTGGATATTGAGGTGATGTAAAATGATAACTTGGAATCCTAATGATAAAGGTAGTGGGGTTAAACTCAGCAACAATAATTTAACCGCAGAAAGACCTAGCTTAACAGCAGTCAGAGCAACGGAGGGAAGAATTTCTGGAAAATGGTACTATGAGACATATATAGATAAACACACAAATGTTAACTATAGTGCAATAATTATGCAGAAAGGTAAAAGTTTAAACGAAAGCCCTTGGAGTAAAAGTGGTGGTATTGCTTTTGGATATTATCAAGATTTAAATTCATTCACTGATGCATGTTTATTTAGAAGTGGCACTGCTATAGTTCAAGGGTTACCAACATATACAACAGGAGATATTCTTAGTGTTGCAATAGACTTGGATAGTTCTCCAAGAATGGCTAGATTTTATAAAAATGGCGAGTTCATAGTAGAAGGCGAAATTCCTTGGAGTAATGAAGTATATCCTGCTGTTGGAAGTGGTAGTTCAAGTGGTGGGATTACTACTGCAAATTTTGGAGCAACTAAATTTAATATAGTAACTTCTAATCCAGAAGAATGGAACAGATTAAGACAAGAAGGGTATTTACCTTATGATATAGAAAATGCTGACATATCCTGGTGGGCGGCCGATATAGAAAATATAAATATATCTAAAACTAATATATGGTATACAGATAAAAATAATATAAATTTATCTTGTTTTATTTCCCATCCAAATAATGAAGATATTAAGTATAAAATATTAGTAAACAATACAAAAGCAGTAGAATTAGATAATTTTATATCTACTCCAACTGATATAAATATTGATATACCAATAGATTTATTTACCAAAGAAGAAAATTTATTGGAATTAGTAGTTTTTGATGAGGGTGGGGGAGAGACTAGTTTTAAATATAATGTTATAAAAGAAAATAGAGATACATTTACTTTTAAGAGAATATTTGATTTTAAAGAAGATTATATAACTGATGAAAATATTGAAGTAATTTATGGTAGAGGACTTACCCTTAAAGAGATAGGGCGGGGAGAAGTGAATATAGAAATTCCCACTGAAGGTAAAAGTAAGATATCTAATATAATAATTGGAGGTGGAGAGGATAAGGAAGAAGAATTAATAATAGAAAGAGAAATGACCTACCTTAACGATTTGGGGGAGGGGAAAGTCTATGAAAGTAGATTATTAACTGAATATAGTGATATAACCAATATAGATATTATATGAGGTGGTGACTATAAATGGCTAATGGTAACTTTGCAGGTGGAGACGGTACACTAGAAAACCCTTATTTGATCGAAGATGCTTTTGATTTAGATGCTATTAGAAATGATTTAAATGCACACTATAAATTAATAAGAAATATAAATTTAGACATACCCCCTTTTAATGAAGGTAAGGGGTGGGAGCCTATTAATGATTTTTCTGGCACACTTGATGGAAATATGTATTATATATATAAACTTTATATCAATGGCACTTCTGCAAACAATATAGGGTTATTTGGAAGTATGATTAATGGAGCAATAGTACAAAATTTAAAGATAAAAAATGCTTATATAGAAAATACCTACAATAGAATGGGGATTCTAGTGGGTGACATTAATAAAAGCTCATGTAAGAATATTAGTGTTTCTGGAACTTTACATGGAGCAGCGACTGTAGGTGGAATTGCTGGATATGGAAGAAACTCTAATATTTTAAATTGTTATTCAGATATAACTATTCTTTTATCTGAAGGATCAGCAGGAGGAATATTAGCAATTGCACAAAATGAAACAAAGGTAGTAATTAGAAACTGTATATCAAGTGGACAGATAGTAGGGGGAAAGATGGTAGGAGGAATTGTAGGAAATTTATCTGGATCTCACAGCTCACACACAATAGATAATTGTTATAGTATGGTTGATGTAAATGGCAAAGGTGGACTAATTGGGTGTGAACATAGCTTTAAACCTAGTAAAGTCAGGAATTGTTTTTGGAATATAGATATTAGTAAAACATCTACATCAGCAAGAGGAATAGGGTTAACTGATGAAGAAAGTAAGTCTGCACAAACATTTATAGATGCAGGTTGGGATGAAGAAGTGCTAGAGGATGGCACTCCAGTATGGACACTAAAAGATGGAGAGTATCCTGTTTTGTGGTTTGTGCCATTTATGAAAATATTAATCAGGTCTAACAGCAAATACTACACATATCAAAATAATGAATTTATAGAAGTAGAACCTACTATAGAAAATTTTAAGGAAAATTTTGTAGATTTGTCACAACTAACCACCCCCAATGAAAATGGAATAAAACCATATAAATTATTAGATAATCCTTCTATAGTAACTTATACAGAAGATGAGGAAGTACCTATATTATTTCAAACAGTCATTGCCCAATCTAAGGTTAGATTTTTGGTATCAAAAGATAGAACCAATTATCAGGTATATAGAGATAATAATTGGGTTTTTATAAATAAATTTAATATTATGGAACAAGGAATGACTAAAGAAGAATTAGAAGCTATTCCGCAAGAAGTGTGGGCGGAGTGGTTTGAGTATGAAGCATATAAACATAGTTTTAATATATTAGTAGGTATGTATAGTGAGAACCCAAATAAGCCATTAATAAGGAGTATAACAGTCAATTATGCAGAAAATGAACCTCCGATGGTTGTTAATGCTTATATAGAACCAGACACTATTCATAATGAATTTGCTGTTGTTAGAGCAAAAATTAAAGACTATGAAGGGGATAAAATTAGTTTTAAAGTCTTAATAAAAAAAGCAGGTATGGGAGAATTCATTCAAGTTAGTCCAAAAGAGGGTTGGTATAATAGAAATGCTTCTGAAACAGAAATTACTCAGGCATTTAATTTTCCATATTTTAATCCAGGTGAGAATGAGGTTAAATTAGTAGTCAAAGATGAGCGTGGGGCGGAGGCAGAATGGACAGGAAGAGTAATTCTTTCAAATACAGATCCTACGATAACTATAGCTTATGATGATTTCAGTATGAGAGCTACAATAGGTGATGATGATAACGACATGATTTCCTATAGAATAGCAATTAATGGCGAGTTAGTATTTGATTATACTGATTTTGTACCATCTAAAACACTTGTAAATTATGTATTTGATACTTCAAAAATGAAATTTGGTGAAGAGAATATTATTACAATTGAAGTTAAGGATACTCATGGCGGATATGCAAAGCAAGAGTTTGCTGTAATTGGTTCATATAGAGGATTAATGTTCAAAAATGAAAATGGAGAGTATTTTGTAAATAGTAATGGTGAGGTTTTAATGGACTTATTGTTTGATAAAACGTTGATAGCAGGTCAGATTTCTGAAACTAAAAAAGTAATACTTGAAAATAGACATGAATTCCCTATAACAAATGTTCAAATAACGCCAGAGAACCCTAACTTTACAAAAGGGGCGGTGTTAGAGATAAGTGAAACAGAGATGCCTTTTACACCAAAAGATATAATAAAAGTATTAGAAGTAATGCCTTCTTTAGGGGAAAAAGATTTTTATGTAAGAGTAAAGACAACTAGAGAAGCACATCAAGGTGGATATTTCTATATTAAATCAACAGCCACCCCCGTCATAGAATAACGGGGGTAGTTCCAATACAATGGAATGGAAGTGATTGAATGGAAATTTTAAACGGTTTACTAAACCTAGTTACTAATGAAAATAAGGTCGTTACACAACATTATAAACTTTTTGATGAAGTTATACAGGGGGAAACGAGCATAGACACAAGAATTAATTTATGGGAACATTCTCTACCCCTAATAATCGGATATTATAGTAATGATTTTTATATAAATATTAATCAGATAAAAACTGCATCAGGAGTTCCTTCATGGGCAGGTAATACGTCTTTTAGAGATTATGTCATTCAGTACACATTGTCTAAGGATTTTAATATTTTAACTGATAGTATAAACGATTTTAGATGGGTTACTATTGCCTCACATTCAGGTGCTACACGAGACTTAATAACTCATGATGTAAATATCCAAGACGCAGAAGCAGTAAGGTGGATTATTACTAGACAAAATCATGGAACGTATTTAGATCTTGTAGAGTTTGCACTTTACGGGGAGCTGATTCCTAGACATCCTAAACCCATAATAGATTATATAATTTATAATACTAATCAAAAATCTGTAGGGGATACTATATTAATTAGTTGGGGTGAATCAGATAATGCTACAAGATATGAACTCCAATATTATATTAACAATGAATGGATTACTATAAATAACAATATAACAAATACAGAATATGTATATACTTTTGAACAGCCTAATCCCACCGCACAATTCAGGGTTAAAGGCATAAATGAAAACGGTGAGTCTGAATGGGCAGTGGGAGGGGAGTTTGAAGTATCCTATCAATCTGTTGTCAACAGCAGTATAGTGTTAAACTCTGTAAATAAAATGAGAGGTTATATAGATATAATAGGCTACGGAGAAAATGATTTAAATAGTAGTTTAATTGTTAAGCAGTTTCATGGCGAAGAATTAGATTCCAGTCTTATTATATCTAAGAAAGACCAACAAAATGAATTTGATAGCAATTTAATTGTGGCTCAAAGGGATTTTTCTTCTTTAAGTAGTAGTGTTATTTTAAATCCTTCAGGAAGAATGAGAGGATTTGTAGATATTGTTCAACCCCCTAAGAAGGTCAAGAAAATATACCCTATTAAGGATTCTGTTGTTAGACAGTCTGCACCCACCATAAACTATGGAAATTCCCAACAAATGCTGGCGGGGGAAGTAGCAGAAGGTAAATTTATTTCTTATTTAGGATTTGATTTACAGCTACCAGATAATATAGACATAGAGTCAATTAAGTTAGTGCTGCACAAGCAATATGATACCCCTAGAAGATTTTTAATGGGATTATATGAGACTTCCGATAATTGGGATGAATACGATATAACTTGGAATTTTAGACCTTATGATGAAGAATATGTTACCCAATTTCCTATTCCAATGGATACAGGAAGGGTAGAGGCAGATTTAACGGATTTTGGGTGGGTAGAAGGTAAAAAATCTTTTATAATAAGACCAAGAAACTATGCTTTCTCAGAACTAACCGCATTTGGAACTAGAGAGTCTTTAAATCCCCCTTATATAGAGGTAATTTATTATGAAATAGTTGAAAATGTAAATTCATACTCAATAGATAGTAATATTATAGTTAGAAGAAGTTCCAATAGGGATATTAGTGCTAGTATAGATGTTCAATCTGATTATGTTTACAGTGAGTTAGAAGGGCTACTAGAAATAAACAAGAAGCATGATACAGAAGAATTAAAGGGGACAGTTTTAGTAGCAGAGTTACGTCATATGGATTTTGGTGGGGCATTGGAGATAGAGAAAAAACCTCAAGAAATAGAAATAGATTTAGCTATGATAGTGCCTTACAGAACATTTTTAGAGGCTAGTATAGATATAGAAAGGAAAGATAAAGAAAATAATTTAAACTCTTCTATAAGAATAAGAGCATACGAAGAAGAAAATTTAGCGAGTATTTTAAACATTGAAAGTAAGGGTGTAGATAGTGATTTAGGTTCAAGTATTACTATTAAAAGAGATAGTGAAGAAGATTTAGAGTCTACTTTGATAATAGAAAACAAACACATCGATGAGGAGCTAGATTCCACAATAACTGTAGGGCGTACGGAAAGCGAGTATTTAAATTCCACATTATTATTAGAAAGAAAAGATAAAGATACTAATATAGGTAGTAGTATAATTGTCCAAAGAAAAGAAAGTATTGATTTAGATTCTTCAATTGAGGTGCCTAGGTATGATGAAGATATTGAAATAGAAGGTAGTTTGTATATATTACACCGTTCGAATATAAGAGGTAGCGTAGAAATACCAAAGACAGACAGTCAAGATGAGATAGATGTTAGTATAGAAATACCACAATATGTTGAAGAAACTAGTATTGATTCTAATATAAATGTGAGGGTATTCTGGGTAGATGAGTTGCAATCATCTATTAATGTAGAGAGAAAATTTGAAATAGATGGTAATTTAGTTATTAAGAAAAAAGATGATAAGAATGAATTAGAAGCACAGATGTATGTAAATATAGGTGGAAGTTATGTATTTATAATGTAATAAAGAGACTTTTATTCAAGTCTCTTTATTAAAGGGTGTGCTTTAAGAAGTTCCTGTTTGTTTCTTTTAATGGAGCTTTGTGCATAGATATTAGTTGTGTCTATAGATTCATGCCCTAACATTTCTTGGATAGCTTTCACATCTGCACCATTTTCATACAGATAAGTTCCAAAAGAGTGGCGGAAGGAGTGAGGGGTAATATCATTATATCCTGCCTTATCCGCCCATTTTCTCACAACTTTGTTTACCCATCTTACTGTATTAGGTTCTCCTTTTTTTACTTTTGAGGGGAACACCCATTCTTCATCATGTTGATTTAGCCACAAAACTACATTTGGCATAATATTAGTTATAATTGGGATGACTCTTTCTTTTTTACCTTTACCATTTACTTTTAGTATCCCTAAGTTAAAGTCAAAATCACTTCTTTTTAAGTGTACTGCTTCTTCTCTCCTGATACCCGTTGTAAATAGTAACTCAATTAAAGCCCTATCTTCTAGATTATCAATTAAGCTCATAATTTTTTGATATTCATCTAAAGATACTATTCTTGGTAACGTTCTTTCAACTTTTGCAGATTCCACCAATTCAGCAGGATTGACATTTACTTCACCTTCCAGCATAAGGAATCTGTAAAAAGATTTAATGGAGGCTAATTTTCTATTGGATGTGGTGGGGCTATAGCCTTGAATTTTTAAATATTTTAAGAAATTCAAAATATCATATCTAGTTACTTCTTTTATATCTTTGTATATGAAATTTAAAAATTGCTCAAGATCAGCTCTGTAAGCTTCAATAGTATTTTTTGAATAATTTTTTTCTATCTCAAGATGATTTAAAAATTTTTCTAACATAATAATCCTCCTATCTATCATTCACATAATAATATATCACATAATATTAAAAAAGTCAATTTAATATAAAAAATTATTTTTATATTCATTTATAGGTTTATTTCGTATATTAAGAGTGAAAGTAGAGGAGGGATAGTATGGAGTTACCAAAAATTATTGAAGAGTCTTTGGAAGTAGAAAAAGAGAGTAAAACTAAAACAAAGAAGAAAGTAACTTTTGATGATAAAGTAGAAGAATGGAATTTGCATGTATTTGCAAAATATTTTGAATATTTATATCAACAAAAGTTTAAAAAACCTTATGTACTGAATAAAGGGGATTTAAAACAGTTAAAAAGAATTTTAAAGATAAAAAGTAAAGAAACTATAAAAGATTATATGGAAATTTTTATGGATCTTGATTTTTTTGAGACAAAAACTCTTAGAATTTTTTGTTCCAATTATTCACAAACAGTTCTTGATAATTATGTTACAACTGGAAAGTTACCTAGTTATAAGAAAGAAGTAAAAAATGAACCTGAAAACCTTGATGATTGGGATAAACAGATAGAGGAATTGGGGTGGTAAGGTGTATGAAGATTGCAAAGATTGTATAGCAACGAAATGGTGCAAAATTTACAAAGGTGAAGTACAAGGTAGTAAAAATCCATGGTGTAGTGCTAAATATAGATTAGAGGAAGCATTAAAATTATCTCGAATTCCAAAAATATACATCGAAGCTAACATATATAATTATGATGTGGATAAAGATAACCAAGAAAATTATAAAATAATAAAAAAAGTAGTTGACAATATAATAGAAACTGTAGAAGGTGGTACAAACTTTTTCTTTTATGGGGCTTCACCTGGAACAGGTAAAACATTTAATGCAAGTGTTATAATAAATCACTATATTTATAAATCTTGTTTAACTAGCCGATTCGATTTTGAAAATCCTTTAGGTCTTTATATAGTGTATGCAGATTTAATTGATGATTTAAGGTACAGACGAGATCAAGATTATGTTCAAAACACATTACGATTAATTAATCAGGTTCCTTTGTTATTAATAGATGATGTAGGTTCAGGTTCAAATAGTGATTTCTCAAGAGAACAAACTTATATAATAATGAATAATAGAATAAATAATGGATTGTCCACTATTTATACTTCAAATTTAAGTATTATTGAATTGAAAAAATCTGATAATTTGGGTTCAAGAAACGTTTCAAGGCTATTAAACAACACTATCGGTTTAGAGTTTAAGGGTGATGACAGACGAGTTAAATCAGCAAGGAGGGCGGGGCTATGAGAGATGAAATTCAACTTATCAATCATTATATTAATAGTAAAGACACTAATTTTCTTGCAAAATATAATTTAGATACTTCTTTTTTTATCTCTACTTTTAATATAGTTGATTGGATAAATGATTATATAATGATGAATAAATCTCTCCCCACCCTTGAAACTGTAGCCAGTAAATTTGAAGATTTTGAGATAATTGATGAGTTGGATGCTATTCCTTATTTAGTAGATGTGATAAGAAAAAATAAAATATATGTAGAATATAGACCATTACTTATAGAAAATGCTGAAATGGTGGCAAATGGGCAGATAATTGAAGCTATCAATAAGATGAAATTAGGTCTTGAAGAACTAACTAAAACCTATACAGGAAGAATTGAAAGATATGATTGGGTAAAAGATGCAAGTCTTAGATATGCAGAGTATTTGGAAACACATAATAAAGAAGGACTAAGTGGTATTAGTACTGGTATTAATAAGTTAGATGAACTCACTGGTGGGTGGAAAGAGGATGACCTAATTTTAATTGCTGGAAGATTAGGTGAAGGTAAAAGTATGATGAGTATGTATTTTGCATACCATGCTTGGTGGTCTTTTTTAAAAGCAAATATGAATATCCCTGTGATTTATATTTCCACAGAAATGCCTGAACTAGAGGTCGCTTATAGGTTAGATACACTAAGAGCTCATTTTTCCAATACAGAGTTAAATCAAGGAAAATTACAAGATATTGAAGCATATAAAGAATATTTAATGGAATTAGAGAAAAAATCAAATAGTTTATTAATACTAACAGAGGATTCAAATAAAGGAAAAGCATTTACACCAACTGACATAAGAAGTATTATAGAAAATGAAAAACCAGGGCTTATAGTTATAGACCAATTGTATGACTTATCTGATGGTACAGGTGAGAGAGATATAAGAAAAAGAATTGTGAATGTATCTAACCAGATTAGAGATGTAAATCTATACACAAGAACTCCAATAATTTGGGTAGCACAAGCAGGGAGGGAATCTGCTAGAGAGGCAAAAAAGGATGTAAAAGCTTCACCCGAGATATATCAGGTTCAAGAGTCAGATACCCCTGCTCAAAAGTCAACAAAAGTTATTACATTAAGATTAATAAACAATGAAATTTTTAAATTATCTTTAAAAAAGAATAGAGGTGGGAAGAGAGATGTAGATGTGTATTTAAGAGCAGATATAGATAAAGGTTATTATGGTGAGATAGAAGAAGAGACATTAGCTTTTTAAGAGAAGAAATAATAGAAAACAAATAATTTTTTTAAAAAAAATTAAGGGAGGAGTATTAAATGGAAGTAAGATTAAAAATCAATTTTAGTATGAGGAATGAAGATAAAAAAGAAATTGTGGTAAAAGAAAAAGATCCTAAAGGCTATTTAGTAGATAAAGAAACAGGGGAAAGAAAAGAAATATCCTTAACTGATAAGGAAGTACAAGTTGAATACTCTAAAAAAATTGCAACAGATATGGAGAAAAAAAGACCTTTATTTTTTATAGATGAAAATGAAGAAGTACATGTAATCAATTCTTATGATATTTCCTCTGTGAGTATAGAGGTATTATAAATGAAATGCTCATTTATGTATACAATAAATGAAGAAGAAATCTATACTTCAGAAATCCATCTGCCAAAAAAGATGAATTTTTCAGAAGTGTTAGATTATATACAAGAATTTATAAGTCTACAAGGTCATGATTTTAATTCTATAGTAGGAATATCTATTTTAATAAAAGAAAAGGACTTCACAGAACATAAGTTTTAGTATATAATAAACATATGTTCTTACAAAATATTTTATTTAAATACTTGAAAAATGTCAAGTGTTGTGCTATTATGTTATGTGAACAGAAATTATAGAAAAGAAAGAGGGTTGTTTTATATGGATAGATACTATGTAGATATAGAAGAAGTATTGGACGATTTACAATCAGAATGGGTAAAATCACCACAATATAAATACAACCCTACTGCATTTACTAAAAGAAAAATAGGTTATAGTAATATAAATATGTGCTGTCCATATCACAAAGAGACTAAACCCTCTTTCGGAATAAGCACAGAATATCCCTATTTATTCAATTGTTTCAGTTGTGGGGCATCAGGAGAATTAATAACTTTGATAGCAGATATATTCCAAATTAATTACTTGAAAGCGTATGCAAAAATAATTAATAATTATGCAACAGCTAATTTATCATTTAGTGCCCCAGAAAATAATTCACAAGAGGGGGGTGTTACTGAAGAAGAAATATTTAATTATCGAAAAAAGAAACATAGTTATATAGAAACTAGAGGTATTTCAGATTATACACTACAAAAATATGAGATAGGGTATGATGAAAAAAATCATTCTATAGTCTTTCCTGTCAGGGATTTACATGGAAATCCATTATTTGTGATAAGGAGGGATGTAAACACTAAATTCTATCAAATTCCAAAAGGTGCCCCTAAACATAAAACACTATATGGATTAAACTACTTATATGGTAAAGTAAAAGAAGTATTTATTGTAGAAGGTGCTATAGATGTATTATCATGTTATGAAGCTAAGCTACCTGCTGTAGGATTAATGGGAAGAACTTTATCAAAAAATCAACTTAAATTATTACAATTAGCTGGAATTACTAAAGTAATGTTATTTTTAGATAATGATGAGTGGGGGGTAAAAGGAAATTTAGATGCTTATAAAATTATATCAAAAACACCCATAAGAGTGGATGTAGTTAAATACCCTATTCAATGGGGAATTGACACAGTAGATAAAACTATGTTCAAAGACCCTAATGATTTATTATTAGGGGGTAAGTTAAATGACATAACAATGGTGCCATACATGAACTATTACTATGATTTAATAAGTTCAAAATTTTACAGGAGGGATTTTTATGAAAGAAACAAAAAGAACTTTCAATGAAATGGTGGCGGAGGGGGAGTTAGATGAATTATTATTAGCAACAAGGAAATTATGTAATCATAAATTGCATACTCAAAATGTAAAATTGCCTAATTATATTGATGAAGAAGATGTAATGCAAGATGCTATGTTAAAAGTGTTTAAAGCATACAAAAAATTTGACTCATGCAAAGCTACTGCCAATACTTATTTTACACAAATTATAGAAAATACAATAATAGACCATATTAGACACTCATGGACACAACCCACACTTCAGGGATTCAGTGGTTTACATGATACTTATTGTGCTGAAATCATAACATACTGCACAGGTGAAACATCAGTTAGTTCATCTACTGAGCGATCAAATAAGAAAGTTGAAATACAACATTTAAGTCATAATCTTACTGATGAAATTTCGGAATATAAATTATTTACCAAAATGATTGCAGATTTAGAAGATAAATTAACTCCAAGAGAACAGAAAATATTAAAATTAAGATATGCTGGATATACACATCAGGAAATAGCGGATAAGATGGGGGTATCAAGACCAACAGTAGCAAAGGATTGGTTACGTGTAAGAAAAATAGTTTTGAAGTGGTTTGATTAGAGGAAGAAAATTTTCTTCCTCTTTTTTTTATTCACTATGGTGGTTCCTTCGTATATTAATAACGAAAGTAAAAGATAAAGGAGGAATTTTAATGGATGTATATTTAGGAAAAGGATTGGGAGCTATAAGGGAAGCGAACAAAAATAGTACTTCTATGTTAAGTTTGAAAGCAGGTGAATCAACAGAAATAAGAATAATCCAACCATTAGATGAACTAATAAGTGTGTATGAACATACTGAAAAAATAAATGGTAGATGGATGAATATAAGATGTTTGGGAAAAGAGAATTGTCCTTTATGTAAGGCAGGAAAATATGCTTCTTTTAGGACGTATGTACCTGTATTTGATTTTAAGGATGAAAGAGTAAAAATATTTAAAGCATCAAAAACTGTTGGTGTTACTTTAGTAGGATTAGCAGAAGAATATGGAGATCTAACCAAAAGAAATTTTAAAGTTTTAAGACAAGGGGAAGGATTACAGACAGTGTATCAATTTTTTCCAAGGGATCCTAGTGATTTTGACACAACAGATTTAGAGATACCTGATATTGAATCTTTAATAGAACCTATGTCTCCTGAAGAAATAGAGAACCTTATAAATCAAAAAGTTACTGATGTAACACCGATCGAATCAGACGATGAGGATACTTTTCCTTTTTAGTTATTACTATGCCCCTTTTAGGGGCTTTTTGCTATCTTTTTATTATCTGAGGAGGGAATTGTATGGATATTTATGAAGAGATTGAAAGTATTCTAAATAAGAATAATAAAAAGAAAAGAAAGAGAAAGCTAAGAGTTAAAGAAAAGTGGTATTTGGATGAAGTATATCCTTTGTTTAAAGATAAATTTCCATCATTAAACACAGACGAAGAAGTAGAAAATTTTCTTGCACGGGCTAAGAGGAAGAATTTTAAAAAGAAAGAATTAGAAATTATAAAAATGTCAAATGAAACAGTATTACCATTTCATTATAATACTGTATGGACTGAACAAGATTTAGAGGAATTAATTGTATGGTTAAGTGGGCTAAGTATGGTTGCAATAGATACTGAAACTACAGGAGTAGATAAATATAGGGATGAGATAGTAGGTATTTCTTTTTATGCCCCCCACCAAGGTTATTATATACCCTTAAAACACAAAGATGATATAAGACATAATGAAGAAGCTTATCTTGAATACAAAAAGGGCGGGGGGAGAAATAAATTGGTTTTAGGTGAAGATTATGTAAAATGTTTACCTTTAAGTTTAGTAGCAAATAAATTAAAACCTCAATTAGAAAGGAAAGATTTAAAACAATTATACCATAACTATGGTTTTGACTATCACATAATACGAAGATATATAGGAGCAAAACCTGTTTGTTATTTTGATACTATGATAGCTCAGGCTATATTAGATGAAACACAATCAAAAGCATTAAAGGATATGGCTACTTACTATTTAAAGATACCCAGTGATACTTTCTCTACTCTATTTGGTAATATAACGTTCGACCAAGTTCCTATTTTAATTAATCCTAAAAATAAAACAGGAAACATGGCTACATTCTATGCTGCTAAAGACACAGAATTAACATATAAAATGTATGAATTTCAAATTAAACATTTAAAATCACCTCAGTTACAAAAATTGCATGATTTGTACTTTAATATAGAAATACCATTTATAAATATAGTAGTAAAAGTGGAGGAAAGAGGAATAAGAGTAGATGAGGATTATTTAGTTAATACAGTAGCTCCCCAACTTCATCAAGAATTAGATGAACTTACGAAAAAAATATATAAATACACAGGGGAAATAAATTTAAATTCACCTCAACAACTATCTAAAGCATTATATGAAGATTTAAAATTGCCAAGAGTAAATAAAAAGAAACCTGAATCTACAGACAGAGCTACACTAAAAAAATTAAAAAATTATCATGAAGTAATTCCTATGATTATGGAATACAGACAAAAGAAAAAATTAACAGATGCTTTTGCAGATAAACTGCCAGAACAAATTATAGATGGAAGAATTCATACTAGCTTTTCTACTATTAAAAATACAGGTAGAATGAGTAGTTCTAACCCTAAAAGATTGGGGCATAGTAAGGCGACTTACTAATGAAAATTGGGAGAATTGCTGGGAACCCTAACGAGTGATGTCGAGGGTAATCAGCAGCCGAGCTAGGTAGGGATACCTAGAAGGTTCAGAGACTAATTTCGTACCACTAGACCAGTGATGAGGAAAACACGAGCACCCAATATCTTATAATCTGAATATTTAAGAAGGGGAGGTGAGAGGATGGAGTTCGCCAGAGATTATTTATTAAAAGAAAACAATTACAGTAGGGGTAAACACCACATATACCTTAAATTAGAGATGACTGTAGGGGATTAGTTTAAAGTTCTATGATTGGGTGTATGTAGGTTATGAGAACTTTAGATTGCGTGATAATTACAGCAGGTACAAACAGATTATAAGATAATGATATAGTCCGATCCCCTCGGAAACGAGGGTGAGGGGATTAAATAACCCTCTACAACGAGATGAATTTACAACAGATACCAAGTTACACAAATTTAATCAGGAACGCTTTTATTGCAGATGAAGGAAGATTATTGGCTAGTTTGGATTTTTCCAGTCAAGAGTTAAGAATATTAACAGAAATCTCAGGGGATAAGGTAATGTATGAAATATTTACCACTGGAGGAGATGTACATTCTACTACAGCTGTAACAATATGGAATAATAAATTCCCAGATAAAAAAACAGATATAGATACTTTTCAAAGATTAAGGAAAGTATCTGAAACTTTTAGAGATAAAGATGGTAATATTGACTATAAAAAAATAGATGATGATATACATCTAGATAGAGCATTAAAAGAAGGAATTATTTTAACTAAAGACAGAGATACTCTTATAAAAGAAATAGAACTAGGTCTTGAGTATGAAAAAATGAGAGGTAAAGCTAAGGCAGTTAACTTTTCAATTGTATATGGCACTACTCCTATAGGGTTAGCAGAAAATTTAGAAATAACTGAGGAAGAGGCAATGATGTATATACAATCTTACAAGCAAACTTACCCTGGGGTGGCAAAATGGATGGAAGAAACTAAAAAACAAGTAAGAGAAAAAATGTATGTAGAGACATTATTGGGAAGAAAAAGAAGGTTGTACCCAGAAGTAACTTCAGGGCAACAATGGCTACTAGAATCAGCTTATAGAGTAGGAATGAACTCACCCATACAAGGGTGCTTAGATATTGAAACTCCAATATTAACTACAGAGGGGTATGTGCCTATAAAAGATATTACTAATCATGAGTTAGTAACCTTTTCAGGTACAACAAAAGATTACAAAGTATGGAATAGTGGGGAGAAGAAGCTATATAGATTAAATACTTTACACACTTCAATAGATGCTACCGCAGAACACAGATTTGCAATATATGATAAAGGTGAGTTAATCTTTGTACCTTTAGAAAGTTTGAAGGTAGGAGATATTATAGCTATTGCAAATTACACACCAAAAGTAGCGGTAACTGATAATGATATGACCATACATGAGTTTTTAGGTGCTATTATAGGTGACGGTTCTTATACTAACAACAGAGATATAAGTATAAGTGGAGGTAGGAAAAAACTATCATATTTAAAAGAAATAGATAGCTATTTGAGAACTAATTATAATCTTACAAAACAGAAAATTGAAAGAAGTAGAGGTAGTGTGGGAGAGGCGTATGTATTAGTAATTAATAATAAAAACTTTAGAGACATGTTAAAAGAATTAGGGTTAACTCAAGTATCAGGTAAGAACAAGATAATACCTGAGTGGTATTTAACTGCTCCAACTGATGTAAGATGCCAGATTTTAAGAGGATTATTTAATGCAGATGGTGGATGGAGTAGTAATACTCTGACGTTTACCTCTATAAGTAGAGATGTGAGTTTTAAAGTGTATTTGTTATTAGAATCATTAGGAATTAGAGCTAGGTTTAGAGAAACTGAAGAAGGTGTGTTCAGGACTTTTGTAGATTTAAACTCTTATAAACGATTTAATGAATTAATTGGGTTTAAGATAAAGCATAAGCAAGATAGGTTAAATAAGTACCTGAATTTAAAAACTAGGTCATTAGTTCCAAGAGACTTAATAATGGATGTTTATAAAGTACTAAGGAAGGATAAAGAACTATTCAAAAAACTGACAGCAAGTGAACGAAGTCATGTTTATAGGTTTAAACAAGGTAGTGCTACAAAAGACTCCTGTTTAAAGTATTTAAAAATGTGTGAGGAAACAGAAGAAGTTAATAGGTTCATTTATCTATTAGATACTATTAGTTTTACAAAGATAACTAGTATTGAAGATTTAGGTGTAAGACCTACAATGGATATTGAGATATTTACAGAGGACCATAGTTATATAGCATCTAATTTCATGTGCCATAACTCTGCTGCTGATATGACTAAGAAGGCTACTATAGACTTACAACCCGCCCTCAAGAAATATGATTGTAATATATTACTCTGGGTTCATGATGAGATAATACTGGATATACCTGAAGATTTAGGTATGGAGCCCTTGAAAGAATTTGCAGAGATTATGTGCAACGCAATTCCACTAAAATGTGGAATGAAATCTGATATAGAAATATCTGAAAGATGGGGTCAAAAGATGAATGAAGATGATTTAAAAGAACTATGGGGGGAAGAAGATGTATAATTTTTTGGAAAATGCTAAATTATATTTAAAAATTCGAGAAGAAATGGGTGCTATAGGCTCAAATTATATACACATCAGTGTTGACAGGATTAAAAAATTATCCAAGTTCTTTTCATCAAAAGTACGTTTAGATTATGATTATACAGTTGAGGATGATAATAAATATTTCTACTATTTAACAATAGATGGTGTGGATTTTATGGCTACAAGTAATTATGAAGAAGCTTGCAATGAAGGGTTACGTGATTCTGACTTTAGGAGGGGGGCTTTAATATGGGGTTAAAGAGTTTAGCAAATCAAATTAAAAAAGAACAAAAAGAGGCAAATAAGTCTTTTGAAGAGAGATTTATTGATGAAATAGACACATTTTTAGTAGAGAAAGCTGAAAGAGAGAGGGACAGAGAAGAGCGACGATTAGCTTTTCGTCCTTCTCAGTACTTTAAATGTGAAAGACAAACTTATTATTTCTTCAAAGGTATAAAAGGGAAAGAAGGTATTTACCCAAGAAGTCAAAGAATACTTCAAGTAGGAACACAGCTTCATGAATGGATACAAAAAGATGTGTTTATGGAAATGAACAAATTAGATTATCCTATAAAACTTTTGCCAAAAGAAGAATTACCCTTTTTTGGGGCAGAGGGAGTAGAGATTTTGGAGGAACACAATGCACCCCCTATGGAAATAAAATTTTTAGATTATAGATTCACAGAAAAATTTCCTATATCTGCAATGATAGATGGTGCTATGGAATATGATGGGTACCCATTTTTGTTTGAATTTAAAACTATTAATCCAAAGGATTTTGAATATCTAATAGAACCATTGCCAGATCACATAAAACAAGGTGCTCTTTATTCAATGTGTATAGGGTTGAGAAAAATAATGTTTTTGTATCTATGTAAAGGTACTCAAAACTTGAAAGCATACACAATAGATTACACTGATGAACAATTAGAATGGGTAAAGGATAAAATTCAAGGGGTGGAGAGGAAAGTATTGAACAATGAATTACCAGATAAAGATGGAAATAGTATAACCTGTAGATTTTGTCCTTATAAATCTCTATGTAATAAGGAAGGTTAATTATATGTAAAAAAGGGGGTCAGCACATGAATAAAAATACACATGTATATTGCACTGATTGTATGTACGGTAAAAAATTAATCCAAGCTATAATAAATGAAACAGATATACCAAAACAATGTAAAAATTGTTACCCATATAATCCTGAAGATAGCATGAAATATGAGGATCGACCAAATTTTAATAGAAAAGTAGAATAATGATTTTTAGGGTTATAAAAAATACAAAAGGAGGTAGTCTTATGAGGATTAAATTAACAGATGAGCATATTAAGGCTATATACAGGGGAGAGGATTTAATAATTGATGGTGAAAAGTGGGAATATGTTGACGAACTTGAGGTAGAAGAAGATGAGGATGCTAGATATTTTAGTTATGTCTTGAAAAGACCGTCTGATGGTAAGACCTTCATGATTAATTTAGCACAAGCGAGGTATGGCTATAAAGATTATGGTTATGAAGATTGGATGCAAGATTTTACTGCATATGAGGTAGAACAAAAAGAAATAAAAAAAGTAGAGTGGGTGTATGTAGACTAGAATATATAAAATAAAGAAAGGTGTTGTATGATGGATAAATTTGAAACAATGTGTGAGACATATAAACATAAACAAAATGTAAGTAAGTGTATAAGTGTTATTTTGTATGATTTAATTATCAGAAGCATATATCATGACGACTCAAAATTAAAAAACCCAGAGATAGATATATTCACCGAATATACCTCTAAATTAACTAATTCAACTTATGGTAGTGATGAATATAATCAATTTTTAAAAGAAATGAAAGTGGCACTTGATAGCCACTATGCTAATAATTCTCATCATCCCGAATATTACAATAATGGAATTAAAGATATGACTTTAGTAGATTTAATAGAAATGATATGCGATTGGAAAGCAGCAACAATGCGACATAATGATGGGGATATATACAAAAGTATAGAATTTAATCAAAAGAGATTTGGGTATAGTGATGAATTAAAACAGATATTTATAAATACTATAGATTCATATTTTTAATCATAAAAGTGGATATTCATGATTTGTACAAATAAACTTATTAGACTAGGGAAACCTAGTCTTTTTTATGAAAATATTTATGACCCCAACTTGTCTAAATCATCCTCATTAAAAATTAAGTTTTATTCAATTTATTATCTATTTCGTATATTTAGTTTGAAATGAGAAATAGAAAGGGGATGTATCATGACAAACAAAAGTGTGAGTTTAATTACTGGTGGTAAAAGTAATGATTGGAAGAGACAAGAACATGACTTTTATGCCACTCCTTCTGAGACAACTAAAGCTATACTAGATGAAGTTTATCTTGAAGGTGAAAGCATATTAGAACCTGCCTGTGGAATGGGGCATATATCTAAAATCCTGGAACATTACTATCCTCATAGAGAAATAATATCTACTGATTTATATGATTATGGTTATGGAAAAACAGGAATAGATTTTTTAACTTATGATTTTGGAAGAAAGTTTGACAATATTATTACTAATCCTCCTTTTAAACTGGCACTGCCTTTTGTCCAGAGGGCATTAGATTTAAGTAATGATAAGGTGATTATGCTTATGAAGATACAGTTTTTGGAGAGTAGTGGGCGGAGGAAGTTTCTAGAAAATTCTCCACTAAAGTATGTATATTGTTTTAGTGAGAGACAGGCAACTATGAGAAATGGTTGGGAAGTAAATCCAAAAACAGGGAAACCTTGGGCTACTGCTTTATTCTTGGCATGGTTTGTATGGGAACAAGGGTATGAAGGTGAACTTGTTATTAGGTGGTTATAGAAGAATAATTAAATTTATTTTAGAGGAGTGATTTAATGGGTGATAAACTATGGAAACAATTTGAAAGATGGGTAGGTGAACATTTATTTGATGGTGCTAAAAGAAACATGGGATCTGGTGCTGTTAACACAACTGATGAAGGAAAAGCTAGAACTGGTGATGTAATTCATCCCACATACGAAATAGAATGCAAGGTGTATAAGAGAATAGCAATATTTAGATGGTGGGAAAAATTAAAGAAAGAGGCGATGGAATCAGGAAAATTACCTGTATTAGTAATGAGAGAAAAAGGAAATGCAAAAGATGTTTTGGTAGCAATCCATTGGGAAGATTTTGTAAAGATGAAAGAAGCATGGGAGAAAGAGGAGGGAATGAAAAATGAATGATTCAATCATTCAAACTTATACTGGAAAATTAATAAATCCATTTGAAATAAAGGAAGAAGATATAGATATATATGATATAGCACATTCTCTGTCTATGCAATGTAGATTTAATGGGAATACTAAAAGATTTTACTCTATAGCAGAACATTCAATAAATGTTTCATCTGTGTTAAAAGAGATGGGGCTTTCTTATAAAACACAACTATTAGGTTTGTTACATGATGCCAGTGAAGCTTATTTATCTGACGTCCCATCCCCCGTAAAAAAATATCTACCAGATTATCTTAGCCTAGAAGGAAAATTAACTACAAGTATTTGTATGGCATTACACCCTCAATATTGGGATTTAACAGTAAGTGACCTCTATTTGGTAAATGTTATTGATGAAGAAATAACTGTACTTGAAGGAAGATATTTTCTTGGTGGGAATATATGGGATGAAATGGAAACTGTAGTATTAACCAGTCTAAATTTCTGCAATGATTATACTGAGGAATATTTTGAAAATATGTTTTTAACTTATTACCACACTTTATGGAAGGAGATTATTAATGAACAGGCAACAGATAGAGGCAGAGATAAATAATTATACTGTTAGAGAGATTACTATGGCTAAAATAACAAAAGCAGGATTGCCAATACCTGTGAAGCCTAAAGAATTAGTGGAAGGTATTGATATATTTGCTGAGTGGGAACAAATGAAAAAGAATTATGGTGGAATTGCTAATATTCCATTTCATGCTCTTGGAGATTATTTAGATAAATGGACTTCTCTTATAGCCTATGCAAGATGGGTGGAAGCCATAGCTGATATAGACCAAGCAACTGCTAGAGAGATTAGAGATACCATCAAAAAACAGCTCTATACTCTACAGGAAGGAGGACGGGAATTAAGGGAAGCTATGGTTCATGTGGAACCTTTATACAGAGAGTGGGAACAGAAATACACAGAGAGCCTATCAATGATGATAGCAATAAAAGCATTAAGAGAAGGTTATGAGAGAAGAGCAGATGCTATTTCTCGAGAGATAACTAGGAGAATGAATGATGTCTTAGATAACAGAAGAAATGATAATAGAGGAGGGTCACAGTAAAAAAGGGGGGGGTGAAAAAGCTGAAATTATCTGAAGTAGAAATAGGAAGAAAAGTAGTATATACCCCCTTTAAGGGGTGTGGGGAAGACCAAAAAGAAGAAGGTATTATAACTAGTAAAAATGATAAATATGTATTTGTTCAGTATGGTTCAGATACACACAGTAAAGCAACTAATGTAAAAGATTTGGAATACCTATAGAGGGTGAAGTATGCAAGAATTAGGTTCATGCGTATTAACTGTAAGAAATGAAAAAGGGAAAATTATTGATTTTATAGAAAGCAAAATTTTACATTGGAGGGGGAGATTAAATGGATACTAAAGATTTTTTAAACTCTTTCAGAAAAGAGTTTGGAGAAGATTCTATATTCCTCTTAGGTGAGGATGAGAGACTGACTGATATAAAAGTTAGACCCTCAGGTTCTTTATTATTAGATTTAGCAATGGGGGGAGGATTTGCTCAAGGCAGACTAGCCCTCCTCCAGGGGGCTGAAAAAGCTGGAAAATCCACTATAGCTTATATGGCTATTGCAGAAGCACAGGTAAATGAACCTGAAAAAGAAACTGCACTGATAGATTTAGAGAATGGATTTAGCCCTGATTGGGCTCAAAAATTAGGGGTTAATTTAGATCGGTTAATGATATTACAACCTGATACTCATGCAGAAAAAGTATATGATATGATTGAATACATGCTAAGAAGTAAGAAATTTAGTATTATTACATTAGATTCTGTTGATGGCTTAATACCTAAGGAAGAATTGCAGGAAACAGATTGGGATAAAGAATCAAGAGTTGGGGGTACTGCTAAAATAAATTCTAAGGCAATGAGGAAATTAGTTAATTCAGGATTATTAAGAGAATCAGGAACTTCATTAATATTTATTCAGCAACTGAGAGATAAGATAGGTGGTTTCTCATTATATGGAACTCCGACAACTACATCGGGAGGCAGAAGTTTAAAACATGCAAGTACTCACACTCTTGAAGTGGCTATAGGAGACTATTTTACCAAAGGTACAGGTAAAGATAAAAAATATTTTGGTCAACAAATTAGAGTAAAAGTAATAAAAAACAAAATAGCCCCACCATTCAGACAAGCAACAATAGACTTATACTATGAGCATGGAGTAGATAAAATAGCTGAACTTGTAGCGGTATGCAAAGAAATAGGTGTTTTACAGGGGACTAGTTGGCTCACATTTACAGATCCTCGTACAGGAGAAATAATGGTGGATGAAGAAGGCAAAGAATTAAAATGGAATGGAACAAAGAGAACACAAGAAGCACTAATAAAAGATATAAAAGAAAATGAAGGAAAACTATATACCCAAATGTTTACTATAGTGCAAGAGATAATAAGGGGGTAAATTAGATGATAAAAGTTGCAATGTTTTTAGGCGTGTGTATTGCCATATATGCAATATTTAGTTATTTAGAAGTAAAACTCATGAACAAAATCAACGAAGAAGCTGTGGATAATTTTATGAGAATGTATGGAAATGAACTATTACCTGTTATTACTGAAGAAGTTACAACAAATATAACACAAATGTTTCTTGAAAATCATGAAATTTTAGCAAGGATAGGGATGTTAAGTGCAATAAATGAGGTGATAACGGATGTCAATAAAGAAACAATCCCAAAAACAAGAACAGAGAATAACAAAGAGTCTCAAAGAGATTAAAGAAGAAGCAAAACAAACAATGAATTCTGGTGCTATATGGTTTAATAAATCTGATGTAGTAAGTAAAAATTTTAGAATAGAAGCTAAAACAAAAGTTAAACCTTCAAAATCTATTACTATAAAGAAAGAGTGGTTAGATAAAATAGAAAATGAAGCTTTTTTGACAGGTAAAACCCCCGCCCTTGTTTTTTCTTTTGGAGATGGAAAAGATTATTTTATTTTAACAGACAGAGATTTTTATTCCATAGTAGAAAAAATTCACACATGGGGGGATAATGATGAATAATTTATTGATGGTTGGATTTATCCCTGATATTAATATAAAAATAGGTGGATATTCTACTATACACCATACCCCCTTCAAGGAAACTGAGGGGGGTATGAGTCCAAAAGAATACGAACTTCTCTGTAAAAAAATTGTTAACAATACTTCTATAGTATTATTAAATTTAGATAAAAAAAGTTTAACATTTGATGAGAGTTTCATACTTATAGAGGCATATACTAAAAGTATACCCATTGTGGGGGTCGGTGAAAAGATTAGGAATTATCTACTATATGTAGTAGTTTCTAATAAATTTGACTTTTTAAACGACGCAATAACACACATAAAAAATAATTATTAGGAGGATTGTTATGTATAAACAATTGAAAAAGAATGAATATGAGAAATTCCCCTTTATTTGGATTCCAGAAGAAGGGGAAAAATTAACCACTTTTGATGGTTTTCAGCGGTTAATTATGTTAGATAGGTACTCCTTGAAAGATACTTTACTAGAAACTTTAAAACAAGGAGATCTAGTTCTAACATCAATAAAAAATAACTCTAACTATCCAATAATAGGTTATGGGGAAATAAAACAAATTCAAGGTGACAGGGTAACTGTTGACATAGAATACCCACAATACGTAGAAGGTGTTGATTTAAAGAATTTAGAAAAATCTAAAGGAGAAATAACTAAACCATTAGAAATTTATTGGGAACAGATTGCTTATAGAGTTGCTAAAGCTATAGCAGGGGTAGAAAACCCCGATAAACAAGATGAAGTGTTTAAAGATTTTTATTGGATGATTTCTAATAAATACTATATTCCAGGGGGTAGAATATTATATGGTGCTGGGAACCCTGCTGATGTAACTCTGTTTAATTGTTTTTCATTGGGGAATGTTCCTGATAGCAGGGGCGGTATAATAGATCATATTAAAACTGCTACAGAAATCATGAGTAGAGGTGGTGGTGTTGGCAGTTGTATATCAACATTAAGACCTAGAAATGCGGTTGTAAAAGGAGTAAATGGATTTTCCAGTGGTAGTATTTCGTGGGCTAATTATCTATCTGAACTTACTCATTTAATATCTCAAGCAGGTTCCCGCCGTGGAGCCCAAATGATAGGACAGCATATATGGCACCCAGATATACTCGAATTTACTATGTGTAAAATACAAAATCCTTATCTATTAGATCTATTGAGCAACCACACCAACCCACGTATTGCTGAAATAGCTGAAATGTATCTTATAAGAGACGAGAACGGAAACCCTGTAGATGTGGTTGATAAGGAATTCATGAGTGGTGCTAATATATCTGTATTAATTACAGATGACTTCATGGAAAAAGTGAAGGCGGGGGATATGTGGGAATTAAAATACCCTGATCTAGAAAATTTAACTAAAGAACAGAAAGAAATATATGATACAGAGTGGGTTAATATGAATGGATTAATAGAAGAATGGGAAAGAAGAGGACTACCTACAAAAGTATATGAAACAATACCTGCTAGAGATTTATGGGATTTAATAAATATATGTGCTAGATACTCAGCAGAGCCCGGAGTTATCTTTATTGATAGATATAATAAAGAAGCTAATTCATATTATTACACAACTATTATGATTACAAATCCATGTCAACCTAAAGGAGAATATATTCTAACAGAAGATGGATTTAAGAAGATTGAAAATATTGTTGACCATATTGTTTTAGGAGGAAAGAAATATAAATCTACTCCAATGTTTAAAACAGGAACTAAAGAAGTTTATAAGGTAACTTTAGAAAACGGTACTGAAATTAGAATGACAGATAATCATAGAGTAACAACACCTGAGGGTGATATAGAATTAAGATATTTAAAGGAAGGTTCTAAAGTATTAGTAGACTATACCCCTGTTTTTGAACCTGTAGTTACAAATCAAGAAGAATACGAGAAAGGTATACTATTAGGTTGGTTACTAGCGGATGGGGCGTTATACAAACAAGATGAAATAAGTAAAAGAGGATGGATTGCTATTGCAGTAGGTGAAAATGAGTTTGAATACAGAGACAGACTTGAGCAGATGTTAAGAAAATATGATCCAAACTTTGAATTTAAACCCCATGCAAGTAAACCAAATACTTGTTATGAAGGTCGAATATGTAAGTATGAGTATAGACAAAAACTTTTAAAGGACTTAAAAATAAATAGTGAAACAAATAAATTTGATATTGATTATGATAAATTAACAAAAGATATGAAACTAGGCTTATTACGAGCACTGTTTACTTGTGATGGTAGTTCTAGATGTGAGGGAATAGCAACTTTATATTCAAATAATAAACAGTTTTTACTTCATATCCAAAGAATTTTAAAAGAATTTGGGGTGTACTCTAGTATATCAGTTCATAATAATGCAAGAAAATACAAATCCTCTGATGGTAAGATAAGAAATAATGATACAACTTATAAAATAATGGTTTACGATGTTACTTTTAAGAAAATAGGGTTTTTAACTGAATACAAAAATAAAACTATGATGGAAAGAAAAACAAAGAACTCTTCAGTTATAGAAAAAAAGAAAAAAATACTAAAGATTAAATCTATAAAATTTGACGGAATAGAGGATGTATATGACATTACTGTTGATACAATGCATCATTACAATACCAATGGTCTTATCGTTCATAACTGTGCGGAGCAGGGGCTCCCTAAATACGGGGTTTGTAATTTAGGTGCAATAAATTTAGCTGAAATAAGTAAGGATGGAAAAATAGACTATGAATTGTTAGAAAAAATTACAAGAATATCCCAAAGATTTAGTGATGATGTTATTGATGCTAGTTATTACTTCATAGATGAAAATGAAAAAATGTCAAAAAGAGAGAGAAGAGTTGGGAAAGGAATAACAGGATTAGCTGATTTAATGATTAACCAAAAATTAAGATATGGCAGTCCTGAAATGATAGAATTAACAGAAAAATTATTAAAATTCATTGCTTTAGTCTCTTATGATGAATCAGTTAATTTAGCAAAAGAAAAAGGATCTTTCTATTATTTTGATAAAGATAAATTTTTAGAATCAGGATATATGAAACAAATGCCAAGAAGTATAAGAGAAAAAATACGAAAATATGGTATAAGAAATGTAACCAGTTTAACTATAGCACCTGTAGGAAGTACAGGCAGTATGATTGGAGTTGGTAATGGTATAGAACCTTATTTTGCTTTTAAATATTATAGAAGTGGGAGGATGGGAGAGTTTATAGAAATTAATGCTCCTATAGCACAAAAGTATTTTGAAGAGAACCCTAACGCTACCGAACTTCCTGATTACTATGTTAGTGCTATGGAATTAACTCCTGAAGAACATGTATTAGTCCAAGCAGCTGCTCAGAAATGGATAGATAGTAGTATTTCTAAAACTGTCAATGCCCCCGCCACTTTTACAGTTGAAGATAATAAAAAACTTTACGAACTAGCATATAAAAAAGGGCTAAAAGGTATAACTGTTTATGTAGATGGAAGTAGAGACACACAGATTCTAAATATTGATAAAAAATCAAAAAATAATTAAAAAAAATTCATCTCTCTAAAAAATCACTTGTTTAATCAAGCTACATTGAAAGATTATTAAGTGCCCAATATACTAAGTATAGTAAAGGTGCAAAATCGCTCTAATAAGCTATACAAGCGTCTAAGACTAATTTATAAAAATTTGTGTACAAAAATAGAATTTTTGATAAAAAACCCCTAATTAGGGGTTTTTATTATTCATAAATTAATTTTAATCGTATATTAAGAGTGAAGAAAAGAGGAGGGGACTAAATGAAAATTATAAAAAAAGAAAATGAACCTTTAACTGAAACATTATTAAAAGATTTAATAGGAAAATATATCTATGCACCAACAAACGAACATTTAACTTATGATCCAATGGAAAAAGATTATGTAATAGTAAATGCTTGGTTTGCAGGAAAAATTGCTGGGTATGAAAAATCATGTTTTGCTTACAACTATAAAACAGACGAATTTTTTGAAAAACCAAAAACTATCTTTAAAATTCTTTTGTGTGATGGAATGGCTTATGTAATATCTGAAGAAAAAAGTTTACTAAAAGAATTAACTGAAAAAGAATATATGAAAATGTTAGCAGAACATGATGCTGATAAAATAAGTAAAATTATTCTGCCTAAATAGTGGGAGGGGTGTTAATAGTGAAAACCATTTTGAGCCAAAATGGATGGTACCTTGTTAATCCTCAATATGTAGAAATATATGAGGATGGGTTCATTTTTGCAAGAATGTGGGAGGGGGATAAAGGAAGTGTTTGTATAGGAAAATACAAAAGTAGAGAAAGAGCAGAAGAAGTATTAAGAGAAATGTTTCAAGTAGATTACTATGAGATGCCTTTAGAATAGGATTAGAGAGTATTAAAAATCTAATATACATCATGATTATTATGTGTAATAGATGGGAGGATTAAAGATGGAAGCAAGTAAAAAACAATTAATAAAAGAACTACGAGAATATCTTGATAAGGCAGAAAAAGATGAAACCACCTACTGCGAATTGCTTATGGAAATACCCGAACTATTAAAAGGTTTTAATTGCGATTAGTGTTATTTATGTGAAAGAAGGAAAGGAGAGAATATTTATGGATATTAAAGAAATTGTTGATAATCTGGATTTAATAAGTAGTGTAATACCTGATTATGTAGAAAGTAGAAATAGAGGATTAACAGATGAAGAAAGTGAGAAAATAGCGTTTGAAGCAATATCAGAAGCTATAGAAGCGTTAGAAAAACAAGCGTTCCTTGAAAATACAGTAATAGATGATATTAGCGATTGGTTTGTAGATTATAAAGATTGCTTATTAGACGCAGCTAAAAAAGTATCAATACAAAGGTTTAAAGAATGGAACAAAGAAGGAGTAATTGATGAAATAGATTTAGATAACATAATAGAAGATGTTGTAGATGAAATTCAGAAAGGTATTCTCAATGTATTAAGTACGTTTAAAGATTAGCTAAACATTACACGTATTAAGTGTATTTAATATTTATTATATGAAAGGAGGGCTAAAATGAAAATCCTATGTAGGCATGAATGGGAATATAAGAAAAAACCAGACAAAGTGGTATTAGTGCAATGTAGAAAGTGTGGGAAGACTGAATTTCATAGTAAAAATAAAAAATATATATTCTCTAAGTTAGTTAATAGAACATACTGTTGGTGTCCCAAGTGTAACAATGATTTAGTTAGAGATAGTTTTATATCAAATGAAGATGGGGTAGTGACTTATAGATGCAGTTGGTGTGGACATGAAAGTGTTTGGGATTTTGGCATAGCACCAATGCCTATGTTAAGGAGGTAAGCATTTTGGAAGAAGGAACTTGTGTAGAGATAATTCATAAAGACTTTGAATTTAATTATAAAGGGCAACCAAGTGGTCATTATGCCAGAGGCGAATTGATTAAATGGTATGATGAAAAGCTATGCTTGATAGAGCTATTTTGCAACGGACAAAGATACAGGGTGGATACTTCATTAATAACATTAAAAGAACTGGAAGAGAAGTAATACACAATGAGTATTTGGAGGGATTGGAAAATGAAAATTAAATTTAGGATATGGGATAAGAGAAATAACAGAATGATTATGCCTAGAAAATTTGCAACAATTATACCTGTGCTTGACTTTAACGGGAATTTAGGAGTTATGGATACTTATAAAAATTGGCATTGGCATGGTATAGTGCCAGAGGACGAATACGAACTTATGCTTTTTATAGGGTCTCATGATAAAAACGGAAAAGAAATTTATGAAGCAGATATAGTTTTATACGATAGAAATGTTCACAAAGATATAGATATAGCAAAATTCAAAGTGGTTTGGGCGAAAGATAGATATGTTTTGCAAGAAATAAAGCACAAGTATTATATAGACGATGTTACTTGGGAATTGGTTGAGGTTATTGGTAATATTTATGAGAATCTAGAATTGTTAAAGGAAAGAGGAGGAATCTAATATGAGTAATTGTAGATGTAAGTTGCCTAAAGTTATTAAATACAAGAGGGAGAATAAAGAGCTTCCCGCCCTTCATAGAGATAATCCTTTAAATGCAGGATTTGATTTATTCGCCAACATTCCCGCCCCTATGGAGATAAAACCTGGGGAGGTAGTGTTTGTAAGTTTAAATGTAGCAACTGAAATTCCAGAAGGAATGGTTGGATTAGTGTTCCAACGAAGCTCCACTTATCGCAAATGGGGATTAAAATTAACTAATGGAGTCGGGGTCATAGACTCCCTATACAGAGGAGATAAAGATATATGGGGAGCAGAATTTAAAAATGAATCAGAAAAAGTTGTGACACTAAACCCAGGAGATAAAGTTTGTCAAGCAATTTTTCTGAGCTTACCTGATGTTGAACTCAAAGAAGTAAAATATTTAGGTAACAAAGACAGGGGTGGGTTTGGAACAAGTTTTGATAATGCTAAGGAGTTGAAAAGATGAAAATTATCTCATTTGAAGGTATAGATGCATCTGGTAAAGAAACACAAGCAAGACTACTCAATAGTTACTTAAAAGAAAAAGGGTATAATACAGCTTTTGAATCTTTTCCAAGATATGATACAGAATTGGGGAAGTTAATAAAAAAGTCCTTAGAAGGTAAAGTAACTTTAACACCAGAAGCTCACCATATGCTGTATGAAGTAGATAGAATAGATTTTATGAAAACAATAGAAGATCTAGAAAAATCAGGGTGTGATTTTTTAATATTAGACCGATACACCCATTCAAATATAGCCTTTGGTGTTGCTAACAACCTAAGTTATAATTGGTTAAATATATTGCAAGAGTATGTTAGAAAACCTGATATAGTTTTTTTATTGGATATATCTGTAGAAGAATCTATAAAAAGAAAAGAACAACGAGAAGATCTTTTTGAAAAAGATTTAGAATTTCTTAATAGAGCCAGAAGAGTTTATACACTCCTAGCAAAGAATAATCCAACTATAATACCTATTCATGTGGGAAAGGCGAATCCAGAGCAATTACATGAAGCAATAATTTATTATTTGCAAAGAAAGGAGTTCATATAAAATGAAGTTTAAGTCTACTATACTAATAGTAGGACTTTTTATGGTAGTATTGTGTACCACTAGTTTTGCTCCTCCAGCCCCATCTAAAGATGAAATAAAAGAAGAAAACTCACACAACATGGAAAAAGAAGAAAGTTTAAATAGCATAGGAAAAGAAAACAAAAAGAAACCATATAAAGAAGAATTTTTACCTGCCAAAGTCTTCACAAAAAAAGAAAATTCATCTTCGGAATCTTTAACAGATGAATCAATAATTTCTTTAATTATAAAAAAATTACAGCCAAAAATATCTAATCAAGAGGCAAGAAATATTTCAAAATTAATTGTTACAAACTCTAAAAAAGAAGAACTAGACCCATATTGGATGTTATCTATGATGTACACAGAAAGTAGATTTGATACAAATGCTATTTCAAAAAAAGGGGCAAGAGGATTAATGCAAATTATACCTAGTACGGCTAAAATATACGGAGTTTCTAAAGAACAATTACATGAACCATCTAAAAATGTTGAAGCAGGATTTAAATACTACACCTATTTAAAAAATGAATATGGTGATAGAAAAATAGCCACTATAGCATACAATCAAGGTCAAGGTAATGTAAACAGAGGCACTTATAATACAAAATACTACGAAAAAGTAAAATCTGTTTATAACAGAGTACAAAAAGAAAAAGAAAGAATTGAGGAGGAATTAAAATGAAAATAAATAAAGCCGAATTAACCAAAATTTATGCTGATACCTATAATATATCCACAGCTGAAGCTAAGGAAAGATTAGACCAGGTAGCAGAAGTTATTGTTTCTCAATTAGAAGCTGGGAATGATGTTATGTTAAATAACTTTTTCAACTTTAAGGTAAGAGAAAGAAAAGCTAAAAGAGCTAAAGATTTACACACAGGAAAACCTACAATAATACCAGCTACAAAAACGGTTGTAGTTCAGATGTCTTCGTCTACAAAAAGAAGAATAAAAGGTGAGTAAATCTTGCCTTTTATTCATTTAAGGAGATTTTAAAATGGCAGAAAAAAAGTATTCGTTACATGATAATGAAAATATTGAAAGAGCTAAAACAGATAGAGAATACTTAGGAGAATTAATAATACACAATGAAGATTTAATTTGGTTTTCAATTAGAAACTATGTAGGTGACCCAGTTAAATTAGCAAAATACAATGGTATGGAGAAAGATGATGTACAACAAATAGGTAGAATTGGTTTTATAAAGGCTGTTGATAATTTTGATTGTACAAAAGGTGTATTATTCACAACCTATGCCCCCGCAATTATTGCGGGGGAGGTAAAAGACTATATAAGAACAAAAGGAAGGTTAATTAAACTTCCTAGATCAGCACATGACTTGAATGTAAAAATCATGAATTGTACAGAGAATTTATACTACGATAAATTTATACCTGTACAAAAAATTGCAGAGGAAATAGAAGAAGATATAGATAAAGTACAGAAAATTTTAACTGTGGGAAGCTTGCCTGAATTTATCCCATTCTGTAAGAAAAATAAATATGAAAACAATGAAATACCTAATTATAAATACGAACTCAAAGATGTAAATATTAATGTTGAAGAAGAAATTGTTGAAAAAATATATTTAGATCAACTATTAGAGGCTGTTAAATCGCAGTTAAATGACAGAGATAAAAGAATTTTTAAAGCAAAACTAAATGGTGAAACACATGAAGAAATAGCCAAAAAAGAAGACATCTCAAAAATAACAATAACTAGAACAATGAACAAAGTAAGAAAAATATTAAAAGAAATAAAAGATTAGATACCTTCTCTCTATATATACCTAAGCTACTATATGGGGTAATAGAGGGAGGGACTAATTTGTTTATAGAACAATTAAAAAACTACTTAAACAAAGCTATATCAAGTTTAAAAATTGTTTTTGGATTTATACTCACGTTTCTAAATTATGTTATGTTTCCTGAGCAAGCATATAAAAATGCAGCTATAGCTTTAGGTATCGCAGTTTTAATGGATATTTTTAGTAAATACACAGCAATAGCTTACAATAATGGGGGATTTATCAAAGCATTTAAAAATGGAAAAATATTTTCAAAAACTTTATGGGAGGGTACAAAAGTAAAATTAATTACCTATCTTTCTATTTCCATTATGGTAGGAGCAAGCTACCAATTAAATGCTTTGCCAAATGCTTTTGCTTCTGTGAGTAAGTTTATGGCTACTGTAGTATATACAGTTTTATTTCTTAGAGAATTTCAGAGTATGCTAGAAAACTTTGGGGATGCAGGTGCTGATATAGAATGGTTATTACTTTTCACAAAAAGGAAAGAGAAAGAAATACTAAAAGATGAGGAGGTGGATGATGATGACGAAAGAATATGAGATTATTAAATCTTATTTAGAACCTAATCCATATTCCCGCCCACAAAAAAAGATGAAAGCTATAAAAGGAATTGCATTACATTGGGTGGCTAATCCAGGTTCAACAGCAAGGGCTAATAGAAACTATTTTAATAATTTAAAAAATCAAGGTAAAAATGGAGATAGATATGCCTCTTCTCATGAAATAATAGGGTTGCAAGGGGAAGTAGTACTTTGTATACCAAAGACTGAAATAGCTTACCATGTGGGAGCAAAAAGTTACAAACCAAGAGTTAGGGAGTTATTAAATAATTCTCCTAATTACTATCTCTATGGTATAGAGGTATGCCACCCAGATTGGAATGGTAAATATTCTAATACCACGTATAGAACAGTTATAAACCGAGTCGCAGATTTGCTTATAGACTTTAATTTAACCCCCAGTAAGGATACAATTTGGAGACACTATGATGTAACAGGCAAGGATTGTCCACGATATTATGTTCAAAATCCAAAAGAATGGGATAAATTGATTAGTGATGTACAAAAAAGATATGATGAAAAGATTAATCAAAAAGTAGATGAGGTGATTCAAGTGAAATTAGCAAAATGGCAAGAAGAAATGGGTAAAGACGCTATTTCTTCATTAAGTAAGAAAAAAGATAATAAAGGTAATCCAATAGTGGATAGCCCAGAAATGTGGAAGAAATCTCTGGGTGAAGATACCCCACAATGGCTATTTTGGGCTATTGTTGATCGTATAACAGATTAAGGAGGTGGGGAAATGACAAAAGAAATTTTAATGACTATTGTGGAATATGGTGTAAGAGTTGTTGTATTAGTTATAGGTGCATATATAATTGAAATTATAAAACAGTATAACCTCGAAAAATGGGTAGAATTTTGTATAAGAGCAGCTGAACAATTAGCAGAAGTAGGAATAATAGACTTCAATGAACGAAAAGATTATGTGAGACAAAAAGTTTTAGAGAAATTCAAAATATCTGATGAGGAATTAGATATTCTTATAGAAGCAGGGGTTGAAGAATTGAATAGGTTAAAAAATATTGAAAACAATAAACTATCAACATAAGAGGGTAATACCCTCTTTTTTCTTGCATTAACATAAGTAATGTTATATAATAAGTGTAATACAAAATGATGTGAGGAGTGTTAATATGAATATCCTTGAAATGCGGGATTTGTTATTAAATCAAGGAAAAACAATTTATGATTTACCACTAAAAGTAACTCATTATTCGAGAGTATCTACAGAGTTTAAAGCACAAGAAACATCACTAAAAAACCAAGAATATTATTATAAAGAACTCATAAAAAATACCCCTAATTGGGAATATATTGATGGGTACACAGATGATGGTGTATCGGGAACTTCCACAGTTAAAAGGGAAGAATTTAACCGTATGATAGAAGACGGTTTAAATGGAAAATTTGACCTCATTCTTACCAAAGAAGTATCAAGGTTTGCTAGAAATACTTTAGATAGTATTTTCTATACTAGAGAGCTATTAAAAAATGGGGTAGCTGTTTATTTTGAAAATGACAATATTAATACTTTATACCCTGATAGTGAATTTAAACTTACTATCATCGCCTCCCTCGCCCAAGAAGAAAGTAGAAAAACATCACAAAGAGTAAAATGGGCAAAAAGAAGAGCAATTGAACAAGGGGAAATTTTTCTTCCTCCTAATATGCATGGCTATCGAAAAGTAGATGGCAAGGTAGAAATAGTAGAGGAAGAAGCAGAGATGGTAAGGAGAGTGTTTGAATTATACTGTCAAGGTTTAGGGTTCAGATTAATAGGGAGACAACTAGCAAAAGAAGGATACCTAAATGGCGGGGGAAATGAGTATGGAATATCTACATTAAGAAAAATTATAACTAACCCTAGGTACAAAGGCTATTATACAGGTGGGAGGTATGAGACAGTAGACCATATTACTAAAAAAGTAATAGAAAAAGATCCTGAAGATTGGGTTATGTATCCAGCCCCTGATATAATACCACCTATTGTATCAGAAGAAGTATGGGATAGAGCAAATGAAATATTAGAAGAAAAACGAAAAAGAGTGCATATTAAACACGAAACTTCATACCAAAATAAATACAAATACTCTGGGAAAATTTACTGTAAAAAACATGATGCTGCTTTTCATAGAAGTTTATATAGGTATAAAACAATGCCTGATAAAGAAGTATATCAATGTAGTATTTATAGACTCCATGGTAAAAAAGTCTGTGACTCTCCTACTATATATACAACCGAATTAGATGCTATTATGGCTTGTATTTTTAAAACAATATTTAAAAATAAAGATAACTTCATTGATGAACTTTTAACTATGATAGAAAAACATTTACAAGGGGATGATTTTTCAAAGGATATTACCAGAACAATAAACAAAATCGAAAAAATTAAGGAAAGAAAAGATAAATTATTAGACTTAGTTTTAAATGATCTCATAACTGAAAAAGAATTCAGACAGAGAAACGATGAATTTAATCAAGAGATAGATGTTTTAGAAAAAGAACTTGAAAAGTATGAACATTTAAGGAAAGCTAAAAGAAGTTCAAAAGAACAATTAAAATTAATGGAAGAATTTCTAAACAAAGAGTATGATTTAGATAAAAATATGCCAGATGAACTAATTGATACATTTCTTGATAAAATATATGTAGAAAAGGATGAAAAAATAGATGATTTAATTAATTTTGAAGTATATTTAAAAACAGGACAAAAGATCCCTGTTTATTTTAGAAAGGACATTAGTTTGTGTCTAGCAACACATATAGATAGACACAAAATGATGTTTGAATTTCCAAGAACTAAAAATAATCGTAAGGTAGATCCTGTGCGAATTAGGGTAGTAGACATAAGATTGAATATAGCAGTATAAAAAAGCTAAGATCTTTCGATCTCAGCTTTTACTTTTTTATATATATTTATATCTATCATTTGTTTTTTATATAAACTATAAAGCATAGATAGTTGTACTTTCTTCTTTATTTCTTTATTATCAATTACTAATTCTTTTTCTTCTACCATTTTGCCCCCCTCCCAGTACATTATATGAAAGAGAGATTATTTTAGACCTTTTTTAGCTTTTGAAGTATCTGTTTCTTCAAAAAGAGCTAACTGTTTTTCAATTTCTTCGCCAACAATATCCCATCCTTTATCATAAACATCTTTTGCATCCTCACCTGGTTTAACATCTATCTCAACTCCAGCTGTAAATCTTATATTTTCAAAATTTGGCAATGACTTTAAATAAGAACATTCAACGTTTATTTTAGTTATTACAGCCATTCTAACCCCTCCATTTCTATTTCTTCTTCTGTAAATCCATATGTTTGATTCTCATCATGGAATTGTATTTTTAAATATAACCCATCTTCAGGAACTATATCTTTAACTACGCCCACCCATCCTGCAAATTTTATACTGTGGGCGGGGGAGATGGTAACAATATCACCTTTCTTAATCATCTATCCAACTCCTTTATTATTACTCTAGGTGTACCTGTAGATTCCACCCAAGCATATTCCTTTAATTCTTCCACATCTATAACCCCTTGCTCAATCAATAGCACTAATCTGTCTTCATCTAATTCTTCTTTTGTAACCTCTGATTTTATTCCTCTCATCTCTACAAATTCCATTACTTTTTTCTTATCAAAATAAGAAGTGTTTGGTACAATAACTGATACTCTAATATTTCCATAATCTACAATATCTTTATTCTGTTTCTTTAATTCTTCCACAATTAATTTTCTGTGTTCTTTTAACCACTTCTCATCTTCTTTTTTACGCTCATTTCTTCTAAAATATTCTTCAATTAATTCTTGATCTACTTGTTTAGTTTTATTGATAAAACCCATAAATAATCTCCTCCTTTCATACTAAATATACGAAAAGATTACAATAGTGAATAATAATGAAAGGAAGAAATTATTTAAAAATCAGATGTATTTATAAAAACGAATATATTTTTTACTTTTCAAGTAAAATAATTTTTTTTTAAAAAAAAAATTAAAAAAAGAGTTGACATTATTGTTAATATGATATATACTATATGTAGTTAGAAAGATAGAAACTTTAAAAGAATTGAAATTTTATATTTTATAATTCATTAGTTTATAGTCTATCTATAAAAAAATATACTTGATAAAATCAAAATAACTTATCCTTATAGTTTATCTATAAGGGAAAAGAGGGCTACCCAAAGTAGCCCTCTTTTAATAATTCTTTTTCTACTATTTCCCATATATCATCTATAACGTATGTCTTAAATGCTTTATATAAATTTGATACATGAGGTATGTTCTTATTTGTTTTTTTATAATATTCCATATATTCCTTTTGACTTAATCTCCCTTTTTGCCCGGCTACCCCTTTCCAATCGGGGTTTTCTCTGTGTTCCTTATATATTCCCTTTAATATCTCCAAATACTCTCTACGCCTTAATTCACGTCTGTAATCTACTAATTCGTTTCTATCCATGGGGTATGGTATAAGACCTGCTTCAAAAAGAGCATTGCCCCAACTACCAAATCTTCTATAAATAGGTGTGAACTGAGGTATATCTCTTTTTGCAGGGAGTTTTCCTGTTTTTTCATAAAATTCTACAAGGATATTTAATAAATCGTCATCGCTATAGCAGTAATCTCTATTCATTTTGCACCTCCTATATGATACTTCGTACGAATTCATACGCTTTTTGAGTTTTTACCTCATTGTCCCCCACCTTGGTATCAAGCATAATCTCTGACATTGACTTTTTATTTATTATTGTATTAAATATCTTCTCATCTACAGTATTGGTACAAATTAGATTGTAAACTGTTACTGCATTTTTTTGCCCAATTCTATGGGCTCTTGAATATGCTTGACTATATGAAGCCCAATTCCATGGATAATCTATGAATATAACATTCGAAGCTGCTGTAAGTGTTAAACCTTCTTTACAAGCTTCAGTAGTACCTATAAATATTCTACAATCCTCATCATCTTGAAATCGGTATACCTCTTGTTGACGTGGGGAGGTAGTAAGATCTAATAAAATAGACTCCTGTTCTTTTTTAGACATACTATCCCAATTACTATATTTACGTTTACATTTTTCTAATGCTTCTCGTTTTGGCAAAGCACTAGAACTTATGTCACCATGAATAATAGCAGGATTATATTTTTTATATTTTTCAGCAATAATATCTAACATTGTTCTAAACTTAGTAAATATAATTACTTTTTCATCAGCATCTAATACTAATTCCTCTATTAAGTCATCTAAAGCTTTTAACTTTATACTTTGATCCTTACTTGGCTCCACCCCCACTAGTTGTAGGGAATCAGTTACTTGTTGTAACCTTGTGATTTTTGCTAGCATTGATGGCACTTTGTGTATATCTGTTTCAGCTAATTCTTCCAAAATTTCTTTTCTAACCGCTTCATATATTCGTTTTTGTTTTGGTAGCATTTCTAAGTTGATATTTTTAAATGTGACTTCAGGTAAATCACTTAATTTATCTTCTTTAGTTCTCCTTAACATATTTTCTTGTATAGCAGTTCTTAGTTCATTTATATTTTTATACCCTACTATTTCTCTATTCCTATAGCCCCCATAAATACAGTATCTATGCTTAAATGCCCACCATTCATCTATAATAGTGTTTACCTGATTATTTTTCTTAAATGGATTATATTCTATAGATTTAGGGGGTAATTTATTACCTAATTTCAAGTAATTAAATGATTCAATAGGGGAATTGGGGAGGGGGGTGCCTGTCAATACATATTTATATTTAAATGGTAAATAATGAATTCTTTGTCCTATTTTACTTGTAGGGTTTTTAATTTTATGAGCCTCATCTAAAACAATACATTCAATAGGTTTGTCATTATCTATGTTAGTAATAGTACCGATACTCCGTCTATACATTTCATAGGACATTATTAAGAAAGTCCATTCATCACTTTCGTGCAAATAATTAGAAATTTTCATTCTTTGTTTTGGAGTTCCTGCAAACACTACTGCTTTGCAATTTGTAAATTTCTCTATCTCATCCCGCCACATGTATAATAAAGAAGCTTTAGCCAAAACGAGACACCTATTTAATTGCCCCAATTTCTTTTTAGCTTCAATGGCAGTGACAGTTTGGAATGTTTTCCCAGTCCCCATTTCATCTGCTAATATAAGAAAATCCCTTTCCACAATAGCATTAAATCCTCTAACTTGAAAATCAGCCCAAGGAGCAGTTTTAAATCCAGTAAAATCAACTATTTCATTTTTATCGTTGTATGTGACTGAATATCCAGGAACAATGGGGTATTTAGAAAATTCTGTTTCAGGAATTCCTCCATTATAAGGAGTAGGTTCATCAACCCAATCTATGATGAACCCACCTAGTTTTTCTTCAAATTCTTGCCTTTTATAGTAAGGAACAGCCCATATGTTCCTTTTATAATCATATAGTGCTCCTCTTATAGTGGCTATAGTGTCAAATATAAGAGGATTTTTCTTAAATGAAACTTTTATCCAAATATTGTTATCCTTTCCCAATATTTTTTCTGCTTTAATCATTGTAGTCACCTCTTATCCATACATTTTTCTATGGTAATAATCCTCCATAGAATAAATTCGAGAATCTTCTCTGTATTCTTCATTTCTTTCTGCTAATTTTATAGCATCTAATACATCTTCTATATTAAAATTTTCATTAACACCTAATTGATTAGGTTTTCTTATTAAACTTGCTAATTTTAAGATTTTTTTATTCTTTAATACAACTCCTGCTACATCCCAATATTCATATTTAGTTGAAACAACTTCATATCCCATATTCTCTAATTTATTTATTAAATCTGTTTTCTTCACAATTATCCCTCCTTCCCACTAAGTTTTCCTCTATAATCTAGTGTAAAACCTAACTTTTCAATATATTCTCTAACTGTCATGTTGACTTTATTGGCTTCATATCTAACTTTGTTATCTAATCTTTTATCTAATTTCTCTATCACCCCATCTTCATTTGCAATAGCTTTCAATTCTTCTATGAGTTCATCATACGATATTTTTGAATCATACGCAACTTTCAACCCCATACTTTTTATTACTTTCTCTGGGACACCTAATGCACATATATTATTATAAACTACAATATTTTCTTCTCTTAACTTTGTTAAATTTACGGTATCCCCATAATGGTACAAAAGGTACATTCTAATGTTATTAAAACCCCTTATTGCTACAGTATCATCTAAAACCTCAACATCTAATCTCTCTTCAATTAATCCTATATTATTAAGAATATAAACAGATAGTGGGGGATTGAACCGAGTTAAATCTCTTATAGATAATACATTATTTTTTATACAGAATGATAAAGATTCTCTATTAATCACCGAACCACCCCCTTACTAAATCATCTGCACACAATATAAGAAATATACTTCCAACTATTAATATAGTAGCCCATATAGGTCGTAATAATATACCCAACCCATGCAGTATATTAAATTGTTTTATAAGATTAAGCCCCAGGGTTATATCTTCAACTATAAACCCTGGGACTACCATTAGAAAAAATAGCCCCAAAGGGCATAATATGAAGAAGAAAACAACACACCAGAATAATTTAGTTATTCTTCTCAACCTCCTCAATAATATCATCTATTAGCTTGTCATCAACAAGTGTTCTTGCTTTATTAAGGGCATTGTATACACCTGTAACATTTCCCATATAGACATAATTCATAATTGGCAATATATCGTCTTCTGTAATTTTTCCATCTTTGATCAGAGCTAACAGAGTTATAACAATCTCGTAACCTTCATAACCTTCAATAAATTTCCTTCTAAAATACTCTTTTAAATTTTCCACTCTTATCCCCCCTAATTAACTATATACACACAAATATTATTTATTGTATATAGTTAATTATACAGGTAACACCACAAATAATCTACTATTTAATAAGAATAATCCGTATGAATAATTAAATAGTTCTTTTCACCTATAAATTCAATTATCAAATAATAATCATCCCCAAAAAAGTATAATAAATTTCCATGATTTTCTGCAAAATCTCTTAATTCCGCATATAATATAGCATCTTCTTCATTTGTTTCATCAAATTGCTTATTAAAATAATCAAAAAGTGCTAAAATTTTGTTATCCACTAAATCATTACACATACTATCATCCTCCTCTATATAGCAATAGTTGTTGTATTATCTACTAACCCTAAACTTATGCTTAGAGCTTTATTTAGTTCTTGTTTTTTATTCTCACTAAGATGTCCAACAATTCTTTCCAACCTTTGTTTGTCTACAGTTCTAATTTGTTCGCATAAAATAATAGAAGGTTCAGGTATCCCAGAGTTACTGTAATTTATCTCAACATGAGTAGGTAATTTTGCTTTATGTATTGCTGAGGTTATTAGTGCAACTATAACAGTGGAGCTATACTTATTACCTTTATTGTTTTGTATTATAACTGCATATCTATCCCCTTTTTGCTCACATCCCACCCCCTCATTACCAATTCTAACATAACAAATGTCTCCTCTAATCATTATATCATCTCCTCTTTAAGTTAATATACGAATTAACTAAATAAAAAGTAAAATAAAACTTACTTTTTATTCTTCTGCCCTAAACCCACCACTCCTGCCAAAGAGTGGGGGAGGGGGGCAGTTAAATATTATATCAATGCTTATTCATAACTGAGTTCCTCTTTTATATACCCTTGAATTTCTTGTTCAAATTCAATTGCTTTTTCTACACATTGATCTTCAAATTCTCTTTGAAAATCGATGTATATCTCCCTTTGCTTCTCCGAATATTCTCTATCATCAACTTTTCTTTCAAGTATATCCAACCAAAAATCTACTGGTCGTCTATCATAATCATAGTATCCTATTGTCCATACAAGATCTAAAGGCTTGTTGTATACAACCATATTATACAAACCATTCTCATCTAGTTCTATAAAAAAACTCAGATATTCTAAATCTCTAAGTATAAAATTATATTTTTCATCAAACTTCATATCTTCTATATCAAATACAAATCTAAACAAATTAGCCACCTCCCCATTAATCTTTATTTATATTCATAACAACCAGATTCATCTACCTGAACACTGTCAAAATCATGTTCATATATGTCTGGTATATAAAATTCAAAATTTTCTTTTAGTAATTGAATAGCTTCATCTAATGATGAAGCTTCAACTAATACAGAACTACGAACTACCCATTCAATTGGAATAAAAAATTGTTTTTCTTTACACAAATCAACCACCTCCACATTAATAAGTTAATTCCTCTAAAATACTGTCTTTTTCATAATCATCCCAAAAAGTAACACTTTTTATCTTCTTTACACCCCCTTGTTGATCACTTACGTAACTTAGTTTTAACATCTTTTTGCTACTAGTACTTTTCCAATAAATTTCATAAATATCACTGCTATAATTATTTTTATATATAGTATATTGCTCATTTTTATAAACAAACTTCTTATTTAATTTTTTTAATTTGTCTATTAAATATCTAGTGATTATTTCCCCGTACTTTGCTTGACTATAGGCTTCCCATTCTTCTTTACTTTTTTGTTTTTTATATTTTTCTAAACATTCATCTGAACAAACCTTTGATCTTCCCCGCCCACTAAATTTTTTCCCACATATAACGCAAGTTTTTATTTTTAGATGATAATTTTTTGTATACCAACTACTGTCTATTTGCTTTGATCTCTTCTCCTGACATTCAGTACTACAAGTAATCCTTCCATATCTGGATTCAAATTCTTTTCCGCATATAACACATGCAATAGTTCTATTTCCATAGTGTTTATCCCACCACTTCTGCATATACTTTGTCTGCCATTTTTTTCTGCATTCAGGAGAACATGTTTTTTGATGACCTATACGTATGAATTCTTTTCCGCATATAATACATTTGTCCATTTTATCACCTCCAAAATGAAAATGGAGAGAGGAGCATATGAAATCCTCTCTAATGATCCTATATGTTTTTATAACAATCTAAACAAAGAATTTCATCTAATCCACAAATACCATCTATATTAGAACTAATCTCTTCTCTATATACGTCATTTTTTAACATGCAACTAACACATATGGGCTTACCACAACGTTCACATACATAGATATTTCCTCTAAAATCGTTCCCGCCTCCCCATGTAAATTCCTGTTTACACTCAGAACATATAAATTTATCCATAAAATTTCCCCTCCCTTGTTAAAACCAACTACCTAATGTGGGATGGTTCCCTTCTATTGCCTTGTATACTATTTCTAAAGCTCGTTTATAGTTGGACATCCCACTTTTATGAGCATGTCTATTCTTAATTGCTCGGGTTAATGTTTTTTTAGTAACTTTCTTAACATTTTCCTCATCCCACATATCCCCGTATGCCCTGGCACAAAATGTATACCATTCACAATAATAAGGTTCATTCTGTTTAGCTTTTATTATTGCTATAGCAGCAGAGTGTGGAGTAAAATACCCCAAACTCTCTGCTATAAGATGTGCTGTAATCTTAGGATACTTAACCATAACCTCCTCAGGCGTATAATTAAACATACCAATCACCTCCTATAAATTAACTTCTGAGTCTCAGCTTGACATTTTAAAATAATATCCCCATATTTTTCTTCTAACTCTTTATCTTTGTTTTTTACTGCTTCATTATACATAATTATCGCTTCATCACGTTTTTTGCATATTTTTTCATACTCATATGCTTGACTAATAGAAAGACCTATTTTAATGGCTTCTAGAAAATAATCCATCACATAACACCTCTTCTCATATTTTCTATATATTCCTCAGTATATCTAAATCCTATGTCTACCCCTAAAACAATAGCGGGGCGGGGGAAGGAAGTCTTGGCTTGAACAAATAAATCCCTACTAATACATGATAAAATCTCCTCGATTAACGCTAGTTCACAAGAAAATATTGGTGCATTAAAGTCCGCATATATAAAAGGTTCGTTCTGTTTTACAACTTTATCTTTCTTGAGTAAAGCACCTTTGTCAATATCTACTAAATAAGCACTTCCTATTGTGTCGTCTAATAAACTGGTGCTAATCCATACTTCTATATGGTTACTCCCCTCAGCAAACTCAACAAAAGTTACATTAGACATATAGGTTATAACATCTGCTTCATATAACTTATGGTTTAAATAGTAAATAAATTCTTTTTTTAAATTAAATTCGTTTACAATATTATCCATATTTTTAAGTATTATTTCTTTCTCTGATGGTTCCGCATAGTGTAACAACCCATAAAAATCATACAAACATTCAAATAAAAGTTGCTTATCCAACATTAATCCACCTCCTAAACTCTATCTTAAATTTTTTTAAGACTGCTTTTTAAAGTTGTTTATATAATTTACACATTTGTCAGCATTACTTTTATGGTAAGTAAACCCAACTTCATCTCCTTCTCTATAATCTCTACTTTCATAATATAGCTCTAGTATCATTAACCATCCAAAACATTGCCCAAGTAAACATTGGGCAACTGGATTAAACGCAAATTTGATCTTATACTTTTCATTGTATTTCATTTATATCCACCCCTTTAATATAGTGAATAAATATGGTCTTGTACCACACCTATAATTTCCTCCATACTATATTCATCAAAATTAAATATAAACATATCTTCTACGTACTGCTTAAAATCATTAGATTTTTCCATACTGCATCTTAAAGTTTCTAATGCACTTTCTAAAGCTAGTAACGCTGATAATTGATGTCTATCTATTTTGGTCATAATATCCCTCCTTTCTTTTCTTCACATATATTCTTCAGTGTAACTAAAATCTATTTTAATCTCTTTAAAAAATAATCTATCATGTTACCACTCCTGTTAGAGTTCATCTTCATGAAAGAATTCTTTGACTTCGTCTATAGTACCATATGGGACTAACTTTACTGTTTTACCATCCAATAAATCTTTGAAAAAATTATAGGATTTCCAGTAGTTTGGATTAAACATGTACATTGGTATGTCATATGCTAAGTCCGCTCCATAATCTATAACCCATAAAGCCCCACTCATATCCACCTTAAAGTATAGATTATTCATAAACATATCGTCATTATTCAATATTTCATCAAGGGTGTATTCATCCCCTGATTTGTCATAATCTGGCTCTAACTTTAAATTTAAATTCCCATTTTTAAACTTAACTATCTTCATAATATCCCTCCTAACATTCTTCTACATAGCCATACTCACTGATATAACCATCCATTGCTAAATCATGCCCCAGCAATTCAACATCTACATAGAAAACTAGAAACTTTCCTTCCTCACCTATAACCTCATCTAGGTAACGATAAGCTAAATCCTTTTCTGTTTTTATGTCCTCATATAACACATACTTATCTTTATTATCGATAGCATCTTCTAAATCATAAGCACCCCATTCAAGCAGTGCTTTTATCTTTTTCAACTCATGTTCATCTAACGTGTTTAATTTATCTGCTAATTTATTTAATTCATACACATTTGTATATTCATTTATATCTATTGGTAAATCTGTTTCATAGTCACTAATAAAATACTCCTCATCATCCCCCAATATTTCTGCTATAACCTCATCTAATTCTTCTGGTGGGAGGGGGATAGTAACCCATTGACCCACCAACTCCCCCTCGTTATACTTAGCTAAATTAGTAATAAATACATTAATCACTTATAGCACCTCCTCAAATAAATCACGATACTCCCAAGGAACATATTCTTTTATACTATTAATTAGATCATCCCCATAAAAACCCCAACAACTATCAATCTCTTCATACTCTACATGTCCACAACAATCGCATGTTTTTCTTTCCTCAAGTATAAATCCGTATACTTCACCTCTTAAATAATCATCATAAATCCTAACCTCATTTACTAATATTTCTTTAGCCTTATCTGCCATTACTTCTTCAATATCGTTAGTGGTAACCACAAGTATGTTTTCAGGTTTCCTAGCATTAGGTATTTTGTTCCAGTCTAAATCTACTGTTATGGTTTCTTCGTCTATCGCTTTTATCTGCCCCCAATCTTCATAACCTTTGACTTTAACTCTTTCACCAACTTTAGGGATTCGGTGTTTGTCTTGGTTAAATAATTCATCATCTGTATAGCCAGTTTCTTCTCTAAACCTGTCTTTTGTTGCATATATCCAACCAACTTGACCAGAATCCCAAGGACAGCTAAATCCAGTAGTATTCATTGTAATTCCACTATGATCGTATAGATAGAGTGGTAATACTACTACATTATCATGGCCACCGTTAGGTTTAATAATCTCATTCTCTAGCCATTCATCCCAACTATTATACAATCCAATGTTTTGGGCTTGTTCATCACCTAAATCATATCTTCTGTGTCCACATACCATAGTCCCTAAATTATCCCACTCTCTAGGATTAGTGGGACAGGAGTCGAAATAAATACTCAACACAACTTTCTCATTTTCAACCCTCTTAACAAGATTATCCATAAAATCCCTCCTTACCACATATCATTTCCGCTATAAGCGTTCAAATCTAAATAATCTCTGTATTCAGTAGCATCTAAGAGATTCTCTCTATCAACTATCTTCAAGGCTTCTTCCTTACTTACTGGAACATCTCTTGTAGTTGGATTTCTAAACTTTAGCCCATAAGTATACCTTATTGGCTTTTCTGTTTCCTGTATGAATTTCTTCAGCTCTTCTCTATTTAATGTCCCGTCATAGAATGACATTTTTAACAAACCTATCCCTCCTCTAAATTAACTGGCTATAACAGAACTCTATTAATCGCTCTGCTTCATTATTTAACATCCTTACAAATTTTTCCTTGAGGTGGGGAGCAGTAAGTGTATAATAAATTAAAAGTAATACACTTATTGTCTCTATATCAAGAACAACACCACCCACCTCAAGGTGTTGTCCAATTTCTAAGGTTTTTTCCAAATCCGATATATTAATCAACTTCCCCCTCCTTAAATTTTTTTCTTAACGCCATGCCTCCTCTCATATGTCTCTCAGCTAAGTTGTTGTTTAGTACTTCATCCACTTTCCCATATAATGCTCTATCTAATTTTGGCAATCTTTCCCTCAAGTCTTTATGAACAGTACTTTTAGACACTCCAAATCTTTTTGCAGTGTCCCTAATAGTAGCTTCTTTTTCAATAAGATAATAAGCCACATCATACACTCTTTCTTCTATATATGCTTTCATCAACTTCACCCCCTTAGTAATCTTCAGGTAGAAGTACAGTTGTAGTACTTCTATCTGCTTCAGTAATAATCCAAAAAACTGTACCATTAGAAGCGGTATACTGGGATAGTATCCTATATCCCATTTCTACTGCTTCGTTATTGAGTTCCCAATCTTCTAGGCATACATCACCCCAGTCACCTGATATATGCCTTCCCAACGCTCTTATAATCTCAGAACGTGGAATAGATTCAAGGGCATTGGGAGTTATAAAAATATCCCCATACTCAAACATCCAATCACTCCCTTCTTAATATACGAAATACAAACAAAAGGGAATATAGGTATCACCCTATATCCCCATGCTAATCATAATTTCGTATATTTTTCCTGTGTAAATGTAGTACTCTAAATCAGACAGGGGGAATAATTCAGCTAATTTTTCAAATTCCTTCTCTGTAACCCCCATCTCCTTGGCTTCCTCTAACAATAACTCTTTATACATTTCATCTTCTTCATCATCAAGCCAATAACTAGTGTAATCCCAGTAAATCCATTTGGAATATCTTTCCCTGGGTTTAAATTTACCCCTTTGGATTTTCCCATTTGGGGTAATTATTAGAATATCCCCTTCTTCAATGGGGATATTTTCTACTGTAAAATCCCCATATATAACCATATCCATTATTTCATCCTTTGTTTTCTTGAACTGAGAGAGAGCATTAAAGAGGATTTCATCTGTACTTGCATATACATACAGATGAAGGGCGGGGAAGTGGAGGATAGTAAGAGGACTATCATTCTTTATGATATATAAGTTCTCTCTATCATCCATGTAAGTGAAAGTAAACATGCCCTCTACAGTTTCACCTACAGTTTTAAGACTATCTATGGAGAAATCCTTCATCTTCTCCATAAGTTGACATGCCACATATGAATCCGTCTGAATATGATTAGGGACAATTCCAAAATCCTCTCTAATCTCAAATTCATTGTCAATCACACCATTATGGGCAAAGGCAAATTCCCTTTTACCCTGTTTGCCCCTAAATGGGTGATTGTTATAGTTATTTTTAGCACTGCCTTGTGTGGTGGCACGTGTGTGCCCCATAACAGTGCGAACACCTTTAGGTAATAAATATTTCATTTCATAAGCAGGTTTAGGAGCTTTATCTATCTGAATCCTGCCTTTATGAACAAAGGCATATCCAGTAGCATCAGTTCCTCTAACTGCTGCTTCACAAGCTAAACTTTCTAACAATCTCTCAACACCCTTCAACTCTTTTTTCCCATAGTATACAAATCCAAATAATCCACACATTTTACATACCTCCTTGTATTTTTTTTCAAAGCTAAATCAGAAAACCGATACATGTTTTGCTCCTCTTTCTTAGGTGGGGAAGAGCGAAAGAGGACTTCTTACAGTCCTCTTTTTTCCATGTAACTGGTGAATTCCTTGTATTTGGATCCCATTTCCTTGAAACTATCCCAGGTGAGATCCATCACTTCCTCCAGGGATAACTCTGCTATATCATACATAAGGTCTGCAAACTGCAAGGTAGCCATAAATGTCTCATAAACAAGGGTGCCTCTAAACACCCTAAGCTCTACAGTAGAACGATTGCAAAGGTTCACACATCTGTACCTACTTGCATCGTCCTTTGCATATTCCAAAACATCTTCTGGGTGTGTTGGGTCATCATCAAGATACCTTGCAGCCCACTCATCTAGCTGACTACGAGTTCTTCGAGAGAACTTCACTATCTTACTCCAGTGTCTCTCAAAGAAGTAGAGGACTTTGGCGATACCTAAATCCTGTTCTTCCTCAGTATCACCAAAGCCCCCTCTGTTTAAATGCACGTGCAGTCCACATGTACCTGCATCGTGCGATACATAGTCTAAGTGTTTCAATTCTTGCAACACACCCTCCCAATCTATCTCCCTCATATGATAATCAAGGGTGGCAGGGTGAGAGACGATTTCAAATCCATCATTCAGTGAGCCATCATGTTTTATGTATGCATGATGGCTACCAATGAGATCTATGATCTCACGTGCATTGTACGTACACTCACCCCCATCATCCACCTCTAACTCCACCCCTAAAAACCTATTCCCATCCCCATGGAAATTGAGGTGGGCGGGCTGGTAGTTGTAACTGTGGATAACTACAGCATCCTCATAGCAGTTCTCACAGTAGTAATAACCGTCCTCTTCATAGTAGTCATCATTGTAGTGGATGAAGCTACCACACTCTTCACATCTGTAATAGTAGGCTCCAAAACAACTACTACAAATGTGGTGATACCCGTTCTCATCCCATACCATGTCATCTTCTGTGGTGTATTCACCACATTCATTACAGTAGTACAGGAACTGTTCTGCACACTCATGACAGTAGTTTTCACCGTTCTGAGCTACAATAATGTCACTGTTGTGGAATAGTTCCCCACATTCACTGCATGTGGAGAATTCTGTTTCCATACACTCGGAACAGAAGGTGTGTCCATCATACTCTGAGTGTTCCACTTCTGTGCTAAAATACACTCCGCATCCTGCACAGAAGAATACTTCTGGTGTTTCGTCCTCTAAAAGAACCTTCAACGCTCTGTACTGCAAATGGAAGAGCCCAGAAGTTTTTAAATCCTCTAGGGCTCTTTCAATACTAACAGTAAAATCACCTATTAGCATATTGTGTAGGGTATCTGGGGGAATTTCTACCCCAAAGCGATCCATAATCATCTCAGCTACCCGTGGATCTTCAATGTCCGTATGAGCATCATCAAGTCCCAAACTTGGCTTTATAACCGTGTTATAATACCTCCTTACCTCAAGCACTCTTTTTCTCTTCTCCATCATTTCGTTCATTTCCACCCCTCCTCGTTTTTTTCAAAGCTAAATCAGAAAAGTGAAGACACAGAAAAAGGAGTAGTCTACATGACAACTACTCCCAATTCCTCCAGCTTCTCGAGGTTCCCCTCGACTATGTGCTTGTTCACTCTCTTGTAAACAAGTCCCTCTTTGGTTATGTACTTCTGAGGGACTACTATCTTCTTGTCCCCAGTGTACATAACCAACTCACCAAATCCAGCGTTGGACATAATACTATGAGTTCGTTTCCTACTAGGAGCTATTCTAGCCATCCTACTCCCTCCTTTCTGTTTTGTAAGCTACAACCATAGCCCCCAGGATAAGGGCGGGGGCTAGGATGAAGCTGAAAAATATTCCCCAATAATTCATACATATACCTCCTTACAGACGGTGCAAGAAACTCTCTCAAGTTTTCATTAAATACTCAGACCACCAAGTGTACCCATACACTTAATAACATCAACCCCTAAACCCAATGGCGGGGGGATAGGGGAGTAGATAAATGTTAACCTACATAGTACATACTAGAGATAGTACATACTAACCCACACAGTAGTACATATTTTGCTTTAGAGACAGTATTTTGCTAATGTCAATTCGCATAGTACATATTAACCCACATAATTGGGAATATGTTGATGGGTACACATTTTACTAAGCATCGTCCTGCCTTGTCCTCAAGTGCCTAATTTTGGGCACCCATGATAGCAGGGGGAACAACCATCAATTTCCAAAGGTAAAATTGAAAACCGATATATGTCCCCCAGCTTAGCTGTTCCCATAATGCTTATTATGTGAACGGTTTTCCAAAGGTAAAATGGAAAACCGATATATGTCTCACAGCTGCACCTGTGGGTGGTGGTACTAAAAAAGACAATAAAAAAGAACTGGGGTAGGTACCCCAGTCCTAGTCATTGTTCCTTAACTTCCTCTTGAACTCAATGAATTGTTGGAATAACTGCCAGTCATCTTTTGTTAGTCCCATTTGGTTAAGGTCGGGACTAACCTGTTTACCTTTTAGCATCTGCCACTCTTCATAGTCGGCTTTTGGTGCGTACAATGTTAACTGTCCCTTAACGGTGATCCCATCTTTGGTCACAAACTCAATACGATCATAACTTACAGAGTAGGATTTCTTAGAACCACTAAGTGGTAGATCCTCCCAATTAGTATCTTCTAAATACCTTGATACTTCTAGGACTTTACTATCCTTATTAAATTTGTACTTAATCATTGTATTACCTCCTTGTATTATTGTTGTCCCTCCTATGTAATAGGTAGGGATTGAATTGGTATTCGCCGGAACCTCCAGCGAATTCAACTACTATGCTATCAAAATTCTATTTCGTTGCAACCCCTGCTCCAGTAGTTCCAGATGGAAGTTATTTCCTGCCAAGTTCTTCCAACAGCTGTAACCCACCCGGTGGCTAGGTTTTAGCAGTTGGAGGTTGCGGGCGGGGGGTGCTCCATATTATCTACAGGAGATTTTTTGATAAATCGAAAAGTAAAAAACTGGTAAATATACAGTAGATTTAGTGGGATATAAAGCGAATAATTGATGTGTATAGCAGATTTCAGTAAAATATAAGTAAATAATTAATGATTTAAAGGTCATTTTGCAAGTTGCATAGTCAAAACTTGCAGAAATGGCACTAAAACACATAGGGAAAACATAGCCTTTCTGCAAGTTTGGCTTTTATAACTTGCATAATAGGTATATTTATCTAACAAATACAAAGAATTCATATATTCTTTATGATGGGATATTTAAAACAAATTCTATGGGATTAAACCTAAAGGAGGTATCAATGAGAGCATATCAAATGGATGACTACTTTAAAGTAGTTGCTAATAATGTAGAAGAATCTAAAAAGTATTATTTAGAGAAGCTAGATGGGGGAGGAGTATTATAATAGAGGTAAGAAAACTTCCTTATGAACTCCCCACCCACCAAAAATTTTGTTAAAATATCACAATTTTACTGCGGGTTAGAATTAAAAATATACCCCATAAAAATTAGGGGCATGTGAATTAAATGGAGCCTTTTGGCTCTATTTTTATTTATTTTTATAGGTTTAATCGTATGTTTATTACGAGGAGTGATACTATGGATACTTTAGAGATGTACCAAGAAAATAAAAATCTTGTTCATCATATCATACAAAGACATTACCCACATTTAGTAGGAACTTTAGAGTATGAAGATGCATTCCAAGAAGGGAGCATTGGATTATTGAAAGCAATAAAAAAATTTGACCCAACAAAAGGGTACCAATTTTCAACATATGCTTACCCATCTATCCAAAGATCAATCTATAGAGGTATGTATGAAACTAATGCTGATATGAGTATTTCAAGAACTGCTAATGAAACACATATAAAATTTAAACAATACACTGAAAATGGGTACAGTTTTGACAAAATAGTGGAAAAACTTGAGGTAACCAAGGAAGAACTTTTAGAAGTAATAAATGCGTATAATGTTGATTATCTCGAAAGAGTTGTAAAAAAAGACTGTAATGGTAATGAACTAAAAATAAAAGATATGATACAAGACAATCTTAACGTGGAATTACATTATGAAACAATAGAAAGTTTAAAAATAGCAAAAGTATTATGTAAAATATTCTTAACAGAAGAAGATATTTATATTCTCAAAAACTACTACCAAGGCACCCCCCAAGTGGAAATATGCAGGAAGCTTAATAAATCTCAATCCTCTGTAAGTAAACGTACAGTGAAAATAGAAAGGACTATTTTCCCATTATTTAAAGATTATATAAATGGGGATATTGCTTTTGGGGAATTATGCATGAATTTTATAGAACGAGATCGTAATATAAGATTAATTATAAAATGTTATTTAGATTTTGTATTGGAATGTATTGCAAGAAAAAATTATATAGAAAGTTTTTTTGATGAAATAGAAGAAGAAATAAATACATGGGGCATGAGTACACTGAGGATGGCATTGGAATTTATTGTTGAAGACAAACATTATCCTTATCAAATATTAGATAAAATAGTCAACATAATAAAAATAGTAGATAAATATTATTCAAAAAATGGTATTGAATTTATTATCTACGACGTATATTCAGCAACTAAAAAGGGTAAAAATTACAGCCATATGGATGAATTATTAGATCAAATATCTTAATATAATATCATATAAATTAATATAAAATATGAAAATTATATTGACATTTAATACAAATTAATATAATATCATATATACAATAGCAATATTTAATACAAATTAATATAATTTATGAATAGTTAAGTATAAATTATACAATAAATTAATATAAATTAATAAGGAGGATTATAATGATAGAGAGTAAATTAATTAGTATTGACCCAGGGAAATTTGCAACTAAAGGTATTACATTAAACAATAATAAAACATTTGACAAAACTTATTTTAGGACCAAGATTTTCAAACTAAATAATAACATTGATATTGAAGCACAAGGAAAAAGTTTTAATGTAACACTAGATGGAGATAATTATATTATAGGCGATCAAGGGGAAGAGATAGATTATAGAGTAGATAAAGCTAATATAAACCATAAGTTAGCCACTTACACCGCCACCACACAACTTTTAGAGAACTATCAAGCTGTTAGACTAGTATTAGGATGTCCTACGAGTATATACCGTAATAAAGAGCTTAGGAATGATTATAAAAATTATATTTGGAATAATGGTCATGTAAAAATTACAGTAAATAATAAACATTATTCATTCCTTATAGAAAACATTTTAATATTACCTGAAGGTAGCGGGATAGTTTATACTAAACCTGAATTATTCAAGGATAAAAGAGTAGCAGTTATAGATTTAGGTGGATTAAATATGAATTTTACTATTTATGACAACCTAATCCCCCAACCTAGTTCAATGTTTACTTTAAATCATGGGTATGCAGAAATAGAAATAAGGCTAATTAACGAACTGAATAGTATGTATGGGGTTTCATTTACAACAAATGATATACAAAATATAATAAGACAAGGTGGTGTAAAAGTAAAAGGTGTTATTGACCCTAAAAGTTCACACGTAATAGATAGCATTATTGACCAATATGTGTTAAAATTAATTCAGGAAACAAAGAAAAACAATTTTAATCTAGATATGATGGATGTTGTATTTATAGGTGGTACTAGTTTATTAATACATGATAAATTATTAGAGTATCTTCCACACTCTGTTATTGTAGATAATGCAATTTGGGCTAATGTGGAAGGATTCTATAAAGTAGGATTAATAAAATACAATCAATAAAGCAGAGGAGATAGATATGAGCGATAATAACTATGTCAGAATGACTTTTAGTTTCACAGAAAATGATAAAGATATAATAGAATACCTAGAGAAGTTAAAAAAATCTGGTAAAGCATCTGAATATGTTAGAGAAGCTGTGAGAGAAAAAATGATAAGAGATAAAGAGGTAAAAGGGAATAATTTGGAGAAAAAAATAAGAGAAATAGTAAAAGAAATTTTATCTGAATACCAAACCCCACCGCCTCAATCTCATGATAATGATGTAGACCAATCTACAATAAAACAACAAGATAATGATTTAAACAATGCAATATTAAATGCAGTAGACTCATTTGACTTCTAAAGCACCTAATTTAGGTGCTTTTATTCATTTTATACCCTCCTTCGTATATTTAATACGAGGAGGGATTTTTATGATCTATATAATAGTAATTGTTTTAATAACACATATTTTAAATACAGAGAAGCGTTTAAAAAATTTAGAAAGAAGAGTTTCTACTCTAGAGAGTACTTGTCCCCATGGATATAGTTACGATGATTGTCCAGATTGCAGACATTAAAACCATATAATTAGCTTTATTGTTTTCAATAGATAGTATTGATTCCATGATTAATTCTTCAACCAACTTCCCCCGTATATTTATAGTGAGGAGGGATTTTTATGTACATTAAATCACCATTTAATTGGGTTGGAAATAAATACAAACACTTAGATAAAATCAACGAAATAGTGCGTGGGAGAGAGTATGAAAGAGTTATTGAACCTTTTATGGGTACTGGAAATATACTTCTCAACATCAGTACCCCCGCAGAATTATATATAGGGAATGATAATATTCCTCTAGTACCAAAACTTTACTCTTTTATGAGAGATAATGATTTTAACTACAGTTTTAACGATTTAGAAGTCATTATAGAATCATGGAATTATTTTTCAGATAAAGATGATTACTATGTATTTAGAAATTATTGGAATAGTAAATACTCTAATAACGTATATGACAAAGATTTTATATATGAAACTGCACTATTACTGAAAATGTGTAGCAATTCTATGGTAAGGTTTAATAGAAAAGGAGAATTTAATCAAGGTTTTAGAGGGCTTGCTAAAGGCAAAACAAAATTTTTTAGTGACACAATGAAAATCAATATTATAGAACAATTAAACACCCTATCAAATAGACTTAAACAAAAAAATTATGAGTTTTTTACTGAAGATTTTAAAAGAATTTTAAATAATACATCAAAAAATGATTTAATTATACTAGATCCCCCATATATCCTAAGAACAGATATGTATGATACTAATTTCTCAGAACATGATGATGATTTCATCTTTAACTTTTTAGCCAATACTAGTGGTACCTTTATTTACTTTAATTATCTTCAAAGTGGAGAATATTATAATAAGAAATTATTATATTTCATTCGTCACTACCCCCCACTTTATATGGATAAAATAAGTACAAAAACTTTAACTGGGCAAGGCAGACAAGGTACAAAAGAAGTTGTTGAAATAATGTTATCTAATATAAAACCTAAAATAATTTAATCCCTATAATCTAAATTAATATTACATTATTTACAATATAATATCATAGAAAGGAGGCATTTATTTGGAAATTAAATATGGTAATGATAGAACCAAAGAATTAAAAGAAAAAGGTATGTTTAAAAAACACATTAAAGAAACAAAACAAAAAATGATAGAAAAAACTCCCTACACACTGGATGAAACAGCTTATTTTCATTCTTTTGTTCGTGGGTGAGGTCAATGTTAAGTTCAATGTAATTGAACAAAAAATAAACCCCCTGTAATAAGGGGGTTTACTAATATGTTTTTGAGAACATAGAGGGATTATTTTACAATGTGACGGAGAGTGTAGGATTTGAACCTACAACATTGGGATTAATGACCCATAGCTCTGCCTGGTTGAGCTAACTCTCCATATATACACCCCACCCACAAAGGGGGATAAAAAAATAGGTGGGGTGTTGTGGTTATCCAGCCTTGGGGTGAACTAATAGTCGATTTAACCAACACTAAACCCTAATCAAGGATTTTATCTAACTTTACACTTTAAATTTTAATCTTTGATAACTTGAACTTTAAATTTTAATCCTTAAAGTTTAAAATTTAAGATTTAACCTTTAAATATATTATTCTAAATCAAAGTAGATTTCAGGTCTACTCACCTTGGCATGATAGTTATAACCCAAACTATCAAGGGGGTTAAAGTTTTTAGTTTTCGGATAACCACTATGTAAAGGGCTAAAAGCCCTTAGTTCACATAATATAACAAATTAATCTACTTCTATAGTGACTCTTGAATTACTTTCTGATAATACAAAGTCTACTTCAGTAAGAAATTTATCTATTTCTTTCTCTAAATCATTAATTTTCTTTTCAATATCTATTGGATCATACAATGTAAGTTCATTTTTATCATAAAACATTTTTGAAATCGCTTCTATTTCCTTAGTTGAAGGGTTATCCCCTAAAGTAGCCTTTAAAAAAGATTCTAATCGGTCAGGCAACTCTGAATTTGCAGTCTCTATCTGGTTATTTGCCAGATAAAAATCTCTTTTTAATCTTTCTAATAGTTTTTGTTTATATTTTATATTATTTTTCTTTTCAATTGCTTCTGCTACTGTCATTTCCTCCCCAGCAATTACTACTTTAGTAACAGCATTAGAGTACATAATCTTAGCTTTGATTTGTTCTTTTCTATTTATTAACGCCATTATTGAGTCAAAATTGCTTTGAACTTTTCTTTTATACTCATCTAATGTATCTGAGCCTATGTTCTTTTCATCTTTTCTTTTAGGTGTGCAATATAGTAAAGACTCTGCAATATACTTATTAACTCTTTTATCAAGTAGTTTTAATTCTGCCAATGCTCTATGAATACTCATTTTCATAGTATCCCCCCTTCCACAAAATAACTAATATCAAACATGTGTAATTATAAAACATTCATATTTAATGCTTCACTTTTAATATACGAACAATTACAAAATATGAATAATTTTTTAGGAAATTTATATTTTATGTTTCGTTTTTAATATACGGACAATTACAAAATATGAATAATTTGTTATGCAACTTTTGCAAAATCCCTAAACTACAGGATGGAAGGGGTGTGATAAAATGGAATATAATAAAAATGTCTCAAAAATAGTTAAATACAATCTAGAACAAGATGTTGTTAATTTAAGACATGCTGGGTTATCATACCAAGCTATTGCAGACGAATTAAATGCTTCAGGAAAAGTTCCAGCAAAAGATGCTATTAGTGCTACTAATGTACAAAGATTCTTAGACCAAATACCTGAAATAAATCGAGAATTGGTAAAAAGAGATAAAAAAAAGATGTTGGCAGTTGTCAATAATAGCATGGATATTATAGCTGAAATGACTACACTTTATGGGAAAACTGCAACTCTACTAGAAGCACTAGAGAGTGAAGCTTATGAAGAAGGTAGAACGTTAGATCCCCATAAATTTAAAGCACTCTCATCTGAAATGAGAGAAATGTTAAAAATGATGATTGAAATTCAAAAAGAACTAAATGATTATGAAAATACAAGAAAATTTATGGAAATTGTATTAGAAACAGTAGCTGAAGAGTGTCCTCAATCCATACCTATTATTATTGAAAAATTAAAAATGTCCCAAGAAACTAAATGGATTGGGCAAGTGTTTAGCAGAAAGTAGGAGTTGATAATATGGATTTATTAGAAGAATTTATAAGTATTGCGGAAAGTAAAATAGATGCAGGAGGGGTATGGAAAGAAGAACCAGTAGATTTTATGACCTTCTTTACCTCTCCCAATTTTTTAGGAGAAAAACCCTACCCAGGTAAACAAACAGAGTTAATAAAAATAGTTGATAGCATAGTACAATATAAAATAATTGGAAATGAAAATGCATGCCCTAAAAATTTAAGAAGAGTAACTGAACTATGCACATTATTTGGAAAAGGAAGTGGAAAAGACTTCCTAGCATCTTCTATTCTGGCTTATATGTGCTATGTAGTACTATGCCTGAATGATCCTCATGGTTATTTTGGATTTGGGAAAGATACACCAATTGATTTAATAAATATGGCTATCAATGCTTATCAAGCGAATAATGTGTTCTTTTCCGAATTTAAAGCAAAACTAAGTAACTGTAAGTGGTTTAAAAGAGTGAATTATAACCCATCTCAAACTCGTAATGCCACCCACAGAGATTTTCAATTAACAAAAAACCAAGTAAGATTTTATAAAAATATTACAGCTCACTCTGCACACTCAGAAGCTGATTCATACGAAGGATTTAATCCACTAGTGGTTATATTTGATGAGATTGATGGTTTTGACCCTGTAGCTGCTGAAAGTGCATATACTACACTAAGATCTTCAGCAGTTACAAGATTTGGTGAGAAAGTATTACTAATATTTATTAGCTTCCCTAGAAGTTCTGATGGGTTTATGATGAAAAAGTTTAAAGAAGCCGAGACTAATCCACAAGTATATGCAATAAAAGGAAAATCATGGGAGGTTAACCCTACAATAACCAGAGAAAGTTTACAAATGGAGTATGACAGAGATCCTGAAAGAGCAAAAATGTTATACGAATGTGAACCACCGCTATATTCACAAGGGTTATTTCAATTTCCTGAAAAAATTGATGAAGTGATTATGTTAGGTAAAAAAGCACAAAATAATAGTTTAATTGTCCAAGAAACTATTTCAACAAGGACATTATCTAATGGGGAAGAACGACATTTTATTGGATTAGAACTTCACAACCTAGTATTAGACCCATCATACACTTATTATATAGGTGGAGACGGTGGTGTGAAGTCTGATAGTTATGTAATTTGTTTAATGCATGCTGAGCCCACCCTTATAGAAATAGTTGAAAATGGTGAAAAAATACAAAAGTGGGTAAACAAACCTGTTGAAGATTTACTTTTAGAGTGGCAACCATCAAAAAAGGATAGGTTACCAGTTGATTTATTGAATGTAGCAGATGTTTTGGAACAAATATGCCAGCAAGTACATGTTAAAAAAGCTATGTTTGATAAATTTAATTCAGCCGAAGTAGTTCAAAGATTAATGTCATATGGGGTTGAAGCTGAAGATAAGAACTTCTCTAATCCATTTCAAGTACAAATATACCAAAACTTAAAAGGATTGATTTATACAGGGAATATAGCCCTCTTAGACCATGAAATAGATAATGGAATGGATGAAAACCGACTAAACGCAAATGAAGAGCTAAAAGCAATAAAACTATTAAATGGCAATAAAATTGACCACGATAGAGATAAATCAAAGGACTTTAGTGACGCTAGAGCAGCAGCAGCTTGGATTTGTTCTATGGATGACCCCGAACAAACAGAGCACTTTGCTATCCCATTAATATTTGGAGCGGGGGGAAGAAGATGATATACGAAAGAAGAGAAAATGAAAGTTTAATGGACTATGAAGAACGACTCTATCGAAACCAATCTAGTTATGGTTTATCATGGAAAAAGATAAATAAACTTTTAAATATTAAACAACACCCAGATTCAACACGAAAAGCAAGCTATGGTTACTTGCGGAGAGTGGATCAAGAAAAAGAACATAAATTTGACAAGTCTATAATGATTATAAATGACTTACATCTACCTTTTGAAAGAAAGGATATTCTTGAAATAATCAATAAACATAAAAATGAAATTACCACTCTTGTAATAGGTGGGGATTTAATGGACTGTAAATCCATCTCGAAATTCCCTAAAATAGAAACCTTAACTGTAGAAGAAGAATTAATTTACACATATAATTTCCTTACAAAAGTCAGAAAAATTCTTAATAACAACCAAGATATAATTATCATAAATGGAAATCATGAAGAAAGATGGTATAAAGATATTTGTAATCTTCGTGAAAAGAATATACAAAAATTTATTAATCCAAACTTGCTAGATATGATTGTTGAAGGATTCACCCTATACGAATGTAACACTAAAAGAAAGTTCAAAGGTATAGACAATATAATTTATATACCTCACTGGTTTGTAAATATAGATGAAAAAATAATAGTTTCCCACCCTAAAAACTTTTCTATGGTAAAAGGTAAAATGCTAGAAAATGGTGCCCAACACTTTGTAAATAGAGGTGAAATTTTTGATTTACTAATACTTGGACACACCCACAAATTTAGTAATGGTATAGTAGATAGACACCAGGGTAAATTTGTGGTTGAAAATGGATGTCTATGTCAACCACAATCATATGCAGATAACGGAAAACTAAACTATACTCCACAAGCATACTGCTATACCATAGTGAAATACAACGATCATGAGACTATTGATTACAATAATATAGAAACTTACTTTTTAGGAGAATTACCAAATGAAAACACAAAATATAAAATTTCGATATAAAATAATAAATTAACTTATCATTTTTCTAATTTAATTCGTATGTTATATATGGTAGATAGTATCTAAGACTAATATACCAATACTATATTGGAAAGGCAATACATTCCTATAGTTTTAAACTATATAGATATAGTTTAATATAAAATCTTGGTGGGGACAGGGGATAGCTACCCTTTCCTGAAAAAATCCCGCATGAGTAAGGATTACCCACCAACTAAATATGCGGGAGGAGAGTAAAGAATGAGTGAAAAAACCATATATAGAATTATAAAGGATAAAGAAAATCCTTATGTAATGATTAATAAACAATTTCTAAATGATGAAAGATTAAGTTGGAAAGCTAAAGGGATATTAACATACCTTCTTAGTATGCCAGATGATTGGCAAATATATGAAAATGAATTAGTAAAACATAGCAAAGATGGAATAACAAGTCTAAAAAGTGGGATAAAAGAATTGATAGAATTCGGATATATCATTAGAGAACAAGTTAGAAATGAAAAAGGACAATTCAAGGGCTATGAATATTATGTTTACGAGGTTTCAACCGAGATCAGAAAATCCAATATCGGTGATCCCAACAATGGCAAACCTAACACTACTAATAATAATATAACTAATAATGATCTAACTAAAGAATCTATATATATAGGCGAAGATAGAACAAATGTTCTAAATGAAGATAAAACTAAAGAAGAAATTAAATCTGAAAAAGAAGAAATTACTTTAGATTATAAATCTCCACCTTTAGATACAAATGATAATTCTTTAGATATAAATAATATACCTTCAGATATTTTATTAGAAGCTCAACAACTGTTAGGAAAAATGAAAGAAGTATGTATTGAACAAAAAAGTTATTTTTTAGAATACTACAAAGTTAGACAGAAATATTCTAAAGATGAAATATTTAGATCTGTAGATAGATACAATCAGTTTAAAGATTTAAAAGGAGAAAATAAATATCATTATCCAGAAAATTATTTTTCAAAAGGAGTGTATTTTAGCTTTTTAGATAACACATGGAAAAATACTTTTAGAGGTATAGAAAAGAAGAAAAAACATAATAGACTTAATAAGTCTTCCAATGAACCTGAAATTTTAGATGAATGGGATAAACAATTGATAGGTTTAGGATGGGGTTATTGTGAGAATGATGGTGAGGCTAATGATAATGATTATCATAATCAATATGATAATATATTTTGAGGGGGTGACTAAATGAGTTTTTTAGATAACTTGAAAAAAACATTTAATGTTTTTAGATATAAAAGGGGTACCATTGACACAACAAACACACCTGACTATGATTCTGTTAGTGATTTTGGTGGTACTAGAACTACATTACCTAAATTTGTTCAAGGTGGTGGAGGAGTATTTGGTGCATTACCTAAAAAAACCCAACGAGATTTAGAATTAGATGATTTTACATTATCCACTATGGGTGTTGATGATTTAATAGATACATTAATAGATGCTCATCCTGATGTATCTTTCGCAATATGGAATTTTATGCGTATTGGTGATAGTGGTTATACCATAAGAGTTGAGAATTTAGATGATACCGAGACTTATGAGGAGGGGCTAGAAGAGATAAATCAATTAATAAAAAGACTATCTCAACCTAATACAGAGCATTTTGAAGTGTCAAGGGATTTTGATAAAGTCATACAACAATTATTTTTATCTACTATAACAAGGGGTGCATGTGCATTAGAGCTAGTTTTGACACCAGGTTATGATGATGTAGCTTTTTTAGCCCCAGTAGATCCTGCCACAATAGATTTTAAATTTGAAAATGATAGATATATACCATATCAAGATGAAGAAACTATATCTTTAGATATACCTACATTTTTATATGATGGGTTGGATGAGTTAATTGATAGTCCATATGGTAGATCACCTATACTAGGAGCAGTAAACACTGTTATCTTTCAGTTGCAAGTTTTAAATGACCTGAAACAGGTAGTACACAATCAAGGTTATCCAAGATTTGATATAACTATTCTTGAGGAAGTTTTATTAAAAAGAATGCCTATAACTATCAGAAATAACGAAGAGAAGAAGCAGAAGTGGTTAAACGCTAAATTACAAGAAATAATTGACATGTATAATAACTTAGACCCAGATGATAGTTTTGTTCATTATGATTCTGTTTCAATTAACACTGCTGGTGGTGGACAGAACGGGGGGGTGTTAATAGACCCCGAAAAATTAATGAATGTAATAGATCATCAAATAATGTCTGGTTTAAAAACATTGTCAACTATTCTTGGTAGGAGATCTACTGGAAATACTGAATCTTTTGCAAAAATGGAGATTAAGCTATATATAAAAGGCGTTGAAGCAATACAAAGAACAGTAGAGAGATTAATGAGCAGAGCTTTGACACTTGCTTTAAATGTAAAAGGTATGCAGGGTGTTGTTTATTTTAGATTTAACCCTATTGAAATTAGAACTAGTATGGAAACAGCACAATTTGAACAAATACATCTTATGAATTGTCAATTCAAACGTGATCAGGGTTGGATTAGTCAGGAAGAAGCTTCAATGATAGCTGTAGGACATAGTCCAGTATCTGAAACACCAATTAATAATGAAACACCAACAAATGCTGATGGTGGGGAGATAAGGGGTACACCTGATGAGAAAACCACAGATGCTACAGATGTTGAAGGTGACTAAATAATTATACCTATATAATATTTAGGTTGTAAAAAGGAGATGAGTAAAAATGGGAAAACCAACAAAAAGTCAGTTAGAAAAAATTAATAAATTTACACACACAGAATTAACTGAAGATGATGTGTATGTATTTCCCAGTATGATGATTGATAATGCAGTAACTTCTTACTACACTATTGTTCATGAAAATTTATTAAGGAAGTTTAGTTCTGATGTAAAAAAAGGCATTGGATTATTATTGGCTCACGATTCTAGTAAGTTACCTGTTGGTAGATCTTTCGATTCAACTTTAGTAGAAGAATGGGATGAAGCAACAGGCAATATATTGAAATCATTATATGGTGATTTTTATATAGCATTAGGTAGAAATACAGGAAGTGGGATGACAACAGACGATATAGCAAAAGGAATTGATTCAGGAACTATTTTTGATACTTCTATAGGTTTTAAAGCAAAAACAATGAAGTGTAGTATATGTGGTCATGATATACGTAGTTGGGATTGTTGGCATTATCCGGGTAATGAGTACATTATTGAGAATGAGGATGGTGTTGGTGAAACAGTAACATGTTATGTGATTATAGGTGAAGATGGTGAGGGAGAACTTATCGAGAACTCTTTAGTTTATGCAGGAGCATGTGATAGAGCAACTATAGTCAATGAATATTCTGAGGTAAATGATAATGTTAGGACAAATATGCCTAAACTACAGGTAGTCGGGGAGTTAAAAGACATATCTATTGATGCATCTGTATATCAATTTTATACTGCTGGGGGGTTGGTATTAATGACAGATAGCAATAAAAAAAGGAGTGATAATAGGATGGATAAGTATAAAGTTATCCTGGATGAGTTTAAAATTCAATCTGAAGATGAACTAAGATTGAAATTAGAGGAAAATAACATTAAATCAGAAGAAATAGAAAAGAAAGATGTTGAGTTATCTGAAAAATTAACAGAAATAAATAAGTTAAATGAACAAATTACAAAATTAAAAGAGGATTTAACTCTAAGAGATAAGGAAGTAGAAGAATTAAAAGAAAATGTAAAAAATTTAACTCAGTTAAATGAAGAACTAAAAGTTAACAAAGAATTAGTTGAAACATACATGGAGGATTTAAAGAAGGAAATTATAGAACTTGGTATTAGATCCCAGGGGAATGCTTTTAATAAAACTTTGTTTGAGAAATTTTTAAATACATTAAGTATTGAGGAATTGAAAGAAGTAAGAGAAGGGTTTAATGAAGAGGTACTAAATAAATTTTCTAATGTGAGAACTACTCAGACTAAAGTTAGAGAAAAGAAGAATACTGGGGAACTCTATAGAGATGATTTTGAAACAGAGGTAGAATTTAGAGAATATATTGCTGGGTTGGCTCAAAAATATTCAGAAGAAAAAGGGGTGTCTTTAATAGACGCTACAAGAATTATGTATGATAAATACAGTGAGAGAGGTGAGGAGTAATGGCAGGTAAATTTACTAGGTTGCAGAAAACTTATAAAATAATGGATGCTGATGGGGTAGCTCTATATACTGGCGTGGTTATGGCTGGTGAAAATCAATGTAAAAAACCTGAAGCTGATAATGAAATACCTCTAGGTGTGGTGGATAGCGACGAGAGGATAGATGACCCTATAAGAGCTGGTGGGGACCAGACAGGAAGACAAGTTGCTGTGAAGCTCGAAGGTATTGCTGAAATAAAATTAACTGGTTCTATTCAAGCAGGTGACAGGGTAATTTTAGCAACTGGGGGGCTAGCAAAGAAAATGCCAGAAGATGCAGGAACTTACAATGTTCTTGGTTTTGCTGAAAAAAATGGTGAAGATGGGGATGTTATACCTGTTAGAATGGCATACCATGTAATTACTATATAATTGGAATTTATAAAGGAGAGTGAGATTATATGCCTACAGTACAAAAGGTTCACATAGATAAGGCATTAACCAATATATCTATTGGTTATAAGAATGAGCAATATATAGCTGATGAAATTTTTAGACCAGTGTCAGTTGGGAAACAAAGTGACAGATATTATGTATATGGGATGGAGAGATTTAGGCAGCATGATGATTATAGAGCACCTGGTACAGAAGCTAATGAAATTAGCTGGACACTATCAGATGATTCTTATTTTGCAGAAGGTCATGCTTTAAGACATCCAATAGCTGATGAGGAAGTTCAAAATGCTGATGATGTATTTGATCTTGAGGCGGATGGAACTGAGTTAGTGACAGAAGGTATTCTATTAAACAAAGAAGTTGATGCTGCAAATAAGGTATTAGATACAAATAGTTATCACCCAGATTTAAGAATTACTTTAGGTTCTACTGGTGCTCCTGCAAAATGGAGTGATTATGAGAATTCAGACCCTATATTAGATATAAAGAAAGCTAAAGAAGCTATTCATAGAAAATCTGGGTTAAGACCTAATGTTTTAATAATTTCAGAACCAGTGAAGAATGTTTTAGAACTACACCCAAGGCTACTTGAGGTTATTAAATATGTACAAAGAGGTATAGTTACTACTGATTTAATGGCTGCTGCATTTGGAGTAGATAAAATATTAGTAGGTTCTGCGTTAAAATCAAGTGTAACTAACGCAGGTCAGGTAGAACCTGGTCAAATAGAACCATTAAACTACATTTGGGGAAATTCTGCTGTGCTTGCTTATGTACCTTCAAGACCAGGGAAGAAAACTCCTGCTTTAGGTTACAGCTTTATGTGGAATAAAGATGGTAACGGACCAGTTCAAGTAAGGAAATGGTATGAAGTGGGAAAAAGAGCTACAATAGTTGAAGCAGAAAGATGGTATGATCAAAAAATTATATCTAATGTTGCAGGGTTTTTATTTGCAGATGTAGTAGATCCGCTAGGAACATTTGATTAATACTGATAAAAATAATAACCGTTACTGTAGGCTACTGCCCCGCAGTAGCGGTTTTTTAAGGAGTGATTAAATGACTAAGAAAGAAATTATAGAAATTTTAACTGATAAATATGGCGTAGAAGACAAAGGGCTAATGAAAAAAACTGTAAAAGAGTTGGAAGAGATGTTAAAAGATGAGGAGAGAAAAGTTAAGGAGGGTAAAGCAAGTAAGTCAGAAGTTAGTGATATTGGGTTTGAGTCTTCAACAGAAGAAGTAGCTGAAAAAAGTGGCGAGGTTTCAGAAGAAACATCAGATGATAAGAAAAAAGGTGTGGTATCTGAAGTTCAATTAAATATATATGAGACAATTATTCGTAGATTTGAGCCACCCAAAGATTTGAGAATCGAAAACTTAGGGGTGGGGGATGTGTTTGTAGGTGAAACTAAAGAAAACCTTATTCAAGAGCAGAATAAAATAATTCCTGGACAGAGTGTGGAAATACCCAACGCAAGTGTTTTATATATAACTTCAGCCTCAAGACCTATAATTCGTATAACTTATTAAGGGGGCGGGGTGAGTGTATAAAATACTAAAAGATGGTTTTGAAAAAAGTGTAAGAACACGGATGGGGGTAAAAGAATCAGAATTACCTGATGAAGATATAAATGATAAGTTTATAGCAGGTTTAGCTGAAACTGTAACTATTAAACGTGTACCAGAGTATGAAAAAATAACAGATGAGAAAGATTTGATGTTTTTAGAGAGTGCTGTTATTTACTATACTTGTTACTTACTCGCCCCCACAATGCCAAATAAGATAAAGTATAAAGTTTCAACAATTGAAGTTAAATGGGAAAAGCTAAAAACTGATTGGGAGAAAAGGGCAGAAGAGTTCTTAATTTCATATGAAGAGGCATTGAGTCAGATAGAAACTGTTAGTGTAGTTACTACTCAGTCAGAGATATTTAGGATTGCTAAAATGACTCGGGGTGGTGAGTAGTGTGATAGATGTAAAAAGAGAGATTATACTAGAAGAAGGAGTTCCTGTGGAAATATATGATGCAGAAATGAATTTATTGGATGAAACTACTGCATTAATCGGGAAGGCTACAAGACAGTTTTTCAGTGAAATATCTCTTGAGTCTCATCGGCAAGGACAGTTTTTACCTGAGTTATCTGTAGTTAATGGATTAATTGTAAAAAACAAAGTAACAGAAGAGGAATATATTGTTGTTGCTAATTACCCTGAAGTTATAGAGCAACAAAAGAGTGCAACAATAACAAGGATGATTGTGTGTAATTCAAAATTAAACGTTAGTAGATTAGTTGAGGACGCTGATAGGTTTGGAAATATAAAAAGAGAGTTTAAGGAAATTTATTCTAATTTGAGTGTGTATATAGAGAGAATAGATAGTATTGTAAAACAAACTGACCCAGGAAAAGTTCTTAATGTAACTTATAAAATATATGCTCCTAATATTACTTTAGATATTGAAGACCAAATACAGATTGATGTGGGGATTGGGATGCAACCTCTAAAGTTAATGGGATATGATTATTCTACTTTTAAAGGTTTAACCATTATTGATGCAGTAACAGAAACGAGGAGATAGAATGGCAAGATTGAAGAATACCGACTATGTAATGTATTTTGATTTAGATAAATATGAGGCGGAAATGAAAAAGGCTTTAATGGATGCTACAAGGGAAATAAGACAATTACTATATGATACTATTATTCGTAACATAGAAGTATTGCCATTTAAGGACAACCCAGTGCATATGGCAGATGGTACTGTTACTAGTGATGCTGATAGAAAAGCAGCATTGTTGAATTCTGTCGATAAAGAAGGACATGCACGTATGCATGTGGATAATTTTGCTAGTTATTACGGCAAGGTTGTAATTACAGCATCTGTTTCAGCTATGGCTTCCAATTTTGAAGATTCTCACGTTGGTTGGTACTATGAAATTGGTACTGGTGAGGAGTCAGACCCTGAAGGTTATTCTAAATATAATATGCCCCCAAGTATGGGAGATGTGAATCCTTATCGGTTACCTCATGTTGGAGCTCCAATAGTAAGTAGAAATAAATATGATGGTTATTGGCGAGACTTAGGCGGAAATTTAAGAGAAACTACATCTAGATTGGGCGGTATAGGTAATGTTAAACCCCCTGTGCCAATGGATGCTAATAAATATGCTGAGTTGGTGAAGAAATTTAGGGATTATATAGGTGAGGATATAAAGGCATATTATTGGTTTGAAGAAGCTGTTGAAGAAGTTAGTAATGAAATGTTGGATATTTATAAAGAAGCTGTTATGAAGGTTGATATATTTGACCCAAAGTTAAAGATTTTTCACATAAATAAGAAAATAACTATAGGTGAAAGATATAAGGTTGGTTAGGGGGGTGGATAGGTGCAGGTAGTTAATTTATACAATAATATTTATACTTTGATAGTTAGCAATAACAATATCCTATACTATTTAGGAATGGGTAGTGATTCTAACAATCTTGAAAAGGCTAAAAAAATACAAAAAAGAGCAAAACCACAGAATTTAGTGGATAATGTTCCTTTAATAGCATTTTATGCTCCCCCTGGCAATTTAGATAGGAATAACGATACAGTGTATGTAGCTCCTTTTGTATTTAATATATTTACATTTGATGATGTAGATTGTGCTCATAGGATTGCGGAAGAATTAGCATCAATGTTTGATAAAAAACTCCTTCCATTCTGTGGAATGGAGAATTTAGAATCAAGATTTATTACTGCTCATGAGAGTAGTGTAGATGAGGAAAATATATATTGTTTTACTGTTGTATTTGAATTTTCTATATTAATATAAGGAGGTTTTATTATGAATCGTAAGATGGTTATAAAAGGGGTGGGAACTCTTTTAGCAAAGAGAATATGCCCCGATGGTGAAAAAGAATTAATCACTCTGGGTACGTTGCAGGATTTAAGAATAGATTTAACAACTGAGATAGATGATGTATTTGGTGGGGATGGTTTATTTGCTATAGATAGTATAGTGACATCAAAATCAATTACTATAACTGGTACAGATGCTAAATTTGATTTAAATGCTATATCTTTAATGATGGGTTCTAATATTACTAGTGGTGAAGGTAATGCGTGGTCTTTAAATGAAAAACATACTGTTCAATCAAATAAGACAATAGTATTAAAACACCCAATATCAGATTTACAATTACCTTATGAATTACACCCTGAAGATAGTATCACATTAAGATTGGAGAGAAATAACAAAGTAATTCCTCGTGATTCCTTTACTGTAGAAACTAGTGGGGATATTACTACTGTCACTATAGATCATAGTGATGTAAAGATTGGGGATGTGGTAATAGCTGCATATCAGTACAAAGTTGATAATATGAGTGTGGCAGATATACTAGCAGATGAGGTACCTTTCCCAGTTCATGTAATTCATCATGGTTCTTTCCAACAGAAAGATGGTACCAAGCAAGATATTGAAACAGAACTTTATGCGTGTCAGGCAAGAGGTACTTTCTCTATAGATGCTCAAAGAGCTACTGCTTCAACATCTGCAATAGAGCTACAGATTTTAGACCCAGAAAGACCAGATGGGAAAATAGGATCTATAAAGAGATACCAATCAGGGGAATCCATAACAGATTGTAAGGTTGATGAGTTAGGTTGAACAGCACCACCTGATAACCTAAAAAGTATTGTGGTATTTGATGTAACCCCAGAAGATGCTGATGTAATAGTCAAAGATGTAAATGATAATTTAGTTCCACCAGAAGAACAGGGTGTATATGCACTAAATAGTGGGTTTTACACTTATACAGTGAGTAAAGAAGGATTTATAACAAAGGAAGATACTTTTATTATAGGGGAGGAGCCTATAACAATAACTGTAGTTTTAGAAGAAGAAATTTAGGTAATCGGGTGTGGGTAAAACCAGTGAGTATATTAGGGGGATTAGTTTCCCCCTATTTTAAAATAAGAGGAGGGTTTTATGGTGGCTGAAGATAACAAGAAAAAAGAAGAAGTAAAATCTGAAAAGGATGTAGAAAAAGTAACAAAAGAAGAGGCAGATCGTGTTGAAAGTGTTTTCTTTGAAGATGATGATGAAATAATGTTAAGAGATGGGAAAACTTACAAGTTACACCCATGTACATTAAAGGACGCAAGAAAGCTTATGCAGTTATTAAAAACTGTACAGATAGAGGCAATAATATTAAACTTTTTACCACCTGATGATGGTGGGACTGGAGCTGAAGAAGATTTATTTGATATTTTATTACTAGCATTTAAGGGGTATCCTCATGTGGATAAAGAGTATATAGATAATTATGTAGATTTGGAGTTGGCAAGACGAATTATCGAAATTATGATAGGGCTCAATGGGATAAAAAAGTCACTAACGATGTAGAGGGTGAGGAACAAGATGTTGAGATAAAAGATGGTGATACAGGTGCAGAAGTTCATTGGGGTGAGATATTTTTCCTTCTCCATAAACACTGTAATTTAAATAAATGGGAGATATGGGAATATACTCTACCTCAGATAACAGAACTCATAAAACAGACAAATAAATATATAGAGTATGAGGTAAAAATAAACTCTCTACCTCTCGAAGTATTTGGGGCATTTGTAGATGGCGAAGATGGTAGTGAGACTGGTAACACTACAGAAGATGGTTACAAGGTCGCCACAGAAGAAGATATTGATTTATTTGCACAATTTTTAGGAGGAGGATTGTAAAGTCCGTTCTATCTGTAGGTAAGGTGGGGCGGACTTTAATTGTGAGGTGATTTTATGGCAGATAAAAAAGAAGCTACACATTCATTGCGTACTGAAATTGAAATGTTGTTTAAATCTGAAGGTGCTTTAGATTTAGTAGGAGACATAGAGGATATATCAGATCGGGTTTATAATTTAACAGAGCCAGTGAGGCAACTAACAGATGCATTTAAGGAACTAAATGCAAGTCCTGTTAAAGACTTAGTTAGGACTTTGGAGAATTTCTCATTAGATTCGGTGGCGGTGGATGCTAGTGACTTGAGAAAAGTATTAGAAAATAAAATAGCAAGAGCTATAACTAAATCAAAAATTGAGTTTATAGGTGACGAGGGTAGTGAAAGATACCCATTTAAAGTTAAGTTAGGTGCAGATTTTTGGAAGAAGAACCAAAAGAATATTACAGAAGCTTTAGCAGAATCTTTTACTAATTTGGAGGTTGATGTTAGTGATATTCCTCCATTGGATAGTAGAGAAATTCTGGCTGAGTTTCAGAAAAAATTCAATGAGCAAATTGTTGAATTAATTAAAGATGAGGAAGTATTTAGTTTGTACACTAAGGATCCAGGTGTTGATAAAAAGAAGTTTAAGTATAAAAGAAAGTTTAAATTAGATGAGAAAGCTGTAGATCAAATAATTAGTGCTATAGAGGAAGAGTTTATTAAAGTATTATCTGACCCTGATAATATTGTTTTAGAGAATATTCCAAAATTAAATATAAAATCTTCCGAATTAAATAAGGCTGTACAGAAAATACAAGAAAGTATCGGGGATATTGATAGCTTATTAGGTGTCGAAGTAGAGGCTTTAGATGATTTACCAAATATAGAAGATAAATTGATTGGTTTTAGGGATAACTTGTCTGAGATAATAAAGGAGATAAACATTCTAGCAGAGCAATTAGAGTCATTGTCAATGGGTAAAATTACAGAAGATGATTTTCAACAAGCAATAGAGTCTATTAATAACTTGAAAGGTAACGTATTGGTTAAATTAGATGAGTGGGTAAAAGATATTGTTTTAATTGTTGATTATAATTTGGATTTAAGACCTAGTTTGGATTCTTTTAAGGAAAGTATTAATAATTTAAATAATTATTTTGATAGTGTATTTCAACAACAGATACAATTACTTCAGAGCGATATAGAGAAAGTATTGGGAAATATTAAGTCTGAGGAAGATAAGAAGGATACATTAAAAGGAAAGAAGATTGATATTACCCAATTAATTATAGATGTTATCTCAGAAAATTTAATGGATTCAGATTTTATAGTAGATATTGACATGGGATTAATTGATGATGTTTTGGGTCAGTGGATATTAGATTTTAATATAGCATTAAGTGAGGATTTAAAAACGTTAACAGATTCTATATCAAAAGATATAGCAGATGTTTTTGAACAGATATTTGTTGAATTAGATAACACAAGAAATAATATAGAACAAAGTATAAGTGAAATTTTTGGTACTGCTCAGCCTTTGATTGATGCTGGAGATTTAGAAGATGTACTAATGGTTTTAGAACGTGAAATTTATAACTATATTATAGATACTTTGACGAATGTAACATTGCAGAATATAGGTACTTTGGATATAGAATTTAAACTACCTAAGTCATTCCAGAGGGATATAAAACAGATCGTGGACAAAAGTATTCGTGAATATTCAAGAAAAATAGTTGATAGTTATAAATCTGAGGAATTTGGTGGGGAAGGTATTGAAGAAACAGTAGAGAAGTTAAATAAGCATGCTACAATGTTAGTAAATGCAGTTATGAGAGAAGTCAATCAGACTCTTACAGATATACGAAAAGAATTTTTACATTCAGATGATAGGTGGGCGGAGAGTACAAAAAATTTAAAAAAGGTCTTTGATAGAAATGTAGAATCTTTAACAAAATCTTATATAAAAGTATTGGAGGATTCTATTAATACTATTATATTAACTGAAGAAAGTTTATCACAGGTACATGATCAGATAGCTGACCAAATAGCTGAGAGCATAAAGGTGTCGAAGATTGAAGTAGATGAAACTGAAACTACAGTAAAATTAGATAAGATTTATAGACTTATATTAAGCCAAATTACTAGTGAAATAGCAGAATCTATAAATTATTGGAATCCTAATATAGAAATAAATGAATCAATAGATGGTAGTAAAATATCTCAGAGGCTCACAGAAATGATAAATGAAATGTTAGAGTATAAGATTGAAAACTGGGTTAATAATATAAAATATGACGATTCTGGGCTAGATGCTGTTGGTGGAAGAGAAAAATTAAATATTACTAAATTATTAGATGATATAATGACAGGTATAGAAGGTGCTTTGCAAAGACAAATAAATAGTTTAATTCAGGAGACAAATAGTTTAGACAATGGTGTATTATCAGTAAATGTTACAGATATAATGAACCGAATTGATTCTTTGATTAAAGAAGCTGTATTAAATAGAGTAGAAAAAATATCTTTGGAACAAATTGATTCAGAAGGATTTAAATTAGATTTAAATAAACCTGTTAAAAAAGCATTAAATAAAATAAAGAAGGTTATAAATGAAGTCACTAATTATGCAATAGCTTCTGTAGAAGATCTGGAAATAGAGGAAGTTGAGTTAAATATTAGAACTAAAAGACTTCAAAATAATATAAATAATTTAATCCAAAAAATTGTTAATGAGAAAGCTAAGCAAATAACAGCTTATGGTAATCAACTAGTGAGTGAAATTGATGTAGATAGTGAACATTTAGTTGAGTTGAAAAATAGTATAGGTGATATAGTAGATAATATGATT
>Ga0116175_1000036_pt1 | contig 115020 bp, 95 predicted proteins | sample AD_UKC125_MetaG_FD_89802 | JGI IMG/M metagenome (GOLD analysis project Ga0116175, IMG submission 89802) | Active sludge microbial communities of municipal wastewater-treating anaerobic digesters from USA - AD_UKC125_MetaG | ecosystem: Engineered > Bioreactor > Anaerobic > Digestate | place: USA... | reverse complement strand
GCCGACCATGCTGGTGCGCTTCACGCAGATCGATTACGACCGCGAAATGGCTTTGGTCGGAACGGTGGCCGGCGATGAAGGCAAGGAAACCCAGATCGGCGTCGCCCGCTACGTGGTCAATCCGGACGGCGAGTCGGTCGAGTTTGCCCTGGCGGTGGGCGATGCCTGGCAGAAGTCCGGCGTTGGCCGCAAGCTGATGACGGCACTGATCGACTGTGCCCGCCAGAAGGGTTATCGCGCGGTCGTCGGAGACGTGCTGACGACCAACGGCAAGATGTTCAACCTGATGACCAGCCTCGGCTTCACGATCCACCCACATCCTGACGACGTTGCCGTCAAGCGCGTGATCAAGCCATTGTCGGGCTGATCGGGCAATCCCTCTCGCTACCGAAATGCGTGACGAGCCGCTTGCCTGCTGCCAGATGTCTGGACGCGCACCCGCGCACGCTGGCTGACCGGTTCACCAACGCCTTAATGCACGTGGGCCAGGAATCGCCCTGTTATGGCCCCACAGGTTCGCGTCCGGCGGGTACAGTGGCTGACGCAAACAACCAATAGGATCCGATGGTCAGGCCATTAGACGACTTCTCCACACACACCCCGATGATGCGCCAGTATAACTGTATATTTAAAATATACGCGTAAAATCAGTAATATATAAAACCAATAACAGTAGATTAACGTTAAACCGCTACATTGCCGCTACATTTCTAAAGAATCAGAAGCTGCTAAACTGCAACGGCGACTGGTAGCACCACAGAAACTGGAAGTAGCGACATTGCACACTGGAAGTATCCGCATGCCCTCTCATGCCGAAGACCACCAAGAGCGTTACGGAATCCTCAGACGCGAACTTGATTTGCTCAAAGCGGATTTGCGTAACGTGCACAGAATCCAGGCAGGCCATAAAGAACTTGCACGGATTACCACAGAGATAGAGAGCACAGAGGCCGCCCTGTTGGCAGTCGAGTGGCAATTGGAGAAACTTGGCGTCCCCCCATCCGACAAACACTACTGGACGAATGCCACCCAAGACGAGATGGCAAAGTTAGCTACCTACTGGGACGAAACCTTCAAAGTCGAGGCATTACCCCTCAATAGCATAGGGGTAGTGTTCTGAGATTCACTGCACCAAAACCCACCCCATTGACATTTCCATCATAATTTTGATACATTGTCAATCGTCAGCGCGAAGCAATAGGTTTTGAATCCAGAATGACATGGTGGGCAATCGAATCCCACCTGTGTTCGTAGATATCCCTGGCTCCATTGTAGCTATAGTTCAATGAGGGGAATCTACCGGCTGGACGGCTCACCACCGAAAAAACCCGCATTGGCCTTAGGTAGCCACCAACTAATTTTCCGAGTCGAGAGCGGCAAATACGCCGCATCCAATCCGGTGTTATTTGGAGCCTTTGGCCATGCATTTCGATACTTTTACCGATAATCACCTTTGTAATTTCTCAAACGAAGAACTGTTCGAGTTGTTCGACTGGGAGGCCGTCGCAAACCTCGATGACAATCAACGTGAACGCCAGCGCGTCTTGTGGCTATCCCAGTTTTTAGTAGGTAACGTCAGTGCAACATTCAGAGAAATCAAGGAACTCGATAGTCTGCAGCAATGGAGAACTTTCGAAAGTTGGATTAGCCTTATCGACGACACCGATACCCTGAAGGTTGTGACGCGGGGCATCCTCTACAGCTTGCTGAGGGGGGAGTGAGACCATGAACTACCAAACTCTCACCGACAACCTTTTCCGCAATCTCTCTTCCGCTCAACATGCGGTGTTGTTCAATTGGGACGCAGTTGCAAAACTTAAAGACACACCAACTGAACGTCGGCGTATTTCGTTACTGTCCCAGCTCCTTTTAGGAGAAGACCTTAAGGCCACTATTATCGAACTGAATAGTTTCGACCTTAAGGAGAGATACGAGACAGTCGATACGTGGGTTAGTGTTATTCAAGATGTTCACATCCTAAGGGGTGTAATTCGCGCCATCATCAAGGGCAACGTGCTCTAAGGGGTAGCGAATGACAACGAGAACTGCCACCTTAAAGGTTGAAAGGCATGTCATCTCCGACCATGCACGAGTAGACCCGACGCATTGCCTCGCAGACGGCCTTTTTAGGCCGTTATTTCGAGGCAAAGCACAAAATCCGCTAGCGGTTCATTACCGCTTCAAAGATTACGTTTTTCACTGGCAGGGACCCTTCCCTCTCGGCATCAACGAGCAGTCTGTATTTCTGGCGGTTCTTCGACTAGCCGCTATCAAGCACCGCCAGAAAATCGTGGGGGACGACTATGAGGAGCCAAGGCTTCTAGAAGCCAGGCAAGCGCTGAGCCTTGAACTGAGTGCTGCTCAGTCTACATGCATCATCATTGAGACCAGTGCTAACGAGCTGACACGCGTAATTGGGCGGGAGGTCAACGGGCAATCAGGGAAGCGGATTACTGACAGCCTAGAACGGTTAGCCCAGGTCAAGTTTCGCATCGAGAACGCCACTCAGCAAAACATCTTCCAGTGCAACATGCTCAGTGTCATCGCTGACGGGAAAAACCTGCTGATTGGCATCAATCCGAAACTTTGCCAATCGCTGACCACGAAAAGCCAAGCCAGCTATATCGATATGCGGGAACAACGTGCCATCGAAAGCGACATCACAAAGCGGCTTCACGTCTGGCTATCGTGCTGGGTAGGAATCACCGGAAAAAAAGGGACAGTCTCCCTCGACAACCTCATTCCGCACGTCTGGGGCGATGCAGCAACGGGGGATGCCCTCCACTCTCGCCGGAAAAAATTACGGGCGGCCATCGACGAACTGGGGCAGTTTGCAGGTTGGTCAGTCGCACTGACCGCCAATGACCAAGTTCAGGTGAGCATCAACCCTGTGGATGCAGACGCATCCATTCTTTCCGACGCAACGGGCGGAAAACTATGACGCAACAGGCGGTTATTCAGACGCTACGGACGGCCAAGCCAGACGGAACGCACGGACAGCCCCTGCGAAGCTCATTGCCTTTGTAGGCAAGCACCGCCAGAACCTCGCCGTACTAGAGATACTGGAGTGTTAACCAGAAACACTACAGGACGTGCCAGGCCCCTTTAGTAAGGGCCTGGCACTGCAAATCGCTTCGCGAACAATCAAAAAATATCCTGCCTTCGGCATCAGGTCTTCAGGGATTTGACTCAGCCCGCAGTCTTACGACTGCTCCCCAAGAAATACATGCGGCGAGCGAAGCGAGCCTATCCCCGAACGAAGCAACCCAATTCGCCCTGCAATGCGCCTAAGAGGCACCATTTGCATCCGCCCCCCCCTACCCAGCCAAAGCTGCTCAAACAGCCGCAGGGGGCCGCTCTTGTGACATTTGCATCACTTATCGGCACCATCAAAGCTAGGCCAGTAGGGCATAATTCGACACTTACTGTATAGCCATAACACAAGAACATGACTGCTCTCAGCAACCTGCTCAACACCTTCCGCGCCACTGCCAAAACTGAGCGAGAAAAAGGAAATTACTTCGAGAGCTTGGTGAAGATGTATCTACGCACCGAGCCGAAGTACCAGGATTTGTACCAGTCGGTCTGGTTATGGGAAGAATGGCGTGCCGAATGGATTGCACAAGGACAACAGGACCCCGGCAAAGATACTGGCATCGACCTAGTTGCGCTGACGCACCAGGGCGAGTACCACGCAATTCAAGCCAAGTTTTGGGACGAGGAACGCACCCTATACAAGAAGGACGTGGACTCTTTCTTCACGGCCTCTGGCAAGAAGCCGTTCAGCTACCGGGTCATCATTTTCTCGACCGACAAACTCAGCGACAACCTCAAGGATGCGCTGATTGACCAAACACCTCCTGTCATCACCATCACCCTCTCAGACCTTGAAAACAGCAAGATTGACTGGGAGCAAACGCTCCAGAAGCCAGAACCGGCTCCTGTACTAAAAAAGGCCAAAGAACTACGCCTCTACCAATCGACAGCGATTCACAACGTCACGCATGGCCTGACAAATGCCGACCGAGGCAAGCTCATCATGGCTTGCGGCACCGGCAAGACCTTCACTGCTTTACGTTTGGCAGAACGAATGTCCGGTACAGAAGGCAAAGGGGGCCGCGTACTGTTCCTGGTTCCTTCACTCAATCTGCTATCCCAAACGCTGACGGAATGGACTCAGGAGTCCAGCGTGCCGCTACATAGCTACGCCGTATGCTCGGATAGCGAAGTCGGCAAAAAGCGCGGCAAGAACGACGATGATTTTGAGCTTCTTGCCCACGAATTACAGTACCCGGCCACAACCAGTGGAAAGCAGCTCGCGAAAGCGTTCCTCGCCCGAGAAGATGGCGAGCACATGAGTGTTGTCTTCTCCACCTACCACTCCATCGAGACTATCTCGGAAGCACAGAAAGCCCATGGCCTGCCTGAGTTCGACCTGATTGTCTGCGATGAAGCCCACCGAACCACAGGGGCTACTTTCGAGGGTGAAGAAGAATCCAACTTCGTCAAGATTCACAACGCCGATTTCATCAGGGGGAAAAAGCGGGTCTACATGACTGCAACCCCTCGCGTATATGGCGTTCAAGCCAAGGCCAAGGCTGAGAATGAGAGCATCGAACTGTACTCGATGGACCGCCCGGAATATTTCGGCGAAACCCTGCACACCATCACCTTTTCAGAAGCCGTCCACAACCTTCAGGTTCTCTGCGACTACAAGGTAATCGTTCTGACTATCAGTGAAGACCACATCAACAAGAGCCTGCAAAAGCTCTTGGCTGATGAGGACAACAGTCTTCGCGTGGATGACGCCGCCAAAATCGTTGGCTGCTGGCGTGCCTTGTCCAAAATGGATTCACAGGACGACCTGGCATTTGACCCGGAACCGATGCGGCGAGCAGTCGCATTTGCTCAGGTTATCGAACTCAACCAGGGCGCAAGAACGCACAAGGTCAGCTCAAAGAACATCGCTGCCATGTTCAAGAAAGTTGTCGATGCCTACCGCGAAGACCTTCTGAAAGAAAACTTCGAGACCCCGGAAGTCATCAGCAAATTGGTTTGTGAAGCCGAGCACGTTGATGGAGGCATGGGTGCAGGTGAAAAGAACAAGCGCCTGGACTGGCTGAAGGCAGAGATGCCAGAGAACACCTGCCGCATTCTCTCCAACGTCCGTTGCCTCTCGGAGGGCGTGGACGTACCAGCATTGGATGCTGTCCTGTTCCTGACGCCGCGTAATTCGCAAGTCGATGTTGTGCAGTCCGTTGGCCGCGTGATGCGTAAGGACCCCAACGGAAAGAAGAAGATGGGCTATGTCATTTTGCCCGTTGTTATTCCTTCCGGCATGGCACCAGAAGAAGCCCTGAACGACAACAAGACTTATCGAGTGGTTTGGGAGGTTCTGCAAGCGCTTCGCTCCCACGACGACCGCTTTGACGCAATGATTAACAAGCTGGATTTGACCGGCCAAGACCGTTCAAAGATGGAAGTCATCGCCATCACCAATAACATCGCCGCCAAGAGTTCGAAAAAGGACAATGGCAACAACGGCAAGAAAACCGATTACCTCGGGAAGAACGGAAAAACCAAGAAGGACAATGGTGATAACGCTGGAGGCCAACAGCTTGAGTTGGCGATGCAGTTCAGCGAAATCGAACGCGCCATCATTGCGAAGGTGGTTCAGAAAGTCGGCAACCGGCTCTACTGGGATGAATGGGCCAGCGACATTGCCAGAATTGCCCAGACCCATATCAGCCGTATCACCGCGATTCTCGACACCCCTGAGAACACCGCAGAAATCGCCGCCTTCGATAATTTCCTTGAAGAGATTCGGGACGACCTAAACGACAGCATCACTCGTGCGGAAGCCATTGAAATGCTGGCCCAGCACATCATCACCAAGCCGGTTTTTGATGCGCTCTTTGAAGGTTACAGCTTCACCAACCACAACCCAGTATCAAAGGCCATGCAGGGGGTTCTGGATGTGCTGGACAAGCACAATCTGGAAAAGGAAGCAGACACGCTCACCAAGTTCTATGAGAGCGTACGGATGCGTGCCGCTGGCATTACAGAGGTGCGCGCCAAGCAGAAAATTATCAGCGACCTATACGACAAGTTTTTCCAAAATGCTTTTCCAAAACTCCGAGACAAGCTCGGCATCGTATACACCCCAATCGAAGTCGTAGACTTCATTATTCAAAGCGTCAACGATGTATTGAAGTTGGAGTTTGGACAGACACTGGGAGACAAGAACGTCCATATCATTGACCCGTTTACGGGAACAGGCACCTTCATCACTCGTCTGCTCCAAAGCGGACTTATCAGCAAAGACCAATTAGCATACAAATATCATAACGAAATCCACGCTAATGAGATTGTTCTGCTGGCTTACTACATTGCTGCTATCAACATCGAGCAGGTCTATCACGACATCATGGATGGCGAATATTTGCCGTTCAATGGCATCTGTCTTACCGATACCTTTGCCCTCTATGAGAAGGATGACCTGGTAAGCAACGTTCTCGCAGACAACAGCACTCGCCGAAAACGTCAAAAGGCGCTCGACATTCGAGTTATTGTCGGAAACCCCCCCTATTCAGTTGGACAAACTAGCGCCAACGACAACAACGCAAATGTTGTCTACGAAACGCTTGACAGCAAAATCAGAGAAACGTACGCAGCAGCCTCAAAGGCAACAAACAAGAATGCCCTATATGACAGTTACATACGCGCTATTCGTTGGGCCAGTGACCGTGTTGGAGAAAGTGGCGTTATTGGTTTTGTCACCAATGCAGGCTTCTTGGAAGCCAAAAGTACCGATGGACTTCGCAAATGCTTAGCTAACGAGTTCTCCAGTATTTTCGTCTTCCATCTTAGAGGTTTGAGAGGCCTAAAAACATCAGGAGAGCGTGCAAAAAAAGAAGGTGGGCAAATCTTTGGTGCGGGCAGTGGGACGGCCATTGCAATCACTGTCCTAGTAAAGAACCCGAACTCAACTGATGCTGGAAAAGTATACTTTCATGACATCGGTGACTATCTTTCGCGAGCCGAAAAACTAGAAATCATTGAGAACTACAGGAGCATTGAAGGCATTCGGCATCAAAATCGGTGGCTTGAAATCACTCCGAACGAACACGGCGACTGGTTGAGACAGAGAAATGAGGCATTCGCAGAGTTCATTGCACTCGGCAGCAAAGAGAAGAACGGCGCTGCAACCATCTTCTCAACCTATTCTTCTGGCCTAAAGACTCAGCGAGATGCATGGTGCTACAACTCATCCAGACTCAGTCTGTCTGAAAACATCAGAAAATTGCTTGAGACGTATCGCACAGAAAGTGCTCGATACACAGAGATGCTTGCATCTACCCAAGATAATTCAAACGCACCATCCATCGACAATTTTGTCATTTCCGACCCGACGCAAATCAGTTGGACCGTAAACTTAAAGGAGGGAGTCAAGCGCAACAGACCAGTTCATTTTGACCAGGCTGCGCTCACTCCAAGTTTATACAGGCCGTTCAATTTGCAGTGGCTTTACTATTCACGCGACCTAAACGAACGGGTCTATCAGATACCTCGCTTCTTTCCAGAAGGCGGTTCGGAAAACCTTGTCATCGGTATTTCTGCATCTGAGTCACGTAGCGCATTCTCCGTGCTGATGACGAAAGTCATCCCAAGCCTTCACGCGACGGACATGGTCGGTTCGTTGTACTTCCCGCTCTACACTTACTCTAAAGAAAGTGCGCAAGAACCCGGCGCTCGAAACATGGATATGTTCGATTCGCCATCATCCTCGAACCATGCCTCATATCGAAAAGACTACGCACTGACAGATGAAGGTTTGGCATATTTCCAGGAGGCTCACCCAGCTTTAACGATTTCGAAGGAAGACGTGTTTTTCTTTATCTACGGGCTGCTGCATTCGGAGGATTACCGCGAACAATATGCGGACAGTCTTGGCAAGGAAATTCCGCGTATTCCAAGAATGAAGTCAGATGCTGATTTTCAACGTTTTGTGGAAGCCGGTCGGACTCTATCTGACCTTCACACTGATTTCTCAAGCGTTGAAGCGTACCCGATACAAATGCAAGGAGGCTCATTGCTCTTTGATACGCTGCAAGCAGACGATTTCAAAGTTGAACAAATGAAGTTTGCCAAGGGCAAAAATGGTGAGCGGTACGACAAGACCAGCGTCATCTACAACCCCAAAATCACCATAACGGGTATCCCGCTTGCCGCCTACGATTATGTAGTAAATGGCAAACCCGCTTTGGAGTGGGTCATGGAGCGCCAAGCAGTGACTACGCACAAGGAAAGCGGTATCGTGAATGATGCCAACCTGTGGGCAACGGAAACCATGGCGGATGCTGCCTATCCGCTCAAGCTATTTCAGCGTGTGATTACGGTGAGCCTCAAGACGATGGAAATTGTTCGCAGCCTTCCTAAGCTCTAGTTGGTGCTGTATGTGTTTCGCTGTAGAGTCAATCAGCAGTTTTTCTGCTGATTGACCTACTACGGCAGGTCCGGAATCGCGCCCCCTCTTCCCTAAGTTCAGTCATCTCATCCAGGCTGGCAGCCCCCAAGGCGTCCGAAAGCTCCAATAAGGCCCCGACCAACAGGTCAAGGTCATACGTCGCCATAACGATGCCGTCTTGTTGCTCTATCGTTGCCGTTTCGTTGTCGTTTTGACGCGATAACGTGAACCTATCGAGGCCGACCATCTTCACGAGCGCCCCGAGCAGGATTTTTTCCCGCGTATCAATGTTTCTCTTGAGCTTCCGGGCTATGTCATCTGCCCTCGCCTCCACATCGCATTTTCGAGCAGCCAGTTGTTTCGCCTTCAACTCCAAACTGGCTTGACTCGCTCTGAGCTTTACCAGCGTTGACGCGGCTTTCGCCGGATTTCTATTCAGTGCCATTGCATATCCTCCCTTGGGTTTTCGCGTCCATTTTTCTGAAAAATCGGGAAATGGTTGCGCTTTACACCAGGGTATGTAAATTCATATGGCATATGCAAGCGTTTCTACCGGAAGTCACAGCACCTGCAAGCGCACTTATACAAACTCTCGTTTGTGTGCGTTCTGCGAAGCTCCAACCCCTCGTTGAGACCTTGTTACAGGAGGTCTCAACTACATGGCGATTTACCATCTCAGCGCAAAACTTCTGACGAGGACTGCCGGCCACAATGCAGTGGCGGCGGCAGCCTATCGTTCTGGTTCGCGCTTCAAATGCAATCGCACAGGGACAGTGCACAACTTCCGCCGTAAAACGGAAGTTCAGCACTCGGCCATCTTGGCACCAGCCAATTCACCCTCTTGGGTCCATGACCGCAACACGCTTTGGAACCAGGTCGAGGATAGCGAGAAGCGCGTAAACGCCCAACTCGCTCGTGAGTTTGTCGTGGCGATTCCTGTAGAGATTCCGACAAGTAGTCGCGTCACGCTTCTAAATGATTTCATCGAGGACGCATTCGTCTCGATGGGAATGATTGCCGACTACGCCATCCATGACAAACCAGGCAACCCACACGCCCACATCATGCTCACCCTACGGGAGCTGGATACCGAGAAACAGACCTTCGGTGCGAAGCGACGGGATTGGAACAATCCCGCATTGATGGAGATTTGGCGAGCCAGGTGGGCAGACTGCGTCAATCAAGCGCTGGCATCTCACAACCTTGATGAACGTATCGACCATCGTTCGCTGAAAGAACAAGGAATCGCAAGGCCAGCCACGATTCATGTTGGCCGTGACGACGGAATAAACACTCACAGGATTGAAGGTCGGAAAGTTTTCAATGCGTTCGCAATGGCTCAGAAAGAGCTTCAACGCATCAAGGATGAAGAGCACGCGATTCAGGCAAAGCTGCATCAGCTTCGTTCGGAAATTATCGACCTCGAAACCACACTAGCCGAAGCATTGGCAGAGCGTGATGCTGGTACGACTTCCGAACCGACAGACGCCCCAGCAAAACTAATTCTGCCGGGGGACAGCGAGTTTTCATGCACCAACGGCATTTCCCAAAGGCGTCCAATGAAGGCATGCCCACAACACAAGAGCACAACAACCACGGAGGACACATCATGCTCAATCTACTTATTTCCTTACTAATCAGGCTGTTTTTCCAGAGGCCTCATGGCATCGCGCCAGGACAACGAGCAGGCGACCAGACCGCCGTTTTTGAGCAGCTTGAAGCATCAGCCTATGGCCGAAGGTTCAGACGCCCAAGCCCGGCCCCCAGAAGGTCTGTGAGCCCACAAGACGATTTTGAGTTTTCACTGTGAGGGGGCGCCATGGCTGACAACTACACCATCTATCGCCACCATGACCTTGCATTCTTTGACTGGCTAGGAAAGCTGGAGCCAAGCCGCAGCGGTGAAATCGCCAGCTTGAACCAGCAATTATTCTGCACCTACGTGGCCTATGATGCGCTTTCATCTTGGATGTCCGAGCGCATCTACACCCTACCGGCGAATACCCCCCAGATAACCGACATCACCTACTTTGGCACGTCGCAAGGAAAACGCCTGTTCTGCGCTGCACTCTTCCACGATAGCAAAGCGGCCGTCCTCTTCGAGGTGTTTCCACTTCAGCTATTGGTGTTGCCATTTGGCGTATGCAATGAAGATGGCAAGGAGTATCAACCCGGAATCCGCTTTGAGCTGCACCTACCCGACGATGGCAAACAGGTCAGTCACATTTTCACCCTCAAGAACTTCGGTGCAGGCCTGATGCTGAGTGAGGAACCTATCGCTGACCCGTTAGCAGGTCCCGTATCTTCATCGGCCCAACCACAGCGCACACCAACAGCTCTACGCATTGACGCCACCCTGCCGGATTTGGCATGTGCTCAATTCAACAAAAGCCCCGTTCTCGAATCTCTTTTAGGAGCATGACCATGACGAACACGAAAAACGAAGTAACCCTGAATCTCTCGCAGGCCATGTGCCAAGCGCTCTACGAGGCATTACAGCTGGTCGTGGAAGGAGAGCAAAGCCGCGCCCAACTGACGTTAGTCGATGAACACGGGACAGAAATCGAACTGATATTACAAGGAGACGCCCATGACACCAGATGACAGAAAACCAAAACGAGACCTTTATCAGGAAGTGACCGACAAAATAATCGCTGCCCTCGAAGCTGGAACAGCACCATGGCAACGACCATGGACCGCACTTGCAGAGTTCGGCATGCCACACAACGGCATCACTGGCAGACACTACAACGGCATCAATACTGTCCTGCTCTTTCTTGAAGCCCAGGCGCGTGGATTTGCTGATTCCCGGTATATGACGTTCAAGCAAGCATCCGAAGCCGGCTTCAAAATCAAGAAAGGCGCAAAAAGTATTCCGGTGTACTTCTTCAAAAAATTGGAAGTCGAAGAACGGGACCCCGATACAGGGGAGAGCAAAACTAAAGGCATACCCTATCTCACGGAGTATCGGGTATTCAACGCCCAAGACATTGAGGGAATGCCTCCACTAGCCGCCGCCAATCATCATTGGGAACCCATCGAGGTGATGGAAAAGCTGGTTAAGCGACTTGGCGTAGAAATCCAGTATGGAGGCAACCGCGCCTTCTACGATGTAAACAAGGACAATATTCGACTCCCCCTGCGAGGCCAATATCCAAGCAAAGAGTCTTTCTATGGGACATTGGCCCATGAGATTGCACACTGGACAGGAGCACCATCAAGGCTTAACCGTCAGTTTGGCCGATTCGGAGATGAGGCATACTCAAGGGAAGAGCTTCGAGCAGAAATCGGGTCCGCGATGCTTGCAGCTCACTACGCAATACCAACCAGCATAGAGGACCACTCTGCTTACGTTGCCTCGTGGATAAAAGCACTCAAGAATGACAAGCGGGAAATATTCAGGGCAGCAAGCGATGCATCAAAGATTGTGACGTTCCTCATTGGCGAGGGCGAATCTGCAACTCTGGATAAACCTGCCCCTGCCGACACCAGCTCGCCACAGATGGCACCTACCGCCAGGCCTTGCAAGAAGCGACCAGACCTTGCTATCAGGTCATTTGGGGCCAGCAATATCAACACGCCACAGCCCGTGTGAAATCACCACCATCTGGCCGCCAAATCGAAACGATATGACCAATTCGGGGTGAGTTCGAAGCGGCCGTTCGCCTCACTCAACAGAATGACGGCTTTGCAGTGCGTCTCCAGACGTTCACCGCTAAAATGAGAACGCCAACGGCATGCAAGAAGGAACAACCAAACTAAAGACCACAAGGCAAAGACGGGAGGCTGCGTGCTGGAAAAAATCATTCGTGTCGACAACGTCGGAGTGTTCAAGGCTGGCGTTCCAACAGCCCTGACTCTCAAGAAAGTCACGGTTGTATATGCGGACAATGCGAGAGGAAAATCGACCCTCTCAGCCTTGCTTCACGCATGTAGTGTGGGAGATGCGCAATCACTACAAGCGCGGAGGACCATCGGCGCGGCAGGTGACCAAGCTGTCCAACTTCGCTTTCAGACAGCTGCCGGTGGCTCGACTATTTCGTTCGATGGGAACATGTGGACCTCCCGAGCTAGCAATTTTCACGTCTTCAACCAAGAGTTTGTCGAACGCAACGTATATGCCGGCACTGCGGTGACACCCGACCAGCGTGCATCGTTGCTGGAGCTTGCGCTTGGAGCCGACGCAGTTATTCAACGGGAGGAGTTCCAGCGGCAATCTGAAGCTCAGCGAAACGCAACGCAGCGCGTCACGGCTGCTGAAAATGCTCTGCAAGGCTACCATCGAGGTACAACGCTAGCAGCCTTCCTGGCTTTGGAGTCAGTTGAAGACGGTCAAGTGCTGATTGCGGAACTAGACAAGCAGTTGAACGAAGCTCTGGGGGTTCAGCAAATCCTTGGACGCCAAGGGTTTCGGCAACTGCCAACGCCAGTCTTCAATTTCGACGATATCCGAACGATAGCCCTTTCGCATTTCGAGAAGCTGCAGGAGGATACTGAAGCGTTGGTGCGAAAGCACTTTGACGCGCATCTCGGCCGTGAGACTGAACGATGGGTTAACGAGGGTCTCCGCCACAAGACTGACGAACACTGTCCCTTCTGTGGGCAAGATACGGTTGGACTGCCGCTGCTTCAGACCTACAAGAACTACTTCAACCAAGCATACAAAGAGCATCTGCATCGAGTTGCATCTCTGCGAGGGCTGGTGGACCAACAAATCAGTGCGGGCTTGGTCCCCGAATGGCGTGCGGCCTGTGACTTCAACGCAGGAGCAAAGGATGGTTGGTCCGGTCTACTACAACTCGAATTACCCGCCTTCAACTTGGACGCTGCACGTGAGGCGATAGGTACGGCGCGTGAAATCGTCAACGCCCTGGTCAAAAAGAAGGACGAAAAGCCGCTCGAAGCTATCGATGTAGGGGCTCTTGAACAGGCCACCATCATCCTTAAAACGGTCGCCTCTGACGTTACGAAATACAACGAGGCAATACAGGCCTTGAACGAAAAAATTGACGAGTACAAGAAGGGGCTTGCGAAGGTCGATACCGCAACGATGCAAACGCAGCGCCGCACCATCGAGTTACGAATGGTGCGCAATGCCCCCGAGGTGCTGCAGCACCTAGCTGACCGGATGAAGGCAATAGATGACCGAAAGATAGCAGAACAGAAGAAGGATACGGCGCGCGCGATGCTGGACCAGCTCATGGCCGCATCGCTTGCCACCTTTCAGGAAGCCATCAATGCCCGACTACGGGACTTTGGTGCACCGTTCTCAATTCGGGAACTTAAACCCAACTACGCCGGTGGTGGCGTACCTCGAAGCGAGTACGTCCTCGAAGTGCGTGGCACATCAGTGCCAGTAGGCCCTGCAAACGGTGGTGCTCTGACATTTCATACCGTTTTGAGCGAAGGGGATAAACGTACCCTTGCTTTCGCTTTCTTTTTGGCCCGCCTGTTCGCAGACCCCAACCGTACCGAAGCTATTGTCGTCCTTGATGACGTCTTCACTAGCTTGGACCAGCATCGGCGTGCGAAGACGGTTGAAGCGGTCCTCGCGATGCCCCTGCAGTGTAAGCAAGTCATTGCCTTGGGCCACGATGCCTATTTCTTGCGAGATATTCGAAAGCGTGTGAGCAAGGTTGGCGGCGAAGTTGCCGCGCTTGAGTTGAGACGCGGCCCCGAGAACTTTACTGTCATCGGGCAATTCGATTTGGATGAGTTTTGTGCGTCGCCGTATTACAAACGCTATCGCCTGGTTGAGGGATACGTGACTGGTGCTGCGCAGGCGAACATGTTGGAAGTGGCTCAAGCGCTTAGGCTGCTAGTGGAGGGCCACATGCATCGATGCTTTTTAGGCAGGTTCGCAGACGGCCTTACGGTTGGATCTATGATTCAGAACATCAAAGAAGCCCAAGCGGATAATCCAATTATCGTGCTGCAACCGCTGATACCCGATTTACTGGCGTTCAACGAGTATGCCGCGATGTTCCACCATGACACATCGGGAGGACACACACGCACCGACGTCAACGACGGTGAACTGCTGCACTTCGCAACTGCTGCACTTCGCTTTATTCAGACAGGCAAGCTCTTCTGAGAAGCCTCCTAGTACTGAACGCACTTCGATAGGCCAAGATGCCAATAATCGGTGGCTATGTACGATGACTTGAGACGGCCAACTCTGCCTAGAGCTGATAGCCGGTACCCATCTAATCAATACAAGGGAAGTCTGAACTCTCCAGGAGGACTTCCCGACGTAATGCAGTCATCGTGCTCAGCTTGCTCTACCAAGCGCTTGAGTTCAGAGTTCTCACCGGCAGACAGCGACTTTTCACGGACGATGTACCAAGGAGAGAACTCCACCTCGTAGCTGGCATCCTGAAAATACTCAAAGGACTTTTCGGCATCCTCGAAAACACTGCCCAGAAGGCTCTCGGAGCCAACTTTCCGCCAAAAAGGATGGGCATTCAACATGTGCCAAAGCTCGTTCACATCCGGGATGAACGAGCCGTATTTCCTCTGGAAATCTTCTGCCGTGCTATGAACGACGCTCTGTCCAAGGAACTGCCGTAAATCGCCCAGGAGATATCCAACTTTTGCGCCCTGCCCGACTTCTGTTTTTCGATACGGTGGTGGCAACCCTGCCGAACGTCGATGCGCCAATGTAGATGGACTGATATCCAAGTACAGCGCCGCTCGCCCACCATCAATCACATTGTTGTCGCCAAGCCCATCAAGGAGCTTCAACAGGCGAACTCTCTTTTCAAACATTTCATCAGACAGCGCCATTTTTTACGCCCCCCAGAAAACTAGCATGCGACAACAAGGCCTTTTCGACCTTTTGCATATACCGCCTCAATTCATCAAGCGTGTACTTGATGTACATCGAGGTCACGTCATTTTTCGTTGAGTGATTGGCGAGCCGCTTAACAACCGCATAGGGAACGCCATCAATGTTCGATGCAACAGAAATGAAGGTGCGGCGCAAATCATGCATCGAAAACTTGAAGTGCGGCTGGTAGGAGTTCAAAAACGCTTCCTCCAACTCCAATTTCTGTTTCTTGCTCTTCGGCTTACCGGACTCTGGCAGTCGGTCTTTCAGGAACTGCTGATAGCTTGCCAAGCGGTAAGGCTTGTCCAATTCGTCGGAGAGGCTATCAATCATCGAACGCGGGTCTGAATAGTATGGGCGCTTGGATAGTTTGCTTTCGCTCACGACCGGAAACACATACTTGCCATCGTCTGCCGCATGACGCTTCTTGAGCAAATCCCACAAGAAGCGACCTAATGGGACTTCATGCGTGTTGTGGTTTTTTGTGTCGTTCAAACGGACGATGCCGCTTTTCACATCAATGACATTCAGCCGCTCAAGCTCATCCTTGGCAATACGGTCAGCCCATACCGCTGTGGCAGTCTCATTTCGCCTAGCACCAAGCAGCAGAGTGGTTAACAGATAATCCGCAGCCGTTGGTTTCGTGGAACGTTTGCGCCAAACGGCATCAAGCCACACACCTAAGCCCTCTCGTGTATTGCTGATTGGATTTCTGACACCACGACGACGGTAGTCCAGTTCCAATTCATCCCTGGAGCGTGCGAGCTTTTTTGCATAGCTGAAAGGATTGACCAGGACGCTCGAACCTCCATTCGTCAGATTGGCATCAATCGCCCGCTCGTCTAGGTACAAATTGAAGGCTGCTCTAGCCCACATCAGTGTTTGCTCGGCTGCTGTACGATGACCTTGCTCATCGCATATCTTTTTCCATATTTCGTGAACTACCTTCGTACCAATCGCTCGTACTGAAAGCCCTAACCAAGGTTCCAATCGGGTTCGAGCCGACTTCATTGCGTGTAGCGAATTGGCCTTCTGTTTCGCTACAGGTCGTCGCATATATGCGCTGACGTAGTTGTCGTAGATGTCGCCGAACGTGGTACTACGTATCACCCGTTCGTTCTTCTTGGCTGCTCTTACGTCATTGCCAGCCTTCAACTGCTCTCGAAGCTGGGCAGCCTTTGTACGCGCGTCTATTTCTGGGTTGCTGTCCGTAAGGGTGAGCGGACCGTACTCTCCAACGGTAATCCGCTTTACATGCCCTCCGACTCGAACCTGCATCACGAAGGTTTTCACCTTCTTGCCGACATAGAGACCAAACCCAGATGGCGACTTCTTATTGATATCAATGACCAAATACGCGTTGCCAGATGGATTAGGCTCGGTCCCAATAAGATTCCCGGAAGCATCGACGACTGGCAAAATGCTGCTATTCAGTTTCTGAACAGCCGTCTTCGTGAGGTTTAGTTTGATGCTCGACACTCAGAGACTCCTTGAATTGCTACAATTTCGCTACATTCTACCCGAAAAACTTCGAATAATTCAGCAAAGCGTTGCATAGCTTTGCAAAGCAAATGAACAATAAATCATCAAGTTACAAATCTGAACAGAGCGCCAGCAAGGGTCTTGAAAAGCACACTCCGATGATGCGCCAGTATCTCGGGCTGAAGGCGAAGCACCCGAACACCCTCCTCTTCTACCGCATGGGCGATTTCTACGAGTTGTTCTACGAGGATGCGGAGAAGGCGGCGCGGCTGCTGGACATCACGCTGACCACGCGCGGCCAGTCTGCGGGCCTCCCGATCAAGATGGCTGGCGTTCCCTTCCACTCGCTGGAGCCTTATCTGGCGCGGTTGGTGAAGATGGGGGAGTCGGCGGTAATCTGCGAGCAGATCGGCGATCCGGCGCCGAGCAAGGGACCGGTCGAGCGCGCCGTGTCGCGCATCGTCACGCCGGGCACGCTGACCGACGCGGCATTGATCGACGACAAACAGGATCTCTGGCTGCTGGCGGTGACGACGCAGCGCAACACGGCCGGTATCGCCCGGCTCAACCTTGCCAGCGGCGCGTTCATCCTGATCGAGGTGCCGGCCGAACGGATCCCGGCGACGCTGGAGCGCATCCGCCCGGCGGAAATCCTCTATCCGGAAAGCTGGACGCCCAATTTCGGCGCTGGTAATGGCAACCCCGCCGCCTGCACGCGCCAGCCGGACTGGTATTTCGACGTCGATTCGGCCAAGCGCCTGCTTTGCGACCAGTTCGAGGTAGCTTCGCTCGCCGGTTTCGGCGCCGATGGGCTGAAGCCGGCGATTGCCGCCGCCGGCGCGCTGCTGCAGTACGCGCAAGCGACGCAGTCGGGCAAATTGCCGCATTTGCGCGGGTTGACCGTGGAAATCGAAAGCGCCTACCTCGGGCTCGACCTGGCGACACGGCGCAACCTGGAACTGACCGAAACCTTGCGTGGCCAGCCGTCGCCAACGCTATTCTCGCTGCTCGACAACTGCGTGACCAGCATGGGCTCGCGCCTGCTGCGCCATACCTTGCACCACCCGCTGCGCGAGCGGGCGATTCCGGCGGCGCGGCATGGCGCGGTCGAGGTGCTGCTCGAGGATTACGGTCGCCTCGCCGGCGAGACCCGGAAAGCCCTGCGCGGCATTGCCGACGTCGAGCGCATCGCCGGCCGTATCGCCTTGCGTAACGCCCGCCCGCGCGACCTGGCCAGTCTGCGCGAATCGCTGGCGCGACTGCCGGAACTGCGGGCTCCGTTGGCCGGCACGGCTTCGGATCTGCTGACGCAATCCTTCGCCGAGCTCGAAACACCGGCCGCGGCAGTCGACCTGCTGATCCGTGCCATTGCCGCCGAGCCGGGCGCCCAGGTGCGCGACGGCGGCGTCATCGCGCTTGGCTTCGATGCCGATCTCGACGAACTGCGCTCCTTGAACGACAACTGCGGCGTCTTCCTGGTCGATATGGAAGTCCGCGAGCGCGAGCGCACCGGTATTTCGAGCTTGAAGGTCGAGTTCAACAAGGTGCATGGCTTCTACATCGAGGTCACGCACGCCAATGTCGACAAGATTCCCGAAGACTACCGCCGCCGGCAGACGCTGAAGAACGCCGAGCGCTACATCACCCCGGAGCTGAAGGCATTCGAGGACAAAGCACTGTCGGCGCAGGAGCGTTCGCTGGCGCGCGAGAAGCTGCTCTACGAACAGATCCTCGATGCCCTGCTGCCGGTGGTCCCGACCCTGCAAACGATCGCCCGCGCCGTCGCCCAGCTCGACCTGCTGGCCGGCTTCGCCGAGTCCGCCTTGAAGCGCAACTGGTGCAAGCCGGAATTTGCCCCGGAAACGCAGTTGACCGTGGCAGGCGGCCGCCACCCGGTAGTCGAGGCGGAACTGGCCAACCAGGCCGAAACCTTCATCGCCAACGACTGCCTCTTGGCCGAGAACCGCCGCCTGCTGCTGATCACCGGCCCGAACATGGGTGGAAAATCAACTTATATGCGCCAGGTCGCGCTGATCGCCCTGCTCGCCCACATCGGCAGCTACGTGCCGGCCGACCGTTGCGTGCTCGGCCCGCTCGACCGCATCTTCACCCGCATCGGCGCCTCCGACGATCTCGCTTCCGGCCGTTCCACCTTCATGGTCGAGATGACCGAGGCCGCCGCCATCCTGCACCACGCGACGGCGCAGAGCCTGGTGCTGATGGACGAAATCGGCCGCGGCACCTCGACCTTCGACGGTATGGCGCTGGCCTTCGCCATCCTGCGCCACCTGATCGAGAAGAACCGCAGCCTGACGCTGTTCGCCACCCACTATTTCGAGCTGACCCGCCTGTCGCACGAATACGGCGAACTTGCCAATGTCCACCTCGGCGCCGTCGAGCACGCGCACAAGATCATTTTTCTGCATGCCGTCGAGGAAGGCCCGGCCAACCAGAGCTATGGCATCCAGGTCGCGGCACTGGCCGGCATTCCAACCAGCGTTGTCAAGGCCGCACGCAAGCAGTTGCGCGAATTCGAGCAGCGTGCCGCGGTCGACCCGCTGCAGCCGGACCTTTTCGCGCAGGGCGCGCCGGAACCGGCCGAGCTCGAGCCGCATCCGGTCGTCGAACGACTGGCCGGCCTCGACCCGGACAGCATGACGCCGCGCGAGGCGCTCGACGCGCTCTATGCGCTGAAGAAACTTGCCGGATGAAACGCTGGCTGCCTGGCATCTGCCTTTGCGTTGCCGCCCTGGCCCATGGGGAAACCTGGCAGTTTGCGCTGATCGGCGACGTGCCCTACTCGGCCCGTGAAAGGCACGAACTCCCGCGCATGCTGGAGGCCATCGCCGACACCCATGTCGCGTTGATCGCCCACATCGGGGACATCAAGCACGGTCAGGCCCGTTGCGACGACGAGGTGTTCGCCGACCGTCAGCAAGTGTTCGATGCCAGTCGCGTGCCATTCGTCTTCGTTCCCGGCGACAACGAGTGGACCGACTGCAACCGGATCTCGAATGGCGCCTACGATCCGCTGGAACGCCTTGCCACGCTGCGTTCGCTGTTCTGGCAACGCCCCGATTCGCTCGGCCGGAAAACGATCCCACTCGAACGTCAGCCGGGAGCCTACCCGGAACATTCGCGCTTTCGCCTCGGGCCGGTCCTGTTCGTGACCCTGAACCTTCCGGGCCCCGACAACAACTACGGACGGCTGGACGACGCCAGCGCCGAGTTCCTGACACGCAACCCGATCACGCTGCACTGGCTTACGGACAGTTTCGCCCGTGCCCGGCGGGACAAGATGGCGGGAATCGTCCTGATGTTCCAGGCCAACCCCGGCTTCAGGCACTTTGTACAGGGCTTGCCACACCGTGGCTTTCGTGAATTCCTGGAAACCCTCCGCCGGGAAACGCTCGCCTTTCCCGGTCAGGTGGTTGCGGTTCATGGCGATACCCACGTCAGCCGCATCGATCAACCGCTGCGCGACGGCAACGGCAAGCGAATCGCCAACTTCACCCGCGTCGAAACCTTTGGCTATCCGCTGATGGGGTGGACGCGCGGGATCATCGACACCGACTCACCCGTGCTGTTCCGCTTCGAAACCTATCCCTGGCCGCCCGCGGCTCAGTGACAGGTTTCCTCGTCATCGTCCCCGCTGTGGACGTGACCGTGTTCCAGTTCCTCGGCGCTGGCCGGGCGGATTGCCGTTACCGTGCAGGTGAAGATCAGCGCCATGCCGGCCAGCGGATGGTTGCCGTCGAGTACCACCTTGTCGTCGGCGATCTCGGTCACGCGGTAGATGACGAACTCGTCTTCCTCGCCCTCTTCCGGGCCGCCTTCGAACTGCATGCCGACTTCGAGCTCCCTGGGGAAATCCTTGCGCGGCTCGACCTGGACCATCTCGGCGTCGTATTCGCCAAACGCCTCGTCCGGCTGCAACTTGACCTTGACCGATTCGCCGATCTTCTTGCCCTGCAGGGCCTCCTCGATCTTCGGGAAGATGTCTTCGTAACCCCCATGCAGATAGACAAGGGGCTCGCGCCCTTCGTCCACCACTTCACCATCGGGATCGGTGACGTGATAGTCGAGGGTAATGACGGAATTCCTGGCAACCTGCATGTTCATGAATTGAGTTCCTTGACGAGGCGCAGCACTTCCAGCGCATGGCCCTTGTAATTGACGTTGTAAAGCGCGTGACGGATCACGCCGGATTTGTCGATGACGAAGGTCGAGCGGACGATTCCGAATTTCCGGTGACCGTCGACCTCCCGCGCCTGCCAGACGCCGTATTGCTTGCAGACAATGCCCTCTGTATCCGACAGCAGCCCGGTGCCGATTCCCTCGCGGTCGCGAAACTCGGCGTGTTTCAGACATTCGTCGCGACTGATTCCGAAAAGCACGCAATCCTGGCCCCCGAATTCCTCCTCGTGGTCAGAAAAGTCGGTGGCCTCCATCGTGCACCCGGGCGTCCCGTCCTTCGGGTAGAAGAAGAGAACGACGTGCCTTCCGCCCCGATAACTTGCGAGATCGATTCTGGCCATATCGGCATCCGGCAATGAGAACGCCGGGGCGTAATCGCCAACCTTCAGCAGCATGTAAGTCTCCTTGAGCGCTCCGCAGGGTACTGCTGTGAGCGATTCTAGCGGAGGGCCATGCTGGTGACTACTGCGGTCAACGCCATTATCTTGCTTATTTTCCGGGAACTTTCTCCGGAATCTGAACGAAGCTCTCATCCTGGCGGATCATGCCGAGTTCGAAGCGGGCGCGCTCCTCGATCGCGTCGTAGCCCTGCTTGAGATCGCGGACTTCGGCGTCGAGGCCCGCGTTCCTGATCTCAAGTTTCTTGGTCACTTCCTTCTGCTGCTGCAATTGACGGTCGTAGTCCCACACTTTCAGCCAGCCGCCCTTGCCCAGCCACAGCGGGTATTGCAGCATGCCAATCAGAGTGAGAAGGCCGACCGTCAGCCAGCGCATCGAGCGTCAGCGCAGGTTGTAGAAAGTCTCGCGACCGGGATACGAGGCCGTATCGCCGAGATCTTCCTCGATGCGCAGCAACTGGTTGTACTTGGCGATGCGGTCGGAACGCGACAGCGACCCGGTCTTGATCTGCCCGGCATTGAGACCGACGGCGATGTCGGCGATGGTGCTGTCCTCGGTCTCGCCGGAGCGATGCGAAATTACCGCGGTGTAGCCGGCGCGCTTGGCCATCTCGATGGCAGCGAAGGTTTCGGACAGCGTACCGATCTGGTTGATCTTGATCAGGATCGCGTTGCCGATGCCCTGCTTGATGCCTTCCTTGAAGATCCGGGTATTGGTGACGAAAATGTCGTCGCCGACGATCTGCACCGTCTTGCCTAGGCGCTGGGTCAGCAGTTTCCAGCCGTCCCAGTCGGCTTCGGACATGCCGTCCTCGATCGAAACGATCGGGAACTGGTCGACCAGGTTGGCGAGATAGTCGGCGAACTGGGCCGAGGTCAGATGGAGATCCTCGCCGGCCAGATGGTACCTGCCCTCCTTGTAGAACTCGGAAGCCGCGCAGTCGAGCGCCAGCAGAACGTCCTTGCCGGGAACGTAACCCGCCTTCTCGATCGCCTGCATGATGATCTCGAGCGCCTCGGCATGGCTGCCCAGGTTCGGGGCGAAGCCGCCCTCATCGCCGACGGCGGTCGAGTGCCCCTTCTTGTCGAGCAGCTTCTTCAGCGCGTGGAACACCTCGGCGCCGCAACGCAGCGCTTCGCGGAAGGTGCTGGCGCCAACCGGCATGATCATGAACTCCTGGATGTCCAGGCTGTTGTTGGCATGCTCGCCGCCGTTGATGATGTTCATCATCGGCACCGGCATCTGCATCGGGCTCATGCCGCCGAAATAGCGGTAAAGCGGCAGGCCGGATTCCTCGGCGGCCGCCTTGGCGACAGCCATGGAGACGGCCAGGATGGCATTCGCGCCGAGGCGCGACTTGTTGTCGGAACCGTCGAGATCGATCATGGTCTGATCGATGAACGCCTGCTCCTGGGCGTCGAGGCCGACGATGGCTTCGGAAATCTCGGTATTGACGTTTTCGACCGCCTGCTGCACGCCCTTGCCAAGAAAACGACTGACATCGCCGTCGCGCAGTTCGATGGCCTCGCGGGAACCGGTCGAAGCGCCGGACGGCACGGCGGCCCGTCCCATGACGCCGCTCTCCAGCAGCACATCGGCTTCAACGGTGGGATTGCCACGTGAATCGAGAATCTCACGTGCCACAACATCAACGATGGAACTCATGATTACTCCTTATCTTCAATGGTTTGGAATACAAATTTGAACTGGATTATCAGATACTACCTGGCGGTTTGATGCAACTCCTCGAAGCCGGCCGACTTGACCGCCTTGTCCAGCGCGACCAGCATCGTCAGCAGTGATTCCATGCGATCGAGCGGCCAACTGTTCGGGCCGTCCGACCACGCCTTTTCGGGACACGGGTGGGTTTCCATGAACAGGCCGGAAATACCGACCGCCACTGCCGCCCGCGCCAGCACCGGTACGAACTCGCGCTGGCCACCGGAAGTCGCGCCCTGCCCGCCCGGCAGTTGGACGCTGTGGGTGGCGTCGAAAACCACCGGGCAGCCGGTTTCGCGCATGATCGCCAGGCTACGCATGTCGGAAACGAGATTGTTATAGCCAAACGAGGCACCGCGCTCGCAGACCATCAAGTTGTCGGCACCGTTGTTCACTTCGCGCGCCTTGTCGACGACGTTCTTCATGTCGCCCGGCGCCAGGAACTGGCCCTTCTTGATATTGACCGGCTTGCCGCAGGACGCCACGGCATGGATGAAATCGGTCTGCCGGCACAGGAAAGCAGGGGTCTGCAGGACATCGACCACGGCGGCCACCACAGGCACCTCGTCGATACCATGCACGTCGGTCAGCACCGGCACGCCGATCTGGCGCTGCACCTCGGAGAAGATGCGCATGCCTTCGTCCAGGCCCAGACCGCGCACCGACTTGCCGGAGCTGCGGTTGGCCTTGTCGTAGGAGGCCTTGAAAATGTACGGAATGCCGAGTCGACCGCAGACTTCCTTCATGTAACCGGCCACGTCGAGGCACAGCTGTTCCGACTCGGCCGTGCAGGGCCCGGCAATCAGGAAAAAAGGCTGGTCGAGGCCCGCTTCAAAACCACAAAGTTTCATGCCGATCCCTCCCGGGCCCAATGACAGCCTGCGCGGTCGCATCCCCGCAAGGCGGGGCCCCTGCTCTGCGCTCCGGCTGTCCCGGCAATCAGGAAAAAAGGCTGGTCAAGACCAGCCTCGAAGCCGCAGAGTTTCATTTGCCCTTGGCCTGTTGATTGGTCAGCGCCGCCTTCACGTAGGATGTAAACAACGGGTGGCCCTGACGCGGGTTGGAGGTAAATTCGGGGTGGAACTGGCAGCCGACGAACCACGGATGCACATCGGTGGGCAGTTCGACCATTTCACACAAATCGGTGCCCGGCGCGCGGCCGGCGACCTTCAGGCCCTTCTCTTCGAGCTGGGCGAGCAAGGTGTTGTTCACTTCGTAGCGATGGCGGTGACGCTCGGTCATCTCGGCCGCGCCGTAGATTTCACGGGCCAGCGAGCCTTCGGCGAGCTTGCAGACCTGCGCGCCGAGACGCATGGTGCCGCCGATGTCGGAATCCTCGCTACGTTTCTCGATCTTGCCGGAAGCGTCCAGCCATTCGGTAATCAGGCCGATCACCGGATACGGCGTGTCATGCACGAACTCAGTCGAGTGCGCGCCGGCCATGCCGGCCACGTCGCGGGCGAATTCGACGACGGCGAGCTGCATGCCGAGGCAGATGCCGAGGTAGGGCACCTTGTTCTCGCGAGCGTAGCGGATCGCGGCAATCTTGCCTTCCGTGCCGCGTCGACCGAAGCCGCCGGGAACAAGAATGGCGTCGACGCCATTCAGCACCCCGCAGCCTTCCCTCTCGATGTCTTCGGAGTCGATGTACACGATGTCGACATGGCTGCGGGTATGGATGCCGGCGTGCCTGATCGCCTCGATCAGCGATTTGTAGGATTCGGTCAGGTCGACGTACTTGCCGACAAAGGCGATCCTGACCCTGTGCTGCGGGTGCTCCAGCGCATCGATCAGTCGTTTCCAGACCGATAGGTCGGCTGCCCTGGCCAGGATGCCGAGTTTGTGGCAGACGATCTCGTCGATCATCTGGTCGTGCAGCATGGCCGGGATCTTGTAGATCGAATTGGCGTCGAGACATTCGATGACGGCTTCCGGCATCACGTTGCAGAAAAGCGCGATCTTGCGCCGCTCCTCGACCGGAATCGAACGGTCGGCACGACAGAGCAGGATGTCCGGCTGGATACCGATCTCGCGCAGTTCCTTGACCGAATGCTGAGTCGGCTTGGTCTTCAGTTCGCCGGCGGTCGGGATGTAGGGCAGCAATGTCAGGTGCATGTAGCAGACGTTGTTGCGGCCTTCCTCGATGCCCATCTGGCGGATCGCTTCGAGGAAGGGCAGCGACTCGATGTCGCCGACCGTGCCGCCGACCTCGACGATGGCCACGTCGGCGCCCTCGGCGCCGGCCTTGATCTTGCCCTTGATCTCGTCGGTGATGTGCGGGATGACCTGGACCGTCTTGCCGAGGTATTCGCCGCGCCGCTCCTTCCTGATGACCGTGTCGTAAACCTGGCCCGTGGTGAAGTTGTTGCGTCGGCTCATCTTGGCGCTGGTGAAGCGCTCGTAGTGTCCCAGATCGAGGTCGGTCTCAGCGCCGTCCTCGGTGACGAAAACCTCGCCGTGCTGGAAAGGACTCATCGTGCCCGGGTCGACGTTGATGTAGGGATCGAGCTTGAGGTGGGTAACCCGGATACCGCGCGATTCGAGAATGGCCCCCAGCGACGCGGCGGCGATGCCCTTGCCCAGCGAGGACACGACACCGCCTGTGACGAATACGAATTTGATCATGTAAAGACAGGCTGCGGGAAAGCCAAATGATAGCCGAAAAGGAGACGATTCCTCAAATCGGCATAATCTATAATCCGCCTTTGTTCATTGACCGGCCTTTCTCCCATGTCCCAGTTTTCTTTTGACGTTTCCATCGAAGAGTTCGAAGCCAAGGTCATCGAGCCATCGCTGCAGGTACCCGTGGTCATTGACTTCTGGGCGCCGTGGTGCGGACCGTGCAAGACGCTCACGCCGCTGCTGGACAAGTTCGCCGAGGAATACGGCGGCCGCTTCCTGCTGGCCAAGGTGGATGCCGACCGGAATCCGGAATTGGCGCAGCACTTCGGCGTGCGCAGCATTCCCGCGGTCAAGGTGCTTTTCCAAGGGCAACTGGTCGACGAATTCAGCGGCGCGTTGCCGGAAGGCCAGATCCGTGCCTTTCTCGACCGCATCGCCCTGCCCGCTGCCGGCGGCAATTTGCGCGAGGAAGCCGCCGCCCTCGTCGCCGAGGGCCGGCTCGACGAAGCGCTGGCCAAGCTCTCGGAAGCCAGCCGGGAAAGTCCGGACGACGAGGCGGTGCGCCTCGACGCCGTCGACGTGCTGCTGCAGCTCGGCCGCAACGACGAGGCGGGTCAACTGCTGGCCGGCGAATACACCAAGGAAGTTGACCGCGCCAACGCGCTGCGCGCCCGCCTCGCCCTCGCCTCCGGTGCCGCCGACACCGGCGCGCTCGAAACCAAACTCGCCGCCAACCCGGACGACCACGCCGCCCGTCTCGAACTCTCCCGCGCCTACGCCGCGCAAAGCCGCTTCCGCGAGGCGCTCGAAGCGGCGCTGGCGGTCGTCGTCAAGGACCGCTTCTTCGCGGAAGGCGCCGGGCGCAAGGCCATGCTTCAGCTATTCGAGGCGCTCGGCGGCAGCGAGCAATACGACGACCTGGTCCGCGAATTCCGCCGCAAGCTCTCCGCCGCGCTGAACTGACACTCCCGCGGCGCCGGCCGTGAAGCTCTTCTACACGGACGTCTTCGTGCTCCCGCTGCCGGCGGGACACCGCTTTCCGATGGAAAAGTATTCGCGACTGCGCGCGGAACTGCTCGCCTCCGGCCAATTCGCCGAAAGCGACTTCCACCTCCCGCACGCCGCCGGTGACGACGAACTTGCCCGCGCCCACGACCGCGACTACATCGAACGCGTCAGTTGCGGTCGACTCTCCGAAAAGGAGCAAAAGGCCATCGGCTTTCCGTGGAGTGCGGGCATGGTCGAGCGCTCGCGCCGCTCCGCCGGCGCCACCATCGGCGCCTGCCGGGCAGCGCTGGAAGATGGCATTGCCGCCAACCTCGCCGGCGGCACCCACCACGCCTTCCGCGACCGCGGCGAGGGCTTCTGCGTCTTCAACGACGCCGCCGTCGCCGCCCGCGCCATGCAGGCCGAAGGCCGCGCCGGCCGCGTGCTGGTCGTCGACTGCGATGTCCATCAGGGCAACGGCACGGCGAGCATCCTGCGCGGCGACGACAGCGTGTTCACCTTCTCGATCCACGGCGCGCGCAACTTCCCCTTCGCCAAGGAAGAAAGCGACCTCGACATCGAACTGCCCGACGGCTGCGGCGACGACGCCTATCTCGCCCAACTCGACCACGGCTTCGCCACCGCCTTCGACCTTGCCCGCCCCGACCTCGTCATCTACCTGGCCGGCGCCGACCCCTACGCCGACGACCGTTTCGGCCGCCTCGGGCTCACCTTCGCCGGGCTGGAAGCGCGCGACCGCCTGGTCTACGACGCCGCCCGCGCTGCCGGTACTCCGCTCGCAGTGGCGATGGCCGGCGGCTACGCGCGGAACATCACGGACACGGTGCACATCCATGCCACGACGATCCGGCTTGCGTGCGAAGTCTGGGAAAGTCCGTGTTCAACCTGCGGCGGAAGTTCGATCCGATAATGGTCAACTCCTGCATCCAGCCAGGCGCGGAAAGTCGCCCTTCCCAGATAGCAGACTGTCAAATGGGCTGTTTGACTCTGAAACCAGCCAAATGGGCAACGAAAGCCGATCGTCCATTCCGGGCAGAAGGTGCCGGAGGGCTACTACAACGCCGGCAACATGGTGCGCATGGTCGGCGGCGACGTGGCCCTGTGCGGCACCTATCTCAACGCACGCTGCATTGCCGACCACGAGGTCGTACCCGGCGCGCAGCGCGGCACTCTCGATCAACTGGCGACTTGGACCGCCGAAGCGGACAAGGTTCTGGTGTTCTGAAGCGAATCCATTACCAATAAGGAAGACAGACCATGAGCAACCCCTCGAAGGGACTCTCGACGCGCGCGATTCACGGTACGACCCTGAGGGACGCACACGGCAGTCCGTATGTACCGATCTACAACACCACGACCTTCGCCTTCCCGTCCACGGCCGACCTGCTCGATGTCGTCGATGGCCGCAAGGCGGGCAGCCTCTACACGCGCTACGGCCTGAACCCGAGCATCTTCGCGCTGGAGGAAACGCTGGCCTCGCTCGAAAGCGCCGAAGCGGCGTGGGCGTTCTGCTCGGGCATGGCTGCCGAAACTGCGCTGTTTCTAACCCACGGGCGTGACGGTATCGTCTGCATCGGCGATGCCTACGGCGGAACGCTGGAACTGCTTTCGGCCCAGCTACCGTTGCTCGGCATCAAGACGCACTGCATCCTCGGCAGCGAACTCGGCAAGCTCGACAGCCTGCTTGCCGACGGCGCCCGCCTCGTCTTCTTCGAGACGCCGACCAATCCGACGCTGGAACTCTTCGACATCTGCGCCATTTCGCTCGTTGCCCACAAGCATGGCGCCAAGGTCGCCGTCGACAACACCTTCGCTTCGCCGGTGAACCAGCGCCCGCTCGAACTCGGGGCCGATTTCGTCGTGCACAGCGCCACCAAGTATCTCGGCGGCCACAGCGATCTCACCGCCGGCGCGCTGATGGGCAGCAAGGCCGACCTTGCGCCGGTATGGAATTGGCGCAAGAACCTTGGTTCGATGATCGCCCCGGAAACCGCATCGCTGCTCTCGCGCAGCCTGCGCACACTGGTCGTGCGCGTGCGCCAGCAGAATGCCACCGCGCAGGCCGTGGCCGAGGCAATGGCAAGACATTCCGGAATTGCCCGCGTCTTCTATCCCGGCCTTCCCGATTTTCCGGCCCATGCACTGGCGCGGGAGCAGATGTACGGCTTCGGCGGCATGCTCAGCATCGAGGTGCGCGGCAGTGGCGCCGATGCGACGCGCGTCGCCGATGCGCTGCGCCTCTTCGCCCTGGCGCCCAGCCTGGGCGGTGCCGAAAGCCTGGTGACGCAGCCCTGCACCACCACGCACCATGGGCTGACGTCGGAAGAACGCCAACGTCGCGGCATTTCGGATGCGATGCTGCGCCTCTCGATCGGCCTGGAAGACCCGGCGGATCTGATCGCGGATCTGGAACAAGCGCTTTCGGCATGAAAGGTCGGGAAAGCGGCATGCCGGAAGAGGACCACTGGTCCTCCTTCTTCAACCCTGAAGTAATTCCCGACCGCTTGCTTCCAATGGAAACGCGAACGGGGAATCTGGTCGAGTTCGGCGCCGGCTACGGCACCTTCACGCTGCCCGCCGCGCGCCGGGTGACCGGCAAGGTAACGGCCCTCGACATCGAGCCGGCGATGATCGCCCTTGTCAGGGACAAGGCGGCTGATGAAGGCCTCGTCAACGTCGAAGCGTCGGTTCGAGATTTCGTCGCCGAGGGAACGGGATTCGCCGATGGCTTGCAGCAGCACGCGATGATCTACAACCTGCTGCACATCGAGAACCGGGTCACGCTTCTGCGCGAGGCGCGCCGGGTGCTTGCAGTGGGCGGCAGCCTTTCCGTCATTCACTGGCGCAGCGACATCCCGGCACTGCGCGGCCCCTCGCTGGAGATTCGCCCTACCGCCGACCAGCGCCGGTTCTGGATGGGGGATGCCGGTTTCGCTTCCATTGCCAGCGCCGACATCGGCGACATCTCCCCGTATCACTTCGGTTTGTTCGCGTACCGCGAAGGCGATCCGCGACTCTGACTGGCTTAATGTCCACTTCGGCCGTTTGTTGTCAGTGGTTAGACGTCCTGTGGGACCGCTTTACTCTGATTCCCGCCGTTGAACCTCGCACTGCTTGACCGGTATTCGGGATCGTGTCCAGCAATTCGCGATTCGACGTCGTAACGTCGTTTTCGGCCGAACAGCGGCCGCCCGATTTCCATCTTCACCAACTCCTGCCCAAACCCCGCCGATCCTCCTAGAATGGGCGTATGAACGCGACCCCACTCTACCTGAGCCCCACCCTGCGCCGCATCGAGGCGGCGCACGCCGCCGAGCCGCTGATGGAGCGTGCCGGTGCCGTCGCTGCCGGTTGGGCCGGCGAACTCGCCGCCAGTAACGGCGGGCCGGTACTGGTCCTCGCCGGGCCGGGCAACAACGGCGGCGACGCTTTCGTCGCGGCCCGCCTGTTGCGCGAGAGATTCTTCGACGTACGCCTCGTGTTCTGCGGCGATCCGGCGCGGCTGCCGACGGATGCCGCGGCGGCGCGGCAGCGCTTCCTGGATGCCGGCGGCGTCGAACTCGACGCCATCCCCGATGCACCGCGCTGGGCGCTGGCCATCGACGGCCTTTTCGGCATCGGCCTCGCCCGTGCGCCGGACGGCCGTTACGCTGACTGGATCGCAACCGCCAACCGGCTCGCCGAGCGCGATGCCTGCCCGCTGCTGGCGCTGGACTGCCCGTCCGGACTCGATGCCGACCGCGGCCTCGCCTTCAGCCCGTGCATCCATGCCAGCCATACCGTCACCTTCATCGGCGCCAAACCCGGGCTGCTGACCGCGGACGGCCCGGATCACTGCGGCGAACTCCGCGTCGCCGGGCTCGCCCTACAGCCATCCGCCGAAGTCGACCCTGACGGGCACGTCGTCGCTCTTGCCGACTTTGCCGGGCGCCTGAAGCTGCGGCGCCGCAACACCCACAAGGGCAGTTTTGGCAGCGCCGGCATCCTTGGCGGTGGCAAATCCATGGTCGGCGCCGCCTTCCTCGCCGCTCGCGCCGCACTCAAGCTCGGCGCCGGCCGCATCTACCTCGGCCTGCTCGATGCGGAAGCGCCAGGCGTCGATCTCGTCCAGCCCGAATTGATGTTGCGCCGTGCCGACACGCTGTTGCAGACCGACCTCCAGGCGCTTGCCTGCGGCCCGGGATTGGGTCGCTCGGCTGAGGCGCTCCGCCTGCTCGAGCAGTCGCTGAAGGCGCCCGTCCAGCTTGTTCTCGATGCCGACGCGTTGAATCTGCTGGCCGAAGACGGGCGCATCGAGGGCCACTTGTACAACCGCGTCGGCCCCGCCATTCTGACTCCGCACCCGGCCGAAGCCGCCCGCCTTCTCGGCTGCCCGATCCGCGAGATCCAGGGCGACCGCGTCCGCGCCGCCCGCGAACTGGCCGAACGCTATCGCAGTCACATCGCCCTGAAAGGCTGCGGCACGGTGCTTGCCACGGTCGACGGCCGCTGGTGGATCAATTCCACGGGCAACCCCGGAATGGCGACGGCCGGCATGGGCGACGTCCTCAGCGGCATGATCGTCGCCCTTCTCGCCCAGGGCTGGCCTGCGGAAGCTGCCCTCATCGCCGGCGTCCACCTACACGGCGCCGCCGCGGACCGGCTGGTCGCCAGCGGGGTCGGGCCGATCGGCCTGACCGCCGGCGAAGTGATCGATGCCGCGCGCTCGCTGTTCAACGAATGGGCGGGTACGGATAGAGCATGTTGAGAGCGACGCTCTGGCCGTTGGGCTGAACGATGCGCACATGCTCGCGACGAAATTCCCGTGCATGCCGGAGGCCGCAGGCGTGGGCGATCATTTCCACCTCCCTGTTCAGGTTGCGCGTGTAGGCGGCGACGCGTTCGGCCTTGTCCTCGACCACCAGACCGCGCTGCAGACGCGGGACATGGGTGGCGATGCCGGTCGGGCAGGTGTTTTGGTGGCAGCGCAGGCCCTGAATGCAACCAAGCGAGAACATGTAGCCGCGTGCGGTATTGATGCAGTCGGCGCCGCACGCCAACGCCCAGGCGACCTTGGCCGGCGTCACCAGTTTGCCGGAAGCGATGACCTTGACCCGCTCGCGCAGTCCGCCCTCGATCAGGGCGTCGACGACGCGCGGCAGGGCTTCGTTGATCGACATTGCCATGTGGTCGGCGAGGGCCTGCGGTGCGGCGCCCGAACCGCCTTCGCCACCATCGACGGTCAGGAAGTCCGGTGCGCTGCCAAGGCCGCGGCGGTGTACGGCATCGACCAGTTGATTCATGAACTGCCTGCCCCCGATCGCCGTCTTGATGCCGACCGGCTTGCCGGTAATCTCGCGTACCCGCTCGACCATGTCGAGCAGTTCGTCCATGTTGCCGATTTCCGGATGGCGGTTGGGCGACAGCGAATCCTTGCCGAAGGGAATGCCGCGGATGCGGGCGATTTCCTCGGTGACCTTGGCCGCCGGCAGGACGCCGCCCTTGCCCGGCTTGGCGCCCTGTGAAAGCTTGATTTCAAAGGCGCGGACGCTTTCATGGGCGGCCACTTCGCGCAACTTTTCCGGATTGAGCCGGCCGCTGGCGTCGCGCACCCCGTACTTGGCCGTGCCGATCTGGTAGATCACATCGCATCCGCCCTCCAGATGGTGGGGGCTGAGTCCGCCTTCGCCGGTATCCATGTAGCAACCGGACTGTCCGGCGCCGCGTGACAATGCCCGCACCGCCGGCTGCGAGATGGCGCCGTAGCTCATGCCGCTGATGTTGATGACCGACCGGGCGGCAAAAGGCTTGTCGCACCAGCCGTCGCCGATGATCACCGGCGGCGTCGGCTGAAACTCGCCTTCGAGGACCGGGAAGGCGGCATTCACAAAGACCAGCGCGCCTGACTGCGACAGCTCGTACGTTGAGCCGAAACCGAGAATGCCGCCTTCGTTCTTCGCCAGACGATAGACCCAGGCCCGCGTTGCACGGTTGAAGGGCATTTCCTCGCGGTCGTTCAGAAACAGGTATTGCCGGAAATACTCGCCGAGATTCTCGAAGAAGAAGCGCAGATGTCCGATGACCGGAAAATTGCGCAGCACCGTGTGGCGCTTTTGCGTAATGTCCCGGACAAACCAATAGACGACGAACAGGGCGACCAACATCGCTACCAGTACCCCGACGCTGACACGAAAAATGCTGGCTAACTCGAACATGGCGGACTTCCGGACGGTACAATCATTATTCCAGCATGCCTTTTCGCCGCCCTCATGTCCATCGAATTCGATCATCTTCTCGCCTCCGAGATCACCCGCAACGTCGCTGCCGCCCTCGCCGAGGATATCGGTCCCGGCGACCTGACCGCCAGCCTGGTTCCCGGCGAGCATGTAGCTGGGGCCACGGTCATTTCGCGCGAAGCCGGCGTGCTCTGCGGTCGCGCCTGGTTCGAGGGCTGCGTCAAGGGTCTCGACCCGGCCGCCGAGATCGCCTGGCGCGCTGCCGATGGCGACCGCATCGCACCCGACCAGGTGCTTTGCCAGATCCGCGCCAATGCCCGCGCCCTGCTCTCCGCCGAGCGCAGTGCGCTGAACTTCCTGCAACTGCTGTCGGCGGTCGCCAGCAAGGCCCGCATCTACGCCGATGCGATCGCCGGGACCGGGGCGCAGGTTGTCGACACTCGCAAGACGCTGCCCGGGCTGCGCATTGCGCAAAAATACGCCGTTCGCTGCGGTGGCGGCGGTAATCACCGCCTCGCGCTGTGGGACGCCATTCTGATCAAGGAGAACCATATCCATGCCGCCGGGGGGATCGAGCAGGTCCTGGCGGCAGCACGGGCAGTGGCCGGACAGGCTGGCGACCGTTGCAAGTTCATCCAGATCGAGGCCGAATCACTCGCCGAACTGCGCGTCGCGCTGGACGCCGGCGCGACGATGGTACTGCTCGACAACTTTTCGCTCGCCATGATGCGCGACGCCGTCGCGGCAAATGCCGGTCGCGCGATACTCGAGGCATCGGGCAACGTCACGCTCGAAACCCTCCGCGGCATCGCCGAAACCGGCGTCGACCGCATTTCGGTCGGTGCGCTGACCAAGGACGTCAAGGCGCTCGACCTGTCGATGCGCTTCGGCGATTAGTCCGACGGACTATGCGTTGCCGGGATTTTTGGTCATAATCGCCACCGACTGGCGGAAAACGCCGATTCTTGACGGGGGCTTTGATGCTGTTTGCACTGTTTTACGTGGTTGCAATTCTGATCCTGGTTCTGCATTTCACGGGCTTCCTTGCCCGAAACAACCTCGAATGGCTGGTTCTGGTACTCGCGGTCGCCGTCTTCCCGGCGGTCATCTACCTCTAGCAGGCTTTATTGCAACCAGGCCGATCAGCACCGATCGGCCAGAGTGGGCCTTGCCCTCCTCGATCAGATCGCCGCGGTCGCGCAGCAACACGATCTCCCAAGCGCAAAACGCTTCACGCAACAACGCCCCAGTGTGGAGGTTTTCCGCAGCCGAAGGTCCGCCGGTTTCATATGCCGGCTATCTCGGGACGTAGCCCCGCAGAAACAGCGAACCTCCCGGTCTGACAGCCTGCCTCATTCCCGCCAACGGGCGCGGATGCTCGGCCGGCCCGGCGAACTGGACGAAACCCCGACCAGAATGCTTCGTAGTCGGGAATACTCACGCGTGTTCGACGATGAACTGCTTGATTGCCGCCACCTCCGGCGCCATGACGACGACGCGCTGCGGCAAGTCCTCGATGCCGGCGAGGTCGGCCGGACGCACCGGCTCGGTGCCCAGCGCCTCGCGGATGGTTTCCTCGAACTTGGCCGGCTGCGCGGTTTCCAGCACGATCATCGGGATGCCCGTCTGGCGATTGTCGAGCGCGACCTTGAGGCCGTCCGCCGTGTGCGTGTCGATCATCACGTGATAGCGCCCCTGCGCCAAGCGGATGGTCGCGATGCGATCCTTGTGCGTGCTGCGCCCCGAGACGAAGCCGAAATCGGGCAGTTTTTTCCAGTGGACCGTAGCTGACAGGTCGAAGGCCTCGCCCTTGTCGACCTTGGCCCACAGATCGCGGACGACCGCCGGGTCGCGGCCGACCAGGTCGAAGACGAAGCGTTCGAAGTTGGAGGCCTTGGAAATGTCCATCGACGGGCTCGAGGTGACGCTGGTTTCGACCGACGTGCGCGGGCGATAGACGCCGGTGCGGAAGAACTCGTCGAGCACGTCGTTTTCGTTGGTCGCCAGCACCAGCTTGGCGATCGGCAGGCCCATCATGCGCGCGACGTGGCCGGCGCAGATGTTGCCGAAGTTGCCGGACGGCACGCAGAAGACAACCTGCTCGTCGTTCGACTTGGTGGCCAGGAAATAGCCCTGGAAGTAATAGACGATCTGCGCCGCCACACGCGCCCAGTTGATCGAATTGACCGCGCCGATCTTGTACTGCGCCTTGAAGGCGGCATCGTTGGAGACCGCCTTGACGATGTCCTGCGCGTCGTCGAACATGCCGCGCACCGCGATGTTGAAGATGTTCTCGTCTTGCAGCGAGTACATCTGGGCGCGCTGGAAGGCGCTCATCTTGCCCTCCGGCGAGAGCATGAAGACCTTGACGTTGTGCTTGCCGCGCATCGCGTATTCGGCGGCCGAACCGGTGTCGCCCGAGGTGGCGCCGAGGATGTTGATCGACTCGCCGCGCTGGTCGAGAACGTACTCGAACAGGTTGCCGAGCAACTGCATCGCCATGTCCTTGAAGGCCAGCGTCGGGCCGTTGGACAGTTCCTGCGTGTAGAGCCCGTCTTCCAGTTTCGTCAACGGCGTGATCTGCGCCGCGTCGCCGCCGTTGCGGGTGTGGCAATATACCTCCGCTGTATAGGTTTTGGCGACCAGCACCTTGAGGTCGGCCGGCGGAATGTCGGTGATGAAGCGGGAGAGGATTTGGTAGGCCAGGTCGGCATACGAGAGCTTACGCCAGGCATCGAGTTCGGCACGGCTGACCTGCGGATAGCTTTCCGGCAGGTAGAGGCCGCCGTCGGGCGCCAAGCCACCGAGGAGGATGTCGCAGAAAGCCTGGGGCGCGGACTGGCCGCGGGTGGAGATGTAGCGCATGGCGAAGCCCTGAAATGCGAGAAATGACGATTCTACCGTGTGGACCGCGACACGAGTACGGCTTGCAGCAGCCCCAGGAAAAGGAGCGACAATCCTGTCGCCAACAGGATACCGCCCGGCAACTCGAAGCCGGTGAGCACGGCCAGCGCCGACGCGATCCAGAGCAGCGAGCGTGCGGTGCCGCTGGCGGCCAGCCTTTGCCGCATCAGCGCGCGCTCGGGAATTTCCGGTCCCGGCCAGCGCCAGACCGGCAGGAGCTGGCTGAGCGCACCGCTGACCAGCGGCAACAGGAAGCCGATGCCCCAGGCCAGCAAGGTTGGCCGTGCGGATACCAGACCGGCGCCGTGAACTACTCCCGCAGTCAATCCCAGCAGCAGGCCGACAAGCGCTGCAAGCAGGGAGGCCGTAACGCCATCGGCGAGCAGGCTGCGCAACCCGAATCGCCTGCTCCACTGGCCGATCAGGCCGAGCGCGGCGGTCAGAACGAGGGCGGCACCCGGCACCGCATACGGCCAACTGATCGACGCACCAGTGGCGATCATCAGCGCCCCGCCGGCAACGAACCACAGCCGTCGGCGCAGCCAGCCTGCGGATTCCGGGTCAGCCTTGCCGAGGGCGGTCGGCACCAGCACCGGGAGCGTGCCGAGAGCTGCGAGGCCGACCAGTCCGACGGCGTTGAGGTGCAGATGAAAGTTGCGCAAGCCTTTCCAGTGCTGCGGCCAGAGCGGAATCAGCACGACCGCCAGCAGCGCCAGCATCAGGCAGCCAAGCGCGGCGCCATACCAGCGCCAACCGGGATGCGGCGTTCCCAGTGTCGCCCGCACCCGTCCCGCGATCCAGCTCAGCAAAATGGCGGCCAGCAGAAGGTCGACCGCAGCTGCCGGTTGCAGCAACCAGCGCGGCAGCAGACCCTGCATGGCGGCGACGGCCACGATGCCGGCCATTTGCGCCGCCGCCGGCAGAACGGAAATCGAACGCGAGGGATCGCCGGTACGCGTGAGTACCGGGACAAAGTGACTCATCGCCGCGAAAATCAGCGGCACGATGCCGACGGCGAAGGCAAGATGCGCCACCGCCGGCGGCGAACCAACCCCGCTCAGCGCCAGAATGGCGCTGCCCAGCAGCGAAAGAAGGGTCAGGCTCGCGGTGTGCAGCAATCAGCTGACGACGGCAAAGTCGATCACGATGGCACCCGGTTCGCGCTGCCTGTACTCGATACTCAGGCGCTCGCCGTAACGGGCCTGCAACTGGGCAAGCAACGGCAGCGGATCATGATCATTGCAGAAGCGCATGGTCTCGCCAGGCTGCAGGGCATCCAGCGCGCCAAAGATGGCGGCATGACGGAAGCGCTTGGCGATGCCGCGCGCATCGAAGGGGTAGAGGGCTTCCTCGGTGGTGTGATTGCAGACGTGAATGGGTTGCATTGGCGTTCCTCGACGACGCTGCCGGATTGGCAGCCGCCGGCAATTGTGGGGAAAGGAATGGTCTCGTTCCTTGATAAGAATCGCAATCCCGGCCTTTTTCGCCACGGAAGCCTGCGCTTCGCCTCGCTTTTCCCATGCAAGCTGCTATAAAGAAACCGTGAGCCGGATCGGCTGCCATTCTGGTCGGAGGTCAATGCAATGCGCCGCGTGCTGAGTTCGCTCGGTTACCGCAACATGGACGATGCCATAGAATTCGTCATGGCAGGTCTGGCCTTGCTCCCGGCGCTGATGTTCATCACCGGCAACGTGTTCGCCGGGGCTGCCAGCCTGGTCGTGTTGGTCGTGCTCCTGGCATCGCTCGGCATGCGCACACCCCCGCCGCCTGCCCCGCGCGACGGCGAGCCTGGAAAGCGGCGCGAGGAGGCAGCCGAAAGAACCGATCGGAAATGAAAAGACGGGAACCGCGGTTCCCGCTTTCCTTCTCCGGATCAGAAGGCTACTGCAATTCCTCAAGCCGGATCCGCTTGACTTTGCCCTTTTGCGCGGCCAGACCCTCGATTCTGGCGATTGCCGCGTCGGCAAAACTCTCCTTGCAGACATGGGTGAGGATGATGATGTCGGTTTCACCCTCGCCTTCGGCCGGCTCGCGCTGCAGCATCGCGTCGATCGAGATGCCCTGATCGGCCAGGATGCGGGTGACGTCGGCCAGCACACCCGGCTTGTCTTCGACCCGCAGGCGCAGGTAGTAGCCGGTCTCGACTTCGCTCATCGGCAGGATCGGCAGGCTGGACATCGCATCCGGCTGGAAAGCCAGGTGCGGCACGCGGTGCGCGGCATCGGCGGTCGCCAGGCGGGTGACATCGACCAGGTCGGCAATCACCGCCGAGCCAGTCGGCTCGGCGCCGGCGCCCTTGCCGTAATACAGGGTGATGCCGACGGCGTCACCCTTGACCATCACGGCGTTCATCGCCCCTTCCACGTTGGCCAGCAGGCGCTTGGCCGGAATCAGCGTCGGATGGACGCGCAGTTCGACACCCTTGCTGCGGCGCTTGGCGATGCCGAGCAGCTTGATGCGGTAGCCGAGTTGTTCGGCATACTTGATGTCGGAGGCTTCGAGTTTGGTGATGCCCTCGACGTAGGCCTTGTCGAACTGCACCGGGATGCCGAAGGCGATGGCCGAAATTAGCGTCGCCTTGTGCGCGGCGTCGACGCCCTCGATATCGAAGGTCGGGTCGGCCTCGGCGTAGCCCAGGCGCTGAGCTTCCTTCAGCACCTCGTCGAACGAGAGGCCCTTGTCGCGCATCTCGGAGAGGATGAAGTTGGTCGTGCCGTTGATGATGCCGGCAGCCCACTCGATGCGGTTGGCGGTGAGGCCCTCGCGCAGCGCCTTGATGATCGGGATGCCGCCGGCGACGGCGGCCTCGAAGGCGACCATGACGCCCTGCTGCTGGGCGGCCGTGAAGATCTCGCTGCCATGCACCGCAAGCAGCGCCTTGTTGGCAGTGACGACATGCTTGCCGTTGGCGATGGATTGCATGACCACATCCTTGGCCACGCCATAGCCGCCGATCAGTTCGACGATGATGTCGATTTCCGGATCGTTGACCAGCGCGAAGGCATCGTCGGTGACACGCGCCGCACCGCCGGTCACCTGCTTCGCCAGTTCGACGTTCCTGTCGACCACGGCCGTGATGCGGATCGGGCGGCCGGCGCGGCGGGTGATTTCCTCCGCGTTGCGCTTGAGAACGGTCCAGGTGCCACCGCCAACGGTGCCAATGCCGATGAGGCCAACATTGATGGGTTTCATGTTCGGAATTCGCTCAGGTTGAGTGACGTTTACGATAGTTCTCAAGAAAACGGGCGATGCGGCCAATGGCCTCCCGCAGGTCGTCCTCGTGCGGCAGGAAAACCAGGCGGAAATGATCGGGATGCGGCCAGTTGAAGCCGCTACCCTGAACCAGCAGGACCTTTTCCTCCTGCAGCAGCTCGGAAATGAACTGCTGGTCGTCCTTGATCGGATAGACCTTGGGATCGAGGCGGGGAAACATGTACAGGGTAGCCTTCGGCTTGACGCAGGTGACGCCGGGAATGGCGCTGATCAGTTCGTAAGCCACATCGCGCTGGCGCCGCATGCGCCCGCCTTCCGCGACCAGGTCGTCGATGCTCTGGTAGCCGCCAAGCGCCGTCTGAATGCCATGCTGACCCGGCGCATTGGCGCACAGACGCATCGAAGCCAGCATGTCGAGACCTTCGATGTAATCCTGGGCGTGGCGCTTGTCGCCGGAAACCACCATCCAGCCGGCACGGTAGCCGCAAGAACGGTAGTTCTTGGACAGGCCGTTGAAGGTGATGGTCAGAACATCTTCGGAAAGCGATCCGATCGCCGTGTGCCTGGCGCCATCGTAGAGAACCTTGTCGTAAATCTCGTCCGAATAGATGGTCAGCTGGTGCTTGCGGGCAATATCGATGATCTCCCGCAGCAACTCGTCGGGGTAGAGTGCGCCGGTCGGATTGTTGGGATTGATGACGACGATGGCCCGTGTGCGCCGGTTGATCTTGCTGCGAATATCGGCGAGGTCAGGGAACCAGCCGTTCCTCTCGTCACACAGATAGTGTTTCGGTGTCCCGCCGGACAGGCTGATCGCCGCCGTCCACAGCGGGTAATCCGGCGCCGGGACGAGCACTTCGTCACCATCGTTGAGCAGGGCATTCATCGCCATGGCGATGAGTTCCGAGACACCGTTGCCGACATAGATGTCTTCCAGCGTCACGCCCTTGATGTGCTTCTGCTGGCAGTAGTGCATGATCGCCTTGCGCGCGGCGAAGATGCCCTTCGAATCGGTGTAGCCGGCCGCATTGGGCAGGTTGCGGATGATGTCCTGCTGGATCTCTTCTGGCGAATCGAAGCCGAACGCGGCGAGGTTGCCGATGTTCAGCTTGATGATCTTGTGGCCTTCCTCCTCCATCTGCTTGGCCTTCTGCAGCACGGGGCCGCGGATGTCGTAGCAGACGTTGACGAGTTTGGCCGACTTCCTGACTGGCTTCATCAGAGCAATCCATCCTTCCGGAACATGTCCTTGATGCCACGGATCGCCTGCCGCGTCCGTGCTTCATTCTCGATCAGCGCAAAGCGCACGTGGTCGTCGCCATATTCGCCGAATCCGACCCCCGACGAGACGGCTACCCTGGCCTCCGCCAGCAGCTTCTTGGCGAACTCCAGCGAACCCATCGCGGCGTAGGCCTCGGGAATCTTCGCCCAGATGTACATCGACGCCTTCGGCACTTCGACCATCCAGCCGGCCTCATGCAGGCCCCTGGCCAGGACGTCGCGGCGGTTCTGGTACACGGCCTGGACTTCCTCGACGCAAGCCTGGTCGCCATCGAGCGCAATGATCGAAGCCACCTGGATCGGCGTGAAGGTGCCGTAGTCGTGGTAGCTCTTGATTCGCGCCAGAGCGGAGACAAGCTCCCTGTTGCCGACCATGTAGCCGACGCGCCAGCCGGCCATGTTGTAGCTCTTCGACATCGTGAAGAACTCGACGGCGACGTCGCGGGCGCCCGGCACCTGCATGATGGAAGGCGCCTTCCAGCCATCGAAGACGATGTCGGCATAGGCCAGGTCATGGACGACCAGAATGTCATGCTGTTTGGCCAGCGCGATCACGCGCTCGAAGAATGCGAGTTCGACGCAGCGCGCGGTCGGATTGCTCGGGAATCCGAGAACCATCATCTTTGGCTTGGGCGTGCATTCCTTGATAGCGCGCTGCAGTTCGTCGAAGAAGTCCACATCGGGCGTCATCCGCACCGAGCGAATGTCCGCCCCGGCAATGATTGCGCCGTAGATATGGATCGGATAGCTCGGGTTGGGCACCAGAACCGTATCGCCGCGATCCAGCGTGGCGAGCATCAGGTGGGCGATGCCTTCCTTGGAACCGATGGTCACGATAGCCTCGGACTCCGGGTCGAATTCGACTTCGTAGCGCCGTTTGTACCAGTCACAAATCGCCTTGCGCAGCCTTGGGATCCCTTTGGAGATGGAATAGCCGTGGGTATTCTCACGCAAAGCCGCCTCGACCAGCTTGTCGGTGATGTGCTGCGGCGTCGGCTGGTCCGGATTGCCCATACTCATGTCGATGATGTCCTCCCCGCGACGGCGCGCCGCCATCTTCAACTCGCCGGTGATGTTGAAGACGTAGGGCGGCAGGCGCTTGATACGAGGAAAATCTTTCATGATGGGCAAGTCCGGACTGCTGGAAGGCCAAAAGGTATAATCGTACTTGATCGCATGGTGCACCGCAATTTCGGCGGGCTTTTCGCGCAGATACCAAAGTGAAACTTCATCTTTCCGCTACTGCCGGGATCAACATTTTCACCGCCTATGGTGAAGACTTTGTTGCGGTCAACGAGGAGAAATATGCAAGAAACCTTATTGTCTTGCCCGAATCGATCATTTTCGAGTGGTCGACCGCAACACCTGCGACTCTTGCCACAAACGACATGGAGAAACTGCTCGAACTCGGAACGGAGATCGTTCTGCTGGGCACCGGCAACCGCCAGCGCTTCCCTGCCGGGCCTCTGATGCGGCCCTTCGCACCGGCCGGTATCGGTCTCGAAGTGATGGATGTTCGGGCTGCCTGCCGAACCTACAACATTCTGGCCACCGAGGGCCGCAAGGTGGCCGCCGCCCTGCTCTTCGACTGATCAGCTGCGCCCGTAGCTATCCTCGAAGCGGACGATGTCGTCTTCGCCGAGATAGCTCCCTGACTGCACCTCGATCATTTCCAGCGTGACCTTCCCCGGATTTTCCAGGCGGTGCCTGACGCCGAGCGGAATATAGGTCGACTGGTTCTCCGAAACCAGGAATACTTCGTCGCCACGCGTCACCTTGGCCGTTCCGCTGACAACGATCCAGTGCTCCGCCCGATGATGGTGCATCTGCAGGGAGAGCGCTGCGCCCGGCTTGACACCGATCCGCTTGACCTGGAAGCGCTCGCCGCAATCGACCCCGTCGTACCAGCCCCACGGCCGGTGCACCTTGCGATGCCACTGGGCGACGCTTCGCTCCTCGGCCTTCAGCCGATCGACGATCTTCTTTACGTCCTGAGTCGAATCGTGATGCACGACCAGCACCGCATCGTCGGTTTCCACCACCACCAGGTTGTTAAGACCGACGCAGGCAACCAGCCGGCTCCCGGAAAAGGCCAGCGTATTCCGGCAATCTTCAAGCACCACATCGCCGCGGATTGCGTTCCCGGCATCGCATTTCGGGAGCACCTTCCACAGCGCATCCCAGGCGCCAACATCCGACCATCCGGCCGCAAGCGGTATCACGGCGCCTTTCGGCAAGCCCGCCTGCCCGTTCGTCAGCCGCTCCATGACGGCATAGTCGATCGAGTCCGACGGACACTGCTGGAAGGCGGAACGGTCAACCCGCACGAAATCGCCATCCGCTGTGGCACCCGCCAAAGCTGCCCGGCAGGCGGCGAGAATATCAGGCCGTGCGATCGCCAGCGCGGCGATCCAGATCGACGCGCGCATCACGAAAATCCCGCTGTTCCAGAGAAAGTCGCCCGAGTCCAGATAGCGCTGAGCCGTTGCCCGATCCGGCTTCTCGACGAAACCGGCAAGATGACAGGCTGCCGATTCGCTTTCCAGGGACAAGCCCTTCCTGATATACCCGTAACCCGTCTCCGGACAATCCGGCGTAATGCCGAAGGTCACCGCCATACCCGCCTCGGCCAGCCTCGCCGCATGACCCACTGCCTCGCGGAAGATCCCAGGTTGTGCAATCACATGATCGGCCGGCATCACCACCAGTACTGCGTCCGAGTTGTCCCGCGTCGCCCATAGCGCTGCCAGGGTCAGCGCCGGCGCGGTGTTGCGACCGAACGGTTCGAGAATGATGCTGCTCTGTTTGCCGAGAAGGCGCACCTGCTCGGCAACGACGAAGCGGTGCTCCTCGTTGCAGACGACCAGCGGATCGAGCAGCCCCGGGAACCCGTCAAGGCGCCTGACGGTATCCTGCAACATCGAGTGCTCACCTACGAGCGGCAGCAACTGCTTCGGGTATTTTTCACGCGATATGGGCCACAGGCGAGTGCCCGAACCGCCGGAGAGAACAACGGGAATGAGTTCCAAGACAACCTCGCCAATAGAAGCCGATAGATGGGCGCCTGCGGCAAAAGCCGAAAACGGGCGAGATTGTATAGTACCCGGGCAGATCAGGGTGCCGATCGCATGCCGTCGAATCGAATAGCTTGGTGGTAACCGTGAAATAGTTCCGGTATCCTTCGCTGCCTTGGCATTACGCTAGCCACAATTCGATTATCATCTGCGACTGACGTTTGTTCGGCTGGGACTTTCTGCGACCTGATTGGGGGAAAACCATGATTACGATTCGTTCCGTTGTATCTTCCGGCGCCAAATGGCTGGTTGCCGGACTTTCAGTTCTGGTCCTGGCGTCATGTGCCAGCACCTATCCGCCGGCCCCCGAGGTCGCCGCCGCGGCTGATTACAACTACAAGATTGGGCCGGGGGACAACCTGAACATCGTGGTCTGGCGCAATCCAGAATTGTCCATGGCGGTGCCCGTACGCCCGGACGGCAAGGTTTCCGCGCCGCTCATCGATGATCTTGACGCCATGGGCAAGAACCCGACGACACTCGCACGCGACATCGAGAACGAACTTGGCAAGTTCATTCGCGATCCCGTCGTCACCGTAATCGTGACCGGCTTTGTCGGACCATACAGCGAACAGGTTCGCGTCGTGGGCGAGGCTACCAAGCCGCAGACTCTTCCTTACAAGCAGAAAATGACCGCGCTTGACGTGATGATCGCCGTCGGCGGAATGACCGAGTTTGCCGATGGCAACCGGGCGAGCATTCTGCGCACTTCGGAAAACAACGCCCAATACAGTGTCCGCCTCAAGGACCTGATCAAGCGTGGAGATGTATCTGCCAACGTGGAGATGAAACCGGGCGACATTCTGATCATCCCGCAGAGCTGGTTCTGAACCAGGGTAGCGCATCATCACGTAACACATCAGGAGTCGTCAGGGGACTCTAACCCTTGGCGACTCCCTAGCTCGGATCAAGATTGATGGAAGAAATCCTTCGTCAGGCCACGACCATTCTGCGGGCGACCTGGAAGCACCGCCGCCTCGGGATGCTTAGTGCATGGTTGTTTGGCGCCATTGCGGCAGTGATCATTGTCAACATTCCCGACAGATATGAGGCTTCGGCGAGAATATCGCTTGACACGCAGTCGATTCTCAAGCCCCTGATGTCCGGACTGGCGGTTCAGCCGAATATCGAGCAGCAGGTGATGATGTTGAGCCGGACCCTCATCAGTCGGCCCAATGTTGAAAAAGTGGTTCGCATGGCGGACCTGGATCTCGGTGTCCAAAGCAAGGCGGCCAGGGAAGCCCAGATTGAAACTCTGACAAAAACGCTCGAGATCAAGAGTACCAACCGGGACAACATCTACACCATCTCCTACCGCAATACCGACCCGGCAGTGGCAAAAAAGGTTGTCCAGTCTCTCCTGTCGATTTTTGTCGAATCGAGTCTTGGTGACAAACGCCAGGACTCCGATGCTGCCCGCAAGTTCATCGACGAACAGATTCGCCACTCCGAAAACAAGCTCATGGAAGCTGAAAACAGGCTGAAGGAGTTCAAACTGCGCAACGTGGAGTTGGAGACTGCCGACGGCAAGGGCAGCATGGAGCGCTTGAGCGACATCGCCGCAGTGCTTCAGAAATCCCGGCTCGAATTGCGTGAAGCGGAAAACTCCCGGGATGCGCTGCGTCGCCAGATCGTCGGGGATGAACCGGTACTCCTGCCAGAGGCCCCCGGAGCGGATGCAGGCATATCCCTCCCGGAGATCGACGGCCGCATCGAAGCCCAGAAGCGCAATCTCGACACCCTGTTGCAGAAGTACACCGACAAGCATCCTGACGTGATTGGAACGCGGCGCCTCATCAAGGATCTGGAAGAGCAGAAACGCAAGGAGATTCTGGCCCGGAGACAATTTGCAGCCGCGAATCCTGGCGCGGGAATCAGCAATAATCCCGTCTATCAGCAACTCAAGGTGTCACTTGGCGAGGCTGAAGCCAATGTCGCCTCGCTGCGGACCAGAGTTGCCGAGTATGAGTCGAGATACAAGCGGACCAAGGAATTCATGAAATTCCAGCCGCAACTCGAGGCAGAATTGGTGCAACTGAATCGTGACTACGACATTCACAAGAAGAACTTCGAACAACTCGCTACCCGTCGTGAGGCGGCAGAGCTGACGGGCGATCTTGAATCGGTTGCAGGTATTGCCGATTTCCGCGTAATTGATCCGCCGCGCGCTTCCTCTAGACCAGTAGCTCCCAATCGTTTAGTCCTGCTGCCGCTTGGCTTGCTGCTCGCCATTGCAGGCGGTTTCCTTGCGGCCTTTGCAGCCAGCCAGCTGCGTCCGGTGTTTTTCGATGGCAAGTCATTACGTGATCAGACCGGTCTGCCTGTATTGGGAATTGTTTCGCTTCTTCCCAATGAAGGCCGTCGCCAGCAGGAACGCGCAAGCCTCATGCGATTTCTCCTTGCCGGCGCTGCTCTCGTGACTCTGTTTGCAATTGGCATTGCAGTACTTACCTACCTTTCTGAACGCGCTGCCTGAGGAATATCGATGAGCCTTATTGAACAAGCAGCCAAGCGACTGGAGCAACTTCGGCAGGCAGGAGTCGAATTGCCCGAGGATAGAAACCCCGAGTACCCGCCCGCACCGTCCGCCCGCGACTCGGCTGCTGCGCCGCGGCGTCGACAGATGGCCCGTCGTGACGTGAATTCGTCAGGCGACTCCAGTCAGGCTGCACATTCGGATACGGCGTCTTCTGCCGGAAAGCGAGTCGAGCTTGACCTCGAGGCAATTGCGGCTTCCGGTCTTCTCGTTCCGAGTCAGACACGTAGTCTGCTGGCCAGTGAGTTTCGCGTGATCAAGCGTCCACTGATTGCCAATGCCATGAACAAGGGCACCTCACCCATCAATAGTGGCAATCTGATCATGGTCACCAGTGCCTTGCCCGGAGAAGGCAAGACCTTCACCTCGATCAACCTGGCTGTCAGTATCGCCATGGAAATGGACAATACGGTTATGCTGGTCGATGCCGACGTAGCTCGGCCGTCCGTGCTGAACATGCTTGGCCTTCCGTCGGCGGAGGGCCTGCTCGATGTGGTTACGGCAAACTCTCTTGACATCTCTGGTGTGCTGCTACGCACGAATATCGAGAAACTTTCAATCCTTCCAAGCGGCACACCGCATGCGCAGGCTACCGAGTTGCTGGCGAGCGATGCGGTGATCCGCCTGCTTGATGACATGGCGCAGCGTTACCCGGATCGGATCATAATCTTCGACTCGCCACCTCTGCTCGCAACAACGGAGGCTCGGACACTCGCGACGCACATGGGGCAGATTGTGGTAGTCGTTCGGGCAGGAGAAACTGCACAGGCGGCGGTCAAGGAGGCGTTATCGACAATACGGGACTGCCCGCTGAAGATGATGGTCTTGAATCAGGCGACGCAACCGGCAACCGAGCGCTACGGATACGGGTATGCCTATGGATACGGGTACGGGTACGGGTACGGGAATGAAGACTAAACCGAATTGGCTGGCAGCGACCACCGGCGTCCTGTGTTACTGCGTCGTTGGACCGGTCATGGGCCAAGCCTCTGGATCGCTTATAACGCCTGTTGCAACACCATCCGGGGACAACGTACCCGGTGCCGCAACCGTTCCCAATCTGGGTGTACAAGGAGCAACTGCTTCGGACGAAACGAGTACGGCTCGGGCGTGGACCATCGTACCGCGCGTCGGCCTGACCGAGACCCTCACGGACAATATCAATCTGACCTCTACCAACAAGCAGAGCGGTCTGATTTCCGAACTGTCGCCGGGCATCCGTATCGATGCAAGAACAGCCCGCCTGAAGGTGTTTCTTGACTACCAGCTTAATGGCATCTTCTATTCAACCGGAGACAATGGCAACCAGACACAAAGTGCGCTCAATGCATTCGGTACGCTCGAGGCGATCGACAACTGGCTCTTTGTTGACTTCAGCGGGCAGATTTCGCAGCAAGTGATCAACCGGTTCGGACAGCAGTCGGCGAGCAACGTGTATGACACGGGCAATACCACGCAGACCTCGACCTACGCCCTTTCTCCCTACATAAGAGGCCAGCTCGGCGGCTCGGCTGAATATCTCCTTCGCTATAACGCGTCGTACACCAACAGTGGGAGCGGCGATATCTCCAATATCACCCTCTCGCAATGGCTAGGGCAGATTCGTGGAAACACGAGATTCCAGAATCTCAATTGGGCCATCGACGGCAGCCAGCAAAACACCAATTACAGCCAGGTCGGGCTCTTGCCAGAGCAGGATTATGACGACACCCGTATCCGAGCCTTGCTGATCTACAAGTTGTTCTCTGAATTTCGCCTCTCGGGCAGTGGCGGCTGGGAATCCAACAACTATCAGTCCCATGACAATGAGAGCACTGGCACCTACGGCGCCGGTTTTGACTGGACCCCCACCGAGCGCACCCAAGCCTCTGGTTTCTGGGAACATCGCTTCTTCGGCACCGGCCACAACGTACTTCTCAGCCATCGCTTCCCGCTCAGCGCCATTCGCTACACCGACACCAAGGATGTTTCTCTCATCCCGAATCAATTCACCAGCACCGGGCTGGGAACCGTTTACGACCAGTACTTCCAGATATTCGCGAGTTTGATTCCGGATCCGGTCAACCGCGATACCTACGTCCGGAACCTCCTGAATCAGGCAGGCATCGCACCGAATGCCCAGGCGATAGACAACTATCTCACCAACCGTCCCCAGGTGCAGCGCAATCAGCAACTGTCACTGGTGTTCTACGGCAGCCGCAATTCGATCACCTTCCTCGCCGCTCGCAGCAAGAGCCAGCCATTGACACTTGCCCCCGACGGGCTCGACGGCATAGTCAGTGAGGCTGGCACCGTTACCCAACAGGGCTACGCAGTCAGCTTTTCGCACCGTCTGACGCAACTCACCGGCCTGAACCTGCTCGCATCCCGTCAGAAGAACAAGAGCGGCCTGACGCATGAACTCGACACGACATTGACCTACTACCAGGTCGGCATCTCGACCCGGCTCGGTGCTAAGACTGTCGGCGCACTGAATGCCCGCCACCAGGACTTCAACGGCTCGGATCTCACGACGACTCCGTACAAGGAAAATGCACTGATCGCTTCAGTGACCATGGTGTTCTAGATATGTATGAAGCCTTTTATGGCTTGACAAGCAAGCCCTTCCAGCTCAATCCTGATCCAAAGTTCTATTTCCCCAGCAAGCAGCACCGGCGTGCAGCCGCCTATCTCGAATATGGCATGCACCAGAATGAAGGCTTCATCGTCATCACAGGTGAGGTTGGCGCCGGCAAGACGACCATTGTCCGTCACATGCTGGACGGTCTCGATGAGGACAGGTTTCTTGCCGCTCAACTGGTCAGCACCCAGATCGATGCCGAAGACACCCTGCGTCTCGTCGGCGCTGCGTTCGGTATCCGCACCAAGGATGTCGAGAAAGCGGACGTTTTGATGTCCCTTGAAGCCTACCTGATCAGCATGACCGGCAAGGGAAAGCGCTGCCTGTTGATCGTCGATGAGGCACAGAACCTGACTTCCAGGGCGGTCGAAGAACTGCGCATGCTCTCGAACTTCCAGTATGGCAATCATGCGCTGCTCCAGAGTTTTCTCATCGGCCAACCCGAATTCCGCAACATCCTGCAGAGTCCGCAGATGACGCAGTTTCGGCAACGGGTCATTGCCTCCAGCCATATCGGGCCGATGGATGTGGAGGAAACGCGCAGCTATGTCGAACACCGGCTAAAGTGTGCCGGCGCGAATGGCTTCCCCACCTTCACTCCGGACAGCTTCGATGCAATTTTCAAGGCCACGAGCGGGATTCCCAGACGCATCAATTCGCTCTGCGATCGCCTCTTGTTGTCCGGATTTCTCAACGACAAGAAGGAATTCGACGTGTGTGATGTCGACCTGGTCGCTGACGAGATCTTTGAGGAAACCCAAGGCAGGTCATCCGGTCAGTCGCATCGCGCAGATGGTCGGGCCACTGAATCCGAACCGAAGTCTGCCAGCAACGAGAGGAATATGGCAGTGCAACTGCCAAAGTCGACAGAGAAACACCGGCAGTCGGTTACACCCGCCTTGGACACCGGCGGCGCCTCGCGGGAAGACTTCGCTGTTCTTCTCGAGGGACTCAATGCGTGGCAATTCAACGAACGGCTTGGGCGGCTTGAACAGAGCCTTCGACAACTGGAGATGATCAACGGGACCGCCTTATCCCTTCTCCAGAGAATCGTGTCATCAATTGCTCCAGAGGGCGCACTCCAGCCCAAGGAACCACCCACCATAGCTCCCGATGACCTGGCAAAGGCGAAATCTCCCAAGAAGCCATCGGTTACGCAAGGGGCGGTGCCTTTCTCCGACCCAGAGGGTGAAGTCCACGCCCTTGAGCAGCCAGCCACTGCCAGCGAGGACGGATACGGCACAGTCGAACCAGTATCCGCCGCCCCTGAGGCTGAACTATCGGCCAATGTGCCGTCAGCCTTGCCACGGACAAAGCGAACCAAGCAGCGGTTTCGTCGGAAGATCGCTCCGACGATAACCCACATTGGGAACCTCCGGGACACAGAGCGACCAGCGAGCGCTCCGGAAGACACGCTGCCACCGAGGGAACCAGAGTGAATTCAACATCTTGGCCGACAGGTCTTGGCCCCATAATCTGCGTCGTGGGAGCGCGCCCGAACTTCATGAAGATGGCTCCGATCCTGCGCGCCTTTGCGGCCAGCGTTCCGCCTCTACCCGCCCTGCTCGTCCATACCGGCCAGCATTACGACAAGGACATGAGCGACAAGCTGTTCCAAGACCTGCGGCTCCCGAGGCCCGACATCAATCTTGATGTCGGCTCGGCGTCGCATGCGGTTCAGACTGCCGAAGTCATGCGGCGCTTCGAGCCGGTCATCGACGCCTATGAGCCATCTTGCGTTCTTGTCGTCGGCGATGTCAATTCCACGCTGGCATGTACGCTGGTCGCCGTCAAGAAAGGCGTTCCGGTGGTTCATGTCGAGGCCGGACTGCGCAGCTATGATCGACGGATGCCGGAAGAGATCAACCGCGTACTGACCGACCAGGTCGCCGACCGTCTCTATACCACGGAGCGTAGTGCAGAGAGCAACCTGCTCCGCGAGGGGATCGATGCCGAGCGTGTCAGTTTCGTCGGCAACGTCATGATCGACTCGCTGCTCCAGAACCGGAAACTCGCGCGCGAACCCGCAGACACACTGAAGGCTGAGGGCTTTTCGCCCGAGTTGATAGCCGGCCCGGAAGGCTACGGGGTCGTAACGTTGCATCGGCCTTCGAACGTCGACCAACCCGGGACACTTGCATCCTTGCTGGAGGTTCTGAACGAAATTGCAGCGCAACTGCCGCTGATCTTCGCCCTGCACCCGCGAACCCGAGCCAACATCGAACGCTTTGGCCTTGACCATCATGTCAAGAGTCAGAGGCTTGTTCTCCTGCCGCCGCAGGGCTACCTCGAAATGGTGGGTCTCCTGGCCGGCGCGCGCATCGTGCTCACCGACTCCGGCGGCCTTCAGGAGGAAACGACAGCGCTTGGTGTTCCCTGCCTCACGTTGCGTGAGAATACCGAGCGTCCGATCACCGTCGAGCAGGGCACCAACACGATGGTTGGCCGCGATACCGCGGCAATTCGCCGGGAAGCCGCCGAAATCCTCACTGGGAGGGGAAAACACGGGCGTGTTCCGGAATTCTGGGATGGCCATGCCGCTGAACGTATCGCCGGAGACCTCGCCGATTGGCTCCTTGCACAACACCAATCCCGGGCGAGTGCCTGAATCTCGCAGCCATGGATCCTGCAACGGTCGTCAACGCCCTCACCATTGACGTAGAGGACTACTTTCAGGTCTCAGCGTTCGCCCCGCACATTCCACGCAGCGAGTGGCCAACCCGGGAGTGCCGGGTCGAACGCAACGTCGACCGCATTCTCGCGATGCTCGATCAGCATGGAATGCACGCCACCTTCTTCACTCTCGGCTGGGTTGCCGAGCGCTATCCAGCGCTTGTCCGGCGGATCGTCGCCGAAGGCCACGAACTCGCGAGTCATGGCTACGGCCACGAGCGTGCCTGCGACCAGACAGAGACCGCATTTTTTGCCGACATCAACCTCGCCAAGCTCATCCTCGAGGATCTGGCGGGGCACGAGGTCAAGGGCTACCGGGCTCCAAGCTTTTCCATCGGCGCTAGGAACCTCTGGGCGTTCGATTGCCTTGAACGTGCCGGATATCGCTACAGTTCGAGCATCTATCCCATTCGTCATGACCACTACGGCATGCCCGAGGCGCCGCGCCATGCCCACCCCGTCGGTGGCCTCCTGGAAATTCCCGCCACCACCTTGCGTTTTCTGAATCGCAACTGGCCGGCAAGCGGCGGTGGCTATTTCCGCCTGATGCCTTATGGCCTGTCGCGCTGGATGCTGCGCCGGATCAATCATGTTGACAAGCTGCCCGCGGTTTTCTATTTCCATCCATGGGAGATCGATCCAGATCAACCCCGGATTCCGGATATCAGTTCCAAGACGCGGTTCCGCCACTACGTGAATATCCATCGCATGGAAGCACGCCTGCAACGTCTTCTGGGCGATTTCCGCTGGGGACGCATGGATCATCTTTTCCTTTCCGAAGCCTGAACGCATGCTGAAGATCAGGCGTCTCGATCTGGCCGACACTGCCACCGCATTGCGCTGGGATGAGTTCGTCCTCTCTTGTCCGGAAGCGACATTCTTTCATCGTTCAGCCTGGCAAAAGATCATCCGGGACGTCTTCAAGCATTCCACTCATTTTCTCTATGCCGAGGCCGACGGCAGAATCCGCGGCATCCTCCCGCTTGCTCATGTCAATAGCCGACTATTCGGCAATTCCCTGGTCGCCCTGCCATTCGCCGTCTATGGCGGTGTCGCCGCAGTAGACGCCGAGGCCGCCGTGGCGCTGGAAAACGAGGCGCAAGCTCTCGCTCGCAAACTCGACGTGGACCACCTTGAGTTCCGCAACATGAGCCCTCGCCATGCGGACTGGCCGACACAGGATCTGTACGTCACCTTCCGCAAGGAACTCCTGCCCGATATCGATGCCAACATGCTGGCCATCCCGCGCAAGCAGCGCGCCATGGTCCGCAAGGGCATCAAGAATGGCCTGGTTAGCACGGTCGACCGCAACGCAGACCGATTTTTCCAACTCTTTGCTGACAACGTTCATCGTCATGGCACACCGGCTATGCCCAAGCGGTACTTCGAAGCCCTGCTCCGGGTGTTTGGCAACGATTGCGAAGTGCTGACAGTCACTGGCCCCGATGGCAAACTGTTGAGCAGCGTGCTCTCTTTCTATTTCCGTGACGAGGTGTTGCCCTATTACGCCGGCGACGACGAAAGCGCCCGCCATCTTGCCGCGAACGATTTCAAGTACTGGGAGTTGATGCGCCGCGCCTGCGAGCGTGGTGTCAGGATTTTCGATTATGGCCGCAGCAAGGAAGGTACCGGCCCCTACTCCTTCAAGAAGAACTGGGGGTTCGAGCCACAGCGCTTGCATTACGAGTATTGCCTTTACAAGCACCACGCGGTGCCGCAGAACAATCCCAACAACCCCAAGTACAGGCTATTGATCGCCGCCTGGCGACGCATGCCGATCGGACTGGCCAACTGGCTGGGTCCTCATATTGTCCGCAATCTCGGCTGAGGCGAAGATGGCCGATATCCTCTTTCTCGTTCATCGCCTGCCATACCCACCCAACAAGGGCGACAAGGTGCGCTCTTATAACCTGCTGAAACATCTGGCCAGACAACACCGGGTCTTTCTCGGCACATTCATCGACGACCCGGATGACGAACCACACATTGCCACAGTGCGCACCCTGTGCGCTGACGTTCATGTCGCCAAACTTGATCCCCGTACTGCCAGGATCCGCAGCCTGAGCGGTCTGCTATCGGGCGAAGCGCTTACCCTGAGCTTTTACCGCAGTTCAGCGCTCCGCAACTGGGTCAACGAAACCTGCCGGCGGCGCCACATTGACACTGCCGTCATCTTTTCCTCGGCGATGGCTCAATATCTCGAAGAACAGCCGCGGATTCCCACGGTCATCGATTTCGTCGATGTCGATTCAGCCAAGTGGACCCAGTACGCGCCGCAGCATCGCTGGCCCTTATCCTGGGTTTACCGTCGCGAGGGCAAGTTACTTCTTGACTACGAACGGCGCATGGCTGCACGGGCATCCCGCTCTTTTTTTGCGACCGACAATGAGGTCGCACTGTTCACCCAGAAAGCGCCTGAATGCCGGGTGCGCGTGCAAGCGATGGGCAACGGCGTCGATGCCGACTATTTCTCCGCAGACGACACGCGCTCGTCCCCCTTCCCTTCCGACGAACTGCCGGTGGTTTTCACCGGCGCCATGGATTACTTGCCGAATGTCGATGCGGCAACATGGTTCGCTTCGGACGTTCTCCCCGACCTTCTGCAGCGCTGGCCTGCAGTGCGTTTTTATATCGTCGGCCGCAATCCATCAGCGGCGGTGCTGGCGCTTGCAAATGACCGCATCGTGATTACCGGCACGGTCGACGACGTGCGCCCATACCTTCAGCATGCCGCCACAGTCGTCGCACCCTTGCGCATAGCCCGCGGCATCCAGAACAAGATACTGGAAGCCATGGCCATGGGCAGAGCGGTCATCGCATCCGCCACCTGCGCTGCCGCGGTCGACGCTGTGGCGGGGCAGGAATTGCTGACAGCCACCAGCCCGGAGGAATACATTGCCGCCATCAGTCAAGTGCTTGAAGCCCCGGAAGCGGCAGCCGCAATGGGCGCGGCAGCACGGCAGCGGGTTGTCGAGCGCTACACTTGGGAAGCCCACATGAAGGCGATCGACCCTTATCTTCCGGCGCCTTCCCTTCGCGAGACATGAGGGAACAGGGAAGTCCAGGGTACCATGGGGTTTCCTGGACGCAGGTTCTGCCCTTGCTTTTCGGTTTGATCGTCTGGATACTGTACTGGTATCGGGATACGGCACTGGCCATGGTCGCCATCTGGGCCCGTGCCGACACATACGCCCATGCTTTTATCGTGCCGCCGATAAGTCTCTGGCTGATCTGGCACAAACGTCATGAATTGGCTCTCCTGCGGCCTGAACCGACGTTCTCGCTCTTTCTGCCGCTTCTCGCGACCACGATCTTCTGGCTGATGGGAGAACTGACTGCAGTCAACGCACTGACCCAGTTCACCCTTGTGCTGACCCTGCTGCTCGCCATCGTTTCCACACTGGGCTCCCGGATCAGTCGTCAAATTGCGTTCCCTCTTGGATTCTTGCTGTTCTGTGTGCCGGTAGGCGACTTCATGGTCCCCACGCTGATGGAGTGGACCGCGTGGTTCACTGTCCTGGCGTTGCGGGTAACCGGTATCCCGGCATATCAGGAAGGCATGCAGTTCATCATCCCCTCGGGCAAGTGGTCGGTAGTCGAAGCCTGCAGCGGAATCCGCTACGTCATCGCCTCGGTCACCGTTGGCACGCTCTTCGCGTACCTGAACTACGTCTCCCTTCGCCGAAGACTCATCTTCATTGGAATATCGGTCATCGTTCCGGTTATCGCCAACTGGCTGCGTGCCTACATCATCGTCATGCTAGGCCACCTTTCCGGCAACAAGGTGGCTGCCGGTGTCGATCACTTGATCTATGGATGGCTTTTTTTCGGAATCGTCATAGCGATCATGTTCGTCATCGGCGCCCGCTGGAGCGAAGTCCCGCCGGTCACCAGGCCGGTACCGGTGCCGCACGTCACCATCCACTCCGCAACCCCTGCCGCCAGGATATGGATGGTGACCGTCGGTATTGCGCTCCTGGCCGCCGCCGGTCCGCTTGCCTTTGTTACCATTGGCAAGACTGAAAGATCGGCCGCACCAATTCTCGCCGGATTGACGCTCCCGGCGGAATGGCGCGAGGCCGATCCCTTCACCAACTGGAAGCCCGCGTATGCCAATGCGTCAGTCGAACGACAAGCAGCCTATACACAGAAAAACAAGACGGTTGGCCTGTATGTTGGCTACTACCGCAATCAGGACTACCAACGCAAGCTGGTAACGTCAACCAACGTGCTGGTCGCGAGCAGCGACCCCGCCTGGTTGGTCGTCTCCGGGAAGCGTGAAGAGGTCATTCTGGATGGGATGCCGTTAAGCGTGCGGACCGCGGAACTGTTGCGCACGGACGCAACCAGCCAACGCCTTGTCGTCTGGCAGTGGTACTGGATCGACGGCAAACTGACCGCTTCCGACATCGAGGCGAAGTTGCTGACCGCAATCGCGCGCCTGCGCGGGCGAGGTGACGATTCGGCCGTGATCATCCTCTACGCCCATCAGGAATCGGCTACGGACGCCCTTCCCACCTTCGCCATGCAGGCAATCGGACCGATCAATCAGATGCTCGATGCGACGCACCAATCCCGATGAGCATTGACTCGCGCCCGCTTGTTGCCCACGTCATGTACCGCTTTGACACCGGCGGTCTCGAGAACGGCATCGTCAACCTCATCAACCATATGCCGGCTGACCGCTATCGCCATGCCGTAATCGCCTTGACCGCCGTCACCGACTTCCGTCAGCGCATCCAGCGTGACGATGTCGAGTTCATTTCGCTGAACAAGGCTCCCGGCCATGGCATTTGGCTTTTCCCCAAGCTGTTCGCCCTCTTTCGCCGCCTGCGCCCGGCCATTGTCCACAGCCGAAACCTCGCTGCGCTCGAAGCGCAACTGCCTGCGTGGGCTGCGGGCGTTCCGGTCCGCATTCATGGCGAACACGGGCGTGATGTGGGAGACCTCGATGGCTCCAACGTCACCTATCAACGCGTTCGACGTTTCTATCGGCCGTTCGTGAATTATTACCTGGCCCTGTCGCAAGATCTCCGCGAATATCTGACCACCCAAATCAAGGTTCCGGAAGACAAGGTGCTACAGATCTACAACGGCGTCGATACCGATCGCTTTCATCCCGCCGGACTCGATCATTCGATCCCCGGTTGCCCGTTCTCGCGCCACGACCACTGGATTGTCGGCACGGTTGGCCGCATGCAGACGGTGAAGGATCAGCCCATGCTGGTACGGGCCTTCATCCGCGCTCTGGAAATCGACCCCAGCCTATCCGGACGTCTTCGCCTGGTCATGATTGGCGATGGCCCGCTGCGCGCGGAGTGCAAACAACTGCTCGAGGCTGGACGAATCGGTGATCTCGCGTGGTTGCCCGGGGAACGCAGTGACGTCGCGGAGATCATGGGCGGATTCGACTGTTTTATTTTGCCTTCGCTCGCCGAAGGCATCTCCAACACCATCCTCGAAGCGATGGCTTCCAGCTTGCCGGTGATTGCCACCGACGTGGGCGGCAATGCCGACCTCGTGAAGTCGGGCGTCACCGGCCAGATCGTACCGGCCGGCGACCCGGAGGCGTTGGCCGATCAGATCGTCAAACTCGCCAAGGCTCCCAGTCAGGCGAAAACCATGGGGCGTCTCGGTCGCGAGCGGGTGGAAGAAAAGTTCAGCATGAACGCGATGGTGGCGGCCTATCTGGGCACCTATGACAAACTGCTGGGCCGCTCCGGCACGGCGGCATGAACAGGAACGGGAAGTAACGGCACATGTGCGGCATCACCGGAATATTCGACACCCGAGGTAGGCGCGATGTCGATCGCGCGGTCCTTCACCGCATGAACGAATCGCAGTTTCATCGCGGCCCGGATGAGGGCGGCCTGCATATCGAACCGGGGATCGGACTCGGCCATCGCCGCTTGTCAATTATCGACCTCTCCACCGGCCAGCAACCGCTCTACAATGAAGACCAGACCGTCTGCGTGGTATTCAACGGCGAGATCTACAACTATCAGGAACTCATCCCGGAACTCCAGGCACTGGGCCACACCTTCCACACCCGCAGCGACACCGAAGTCATTGTTCACGCATGGGAATCCTGGGGCGAAAAGTGCGTCGACCGCTTCCGCGGCATGTTCGCCTTCGCCCTCTGGGACCGCAACCGCGAGACCCTTTTCCTGGCCCGCGACCGCCTTGGCGTCAAGCCGCTCTTCTACGCCCTGCTCGACGACGGTACTTTTCTCTTCGGTTCCGAACTCAAATCGTTGCTCGCCAACGGCGGCCTCAGGCGTGATATCGACCCTTGCGCTGTCGAGGAATACTTCGCTCTCGGCTATGTCGCCGAACCACGCTCCATCTTCAAGCAGGCCAGAAAGCTTCCACCGGCGCACACGCTGTTGCTCCGCCGTGGCCAGCCGATCGGGGAGCCGCGCGAGTACTGGGATGTCCGCTTCACGCTCGACAATCCGATAAGCGATGCCGATGCCTGCGCAGAACTCACCCACCGACTCGAAGAATCCATTCGTCTGCGGATGATCTCCGAAGTCCCGCTCGGGGCCTTTCTTTCCGGCGGCGTCGACTCCAGTGCGGTGGTGGCAATCATGGCCGGCTTGTCGAATGCTGCGGTCAACACCTGTTCCATCGGCTTTTCCGACCCTGCCTTCAACGAATCCGAGTTCGCCAGGATGGTGGCCGACCGCTACCAGACAAATCACTTTCTCGACATGGTCGAAAGCGACGACTTCGACCTCGTCGATACGCTGGCCAAGCTCTATGACGAGCCCTACGCGGACAGTTCGGCGATACCCACCTATCGCGTCTGCCAACTGGCGCGCAAGCACGTCACGGTTGCCCTTTCCGGTGATGGCGGCGACGAGAGTTTTGGCGGGTACCGCCGTTACAAGCTGCACCTTATGGAAGAAAGGATGCGCTCGGCCCTGCCGCTGAGCCTACGCCGCCCACTTTTCGGCGCTCTCGGCAGGCTGTATCCCAAGGCCGATTGGGCACCCCGCGTCTTCCGCGCCAAGACCACATTCGAAGGCATCGCACGTAGCTCCGTGGAAAGTTATTTTCACTCCGTATCCATCCTGCGTGCACCCATGCGCGACCAGTTGTTCTGCCCGGCATTCAAGTCGGCCCTTGGCGGCTACGATGCCATTCAGGTATTCGAGCAGCACGCTGCCAGGGCAGAAACCGATGACCCCCTGGCATTGATCCAGTACCTTGACCTCAAGACCTATTTGGTCGGCGACATCAACACCAAGGTCGACCGAGCCAGCATGGCCCATTCGCTCGAGGTTCGCGAACCGCTGATGGACCACGAGTTGGTCGAGTGGCTGGCCACACTGAACTCTTTGCAGAAAATCCGCGGCCAGGAAGCCAAGTACCTGCTCAAGAAGTCGATGGAACCCTATCTTCCAAGCGACGTTCTCTATCGTCCGAAAATGGGCTTTTCAGTTCCGCTCGCCCGCTGGTTTCGCGGTCCGCTCAAGCAACGCGTACAAGACTCGCTGCTCGGTCCTCGTCTGGCGGAAACCGGCTGGTTCAAACGCGAATACCTCAAGCACCTGGTCGATGCCCACAACAATGGCAGCCGGGACTACAGCGCCTCCATCTGGACACTGCTGATGTTTGAAGCCTTCCTGCGGAACGTCATGGAACAAGGCGAGTTCACATGATCCGCACGCTCCACGTCCTCGATCACTCCATTCCCCTGCACAGCGGCTATACCTTCCGCACCGTAGCGCTCTTGCGCGGGCAGCGCGCCTTGGGATGGGAGACCTTTCACCTCACCTCGCCCAAACAGGGCGAAGCATCGGTTCCGTTCGAAGATGTCGACGGCCTGCGTTTCTATCGGACACCCATCGCCAAGGGGACGCTCGCCAGAATACCTGTCGGCAAGGAACTAGTCTTGATGAAACACCTTGAAAGACGACTCGAAGAAGTCGCTCGGGACGTTCGGCCTGACATTATTCACGCCCACTCGCCCGTTCTCAATGCCCTCCCGGCAATTGCGGTCGCAAGAAAACTGGACATTCCGATGGTTTATGAGATCCGCGCCTTTTGGGAAGATGCAGCAGTCGACCACGGCAGCACCACTGAAGGCAGCCTGCGTTATCGGGCAACCCGCAAACTTGAAACCCGCGCCATCCAGCAGGCCGATCACGTCTTCACAATCTGTGAAGGATTGCGGGTGGACATCCTGGCCCGAGGCATTCAACCAGATAAAGTCACCGTCATTCCCAACGCCGTCGATATTGCCTCCTTCAGCCTTGCCAGCCCGCCAGATCCTGAACTTCAGAGAAATTTGGGGCTGACCGGCAAGACCGTAATCGGCTTTGTGGGTTCATTCTATGCCTACGAAGGGCTTGACCTGCTGTTGGAAGCCCTCCCCGCCATCACTGGAAAGAGACCCGACATCGGTGTTCTCCTCGTTGGCGGGGGCCCACAGGAAGCCAACCTCCGCCAGCAAGCTGAAAAGCTAGGCCTAAAGGATGTCGTGGTTTTTGCTGGTCGCGTGCCTCACCAGGAGATAGGTCGCTATTACGATCTAATCAACATCCTCGCGTACCCGCGCCGCCCAATCCGCCTAACCGAACTCGTCACACCACTGAAGCCCCTAGAAGCAATGGCCCAAGGCCAACTTTTTGTGGCGTCGGACGTCGGCGGCCACAAAGAACTCATCGAACACAAAAGGACAGGGATCCTCTTCAAGGCTGGAGATCGGCAGGCGCTGGCAGAAGCGATCGTCGACCTGCTCAACAACCGGCAGTGCTGGCCGGAACTCAAGGCCAACGGCCGCCAGTTTGTCGAAAATGTCCGCAACTGGCGCAACAGTGTTGCCAACTACCGTTCCCCTTACTTGACTCTCACGGGAAAGAACGAGAATTGAACATTCGGTAACGACCGATTTGCCAACAATATCGAAGCGCATGTCTCGCCCAATAAAAACGCTGCTGTTCTCAACACTTTTTCCGAGTTCCGTTCGACCAGTTCGCGGAATCTTCGTTGAGACGCGTCTTCGAGAGTTGTTGAAAACAGGTGAAATCGAAACAAAGTCCGTCGCTCCGGTTCTCTGCTTTCCATTCTCAGGGAAATCCTTTTCGACTCGGCCTTCAGAACAAGCTGGTGCTCTGGCTCGCCTGCCTCGTCCGCGACTGGCACGGGGGCGACTGGATAATTGGCCGCATAGCGACGGCAGACGCCCTGACGAATCCGCATCTTCTCGTGATCGAGAACAGACCTTTCCGCAAAGCGGTAGGAGCCCGGGCAAGATCGCCCGGCATCGGCGACCGTGTAACGTTCACGGGGATGGTTCATCGCGACGCCGTACACACCTATTCAGCGGCATTCAACATCATCTTCTAGCCAGCCGTCACGCGCCAGGCATCCCCACTGAAGTTGATGGAATTCATAGTTCTGGGCAAGGCCATCGTTGCGCCGCATACGTAACATCCTCTGGAGATTCTGACGGATGGCCCGAACGCCGCGATGCTCGGCGACTCGGCGCCGGGCGACCTCACCGAGGAATATACCGAGCTCTGTCGAGACTAGGATCGTCGTCATCGACTGTCCATCGCCCCAGGAACGAGACAACTACAACGTTTGAACAAGGATAGATCATCATGAAAATCACTGTCGTTGGCACTGGTTATGTCGGGCTGGTCAGTGGCGCATGCCTGGCGGAGGTTGGGAATGACGTATTGTGTCTGGACGTTGATCCGGAGAAGGTCCGGATTCTTGAAGAAGGTGGCATCCCCATCCACGAACCCGGCCTGCTGGAGATGGTCCGTCGTAACGTCGCCGCCAGCCGTCTGCACTTCACCACCGATGTCGAGCGGGCGGTTCAGCACGGCACCATCCAGTTCATCGCCGTCGGCACCCCGCCCGATGAAGACGGCTCCGCCGACCTGCAGTACGTGCTGGCCGCTGCCCGTAACATCGGCCGCCTGATGACCGACTACAAGGTTGTCGTCGACAAAAGCACGGTCCCGGTCGGCACTGCCGACAAGGTCAGGGCCGCGGTCGCCGACGAACTGGCGAGGCGCGCGGTCGACCTCCCGTACAGCGTCGTTTCCAATCCCGAGTTCCTCAAGGAAGGCGCGGCGGTCGAAGACTTCATGCGCCCCGACCGCATCGTCGTCGGCGCCGCGGATGAGCAGGCGATCCACCTGATGCGCGCCCTCTACGCCCCCTTCCAGCGCAACCACGAGCGCCTGATCGTAACCGATGTCAAGAGCGCCGAACTCACCAAGTACGCCGCCAACGCCATGCTCGCCACGCGCATCAGCTTCATGAATGAGTTGGCCAACTTGGCCGAAGTGCTCGGCGCCGACATCGAGATGGTCCGCCAAGGCATCGGCTCCGACCCGCGCATCGGCTACCACTTCCTCTATCCCGGCTGCGGCTACGGCGGCTCCTGTTTCCCCAAGGACGTTAAGGCGCTGATCAGGACCGCTGCCGATGATGCTGGCATCACGCTCAAGGTACTGACCGCGGTCGAGGAAGCCAACGAAGCGCAGAAGCACGTGCTGACAAAGAAGCTCGAGGCCCGCTTCGGCGATCTTGAGGGCAAGCACTTTGCCCTTTGGGGCCTGGCTTTCAAGCCGAACACTGATGACATGCGCGAGGCACCCAGCCGCGAACTAATCGCCGACCTGTTCGCGGCAGGCGCCACGGCAACCGCCTACGACCCCGTCGCGATGCACGAATCGCAGCGCATCTACGGCAACGAGCCGCGCCTAAGATATGCCGACAGCCCGATGGCCGCGCTGAATGATGCCGACGCTCTGGTCATCATCACCGAGTGGAAAGAGTTCCGAAGCCCCGACTTTACCGCCATCAAGTCAGCGCTTAAGAACCCGGCGATTTTCGACGGGCGCAACCTTTACGATCCCGGGTTCGTGCGCGCGATGGGGATCGAGTACTTCGCGATCGGACGGTGAGCGGAGAGCCAGCCTTACCTGCAATATTCCCGCCACTGAACATCTTTACAGGAAATTAAGGAAACATTAGCTTCCGTGCTCACAAACCGCCCTATCAAGTCCCTTCTCGTATCCACCCTGTTCCCAAGTTCTGAACGACCGGTGCATGGTATCTTTGTCGAAACGCGCCTGCGCGAATTGCTCAAATCAGGAGCGGTTCACGCCGAAGTCATCGCGCCGGTTCCCTGGTTTCCGTTTCCCAACCGTGTTTTCGGCGAATATGCCCAATTCGCCAGAACGCCGCGCACCGAGGTGCGCAACGGCATCACCGTTCACCATCCCCGCTATTTCCTGCCGCCCAGGGTCGGCATGAATATGGCGCCATATACGCTTGCCCGGTGCATCCTGCCGGTCGCCAAATCGCTGCTCGCTACCGGCTTCGACTTTGACCTGATCGACGCTCACTATTACTACCCAGATGGTGTTGCCGCGGGCATCGTCGCCAAGGCGCTCGGCAAGCCGTTCGTCGTGACTGCCAGGGGTACAGACTTGAATCTGATTCCTAAGTATAGCTACCCACGGCGCCTGATTCTTGACACTGCGAAAGCAGCCCACGCGTCCATTGGTGTATGTAGCGCCCTGATGGACCAGCTCGCCGAACTCGGTGCCGATCCCAGGAAGCTCCATGTGTTCCGTAACGGCGTTGATCTGCAGCGATTCGTACCGGAACCCCGTGCCGAAGCAAGGCGTCGACTGGAAATCCGCCCAGACGCTCGGGTCCTGCTCTCGATTGGACATCTGATCGAACGAAAAGGGCATCACATTGCCATCGAGGCGCTTGTCTTGATGCCACCAGACCATCATCTCTACATCATCGGCAGCGGCCCGCAACAGAACCATCTCCAGACACTGATCACCCGCCTTGGGCTGACGGAACGCGTCCATCTGACTGGCATCATTTCCAATATCGAACTGAAATGGTGGTACAGCGCTGCCGACGCGCTGGTCCTGTGCTCTAGCCGCGAGGGCTGGGCGAACGTTCTGCTCGAGTCAATGGCCTGTGGCACACCGGTCGTCGCCACCGATATCTGGGGAACGCCCGAGGTAGTTTCGACACCCGATTCCGGACGACTGATGCGAGAACGAACACCCCAGTCCCTAGCGGAATCGGTTGCCGACCTGTTCTCAGACTACCCCGATCGCGCCGGTGTTCGCAAACACGCTGAAGACTTTAGTTGGAATGCAACGTCGCTCGCCCAGATTGGACTTTTTGACAGGGTAAGAAATGCGTGACTTGATTCTTATCGTCTTCTTAGCCGTTGCGATTGTCGCCACACTGAAAAGACCCCTATGGGGGGCGCTTGTATGGATATTTGTAAGTATCTCTAGCATCCACCAGCTTGGATACGCGACTGCTACGCTTCCCGTCGCAATGGTCATCGGTCTATGTCTGCTGGTGAGCATTCTGGCTCACCGCTCTGAATTCCATTTCGCTTGGTCGAAGCCACTGATCTGGCTTGCTCTCTTCACTCTCTGGATGAACGTAACTTACCTTGCCTCGTTCCGACTCGAAGAGAACTATCCAATGTGGGAACGGGTAATGAAAATCAACCTCTTCATGTTCGTGGTCAGCGGAGTTATCTTGACCCGGAAGGATGTTGATCTGGTGATCTGGGCGCTGGTGCTTGCCCTTGGTCTTCTTGGAGCGAAGGGCGGCTTGTTTACGATTGCCACGGGTGGAACTTACCTGGTTTGGGGCCCGGGCGGCTTCATTGGGGGAAACAATGAGTTCGCACTTGCACTGATAATGCTCATTCCATTGATTTACTACCTGCGTTTCATTTCCGAACGGCGCTGGATAAAGAACGCGTTGCTCGCAATGATGCTGTTATGCGCCATTTCAGCAATTGGCAGTCATTCCCGAGGAGCCTTATTGGCTATTGCCGCAATGAGTGCCTTGCTGATCATCAAGAGCAAGCAGCGTGGAATCCTGTCATTGGTCGCCGTCATAACCGTTGTCCTCGTTCTGGTCATCATGCCTACTGAATGGTTCGATCGCATGAAGACTATTGAATCCTATGAGCAAGATACATCTGCGATGGGTCGCATCAATGCGTGGACGATGGCCTTCAATCTTGCGCTTGACCGATTCTTCGGAAGCAGTTTTGAAAACGTCAAGTTTGAGTATTTTTTGCAGTATGGCCTGAGTACCGAGACCGCATTGATGCAGGGACCCCACAGCATTTATTTTCAAGTACTGGGGCAACATGGATTCGTAGGCTTGTTCCTGTTTCTTGGTATGGGAATCTCTGTCTGGCGTTGCGCTGGGAGGGTGATCCGATCAAGCGACGGCAATACAGGACAGGGCGCCCGAGATGTGATGCTCGGTCAGATGACCAAAGCGTCGATCGTTGCCTTTGCAGTTGGCGGCGCCTTTCTCGGATTGGCACACTTCGATATGCCCTACTACCTGATGCTGGCAATAAGCAAACTTGACCAGCTGACAGCCAAAAAACAACAGGCACAACTATCGAGAGAAGGCGTTACGCCATGAGTCCTTGGCCCCTGCTAATGCGCACAGTGTCCCAAGGCGGCAGCAAGGGGCGACTTTCCATTCTTATATTCCATCGTGTCTTGAGCGAAATCGATCCGGTTCTCAACTGGGATCCGGATGCTGCGACCTTTAGCCAACTGATGGTCTGGGCCAAGAAGTGCTTCAACATACTGCCACTTGACGATGCAGTGCGACGCCTTTCGGAACGTTCCCTGCCGCCCCGCGCGGCCTCTATTACATTCGATGATGGCTATGCCGACAACTTTTACATAGCGCGTCCAATTCTGGAATCACTCGGTCTTACCGCCACATTTTTCATCTCAACCGGCTACCTGAACGGTGGCATCATGTGGAACGACAAAGTCATTGAGGCGATCCGTCATTGCCGGACAAGCCATCTGGATCTCTCTTCAATAGGATTGGGTAACCACGAGCTCTCAACTGCTGCTTCCGTTCGGCAATGCATTTCTGAGGTCTTGCGCAACATCAAGCACCTCAAACCCTCACAACGCAATGAGTCTGTTTCAAAAATTCTCACGATCACAGACACGATCCCGCGCGCTGATCTCATGATGACCAGTGATCAGGTAATTGCCATGCGCCAGGCTGGAATGCAGATTGGCGCCCACACCGTAAGTCATCCGATCCTTGCGAACATCGAATCCAAAGCGGTTTGGGACGAGGTAGCTAACAGCAAGTGCTTTCTGGAAGCCCTCCTGCAGGAGCGAATTGGCCTTTTTGCCTACCCGAACGGGAAGCCGGACCTGGATTATCGAATGTCAGACGTCGAGATCATTCGAAAATTGGGTTTCGATGCAGCGGTGACGACCGCCTGGGGCGTTGCAGATGACGCTACCGATCCCATGCAGATTCCACGTTTCACCCCTTGGGACCGCACTTGTTTCCGTTTTTGCGCAAGACTCTTTCAGATGCATCTTCGCAACGAAGCTCATCGTTCTGGTCAGAAGGCAAGCCGATGAATTCTAACCTCCACGTCCTTCAAAACAACGGATTCCATATCTTCTGATTCGTGGTGCCAGTCACTACGCGATTCTCTTTCCAAACAATGGCGAAACCTTTCTCAAGATCTGTCGATAGGACCCCAACACATGTTGGTGCAAAGGCTCCGCCTATGATGTCCAAGCACTCGAGCGCCTTTTTTTTTATTGTGCGCCTCTTCTTTCCTTTACTCCTGATCTGTTCAATCCATCTTCCTCACTACTTCACCTTTTCGATTGATCGCGCTAGCCTGTCGAGCGAGATCCTCAACAATCTAGATACGGTTCCAGTTACGGAAATCCTTGATGAAGTCGCTGCCATTTCGCTGGGAACATTGTTTGCTGTTTCCGATTCCAGCAGGAAGGGCATTGCAGACAAATTGCTCGAGGGGCAACTGATTGCCCCAGGGCTTCAGTCCGGACCCCTCCCTCTCGTCGGCTGGCCGGCTGACCTGTTGCATGGTAGACCTTCATTTCAACTGACATTAGCGAGCCTGGAACTCGAGCATCTGCTCCTGAAAGAATTTGAACGCTCGGAAGAGCGCCGCTATTATCAGGCCGCTCGCCACCGTATTCTGGCCTTCGCAGACTGGGAAGCGCAGCAGCACGACCCCATTGGCTTCCTTTGGAATGATCACGCGATTGCCGCCAGAATTTCCGTGATCGTGAACCTATGGAAACACATGCGGGGCGACGCGGATGCCACTTCCGCACAGAAAGAGGCGTTGATCGGTCTCGCCATGAGGAGCGGTGAACTCCTTGCCAAGCCGAAACTGTTCACTGTCCGAACGAACCACGGCGTCATGCAGAATATTGCCCTCCTGCAGATAGCAGCCGCATTTCCGCTCCTGCCGAAGAGCGAATATTGGCGAGATCTCGCGATTCAACGCCTCGAGTTGCAGTTGGGCTATTATGTTTCGGAAGAAGGTGTCGTGCTTGAACACTCAGCAGGATATCATCTATTGGGAACTTATCTTCTGGCCACCGCAGCACGGCTCGTCAGACTCAACGGAATGACGCCATCAGCGCGTTTGCTCGGAGCAGTTGAAAGTACTGAAAAATTCAGCAGGATGCTCCTTCGTCCAGACGGCACTCTCCCAGCATTTGGCAATACGGACGCTAGCGAACGTCATACACTGACTGTCATCTCCGATGGCGAAACAAGTGGACTCAAGAACTTGGCCCCCCCTCTTTCGCCACTGCCCGCAATGGCCGCCCTTTTCCCAGTGTCGGGGTATGCAATCTGGTGGTCACAATCCCCAGTTCCGGCCCAAACTGTAGTGGCTTGGGCAAACCATTTGAAGCATGGACATAAACACGCCGACGAGCCGAGCCTGAATTTCTGGTCTCAGGGGTACAACTGGATAACAGCGACCGGCTACTGGCCATACGGACTAGAAGGCTTTGTAGAAGCAAATGGCTGGGCCGGATCAAATGCACCGCATGCCATTGGGGAAGCGGCAGGTTCATCTCGCCGGGCGCGCCTTTTGGGAGCAGGGAACAGCGGTCCTTTCCGGGTGGCGGATATCGAAGTCTGTCGCCGCTCTGGAATGTGCGTTCGGCGTCAGGTTGTTCAATTGTCTGCTGAGCGACTGATCATCGTCGACGACATATCTGGATCGGATGGCGGAACAGAAACAATTTGGACGACTGATCCACGGCTTACACTTCGTCAGACTGACAAACTCAACTTTGCAAGCAGGACCACCGAAAGCGGTCATGAACTTCACATTGAGTTGGCAAGTAACGTCGACCCAGAGGTTGCACTCGTAAGAGGCTCCAGTACCCCATTTGCTGGCTGGGTAGTCTCTTTGGGCTTACCGCAGCCATCCGATGCCGTCCGTGTAATCCATCGAGGCGGCAATGTAGCGACGGCAACCCTCATCGAAATCTCTGAGTCGTCAGACGTGTCGTCAATTCACTCGTTCACAAAAAATGACGGTGAAGATTGGCGGGTCGGCCTAACGCACTCCCGAGGCGACGTAATAATTGAACGCAAACATCGGAATGTGTCCGTCACGCAATCCTCTGAGACGGTTTCCCTCACGGTTAATGATCCACCTGATATAGCGGAACAACAGTCTGTACTCCGTGCAGCGATGAATGAAGCAATCCATCGTTATCCGCCTTGGCGCGACTTGTCGGCATATCATTTCCGCTTGTATGTGATGATTTCGCTGCTGTGGCTGGTAACTGAAGTTGGAATTCTAGTTATGGCGGAAAGCATCAGACGGAAAACTTGGCTCCAACTCGCTCCATTGGGCGGATGGATCGGACTAGCATTCTGGATTCACTATTGGTACCTCATCTAAACTGAATAAGAGCTAAGACAGGTCATCCCATCCAAGACATTATTGACCGCACCACAAGTAAGTCATCCTTCAATCCGACCCACGAAAGGAATGCCATGACACCAGATCAACACCACAACCCATCTTCGCAGTGTCGATTTTGCGATGCTCCATTGGAACAGGTCTTCGTCGATTTGGGCATGTCGCCGCTGTGCCAGACACACATCACACCGCCGCAACTGAATCACATGGAGCCGTTCTATCCCCTGCGCACCTACGTATGCAACAGTTGTTACCTGGTCCAGCTCGACGAGTTCGTTACCCCCGGCGACATATTCAGTGAATACGCGTATTTCTCGTCTTTTGCCGACAGCTGGGTCGAACATGCAAAACGCTACGTTGATCAGGTTACTCAACGCTTCGGATTGGGTACGTCATCTCGCGTCGTCGAGATTGCGAGCAACGATGGCTATCTGCTTCAACATTTCGTTGCCAGGAACATTCCATGTCTAGGGGTTGAACCTGCGGCCAATGTAGCACAGGCAGCTCTCGCCAAGGGCGTCAAGTCAGTCGTGAAATTCTTTGGTCGTGAAACGGCGCAAGAGATGGTTGACGAGTTCGGCCATGCCGATTTGTTATTAGGAAACAATGTCCTGGCACACGTTCCCAAGCTCAACGATTTCGTCGGCGGAATGAAGATCCTGCTGGGTCCGCAGGGTGTCATCACTATGGAGTTCCCACACCTGTTGCGACTCATGCAGGAAAATCAATTTGATACCATTTATCATGAGCATTTTTCGTATTTTTCCTTCATGACCGCCGAAAAGGTATTCGCCGCACACGGGATAACCTTGTTCGATGTGGAGGAATTGCCGACCCACGGAGGTTCCCTACGAATATATGGGCGCCATGCCGAAGACAGCAGCAAACCCATTTGCGAACGTGCGACGGAACTGCGCGCTCGCGAATTGCAGGCCGGCTTTGATCGCCCCGAGACTTACCGCGGGTTTACGGAACAGGTCAAAGAAACCAAACGCAAACTGCTGCATTTTCTAATCCAAGCCAAACGCGAAGGAAAATCCGTAGTTGGCTACGGAGCTCCAGGAAAGGGGAACACCCTGTTGAATTACTGCGGAATCCGTCAGGATTTCGTTGACTACACCGTTGACCGGAATCCGTACAAGCAAGGCAAGTACACTCCAGGGACGCACATTCCCATCCACGGACCGGAGCGAATTCGCGAAACCAAGCCTGACTATCTGCTGTTGTTGCCGTGGAACCTCAGGGAAGAAATCATGCAGCAAATGAGCTACATTCGCGAGTGGGGCGGAAGGTTTGTTGTCCCCATTCCCGAAACGAAGGTGTATCCGTAATTCAGATTTTGTCGGTCTTATCTATCAATCATGGAGAAAAACATGAAGGTCTTCGTAACCGGAGTCGAAGGTTATATCGGGAGCTTGCTTGCTCCACTACTAATGCAATACGGCCACGATGTCGTCGGCACCGACACCGGCTTCTATCGTGACGGCTGGCTCTATAGCGACAGCAAAACCGGATCCTGTTTTCCGAAATTCATCAATCGCGATTTGCGTAATCTCACCCAGGCCGATCTCTCCGGATACGATGCCGTCATCCATATGGCGGAATTGTCCAACGACCCACTGGGCCAGAATAACCCCGCCCTCACCCATCGCATCAACCATGCGGGCTCGGTAAATCTGGCGAAAAATGCCAAGCGTGCCGGAGTCTCACGATTCATATATACGTCGTCGTGCAGTGTATACGGATTGGGTTCTGGCGATTTTCTGACTGAAGAATCACCAGTCAATCCTCAGACGGCTTATGCTGAATGCAAGACGCTGGTTGAAAGGGACGTCTGCCAACTCGCCGATGACAGTTTCAGCCCGGTGTTTCTCCGCAACTCGACCGCGTATGGCGGATCACCACGCATGCGTTTTGATATCGTTCTCAACAATCTCGCTGGACTGGCCTGGACATCGAAGAAGATTGCTATGACCAGCGACGGCACTCCTTGGCGCCCCTTGGTTCACGTAATGGATATCTGCACTGCCATTCGCTGTGCACTGGACGCTCCGCGCGACTGCATCCACAATCAAATATTCAATGTTGGCGACAACGCCGCCAATTATCGTGTTCGCGAGATAGCGGAAATTGTCGCCGCAGAGTTTCCCGGCTGTGAGCTTTCCATGGGGTCTAGCGCCGGGGACAATCGCAGCTATCGGGTCAGCTTCGACAAGATCCATAATCAGTTGCCTGGCTTCAATTGCGCCTGGGACGCCAGGAAAGGCGCAAAACAGCTTCACGAAATATTTTCGCGCATCGCCATGGATCAAAGTGGATTCGATTTCCGCACTTTTACGCGGCTGAAGCAACTGAAACACCTGATCGCAACGCAACAGATAGACGACGAGTTCTTCTGGCGCTACTAGCACGCCCACACAATGCTGCCCCTACACACAAGCAGTAACTTTTCGGAGCTAGGCGAGCGCATGTACGCGCTCGCCGAACGGCTGTATCCGATTTGTCGGAGCATCACAGGAAACGGGTTGCGGGAAACGTTGCGAATACTCCAAGAACAGATACCGCTGACGCTGCATGAGATTCCAACCGGAACCGCTGTGTTTGACTGGGTCGTACCGCGTGAGTGGAATATACGCGATGCGTATATCAGGAATTCGCGCGGCGAGAAGGTTGTCGATTTTCAGCAGCACAATTTGCATGTGCTTAACTACAGCACGCCGATAAAAGCGCGTATGCGCCTTGGGGACCTGCGGCCACATCTGTTTACGCTTCCCGACATGCCCGACTGGATTCCCCATCGCACCAGTTACTTCAACGATAACTGGGGGTTTTGTATTACCCAGCGGCAATTGGAAGCAATGTCCGACGACGATTACGAAGTCGTCATCGATAGCTCGCTCGAACCCGGCGCGCTGACTTACGGCGAACTGATCATTCCCGGTGAGTCGGAGGAGCAAATCCTGCTGTTCGCGCACTGTTGTCACCCCTCATTGGCAAACGACAATCTGTCGGGAATTGCGGTAGTTGTTGAGCTTGCAAAAATTCTTGGCGACTTATCTCCACGGTTTACTTATCGCTGCGTCTTCGCACCGGCCGCAATTGGATGCATAACCTGGCTTAGCCGAAATCAATCTGAATTGGGCAAGATCAAGCTCGGGATGGTTGCTGCACTGCTTGGGGATTCAGGACAACTGACCTACAAGAAGACATCCGCAGGGAACGCGTTGATCGATCGCGCATCCCTGCACGTTTTGCGGCACCGGAACATCCCCTATCATGCCGTCGAGTTCTCCCCTTTCGGCTACGATGAACGACAATTCGCGTCGCCCGGGATTAATATCCCGGTCGGCAGACTGACGCGAACGCCGAACGGGGCGTATCCTGAATACCACACCTCAGCAGACAATCTGAGCCTGATTACGCCAAGTGCTTTGGCTGACTCACTCAAAGCGTACTGCGCCATATTCGCGCTTATCGAGAACAACCATGTGTATCAGAGCAAACTCCCATACTGTGAACCACAGCTCGGGAAACGCGGCCTCTACAGAACGACTGGTGGACATGGAAACCCCGAACAGCGTCAAATGGCTATATTGTGGGTATTGAATCAGGCCAATGGCCAACACGATCTGCTGGAAATCGCAGAGCGTTCTGGCCTGCAATTTGAGATTATTGCAGGCGCTGCCGCAGAATTGGCCGCTGCCGACATTATCCGGAAAGTGTAAGAGTGCGCATCACAAAACCCATGCTCAAGCCAAAAGGAAACTTTCGATGAAAGTCGTTATATTCTGTGGTGGATACGGCACACGCCTACGTGAATATTCTGAAACTATACCAAAGCCCTTGGTCAATATTGGTGAGCGTCCAATTATCTGGCATTTAATGAAGTATTATGCGTATTTTGGCCATAAGGACTTTATTCTTTGTCTGGGATACCGCGGTGACCTCATCAAAGAATATTTTCTGAAATACGACGAATGCGCATCGAACGATTTTGTGCTTTCGGAAGGCGGACGCAAGGTTGAGCTTTTCAACCACGATATCTCTGACTGGCGCATCACGTTTGTCGATACCGGATTAAAATCAAACATTGGCCAACGTCTTAAAGCGGTAGAAAAGCATCTCAAAGGTGAGGAAGTGTTTCTTGCCAACTATAGCGACGGGCTGTCAGACTATCCAATCAATTCACATGTTGATCATTTCCTGACTACTAATGCTGTTGCCAGCTTTATCGCTGTCCGCCCTTCTCAAAGCTTTCACGCTGTCATTGCTGACAATGATTCTCGAGTTACAGGCATTGAGAACGTAACATCCTCGCAAATCTGGATCAATGGCGGTTTTTTTATTCTGCGCCAAAATATTTTTTCTTATATTGAGCCAGGTGATGAGTTAGTGGAAGCTCCATTTCAGCGCCTAATCAAGGAAGGTAAACTGCTTGGCACGAAATACAAGGGATTTTGGGCATCCATGGATACCTTTAAGGACAAGAAGCAGTTTGATGACTGGTATGAAGCCGGTAATCGACCATGGCAAGTATGGCAGCAAGAAAACCAGTAGCCAGTCAGTTTTTCGGCTCAAGCCAAGATTGGGCCTGACGTCAAGGATCGAGCATGTTGAGTCTCAAGCATTCCGTTGCACCGCAGTCCATCCTGTTGATGGGTGCGCATTGCGATGATATTGAAATAGGGTGCGGTGCTACGGTGTTGCATCTGGTAGAGCGATTCCCAGGGGCACATTTTGAATGGGTCGTTTTTAGCTCCACGCCTGAGCGTGCTAAAGAGGCCATGCAAAGTTCCGATATATTCCTTGCCGGCGTCCGCTCGAAGAATGTCACAGTACAGAACTTCAGAAACGGCTACTTCCCCTACATTGGGGGTCAAATCAAAGATTATTTTGAATCGCTGAAGAGCCGGACCAAACCCGATTGGATCTTTACTCACCATTCTGAGGATCGGCATCAAGATCATCGTATCCTGGCTGAATTGACTTGGAATACATTCCGCGACCACCTGATTTTCGAGTACGAAGTCCCGAAATTTGACGGTGGACTCGGGTCACCGAATTGCTTCGTTCCGGCAAAACAGACTTTCTCAGACAAGAAGATCGCCACCCTGATGGAATGTTTCGTCAGTGAAACGGTGAAGCCATGGTTCAGTCCCGAAACTTTCCAAGCAATGCTTAGGCTTCGCGGGGTGGAATGCAACTCTGCAACGGGGTTGGCGGAGGCTTTCTATTGCAGGAAGTTCCTGGTTTAGGTGACCGATTCCACTGCCATGACAATCTAGAGGATCCTCTGACTCTTATGCTCAGGCATTGCGACAACTGTCAATTGTTTATCCACGGCTGTGTAAGTGCCCAATGCACCCGAGCATGATTGATTCTCCGTGTCACAACAGCGCTAGCACATAATTAGTATTTTCTTATACCGCGATGGCTTATATTCGTGATTTTCGGCATGAACTCCCCCACTGCCCATCCTGATTCACACCATGGGCGCAATTTGCCCAGCCCGGACGTAGCTCTCGGCAACCTGCCGGTCAAACGCACGGGAGAAGAGTCGATTCCCCAGACGCTTGAGCCGATACATCATGTTTTCGGCAATGCTGTGTCGGTGGTAGCCGGAGGTTTCCTTCCCGCCCGCTCGCCCTTTGGTTTCGATTTCGGCCAGGATGGCATCGCGCGGATGGTCATTCCCCCAAAGCACAGCACCCTCGCGGGACGGAATCGTTGTCTTGGCTTCCCGCTCGGCGATGGCAGCATGGGTTCATTCGGTGTCGTAGGCGTCATCCGTAGAGACTTGACCGACCGTACCGTCGATCTGGGCCAACAGGTCAGGGAAGATTTCGCTGTCGTGCCAGTTGGCCGTCGTCACTTCAATCCCAATGATGTCTTTGGCCGTCTCATCGACGGCCAGGTGAATCTTGCGCCAGGTGCGGCGTTTGCCGATACCGTGCTGGCGAACCTTCCACTCGCCTTCCCCGAATATCTTCAGCCCTGTAGCGTCGACCACGACATGCGTGGCGCCTGTTCGCGGACGACGGGGCATCTTGACTTTCAGCGTCGCCGCCCGGCGCGACAGATTCCCCCGGTGGCAGCAAAGACCAGGATAGACGACAGCCCGGCGAAGGCGAAGTACCGCTACCCAGTCAAGAACTGGGTGGAATACGATCGTGCGCTGGTCAATCGCGGCAACCTGACCCTCTGGTTTGACGAAGACAGCGTGAACAAGATCTGGACGCCGCCGCGTCCGGTGGGTCGAGGCAAACCGGGCACTTGCTCGATGGTGGCGATTCAAACCTGCCTGACGCTCAAGCCCCTGTTCCGTCTGCCCTATCGGGCGACCGAAGGCCTGCTTAAATCGCTGATCCGCCTGTGTGCGCTGGACCTGCCGGTGCCGGACCACACCAATCGTCTTTCGCTTCAAAACCCCGCCGCAGGGCGGTGCATGACATTATATTGCACCAACGCCTGTCACAACCGTAATGACATATATTGGGAAGTGATAAACAATTGACCATCGCTACACCCTCTTCGCCTCCTCCAACCATAAGCATTGGGGTGCCGGTGTTCAACGGCTCGCGTTTTCTTCGACATGCGCTTGAATCTCTTCTGGGGCAAAGCTTTTCGGACATTGAACTTATTGTCTCGGACAACGCTTCGACTGATGAGACAGAAGATATCTGCAGAGAATTCGCAATGCGCGATGCCCGTATCCGCTACATCCGCCAGACAGTGAACATTGGTGCGATGCGTAATTGGAATTTCGTCGCCAATGAGGCGCGTGGCAAGTACTTCAAGTGGTCCTCAGCAAGCGATTATTGCGCCCCGGACATGCTAACCCGTTGCTTTGTGGCGATGGAAGCTGACCCGGAGATCGTTCTCTGCTACGGCCAGACGTGTCTGGTTGACCAGGAAACAGGCAAGCTGACAGTGTATTCTGGCAATATTGAAATAATGGAGGAACGTCCGCACGAACGGTTTTCAAAGTTGCGCTGCTCTCTCAAGCTTAACAATGCGTATGGCGGACTGATTCGGACCAAAGCGTTACGGCGCACGATGCTTAATCGGCTCTATCCAGGGGGAGACATCATCCTTATGGCCGAACTTGCGTTAATGGGCCGTTTCATGTTGCTACCACAAACTTTGTTTTATCGTCGAATGGGCCGGGAAACGTCTTCGAACGAACTGAGTGCTGGCGATCTGGCTATCTTTCTTGACCCCCGGAAAACTCATATCACCAACTTCCTCCATTTTTCAACACACCTCGGCTATCTGGGAGCGACCTTACGTGCGCCGATCAACCCTGTGGAAAAGTTGAAAACCCTTGGGCTTGTTCTTCGGCATGCAGTCTGGGACAGAGAGAACCTATTGGCTGAATTGCGTGGAGCACGAAAAAAATGACTTGAGCCTGTCAAATTTTTTGCGCGCGTGGCATTCGTCTGATTCTGCGCTGACTACAACTGATTCGGACCGTCAACGCGGCGCAACCAGATCTCACGCCAGTAAGTGTTGGATGCGCGAGGACAACCCAAACGCATGGATGTGCATTCGGCCCGGCAATATACGTTTTCCAACTGGATACATGGACTCTTCATCTGCATCATCTTGCCCGTCTGCTCATTGATCAGTCGATCTACACGCATTTGTACACGATACCTGTTCCCTGCATACTTTGACATCTCCATGTCATAGCGCATGCCACGATTGAAGCCATCGGCGTTGATCGTCCCAAGAATCTCGTCCTGAGACTTCACTTCGACCCATTCCCCAGGCTGTAGATTCAGGACTTCATTTGGCGTTGGGCTGCCGATGGGAATAGTGCCTGTGCCACTGGGAAACGCCTTGCCAACCAATGATTTGTAGAAACCAACAAAGAATCGGTGGCCGACACCCAATCTCAGGAGAGCGCGGTACCACGCCAGCGCAATGATGCGCACCATATTTGGCAGGCTGTGGTTGCCGCTGGTAACGTCTCGCACATATTGGCGCACATCCCACCAGGGAAGGAGTGAAGTCGCCTCATACAGCGCTGTGGTCTGGCAGACATATGTAGGGTCGGGTTGCTCCAGGTCCCCGCCTTCGACTGCACATCGGTCAAGTCGTTGTGCATCGATCAACGTATTGACCAAAGGCCGGCCGTCAGGGTCTTCGGGGCGTTTGAGCCAGGCTTCTTTCCAGAAGAATACGCAATCGGCCATGCAGCCCCCATGTGCCGCCCCATCGCAGCGCGCACGCTCAAGGTGGACCGCCGAGACCATCTTCCGGCCACCGGTCTTCTTGATGTTGTCGCAAGTCTTGTGCGCAACCTTGGCCACGCGCAAGCGTTGACCGCAGAACGCAAGCATTTCTGGCTGAAATGGGAGTTCCTGAAATCGACCACGTTCGTCCAACGTCGAGAGAATCTCCTCACGCGAACGCACCACCACCCACTCACCGACACGCAACCCCAGCGAATTAGGCCACGCCATTGATCTAACTGCCATGAAACAACTCCTTGATGAACTCTATCTGGACCTGCGACCTCGTTTACACGTCCGCATTGAAACGGGACGACTTCAAGCTACAGACAAGTTTTCTCGCGTAGTCGAACACCACCCGTTCCGGGCCGTTCGGCATTTTAGCGAGAACCCACAACGCCGCAAGAGTCAACGCGTAGATGACTGCCCCTGCCCCCACCCCAAGCAATAGCCAACCCACCACAAACAATTCCGACATGGATCGATCATAAGGAGGCAACACCCAAACAAGGACAATTGTCATTAGGGCTGATGCCGCAACCGGACGGGCGATTGCACGAAGAAAGACCATGGGCGAAATCGACAGCTTGTTCCGGAGCATGTAAAGGTAAACAGGCGTGCAAATCAGGGAACTGAGCAGGGCCGCCATGGCAGCTCCCAGCACGCCAAGTTGCTGGGCGGCCAGCGCCATGGCAGTAAGCAGGCTCAGCAAAAGCAACACGTACAAACCATTGGCAATCACGGCCATCTGCGGGTGGCCTCTTGCCAGCAACACGGAACAGACAGGCGAATGGAACATCAGGACGGCACCGTTAAACGCGAGGACCTGCATCAGAGGCACCGCAGGAAGCCATTTGGTACCCAAGACTGCGGGAACAAAATATGGGGCCAGTACTGCCAACCCTGCCGAGCACGGAACCGCGAGCATCGCCATCATAGAGAGTGCGTTGGCGTAGCCCCGGCATACCTCTTCGGAATCTGCCATCTTCGCGAAGCCGGGTAGCAGAGCACGATTGATCGGAGCGCTCAGTTCAGTTGACGGCAGGTGCGCAAACTCGTAGGCGATGTTGTATGTCCCGAGAGAACCGGCACCGAAAAGACGGCCTATGAAGAAATCAGAAGTTCGCTCCTTGAAAAAGCCGATCAAGTTGTTGATCAGCAGCCACCTGGAATACACCATCAGTTCGCGCACTCGCGATAATGCAAAGCGTGGGCGATAGGGGTGCATCAAGTAGCTGATTGCGGTAGCGGCAAGTTTTGAAAAAAGGATTCCGGTGACCAGCGCCCAGTAGTTGCGAACGATCAGGGCCGTCGGCACCACAATCAGGAAGCCAAGTGCCTTACGGCTGAGCTGAAAAAGAAATTCCTTGCGGAAATTGAGTTCCTTGCGAAATGCGACCACACCGATGTTCTCGGTACCGCTGATCAATGGGCCAAGAGCCAATGCGCATACCACCCACACCAGTTCAGGTTGCTTGTAGAACTGTGCAATTGGATAGGCAGCCAGCAGCATGACGAGAGTAATTGACAAGCCCAGGAGCAGGTTGCCGGTCCAGGCCGTATCAAAATGTTCCCTCGTGGCGGATTGATTGTGGATCAGGGCGATATCGAAGCTGAAAGCTGCTAACTGCTCTGCAAAGAAGATGAATGACAGAGCCATCGCAATGACGCCGAAGTCGGACGGACTCAGGATGCGTGCAAGGATCAGCGTGCTTACGAGACCAATACTGCGCTCGATCAGCTTGAACAACACCATCCACGTGGCACCGCTGGCCATCTTTCGTTGGATTTGGTCACTCATAATTGTGCGCCCCGTGCCAGACGGTAAGATCTAGCGCCTGCCGGACTCATCAACATCCATGAGGACTCGGCAAGAGGCACTTAGCGCATGCAGCAGCGGTGAGGCCAACACACACTTCGAAACCAGCCGAACTTTCATCGCTCGAATGCAAGCCCTGCGTCGTTGCCGAGTTCAGGCATTGTCGCATGACGGACCGGATATTGCCCTCGGGAGGCATGCGCTGTGTCCTTTAGTTGTTGAATCTGCACATGATGCCAAGATGCACCGAACACAGCCGTGATTGAATTCACAGATTGGGAGAAAAGCGACAGTCCATGCCCCCGGGGAATCCCGTTATCGCACCACTCCTTGAGGATGAATGCGACAGATTTCGCCATACGAGGACTTTTTTCGGCGCCATTGTCGCATTGTCGACTTGCTGCACTTCGGCATCAGAAACGCCAAGCATCAACACATCAACAAAGACTCGAGTATCTCTCCACGCTCCCCGCCGTCAAAAGCTTTTCCATGGCGCTCTTCGGTCATACACTTACCCCTCCCCTGAGGCGACAGCAGGTATCATTGACCCGTTTAGCCTATCATATGCACATTGGCTGCACCAACTTCGCTCGAAGCTGGTTAGGGCGCACTCAAATCAAGGAACTATTCTCATTTGTATTTTATCATTTGCCCGTCTGACCGTAGCGGCCATTCTCTTGTATGGATGCAACAACAGTCAAGCCGTGCATGAGTCCCCGGTGTTTAACAAGGTCATCGTAGACCGAAACGGTCCCACTGACCCATGGGGAAAGGCAAGCGGGGATATCAACGGCGATGGAAAGCCTGACCTGCTCGTGGGCGGACACGGTGCGCAAGGATTGGTCTGGTACGAAAACCCGAACTGGATCAAGCACGTGATAGACGCGTCCGGCTCATTCGGAACGGATATCGAGATCGCCGACCTTGATGGTGACGGCAGGATGGATGTCGTCGGCTTGAGGAACGAAAGCCTGGTCTGGTATCGCAATCTGGGGAATGACAAGTGGCAGATGACGACGATCGACAATGTGGGGCTACATGACATCGAGATCGCCGATCTGGATCACGATGGTCGTCCCGATGTCATTGGTCGCGGCCAGACATCGTTCAGGAACACCGGTCACACTGTGTACCTCTACAGCAATCGCGGCGGAAACTGGCAACGCACGGCCATCGAGGTGCCGAAAGGCGAAGGTCTCAAGGTGGCGGATCTGGATCAGGATGGCTGGACGGACATCATCGTAAACGGCCATTGGCTCAGGAATCCCGGCAAGGCAAAGGAGGGCTGGAAGCTGTACCGTTTCGCCGCTGACTGGACATGGCCAGACGCCTGTATAGATGTCGGCGACATCAACGGCGATGGCCGACCCGACATCGTGATGTCCCCTGCCGAACCGGCCGGCGGACGATATCGACTGTCATGGTTCGAGGCCCCACGGAATCCCCGCGATATCTGGACCGAGCACATTGTCGCCGGGAACGTCGAGGCGACTCACCATTTTGTCGGATTGGCGGACTTTGACCGGGACGGCCAGATCGACATCGCGACCGCCACAATGCACCAGAGTACCGGACCCGTCGGGATCGAGGTGTATCTGAACGGTCGATTGGGCAAGGAGTGGTCGAAGCGAACGATTGCCGATACCGGATCGCACAACATGAGGATTGTCGATGTCGATGGCGACGGCGACCCCGACCTGTTCGGTGCCAACTGGAGCGGCCCCGACCAACAGGTTCTGCTATGGGTAAACCAGACTTGCTCACCGGCAAAGGGCTGCCCCAATTGGCGACGACACGTCATTGATGGCAACCGGCCAGGCAAGGCAGTGTTCGTTGTCCCTGCGGATATCGATGGCGATGGACGGGTAGACATAGCCGCAGGCGGATTCTGGTACAGGAACCCGGGCAGACCAGACGGAAACTGGGAAAGGCGCACTTTTGGAGACCCTGCAAACGATCTCGTTCTGCTGGCCGATCTAGACGGCGATGGAGATACGGACGCCATTCTTACGAGATGGCGTGAAAGCAAGGCAGATTCGCGATTCGTATACGCCGAGAACCAGGGGCAAGGCAATTTCAAGTTACGCACGGACCTACCGGCTGGTGCCGGTGACTTTCTTCAGGGACGCGCGTTGGGACACTTCTCCTCGGCCTCGAAATTACAGCTTGCTCTCTCGTGGCACATTGCTGGAAAGGGCATCGAATTGATGACCATTCCTCCCGCGCCCATGAAGGATGCCTGGAAGATCGAAAACATTTCGACGTTCTCGCAGGATGAAGCACTGAGCAGCGGAGACATCGATGGAGATGGGCGGCTCGATCTATTGTTGGGAACCGTTTGGCTCCGGAATTCTCCCGAGGGTTGGACCCGTTTCACCATTGACCCGAGCCGAACCAATCCAGACAGGAATCGGCTGGCGGACATCAACCGCGACGGCAAACTCGACGCTGTCGTTGGCTTCGAGGCGATCAGCAGGAAAGGGGAGGTCATTTGGTATGAGCAGGGGCCCGTCGCAACCCAGCCCTGGATAGCGCATCCGATCGCAACCGTGATCGGGCCAATGAGCCTGGATGTCGCCGATTTCGATGGCGATGGCGACCTTGATGTTGTGGTTGGCGAACATAACCTGGAACACCCTGACATGGCACGCTTGCTGTTGTTCGAAAATCTTGACGGTCACGGTGGACGCTGGCGTGAGCATGTTCTGTACACTGGCGATGAACATCACGATGGCGCCATCGCCGTAGACATTGATGGAGACGGCGATGTCGACATTGTTTCGATCGGGTGGGAGCACGGAAAGGTGCTTCTCTATGAAAACACGGGTTTGCGCGGTGCCGTTACAAAGCGGCCCAAGTGATACTTGAATTGCAGCGAGGACTTGTTGGAAACCCTTGATACCATTGTGATAGGGGCTGGAGTCGTCGGGCTGGCGGTTGCCAGATCGCTGGCGATGGCTGGTCGCGAGGTGCTGATTCTCGAAAGAGAGGCAGCCTTCGGCACGCAAACCTCCGCACGCAACTCGGAAGTCATCCACGCCGGTCTCTACTACCCCAAGGATTCGCTCAAGGCTGCCTTGTGCGTGCGCGGCAAGGAACTCCTCTATAGCTACTGCACGGAACGCAACATCCCGCATCGCCGACTCGGCAAGTTGCTGATCGCTACTGACGCATCGGAACTAGCGGCGCTTGCCGGTTATGCCCAGCGGGCGGCGGGCAATGGCGTATCGCTCGAGCCACTAACCGCTGCCGAGGTTCTCCGGCTTGAGCCGGAGGTGCGCGCGATTGCCGGCCTGTACTCGGAATCGACCGGCATCCTGGACAGCCATCATCTTATGGTCACGCTGTTGGGTGACGCCGAACAGGCCGGCGCGATGCTGGTTACCCACACGCCGGTCGTGGCCGGGAAGATCGAATCAGACGGTTTTCTTCTGCGCACCGGAGGTAACGATCCGTTCGAGTTGCGCTGCCGCACGCTGGTCAATTCGGCAGGCCTTTACGCCCAGGAACTGGCCCAGCGCGTGGAGGGCTTTCCAACCGAATGCCTGCCCGCCACCTATTACGCCAAGGGCCACTACTTCACTCTCAGTGGGCGTACGCCGTTCCGGCACCTCGTCTACCCGATGCCGGATCATGCCGGCCTCGGCATCCACGTGACACTCGACCTCGGTGGCCAGTGCAAATTCGGACCAGACGTCAGCGGCTGGCCTGTATCGCCAGACTACTCGTTCGAGATGGGTTTGGAAGACAAGTTCTACCGGGCAATCCGCCGCTACTACCCAGACCTTCCAGACGGCTCTTTGCAACCAGGCTACACCGGGATTCGGCCCAAAGTGACGGGTCCGACCCAACCTGCGGGTGACTTCATCATTCAGGGACCGGACGTCCACGGCGTGAGCGGGCTGGTGAACCTGTTCGGGATCGAATCACCCGGGTTAACTTCGTGCCTGGCGATTGCAGGGAAAGTGGTGGAGAAATTGAACCACCACCGCAGCAATTACGTGCTTCCCACCACCGTTCACGAAGCATGATTACGGTCGACGTTGTTGATTGGGCCGTTTTGAATGCTTGACGTCTTCTTCTCGGTCGATGTCGAGATCTGGTGCGGCGGCTGGGACAACCTCGACGAAAGATTTCCGGACACCTTCAGCCGCCGTCTCTATGGTCGGACGGCACGCGGCGATTTCGGTCTGCCCTATATTTTGCAGGTACTCCGCGAACACGGGCTGAAAGGGGTTTTCTTCGTCGAACCGTTGTTCTCTACGCGATTCGGCAGCCAGCCGCTGGAAGAAATTGTCGGGCTGATACGCGAAGGCGTGCAGGAAATCCAACTGCATCTGCACCCCGAATGGGTCGACGAATCGGTCGAACCCCTGCTGGAAAACATCGAACGCAAGCGACAGCACCTTTCCTATTACACGCGCAACGAACAGGAGATTCTCGTCGCCGCCGGAAAGCGCCTGATTGCGCAGGCGGGCGGCGGCGAATGCACGGCGTTCCGGGCCGGCAGTTTCGCCTTCAATCGGGATACGTTGCGGGCGCTGGCGGCGAACGGCATTCGTTTCGACAGCAGCTACAACGCCACGCACTTCGGTCTCGACAGCGGTGTGGCTCCTGGACAGGTAATGGTGGATACATTCGAGTGCGACGGCATCTACGAGTACCCCATGACGGTCTTTGACGGCGGCATGGGTTCCCTGCGCCATACTCAGGTGACGGCCTGCTCGCATCGCGAGATGGAGGGGTTGCTTTGGCAGGCCTTTGAATCTGGCCGGCGGTCGTTCATGATCCTTTTCCACACTTTCGAAATGCTGAACCAGACCAGGGATCGTCCGGACGATGTCGTCGTCTCCCGTTTTCGAAAGCTTTGTGCCTTCCTCGACCGGAACCGCGACTCGTTCAACGTTCGCGGCTTCGAGGGTTTATCCCCCAATCCGGTCGTGCAGCAGCCGGCACCCCTGAAATCCCCTGTCTGGAAGACTGCCATGAGAGTGCTGGAACAAGCCGGTCGCAGGAGGTTTGGATGACGGCGAGCGCGCCCCGGGATTACGCGCTGAAGTATCAGTTGAGCGACTGGACCGCGTTCAGCACGACGATACCGTTGCAAGTGTCGTCGGTGAAGGTAGCCGAGCAAGCAGATCCGGAAAGACAGCCCGGACCGCCGGCCGAACCGCTGGCCGCCGGAAGCCAGGGGTTCCTAGTGCGTGCGTTGCCCGTTGCCGAAGCCTTGTCGCCGATAGAGGTGATAGGGGATTATCTGCGCTACGTTCAACTCCAGTACCAGCACAGCATCATCGATTTCCGGTCCACATTCGAGGAGTACCAGAAGAAGTTCTCTTCCAAGACGCGGTCGACGATCAATCGCAAGGTCAGAAAGTACGCCGAGCACTCGGGCGGCACGCTGTCGTGGAAAACCTACCGCACGGTTGAAGAACTCAGGGCTTTTCTCCCGCTGGCGCGCGAGGTGGCGAAAAAGACATATCAGGAAAGACTCCTCGACGCAGGAATTCCGGAAAGCGAATGGTTCGTCCGAGGGATGGAATCGCTGGCTGCACAGGATCTTGTACGGGCCTATATCCTGTTCGATCGCGAACGTCCGGTTTCGTATCTCTATTGTCCGATCGAGGATGGGACGCTGATCTATGCCTATCTGGGATACGACCCTGACTACATGAAGCTGTCGGTGGGTACCATCCTGCAATGGCTGGCCATCAAGCAGATGTTCGATGAAGGCTGTTTCCGCTACTTCGACTTTACCGAGGGCGAATCCGACCACAAGCGCCTTTTTGCCACGCACGAAGTGCTATGCGCAAACGTCCTGTTCCTAAGAAATACATTGAAAAACAGGGCTCTTGCGCATAGCCACTGGCGGATGGGACGCTTTTCCGCATGGCTCGGCAATACACTGGACAAGCTCGGTATCAAGGCCAAAATCAAAAGATTCCTTCGTTTCAGACGCCAGTCGTCAGTCGGCGCCGGATCGGAAGCCGCAAAATAAATACGCGATGAGGTGACGAGACATGAGTTTCCGGACGCAAAGCCTGTGGCACCGACTCGGCGCGGTCGCCGGGAAGGGCAGAATGGCTGCCGAGATGATCAGGCAAGCTCGCAAGCATTATGGCGGTGGCTATCTTTCTGTCGGTTTGCGCTTTCTCGACGTTTACTCCAAACGTTTTTCGCCGTCCGAGATCCTTGAACTGGATTTGCTGGATGTCTCCAAGTCCCACGGAGAAATCGATGAATTGATCAGCAAGGAGGACATGGTTCAGCTTCAGCGCAGCTTCAATCCGGTCGAATTGACGAATCAGACCGAGAACAAGCTGGATTTTGAGCGGCTCTGCGCAGAAGCAGGTTTGCCCTGTGCGAGGACTGTCGCGACTGTGGAAACCCGACCCCATGTCAGCGCCTCCCTGAACCGCGAAGCGATTGCAGGCAGGGACGTAATCAATGCACTTGCCACAAGATTGCCGTTGGGGGCTTATGTGATCAAGCCGTGTGACGGCGCCCTTGGCCGGGGTGTCCTCGTGTTTTCCTGTGGCGATAGCGAGCCGGAGGATGTGAGCGAGACGTTGAAGGCTCATCTAGACCGGCATCGAGATTTCGACTCTTGGCTGGTGCAGCCGAAGCTGATCAATCACGAGGACGTGACGCGGATCAGTCCGTCGCCGGCATTGCAGACGGTGCGTCTGGTGACGTATGTCAACGGAAATCGCGACGTCAGAATATTGCTTGCGGGATGGCGCCTCGCGGACGAAAACGCGGAATTCGACAATTTCAGCGGAACGGGAAAAAACAATGCCTTTTGCGATATCAATCCAGCCGATGGAACAATGCAGAAATGCTTCATGAAAAGTCGCCACCCCTTTGGTTTCGGGCTGCATGAAGTCGAGCAGCATCCGATCACCGGCCAGATTCTCGCCGGGCTGCGACCGCCGATGTGGCAAGACATAGTCGAGCTCGGCAAGACGGCGGCACTGGCTTTTCTTCCGTCGAAATGTCTGGGCTGGGACATTGCAATCACGTCTTCCGGCCCGGTCTTGATCGAAGCTAACCGCTATTGGGATCCGCACAACGAGGATCCAGTGGAAATGCTTCGGGTCCTTCGTTTCCTGCGGGAGGAACGCACCAAGCGCGATTCACGGGCTGTTGACAGCGGCCAGCAGGCGCTCGAACCGGACAGCCCAACGTCAGGAAAATGAAGACAAGACTTGCCGCTCTTGGCAAAGCAATCGCTCGTGCGCTTGGCATCGAGTACAGATGTTATCGCATGTTCTCGCTGGATCTGGTCTCGCTGTCGGAGCCGAGTCCGCTTCCTCCGGGCTATCGTTGCGCCGAAGTCACCGGCAGCAAGGTTCGTGAGGCGAGACAGCCGACAATACGAGACGAGGCTTGGTATGGTGGCGAAGACTCGCTGGGCTTTGGCGTATTTTTCGGGTCCGACTTGGTAGCACTTCAGTGGGTGTGGTTCGGTAACGGTTATCGCCGCCGGCGAAACTTCTGGCCGCTTGAGCGAAACGAGGCCAAGTCGGTGGAGCTTGTAACTGCCCCCGAGTACCGGGGGTTGGGCCTGGCGACGTGCCTCAAGCAGTTCAGCGCACTGCAGCTCGCGGCAAAGGGGTTCGTCAGGGTCTACAGCAGGATCTGGTGGAACAACTGGCCGTCAATTCGCGTCAGCGAAAAGGCGGGCTGGAGGTCTGTTGCACTCGTGGTTGAGCTGACGACGCCGTTGCGCTCGCGTCCGTTCCGATTGTTGTGGCGCTTTCCGTCGCAATGCATCCGGAATAGTGCTTGAGAAGTTGAGGTTCTTGCGCGGCCAACTGCGGTGCGGTGCGGGTTTCCCTCAGGATGCTATACTCTCGCCGCAATCAAAGAGCCGAATGACTCAGACCTGCAGCCCAAGGACATTTGACACGGTGGCGTTGATCTTCTTACCATTTTTGATCCCCTCAACTCGGACGGCAAGTTGCGTTCTCTTTGACGCATGACGATCGAGATTAATATCGCTGCGGTGGACCAAGGAAAGCCCCCACGGTTCCCTCACTGGCGTATCCATAACCGCGCAATATCTTCTGGGAAACCTGGGCATGCCGCAGGCTTTGGCCTCTTGTCCTTCACACACAAGCCATGCTCAACTCAATAAAGGACTACGTCAAACTACTGCGGATTCGCCAGTTGGTTGAGGTTGAGCAGCGCAAACGTGCCGACTTGCCATCTCGATTCGACGGTTTACCGCCTGATGTCTGGGATCTTTCAATTACTGGCAACGGGCATCTTGCGTGCGGAGAAATCGACCTGGTTGATGTGGCATGCACGTACGGCACTCCCCTGCACGTTATCAACAAAACTCGCCTGCTCGAGGACTACTCGGCCTTTGTTGGCGCCTTCCGTCGCCACCTGCCAATAGTGGAACTGGCGACGTCGTACAAGACCAATCCGCTCCCGGCAGTATTGAGCACGCTGCACCGGGCAGGTACATGGGCCGAAGTCATCTCGCCGTTCGAGCTGTGGCTCGCCCTTAAATTGAAGGTGGCGCCCGATAGAATCGTATTGAACGGTCCTGGTAAGGGGCGCGAGAGTGTGGATCTGGCGGTCCGCCGCGGTATCGGGTTGATCAATATCGACGGCCCCGACGAGATCCCTTGGGTGGTGGAAAGCGCCCGGCGTTGGGGCCATCAGCAGCGTGTAGGCATTCGCGTTGTGACTTCGGTAGGTTGGTCATCACAGTTTGGGACTCGCATCGATACCGGCGAGTCGCTGGCCGCTTTTGCCCAAGTCTGCCGGCATCCCGAGCTCCTGCCCTGCGGGATTCACGTACATTTAGGAACGGGAATAAAGAATGTTGATGCTTATGTCCGCGCAATCAGGGAGATTATGGAGTTCTCGCGCGCACTTCAGACGCAACTCGGCATTCGAATCACCTGCTACGATTTCGGAGGTGGCTTTGCCGTGCCCACGGTGAGGTCAATGGACGAATGGGATGGACGGATGGTATCGCTGGGTTACCCGGCCCGCATGCCGGTTCCCGCTGATTGCCCTGGGCCAGCTGACTATGCGGCTCCGATTGCGCGTCTGATCCGTGAATTCCACCCCGGCCCGGACGACCAGATGCCGCAACTGTTGTTCGAGCCTGGTCGTGCAATCACCAGCAGTGCGCAGACGCTGCTGCTTGGCGTAGTGACAGTCAAGCGTGCTGTGGGCGGCCCGCCCAAACTCATTCTCGACGGAGGCAAGAACATCACGATGCCGTTGGGATGGGAAACACACCAGTTGCTGGCTGCGAATAGGCTCAATGAGGTTGACGTCGAGTCATATGACATCTTCGGTCCGCTCTGCCATCCTGGCGACATCGTGATGCGTAACAAGCGCCTGCCGCAGATGCAACCCGGCGATGTAGTATCGATCATGGATGCCGGTGCATATTTCATACCCAACCAAATGAACTTCTCGTTCCCACGCCCGTCTGCCATCATGATCGATGGGGCAAACATTCGCGAGATTCGCAGCAGGGAAACGTATGCGGACATTGTCCGGCTGGATGCACTAGACTTGGTCGATGGCGGAGCTTGACCGCATCGTTGTGCTCGGCAGCTCGCTGACCGCGCTGGCGGTCGTGAGGGCGGCAAAGGCGCTGGGCATCGCTTCCATTCTCTTCGATACGCGAAGGGGAATCGCGTTCGACTCGCGCTACCCGATGCCAATCCATTGCCCGGAAGGCAACGACGAGTTCCTGCTGCAGCAACTCGAGAGGGTTGCAAGCAAAGACAGTGCTGCCCTGATCGCGGACAGCGATGGGTGGCTGCGTTTCATCGTGCGCTGCCGGCCGGTACTGGAGTCGATGTTCGCATCTGTCCTGCACCCGGGTTCGAGGTCGATCGAACTCTGTCTGGACAAGAGCCGATTCCTGGACTGGTGTATGAGTAACGGTTTTGCAGCCCCACGCCGCTACGGTATCGAGGTGGCATCGAGTCTTCAGCCGTCACAGGAGTGTCCGCTGCTGCTTCGCCCTGAGATCACGCGCCATGAATTGGGCAAGAACGTCCCCAAGGCAATCGAAGTCAGAAGTCGCGCCGAACTGGATTGTTGGCTGGCACAGTTTGCTGCTGCGGGGGTCACCCCATCGATCGCACAATCGCTCCTACGCCCAGGTATTCGGCAGTATTCGGTCGGGCTTGCTCGCGATCGCAGCGGGCAGATCCGATCAATGGTTGGTGAAAAATTGCGCTCTTATCCGGAGCAGTGCGCAGGCGGCACCTATGTCATTCTGTCTGCCCAAGACGATGTATTGTCGTTGGCGACAAGGGCCATCGAGGCCTTGGACTATTTCGGCATTGCCGAGGTGGAGATCCTGCGAGACGACAACACCGGTGAGTGCTTCCTGATTGAGATCAATGCGCGACCGTGGGTCCAGTTCGGGCTTGCCCAGAAGGCAGGTCTCGACTTTCTTGGATTCGTCTTGGGTCGCGCCGATACCCAAAGAGTTTCGGTCCGGCCGCGATCACTGCGATGGCTGAACTTCGAGGCCGATGTGTACGGATGCCTGTCGCGTGACATGGGTGCGGTCCGGCACGGCCGCCTGACGCTTAACGACTACCTCCGTTCCTTCTTTGCCGCCAACACGTTCGCCGTATGGGACGCCGCCGATCCGCGGCCGTTCTTCCGTAGCATGGGGAAAATGATCTGGAACAAGGTTACGCATTGAGAACTCGGCCGTGCTTCGCTGGAGCAATTTCTCGAATCCATGCAGGTGCTCGAAATGACATTGCCGGTTTTGGCCCCAGTCCTCACTGCAAAACCTAGTAAGTTAGAGCAGCAGATTAGTGCCCCCCAGGCACCTTTTCTCCCACCCTGATATCTCGACGAAGCCACTGCTCCAGCATCATAGAAATCCAGATCATCTCACCGTAGTAACCCGGGTGGTCGTGGAGATGGCGACTGAACAATGCGTCGACAAAATCCGCCCTCAATATCTTCCGGTCAATCAGGCCACGGACAGAGTCCTCGGCGAGACTCCTCAATCTTGGGTTATTGGCAGCCCAGACACCAAATGGTAGGCCAAAACCCTGCTTCTTCTTATTGAGAATTTCGTCGGGCAGGAATCCGCGCAATGCCTCCTTGAAGAACCAGCGCAACTTGAAGCCATTCACTTTGTAACTTGCCGGAAGTCGCAGCGAGAAATTCAACAAGCGATCGTCCAGCATTGGAAACCCGACCTCGATACCAGCCAGGCTGGTCGTGCCAACAACCTTGGGAAGGTCGCACTCCGCCAGTGTGTAACGCCAATCGAACGCCAGTTCGCGATTCGTTTGCGATTGGGCAAGCACAAGATTCCAGATCTCACGTTGCTGCCTGATTGGACTATCAATGTTCACTCGAGCAAGAAAATCCGGGTCGAAAACCTGATTGATGCCTAACCGATAAAGCATGTTGTAAATCTGGTTACGATCGGGCAACGGAACTTTGGCCTGCTCTACGTAGCTAGCTCCCTTTCGCGCCAGAGGCAATTTTCCCAGCGCCGTCTTGAGCAGCAGTGGTTCCAGCAAGACATTTCGAAAAGCCCTTGGAACTGAATCGTAATAACCGAATACCTTTTGTTTTGCATACCGGGTATTTCCGCCGAACAATTCGTCACCACCGTCTCCCGCGAGAATCTTCCTTACGCCATCTTCTCTCGCCATCTTTGCGCAGTAATATGCGGGCAACGCCGAAGAGTTGCCGAAGGGTTGGTCGTAGTACTGAGCTACCGAAGGAATGCTGCGCAGCAGATCATCGGGCGTCACGTAATACTCATGATGCTCTGTCTTGAAATGGTGCGCCGCGATTCGCGCATATTCCATCTCATCGTAGCCTTCCGCCGCAAAACCAATGGAATAGGTTGTCGCCGGCTGGCCTGACACCTCCCCGATCATTCCCGCTACCGTCGAACTATCCGTTCCACCGCTCAAAAAACACCCTGGCTTCCCGCCGTCGAGCTGCCGCGCCACGGCATCACGCAACAACTGCCGGAACTCGGTCCGCAAATTTCCGAAGGAAGGCTTTTCCAATTCGGAAAACTGTGGGACCCAATAAGGTGAAACTCGGAGCGAACCATTCTCGAATACAGCACAATGCCCTGGCGGCAAACGGAAAACACCTTTGAAAATGGTCCGTGGCGAAGGAATTACATGAAAGTACAGATAATCAAAAATGGCCTGCGGGTCGATTTCCGAAGTTGAATCCGCCAATTCGTCTGCCCGAGCTGCAAAACGCAGTTCGCCATCAACAACTCGGTAGCACAAACTTCGAATCGCAAATCGATCAACCCCGAGAAAGCCATGCCCAGCTGCATCGTGGAAGCCGACGGCAAAATCGCCGGAAACGTCTCTCACAGCATCCTTGCCGCCTGCACCAATCAAACGCCGCCAAGCCGCAAGATTACCTTCACTTTTCGCGAGAACGGCAATCTCCCGCGATGCGAACTCCGGGCTGCCATCTATGAGAGCATTATTGATATTCAACATAAAAATCCTGGCGATACCTTTCGCCTACTGCATGGCACCCGGGCTGAGCGCTCCACCCTTGAGCGCCCGAACGGAACGTGGGTGCTTATACTCTCCCGTTGGCTGGAGAGCGATACCGTCGACCGCGTCGACCATGGCAGCCTTGCCAATCAGCGTCGAACTGGGTTTGAGATGGAAATCTTCGCGGACGGCCAGCACAAACTCATCCAGATCAACGTTGAAATTGTTTCGATAGTCTCCAGGTCCCGCTTCTTGAAGTTTGCTCTTTCCTACCAACAGATTGTTGATGGCATGAACTTCTGCCCCTGGTTTCACACGCAAAAACTGCCCTCCCTGCGGGCGCATATCGACCAACGTATTGTTGACCAGATAAAGGCGGTTTGCTTGGGATCGATATCCTTCTGCCCCAAAAGAAATCACATTCGGATTTTCGGTCGTCGAGCTCTGCTGAATCAGATTGCCCATCACATAGGCCAAGCCGCCGCTGGGAAACTCCAGTTCATAACTGGCCGTACCCCCGATTTCGTCCGTCAGACGATTGTAAAAAATCAGGTTCCTGCCCGCCCTGCTCTTCAAGAGGTGCCCAACCTTTGCATGATGAAAATAATTCCCGCTCACCTTCAACGTTCCTATGGCCCCGACGTACAGATTGTGGCTCTGTCCATCGCCAAATCCGTTGTAGCCAAATTCACTGTTGAAAATTTCAAGCGTCGATTCCGCATCGCTGCCTGTCAAGATTCCGTTTTCGTTTTCCAGAAAACGGCAATTCTCGACCCTCAGGTTTCCTTTTTCAAACCTGATTCCAGCACCATTTCTATCTGAAACCGTCGCACCAACAAAGTCGAAACCCTCGACCGTGACCTTTCCACCGCGTACCACCCAAATACCTTTTGATTCTGCAGATGCTCCTTGCGCGATGAGTCGGGCACGCCCGTTCTTTGCTCGCAAAATCAGTTCATTCTGCGTCCAGACAGCCACATCCCCGACGTAGTCACCACCATCGACTTCTATGATGTCGCCATCTTTTGCTAATCGCGATGCAGCCGACAGGCTCTTGACTGTGCGCTGCGCGCCAACTTCAATGATCCTTCCGGGTTCATGCGCAGCAGCCGGACGAACTGAAAGCGAACTAGCGCCAAGGAAACAACATGCGATCAGCGCTATCAGTCGGGAGATCTTGCGAGAGATTTGCGAGGGCAGAGTCCATGACGTCGCATATAAGGAGTTAGTCAGCATGAAAGGCCATTCCTTCGAACACCAAGAAAACAGCATTAAGAACCAACAAGAATTGAAATAGCTCGCAGCTACCCCCAAGGCCAGTCGGCTCTTGTTCGGAATGCAAGTCGCTTAATTCTGCGGACTCACAACCATCGCGTCACCACTATCACTCTGCGCGACGGGTTCCCGCCATTTTCCGGCCTTTTTCAACTTGTCCCGCAAGCCCGGCAATGGAAATCCGGAACCATAGGCCCGGTGAGCAAATGACAATGCTTTATCGTACTCCTTCAAATCAAAATAGATAAGGCCGATATTATAGTTTGCATTTGGACTATCTTCTCCTAACTGGATTGCTTGGTTCAACTGATTCAGCGCTTCCGTTTTGTTTCCAGCCTTATAGAGATACGAAGCGTAGATTGTTCTGACAACTCCATCATCGCCCCGGAACATCAAGGCCCGCTTGAAATAGCATTCGACCGAATACTTGGCACCCGTTGGCGTGGACCGCTTTTCCTTTTCTCCAAGCCTCCGCATGGAAAACAAGGCCACATGGTGGTTGGGAATATACCGGAGCACGAAATCCAGATCCGCCCCTACACTACCCGTTTGTCCTCCCCTACCCAGATTGACTACCTCCGGTGACAGATGGTTGCCTTCGATCTGTTTTATACGATAGTGACCGATACGGTAATCGTATGGCCCATCTTCCCCAATTGCTAATGAGCCGCAAGCGTAATCGACGACTTCGGCTACGCTCTGCGATGAGACCAGAAATCCCAACCCCAAGAGGAAGAACCGACAAACTGCCGCAAACTTCACATTCATTCCGACTCCCGTATCCATTATTGGGAATTGATCCTTGATTCCCACCTGCTCCAGCAAATAGTGTTTGGCACCATCATCACATCCAGAACTTGAAAAAACCTGAGAAGCAGCGAACGTCAGCCACGCTCATCTGCCAAGGCTGGCTGACCCTTAAAATCACCCCCAAAGGACAACTGGAGAGGTTCGAAAGACAATAAGACGAATTCAGCATCAACAGGGACTGGCGATGCTGGACTTTCTGGAATGCCATCGAACTGAGGCATAGTATTAGCAGGCGCTTGAGGAGGTTCGATGGCATCCATCGCTAATCAGTACCTACAAAGTATAGAACATCCATAGACCCCAACAGCAACGGATATCGCGTATCGTCAGTCCAAAGCAGAAATGTCCGCTTTTCTGCCGAGCAGAAATGGCTGGTGATGGTGTCATGGCCGAGCCGAATTCCGCTTGGCCACGATGCGCGCGATAGCGGCCGGTGAGAAGGAACGTTGCCAGGGATGTTGGTACCGGCTTGACATGGCGCTCTTCTCAGGCTTCAGTTGGTCAGAAAACCGCCCGACATTTTGAGATGCCTATAGTCACGAACGCCATGTTCCCTTTATTCAATACGTCGCGGTGCTTACCGCAATTTGCGGGTGGCCATCAAATCATCAAGGAGTCGGGCGAGTTCCCTCGTGCGTGACCGCCTCGAATTTCGCATCGCGAAATCTCGAGCCACTCCACTAGCTTTTCCAGTCCGAAGCTTGTTGAGAAACACTGACATCATTTCCGTAATTTGCTGTGCATCAGCCATATTGGCCTGATCTTCAATTCCAGCTTCCCGAAGCATTGTTGCCGAGATTCCTTCAGGACCCACCAACGCAAGTATCGGTCTGGCGGCACGGTAATACTCGTAGATTTTTGCTGGCACCTGATGATCACACACGCTTCCCTGGAAAAGAAGGAGCCCATCGGCACACAACATCTCACGAAGCGCGTCACGGTAAGCAATAGCAGGCTCCAGTCGGACAATATCCTGCAGATTCAGGGCAACCAGTTGCGGGCGGTAGAGATCATCGCTTCCGGTAGCTCGAAGCACAATCTGAAGTTCATCCGCGTTTATCACGCCTGCAATCTTCAACCTGCTCAGAGCCACGAAGAATGCGCGTGGGTCACGCTCTTTCGGGTAAAGGATCCCGCTATGGACAAGAGTCAATTGACCCGGTTTGCCAAGGGGAATAAGTTCCAGTCCAGTTTCCGCATCAAGAAAGTTGTCTTCATCATAGCCGTTTTCTATACACGCCCATTTCGAAGCCGGAAACTCCGGATACCTCTCCGCATACATGTCTCTGGTTGGCTGTGCAGTAAACACCGCTCTCGCACATTGCTGCACCGTAGCAATCTCCAAGCGGCGGTGAACCTTCCATGTCAGCGGATCTTGAGGGTAACCATCTTCGATCATTGCATCTCGAAAATCTGCCACCCAAGGCAACCTGCTACGCTTACTCAGGCTCAACCCAATGAGATGCGCTGTTGCAATCGGAAAAGTCGAGAATATGGCATCTGGCTGATATTTTTCAATCATCTGCATTCCAGTCCAGACTGCAGCAGGCCACCAACTGATCCATCGATCAGGCTGAGCCATATAATTCAGGTACTTTCCTCGGAAAGACAAGTGACGCGATGTATCGAGACCAAAGGCGCGTTCAACTATCACGTCATCCGGGATTTCCTTTAGCTGATCTGGACTTGATACCTCATATGCCCTCGGTGAGATTGTCAGGACAAGAGGTTCCCAACCGTGGTCACGAAGATAAGTGCAGAACTTCAAGGTACGCTGGATACCGCTACTCACCCTGACTGGCGGAAAATGATAGACCACCACCAAGAGCCGTCTGTTTGCCGTCATTTCTTCTTGTAACCTTCTCGCGATATCGTTGAATGTGTGACTGACACAAAGATTCTGGGAATTCCCTGGATGACCACCAGATTCTCTTGATTCGTTACAAACATGATTGAAATTGAGCGGCTGTTGATTGCGAACCACGGGAAGTCCGCTTTTTCTGGTGGATTTTCTGGGTCACAGGTCGCAACGGGGAAAGAACTCGCTGACATGCAAACTGACCCACGGTCCAGCCAGCACCAGAATGCATTGATCGGACTCCAAAATCATCCGTTTTTGTCCCTTAGTTCATGCTCAAAGTATCTGAGCCATCCCGACGTTCTCTGAGATTACTGTTCGCCGCTCGCAATCAAGGCAGAAACTGTCATCAAACCGTATTCCACAATCACCTGGGGTGAGTTTGCGGAGGATTCCACGGGGCTACCATTCAAATTCTAGAGCTTGTCCAGAAGGGATGGCCGCCTTTTTCGTTTTCAAAGCCTAGGTCCGACGATGTCGCATCTCGCTCACGGCATCATAGGCGGAGATTGCCTAGCCGACCGTGAGATACTACACACTGTGCGACGTTGCTCTTATCCACCATCGCCACTCCTGCCGTCATCGAACAGATCAACCCGCTCCCAGCCCCAAAGGTCCGATGCAGCACCCCAGATTCCTTGCCATACTCCTTCTGACCCTCGCCTCGGCCAGCGGCCACGCGGATATCTATGGCTACGTGGATGAGCAGGGCGTATCGCATTTTTCTGCCGAGAAGTCGGATGCGCGCTACCAGTTGCTGGTGCGGGGAAACCGGTTCGGATCGCTCGAACTGGAACCCTCGGGGCGCGGAAAGCAGGCACTGGCAAACCGGCTGACGGAGCATCCCAACCTGAAAACCTATGAGCCGATGCTGAAGACCGCGAGCATCGAGTTTGCGGTCGAACTGGCCTTGCTCAAGGCGATCATGGCAGCGGAATCCGGGTTCAATCCGGACGCCGTCTCGCCCAAAGGCGCAATCGGCTTGATGCAGATCATGCCCTCGACCGCAGAACGCTACGGCTTGCTGGGTGACCGGAAGAAGTCCATCGAACAGAAGTTGCAAGACCCGAAAACCAACATACGTCTCGGCACGCGTTACCTCGCAGACCTTTTCAAGCTGTTTCCCGGGCAACAGGATCTCGTGATCGCCTCGTACAACGCCGGTGAAGGGGCGGTTCAGCAGTACCGGAACACGATTCCGCCCTATCCGGAAACGCGCAGCTACGTCGAACTGGTAACCCAACTGCAACAGGTCTATCGATTCAGGTCGGGCACCAGGAAATTTGGGGCTTCAGTGCGCAGCAGTTCGGCGAATGGAACAAAGCGCATGTATTTGACCATCCGGGCGCCAGGTGACGACACTCCCGCTCCCCGATCGCCGCCCTCCCTCCGCTGAACGATTGTTGAACGAAGACTATCCGGGCTGGGCCTGTTGGCCGAAGCCCAGGGCCTGGCGCAGCGCGTTCCCGGACAATTGCCGCCCTGCCGCCGCATCTCGCCCGTCCGGCGGGGCAGGGTGCCTATGATCCCGGGCGCTTCCGCCGACTTTCGTCGGGAGTGAAGAACAGGGCCAGGCCCACTCCGATCAGGGCGAGTGGCCACCACTTGCGCAACAGGGCGACGATATCGAGTTCGAAGAGGTCCAGATTGACGGCAAGGGCCACCACACCGATGACGGTCAGGGCGATGGCGGCGAAGTTTCCTTTCATGAGCGCTCCTCGTGTTTCAGGCCCGGCGCACGCCGACCACCCCTTCGACCTCGTGAATCAGCGTCAGCGTGCGCTGCAGTTGTTGCAGGTTGGTGATCTCCACGGTGAATCCCATGTGCGCCTTGCCCTGCTTTGACTGGGTGTTGACGCCGACGACGTTGAGCCTTTCTCGCGTGAAGATCTCGGAGATGTCGCGCAGCAGCCCCTGGCGGTCGTGGGCGTCGACGACGATGTCGGCGGCGAAAACACCTGTCGTCTGGCCGCCCCAGGTGGTTTCGATGACGCGCTCCGGATGCTGCACGAGCAGGTTGGCGAAATTGGAACAATCCATGCGGTGGATGGAAACGCCCTTGCCGCGCGTGATGAAACCCTGAATCTCGTCCGGCGGCGCCGGCTTGCAGCAACGGGCAAGCTGCGTCAGCAACTTGTCGACGCCGACGATCAGGATGCCCTGATTGCCCTTGGCCGGCCGGCTCGGCTTGGCCAGCACCTCATCCGGCAGCAGCGTCTCGGCCAGCGGATCGCCGCCACGCGCGGCGATCTGAAACTGCCGCATGTTCAGTTCGCCGCGTGCCGCGGCAATCTGCAGGTCATCGGGCCGCGAGAAGCCGAGCTTGTGGGCAAGTTCATCAATGTTCGCGCCCGTCAGCCCGAGGCGCTGCAGTTCCTTGCCGACAATGGCCCGACCCTCGACCAGGGTTTCCTCGAGCGCCAGGTTGGAGAACCAGGCCCTTACCTTGACCCGCGCGCTCTTGGTGTGGATATAGCCGAGCGCGGGATTCAGCCAGTCGCGCGATGGTCCGCCGTGCTTGGCGGTGATGATTTCGACGCGCTGCCCGGTTTGCAGCGGCGTGTTGAGCGGCACCAGATGCCCGTCGACCCTGGCGCCGCGGCAGCGGTGACCGAGATCGGTATGCACGCGATAGGCGAAGTCGACCGGCGTCGCCCCCTTGCCGAGATCGACAACCTTCCCCTGCGGGGTGATCACGTAGAGCGTTTCGTCGAGCGCCGCCTTCTTGTAGTGACTGACCCAGTCGGAACTGTCGGCGACTTCGTCCTTCCAGGTCAGCAACTGGCGCAACCAGGCAATCTTCTCGTCGTATTCGTCCCCGGTCGTCCGCTTGTGCCCTTCCTTGTAGCGCCAGTGCGCGGCGACGCCGAGTTCGGCGTGCTTGTGCATTTCCGACGTGCGAATCTGGATCTCCAGGCTGCGTCCGTCCGGACAATGAACTGCCGTGTGCAGCGAACGGTAGAAGTTGCCCTTGGGGTTGGAAATGTAATCGTCGAATTCCTTGGGAATCGGCGACCACAGATTGTGCACAATGCCGAGTGCCGTGTAGCAGTCCTTGAGGTCGTCGACGATGATGCGCAGGGCACGGATGTCGTACACCTCCGAAAACTCGATCCCCTTGTGGCGCATCTTGTTCCAGATGCTGTAGATGTGCTTGGGTCGCCCGTAGACCTCCGCATTGTGCACGCCGGCCGCCTCCAGTTCGGCGCTGACCTTGGCCACGGCAGTGGCGATGAACTGCTCGCGCTCCCTGCGCTTCTCGTCCAGCATCCCGGCGATCTTCTTGTAGGTTTCCGGATGCAGGAAGCGGAACGACATGTCCTCGAGTTCCCACTTCAGTTCCCAGACGCCGAGCCGGTTCGCCAGCGGCGAGTAGAGTTCCAGCGTCTCGCGCGCGACATGAATGCGCAGGTCGTCCGGATGCGCGGCGTAGAAGCGCAGGGTCTGGGTGCGGATGGCAAGGCGTAGCAGCACGACGCGGATGTCCTCGACCATGGCCAGCAGCATCTTGCGCAGCACCTCGACCTGGGCCTTCGTCTCGCCAGGATTGACTTCACCGGCCTCGATGTTGGCCGCCATGAAGCCTCTGGTAATCGGCCGCAGCCGGTTCAGGCGCGAAATGCCATTGACCAGATCCGCCACCGCCTTGCCAAAGCGCTGCTCGATCCGTGCGGTGCCGTGTTCGTCATGGAAAGGTATGGCAAACAGCGCGGCCGCCATGCGCGAATCGACATCGAGCCGGAGACCGGCAATGATCACCGCCATGCCCAGTGCGTGCGACCATGTACTCTCGCCGCTGCCCAGCACGGAGGTGCCATAGACCTCCCAGGCGAAGGCGACCGATTCCCTCAGCGTCGCTGCGTCTTCAGGGTCCAGACCGTGTGCAAGGGTGCTGAAGAACTTGTCGAAATCGCTTTGTGCAGCGACCGAATGAAGGAGCGAAACCATGCCGCCGATTATACCGTGTGAGCGCTATTGCGCCGCTGAGGCATAATTGCCCGATGTTCGCCCAAGCAACCCGCTTTCACGCCAATCCCTACCTGCTGCTGACGCTCACCGCGCTTTTCTGGTCGGGCAACATGGTTCTCGGGCGCGGCATCCGCGCCGACGTGCCGCCGCTGGCGCTCGCCTTCTGGCGCTGGGCGATCGCCTTCGTCCTCGTCCTGCCCCTCGCCCTGCCCCACCTGAAGGCGCAGTGGCCGCTGCTCAGAGCCGGTTGGAAACCGGTGCTCTTTCTCGGTCTGGTCGGCGTCGGCGGCTACAACACCTTCGCCTACATCTCACTGCAGTACACCGCGGCGACCAACGCCGTGCTGCTCAATTCCTTCATTCCGATCGTCACCATCGCCATCTCCTGGGCCTTCCTCGGCAAGCGCCTGCGCCGGCTGGAGGGGCTGGGCGTCTTCATCTCGCTCGCCGGCGCGCTGACCATCGTCGCCCGCGGCGACCCGGCGGTGCTCGCCCACCTCGACCTCAACATCGGCGACGTCTGGATGCTCGGCGCCGTCCTCGTCTGGGCGATCTACACCGTCGGCCTCGCCTGGCGCCCGGCCGGCGTGCATCCGATGCTGATGCTGGCGGCGATGACCGCCGTCGGCCTCGCCGCCCTCGCCCCCGCCTATGCCTGGGAAACGGCGCAGGGGCGGCACATGGTCGTGCAGCCCGGCTCACTGGCCGCGCTCGCCTACGTCGGCATCTTCCCCAGCTTCCTCGGCTACATCTTCTACAACCGCGGCGTCGCCGAGATCGGCGGCAGCAAGGCCAGCCTCTTCATCCACCTGATGCCGGTGTTCGGCACCCTGCTCTCGGCCATCTTCCTCGGCGAGATCCCGCACTGGTACCACTACGCCGGCATCGCCCTGATCTTCACCGGCATCTGGCTGACGATGACGAAGTGATGGGCCTTCTCGACTGGTTGCGCCGCCCGCCGCCGCAGGTTTCCGCCGAACTGTGGGAGCGCACGCTCGGCGGACTGCCCTTCCTCGACGCCCTTGCGGTCGACGAGAAAAAAAGGCTCAAAACGCTGGTCGAGAACTTCCTCGGCGAAAAGGAATTCAGCGCCGCCGGCGGGCTGGAACTGAGCGACGAAATCTGCGTCTCCATCGCCGCCCAGGGCTGCCTGCCCGTCCTCGAACTCGGCCTCGCCGCCTACCGCGACTGGGTCGGCATCGTCGTCTACCCTGACGAATTTATCGTCTCCCGCCGCATCGAGGACGAGGACGGCGTCGTGCACGAGTTCGACGACGTCCTCTCCGGCGAAGCCTGGGCGGGCGGGCCGGTGATCGTTTCCTGGCACGATGCGGCGATGGCCGGCGAAGGCTACAACGTCGTCATCCACGAATTCGCGCACAAGCTGGACATGCTCAACGGCGAGGCCGACGGCGTCCCGGCGCTGCACTCGGGGATGACGCGCGCCGCCTGGGAGGAAACCTTCCTCGCCGCCTACGATGATTTCTGCGTCCGCGTCGACGACGGCGAGGAAACCATCATCGACCCCTACGCCGGCGACGACCCCGCCGAGTTCTTCGCCGTCATCTCCGAGCACTTTTTCGAAACCCCCGGCGTCGTCGCCGCCGAGTACCCCGCCCTTTACGACCTGCTCAGGCACTACTACCGGCAGAACCCGCTGGTGCGCCTCGCACGGACGGGGAGCGATCACTCATAGTGCATCCACATGCGCAACACGCCAGGCTGGCTTTCAGAATAATCGATCAAGGACGGCGGAATTCCTTCCAGCAATCAAAGGGCCCAAGGACACTTGCCATCGCTCGCACCATCGCCTCGCTCTGCGCCCCGCCAGGCCTCGCATTGGTCGCAGTCTAGCCCCCCACCCGCCTGACGAACCCGTCCAGCGCCCCGAGCACCGCCGCCGGCTGGTCGCGGTGGGGGGAGTGGCCGCAGCGGGGGAGCTTAAGCAGTTCGGCGCCCGGCACCCGTTCGCCGATGACCTCGATCTGGCGCATCGTCGCGTACTCGTCGTCCTCGCCCTGGATGGCGAGGACCGGGCAGCGGATGGCCGGCAGGTATTCCTCGATATTCCAGTTGCGGAAGGCGGGGTTGAGCCAGGCGTCGTTCCATTCGCGGAAGACGCGCCCGGCGTCGGCGTGATGGCGGGCGAGCTTGTGCGGCCAGTCGGTCGCGGTCCACGCCTCGCCGGCAGCCATTATTCCGGCCAGCGTTTCCGGCTCGACAAATTCGTGCGGCGCCATGGCGACAACGCCGAGCGGCACCTCCGGGAAGGCGCCGGCGAAGATCAGCGCGATGCTGGCGCCGTCGCTGTGGCCGAAGAGCAGCGGGCGCTCGACCTCCAGTGCTGCGAGCAGTGCCGGCAGCCCTTCGAGCGCCTCGCGGTGCATGTAGCGCGGCGTGCGCGGCTCCGCGTACCGCTGCGAGTACCCGTAGCCGGCGCGCGACCAGGCGATCGTCCGGCAGCCGGTCACCGCCGCGACGCGCTCCGGGAAGTGCCGCCACATCGACGCGCTGCCCAGCCCTTCGTGCAGCATGAGGATGACCGGCCGCCCCGCCGCGTGCGCCGGGTTGTCGACGTATTCGAGCCGGAGCCCGCCGGCGACGACGTGCTTCATGCCGCGAGCAGGAAGTCGCGGACGACGGCGATCTGGTCGGCGGAAAGGAACATCGGCGCGTGGCCGACGCCGGGGATTTCGGCCAGTCTTGCCCGTGGACCGCGCTCGCCCATCTGTTGCCAGGTGTCGCGCGTCAGCAGGTCGGATTCGGCGCCGCGGATGACCAGCGTCGGACAGCGCACGCCCTCGTAGAGCGGCCACAGGTCGATCGGCTGGCCGTTGAAGGCGGCCTTGAACGGTGCCGCGATCAGCGGATCGTAGACGAAGCCCCAGCGGCCGTCGGGACGCTGCCCGACGCTATATTCGGTCAGATGCCGCCACTGTACCTCGTCGAGCTGGCCGAACGGCGCGCCGATGACCATGATGTAGGCCATCGCCTCGTCCAGGCTCGCCCAGGTCGGATCTGTGCCGACATAGGTGGCGATGCGCTCCAGCGCCTCGACGGTGACCAGGGGGCCGACGTCGTTGAGCACCAGCCGGCGCACCGGCGTCGATTCCTGGGCGGCGAGCGCCATGCCGATCATTCCGCCCATCGAGGTGCCGAGCCAATGCACGCTGTCGACATCGAGCCGGGCGATCAGCGTCACCATGTCGGCGACGTATTGCGGAATGCCGTACGCGGACGGGTCGCGCAGCCTGCCGCTGCGGCCGCGCCCGACCACATCCGGACAGACCACCCGGTAATCCGCCGCCAGCGCCTGCGCCAGCATGTCGAAATCCCTCCCGTTCCGGGTCAGGCCATGGACGCAGATCAGGACCCGCGGATTGTCGCGGGCACCCCATTCGGTATAAGCCATGCGGTGCAGCCCCGACGGGCCGACGCATTGCACGCTGTGTTGTCTGAATTGCATGTCTTTCCTCCTGAAACCCGAATTTATCACCAGCCGTACCGGTAACGGCAATGTGCAGATGCGGCTTTCCCGAGTCATCCTGGCGCTCGGAAGCCGCGCCGCCCTGCCCGGCCGCGTATGTCTTTGTCAAAACACCACAGTAGGCAGGGAAAAACTGCCCGGATCGCCGCCGCGCTGGCGATGCCGGCGCTGCTGCATGCTAATGTTGCTCACTGAATTTTTTCGATGTGGATCTGCCATGGCATGTATGACGTGGCGGGCAAGGGTCACCGTTCATGCGCAAACACCTGAATACCTTTTCTGCCACCTTCCTGATCGTCGCCAGCATGCTTGGCACGGGCATCCTCACCACCACCGGGATCATGTTGTCGCTGCTCAAGGCGCCGTGGGCGGTGCTCGGGGTCTGGGTTGCCGGCGGCATCCTCGCCTGGATCGGCGCCTGGTGCTATGGCGAACTGGCGCGCAGCATGCCACGCAATGGCGGCGAAGCCACAATCCTGCGCGAACTTTTCTCGCCGACCCTGGGCGAAGTCGCCGGCTGGACCTCATTCGTGGTGGCGTTTGCGGCGGGGAATGCGGCTTCCTCGCTGGCCCTGGCGGCCTATCTTGGCGAGGCCTTGCCGGGCGCGAACCTGCGTCCGGAACTTGTGGCCTGCGTCGCCCTGCTGCTGGTGACCGGGCTGCACGGCTTGCTCGGGCCAACGGCCGTGCGCGTCCAGACCCTCCTCGCGGCGGCCAAGTTCTCCCTGCTGGCGGGTTTGACCCTTTACGGCATCTTTCTCGTCGCGCCGGCCGTCGCGAACCAGCCCGCCGAGTCCGTGCAGGTCGGTCAGGCGACCGAGTTCGGCGCCCCCTGGGGACTTGCGATGATGCTGGTCATGTTTGCCTACAGCGGCTGGAACGCGGCGATCTATGTCGCCGGCGAGATCCACGACCCGGCACGCAACGTACGCCGCGCCATGATGCTGGGCACGACCATCATCATGCTGCTGTACGTGGCGATCAACGCCGTCCTGCTGACCCACCTGCCGGCGCAGGAACTCGACGGCGTCGGCCCGGTGATCGCGGTGCTGGTCAGGCACCTCTTTGGCTCCCAGGCTTCGGCGGTGTTCTCCGGGCTCGTGGCCTTTGCCCTGCTGTCGTCCATCGGCGTGTCGGCCTTTCTCGGGCCGCGCGTGCTCGCCACCATGCTCGGCTGGTTCGGCAAGGCCAGCGGCGAAGGAGGCGCGCCGGCGATGGTGACGCCGCGCCTGGTCTGGCTGCAGGCGGGGCTGTCCATCGCCATGGTGCTGACCGGCTCGTTCGTCCAGATCCTTACCGTCATGGGCTTCCTGCTCGGCCTGTTCCCGATCCTTTGCGTCCTCGGCCTTTACCGTCGCAGTTGCGATCTCGAAGGGCGCCCCCTGATGCTCGTGCGCTACGTCTTCGCCCCGCTGTTCGTCGGCGTGTCGACGGTGGTCCTGGTCCTTGGTGCAGCGCAGAGTCCGCATGAAGTCGGCATCGCGCTGGCGCTGGTCGGGCTGTTCTTCCTGGCGCGCGTGGGCATGCGTCGCTCCACCTGAATTCATCTTTCCGGAAACGAAACATGTTGCACAACCTCACCCGCACCTTACTGATTTGCGCGCTGTCATTGACTACCGCCCTGGTTCCGGCTTCCGCTGCGGAAACGACCTCACAGCAGGCGGCCCTCTTCTTTTCCGGGCTTGATGCGCCCGCTCCGGATTCCGCGCACAGGGCTTTCCAGCAACGGACGAGCCAGGCCTGGACGAACTACGACAAGCAGGTCGGCCAGCCGCTGGCGGCCTGGAGCAATCGTGAAGTGGCCTACTGGGGACGCAGCACGGTGTTCTACCCTTTTTCGGGCCCCGACTTCGTGACCATCGCGCGTGTCTTTCCCGGTGCCGAACGCTACGTGCTGGTGGCGATCCAGAGAGCGCGCCAGCCGGCGCAACTCGAAAACATGAACGCTGTGCAGCAGGCGGCCTTCGAGAAGAAGCTCGGCGGTGCCTGGGAGAAGTTCGGCAAGCTCGGCTATTTCCGGACCCTGGACCTGAACGACGATCAGCGTGACGGCCCCAGCGGCATAGGCACGACCACCATCCTGATGGCTTTTGCCGCTCGCCTGGGTTACGAAGTCACCGCGGTGACACCACTGAGTTTCAATCCCGACAAGAGCGAATGGGAAGCGGCCGCCAGCGAAACCAGGACCGGCTCGGTGCGTCTCTTCCTGCTGCAGGACGGACGCCGGGTGACGCTGGACTATATCAGTCTGGACCTTTCGGACAGCGCCCTGAAAGCAGCGGAACCGAAGATGGCCTGGATCAGGCAGATGGCGGCGCACCCGCTCCTGCTCAAGGCGGCTTCGCACCTGCTGCAGCAACCCAACTTCACGGTCCTGCGCGACGCGCTGGTGGCCAACGCGCCGATGGTCGTGCAGGACGAAACCGGCCTGGATTACAGGGATCTGCGCAAGATCGGGCCGGTGCGTCTGTATGGCAAGTTCAGCCAGACCCATCGTCTCTTTACGACCACCGCCCAGCCCGAGTTGGCCGCAGCCTACCGGGCCGACAAGGCACCGCGCGAACTGCCGTTTGCCTTCAGTTACCTGAAGACGGCTGATGCCCGTTCGTTGCAGGTCGTGCGACGTTCGCCGGCAAACTGAAGGCGCGGCGGGCGAAGTCGGCGGTCAGCGCATTGAAGCGCGGCGCGGCATCCACGAAGAGCGCGTGGCCGGCATCGTCGAAAACTTCCACCTGTGCCAACTGCCCGCCCTTGCGCGCTAGCAGTGCTTCGCCCTGTTCGCGCAAGCGCGGACGGATCACATAGAGCACCGGTATCCGCTGCCCCGCCACGATCTCCCGCCAGTAGGTGCGCGGATAGGGCTGGGCGATCAGCTGATTGGCCACGCCCGCCGGCACCTGCAACGCCGAGCGCAGCAGGGCCTCAGCGATGTCGTCGGGCGGCGTGGTCTTGAAGATGCCGCGGCAGAAGTCACGCAGGTATTGCTCGCGTTCCCTGGGGTTGGCGCTGCTGCGCTTCGAGCTGCCGGCCGCCGGCTTGGGCGGAGTCCCCTCGCCGATCGAATTGTCGATCAGGATCAGGCCGCGCAGCCCAGCTTGCGGCTTGCGTTCGATGAAATCCAGCGATTCCAGCACGCCGAGCGACCAGCCCGCGAGAACGTAGTCACCGACGCCGGCGGCGTTCAGGAAATCTTCCATGTCAGCCATGCGCCGCGCCGGATCGTGTGATCCGTTCGAGATTTCCGATTGCCCCTGCGAGCGGGGATCGAACGCCAGTACGCGGAACTGCTCGCCCAGCGCTTCGAGCTGCAGACGGAACACGGCCGCCGGCATCAGCCAACCGGGAACGAGCACAATGGTCTTCTGACCGTGGCCGGCTTCAAGGTAATGCAGGCGCAGACCGTCGCGATTGGTGAAGAACTTGCTGCCGACCGGCGCCGCCACGGTGGACAGGCTGGTCACGCAGCAGACCAGAAGCACCAGGATGCGCAGGAATGTCATGTGCAACGGCCGCAATCGTCCGGCCGGAAGAGCAGGCCGGGCAGGAATGCGCGGTGTGTCGCGGGCGCCCCATTCCGTTTGAGTCATGCGGTCCAGCCCAACCGGGCTGACGCAGAGCGCGTTGCGTTGTCTGATTTGCATGTTTTCTCCAGTGTCCGCACTGTATCACCGGCCATGCCAGTAGCGGCGGCGCTCGTTGCGCCAGGCACTCACGGTGACGCCCTGCCCGTCCAGCGCCACGCGCAGCGCGCCGTCGCGGTCGGTCCGCCACAGGCGGCTGCCGGTCGCCTCGTAGCGGGCGACCACGTCGGCCTTGGGATGCCCGAAGCGATTGCGGTAGCCGACCGGGATCATCACCTCGGGCGCCCCCACGGCAGCGATGAATTCGGGCGTCGACGAGGTGCGGCTGCCGTGATGCGGCACCAGCAGCACGTCCGCCTTCAGCGCAGCCGGATCGCGCTGCAGCAGTGCCGCCTCGTCGCGCGCCTCGATGTCGGAAGTCAGCAACATGGACCGGCCGCCGGCGTCGATGCGCAGCACGCACGACAGGTTGTTGCTCTTGCGCTTCTCCGCGTAGTCCTGCGTTTCGGGATGCAGAACGGTCAGGCGCACGCCGTTCCAGGACCAGTTCTGCCCGTTGCGGCAGTGCTCGGACCCGGCGTCGCCGAGCGATGAAACGACCGTGCCGACGGCGAGCGCCGACTTGACCGAAGCCGTCCCGCCGGCGTGATCGCTGTCGCGATGGGTCACCATCAGGATGTCCACCGTGTCGATGCCCAGCGAGCGCAGGTAGGGAACGACTACCCTCTGCCCGGCGTCGGATTCGGCGCTGTAGAGCGGACCGGGGTCGTAGACCAGCGCATGGTCGCGGGTACGCACGATGGCTGCCAGCCCCTGTCCGACGTCGAGCACCGTCACCCAGGCCTCGCCTTCGGCCGGCCGGGCGACCGGCCAGAAGATCGCCGGCAGCAGCAGGACCACACCGAGCAGACGCCCCGGCATGCCGCGCGGCAGCAGGCAGATGGCGACGCCGAGGCCGGCGACGAGCGCCGCCCACAACGGCGGCGCCGGCGCCTGCCAGACCGGCCACGCCGCGCACCATTCGAGAAAGGCCATCAGCCCGCCGAGCACTTCATGCGCCAGTGCGGCGATCGGCCACCAGGGGATGCCCGCGGCGAGCAGCGCCAGCGGCGTGACGATGAAGCTGACGACCGGAATCGCCACCGCATTGGCCAGCGGCGAGACCAGCGAAAACTGCTGGAAGACGAGCAGCAGGATCGGCAGCGAGGCCAGCGTCGCCGCCCACTGGACGACACCCCAGGCCCGGATGCGCTCACGCCAGCCGCTGGCCTCGCCGACCACCGCCGCGCCGACGTAAAGCAGCGCCCCGACCGCCCCGAACGACAGCCAGAAACCGGCCGCCAGCACCGCCCACGGGTCGATCAGCAGCACGACGAGCAATGCCAGACACAGCGTGCGGCTCGGTGCGACAACCCGCCCAGAACCCATTGCCAGCGCAGCGACCAGCAACATGTAGAGCGTGCGCTGCGCCGGCACCGCGAAGCCGGCGAGCAGGACGTAGAACAGCGCGGCCAGGCAACCGACCCACAAGGCCGCGCGCTGCGCCGGCAGACGCAGCGCCAGCGCCGGGACGCGCCGCCAGGCCCGGCCGGCGAGCAGACCGAACAGCGCCGCCACCATGGTCACGTGCAGGCCCGAGATCGAGATTAAATATCTATCAAAACGTAATTTTCAGGATTGGCATGGGTCGCTCCAGGAGAAGCCGAAGGCTCCTCTCTCAAACAATTCCTTTACTGCGCATGTAACCGAGCACTTCAGCGGACCGAAAAGCAGTGGCTATCTTGAGACAATCCATTCCAGCCTCATCCTTTCGATAGGGGTCTCCGTGATGCCGAAGCATCAGAGCAAAGGCCCATCCCGAATTGTTCTCGGCCGCAAGCATGATCGGTGTTCGCCCAGGTTCGGGATACCGATGCGTCGCATTAGGGTTTGCCCTGTGCTCAAGGAGCAACTCCACTATTCGAATCAGTTTCGGCACCGAATGCCGCCTCATCTGCTCCTCCACCATGGCCGAAGCTAACCGCTCAAACAACTCAGCGTATCGAGGCATCTCGCGGAGTTTGCGAAGCCCCTCCCCATCACCAAAAACACCCGCCAAGCTTACGTTATAGCGCCTGAGGACTTCCCTTTTTACAAGGTCAGGATTAGCTGCCAACGAGCGACAGAGAAACTGATAAAGCTTGCCAGGGCTTCGGACAGCGCCGAGCCTCTCCATCGAAAGATAAAGGGGGGTTTGATCAACAACGTTACCCCTCAAGTCAGGAGAAGCCCCCATCAGCAATAATTTCTCCACAACGTCAGGCTCGCCCAAATCGACAGCGCAGAGCAGCGGCGTTAGTTGTTTCTTTGCAGTGACGCTGTTTAATACAGAGGCAGAGTGCGGACAACTCAGCAACAAGTCCAATACCCGACGATCACCAGTTTGTGTCGCCTCCTGGATTGCGCATAGCAATGCTGAACCACCGGACTCATCAAGTTTCTCGACTGATGCACCCAAATCAAGCAGTGCCTTGACCTCTTCAAACCTGTTGAATGACGCGAAAAAGCGTAACTGAGACCAGCGCCTTACTTGACCATCCCGGAACTTGATTGAAATCACTCTATCAGGTGACCGACGATCAATTTTGACCTGTGAAATCTCGTCTTCGTCGAACACCAAAAACGGCAGAGGTCCGACCTCGACATCGTCCGCCAGAGTTTCTGGAAATCTCCCCTCAACCGGAAATACTTGATGAAACTGCTGGCTGAAATGTTCGACTTCCCAATCCTCGACAACATCATCGCCCCGTGGATTTGCAAACAAGCCGAACGCTACTGCTCGGTGTTTGAGACGCTTAAGCAATGCCTTCTTGCGAAGGTAACCAGCCAGTACCAGGGCTTCCTCGACGATTTGTTTCTGCTGGTCTCCAGCACGATAGTTTGCCAGTTCAGCAGCACTCTCATAGTGAGGCAATGCCAGATCAAATTTTCCGGATAAAACATGCCACCGGCCACGCATCCAATCGAGGTGGAATCGAGTCCGGCCCTCAGGCTCTACATCGGCAGACAAGCGTTCAAACTGATCCAACTCCGCTTTAAGCTTCGCTTGTTCGCCAAGTTCCTTCTCCGTCGTACGTTTCAATCGCTCATAAAGCGTAAGCGCAGGCATCGTCAGCGTAGAGAAAAGCTTTCCTGACTCAACCACTGCCAGTGACAAGAGGCGACCAATATCGAAATCAGGCATCCCAAGCAATAGATGCCGGCGCATTGCTCCCCGGAAAGGCACAGGCGACTCTCTTTCCAAATGAGCAACTGTTCTCGAAACCATCAACCAGCACCGCAGATTTTGAAGCTTCTCTTCACCCACGATCCCGGTATCTTTCAGAGCCTTGGAAAACCGAACGATGCTCTGGGGATCAGGCAGGTCCGTCCCCTTTGACCATTTCCGACATTTTTCGGCTTGATCTCGATCCGAGCCGACAGTTTTTGGGTAGGCCAATTTCACCAGTGAAACCTCCTGACCTTCATCAAGCCAGCCCATGACAACAGCCACAGGATGGATTTCTGGGTCAAGAAACTGCATCAGGTCTGGGCCACCAAAGCCCTTTTTAATACCTACGATCAAACCCAGCGCATGCAGGGCAAAGTAATGCTCAATGAGCAAAGGCAGAGATTGCTCTCGACTCAAGCTATCAAGGGGAACACTTAAAACGAGGCGCAAGTAGCTCTGATGAACGTAAGCGAGATATTGCCCAACCATCTCAGCAAACTCAGGGTCAATATACTTCGCCAATGGAGCGACCACCGACTCCTCTGCTAACGCAGGAAGAAGCGCCCAATTAAATTCACCTTTGCGTGCCAACTCGTCAATATCAGAGTTGTTACCCTTGGTTCCCAGCGCAACGGTAAGTGCCCGATACAGCTCACCCAATCGGGGATACGGGGGGGCGGGATGCTTGCTCGTACTCATATCAGACTGCAACTCAGTAGCTTGCGGATGTCTCGCTTGAAGTTCTGGAAGGCTCGGTAATCACTAGGGGTACATGGCACAGGAATTCGCCGCCCAGAGGGCGATATAAGTTTTCCGTGGCGCCCACCAGAATGATATTGCCATCCGTCATTTATCAGCTGGCGCACATAATCGGAAATTGCTCGATCTTTGCAGTATCTCATGTCGCGTTCCGGCCCCCAGGCAGCGAACTCCCTGGGGGCTATAGGTTATTAAGCGTTACCGCCAGAACCATTCGTGTTGCCAGTAGTCGCGTTGCGAGCCACTACCGACTGAGCACGAGCAACAAAGCTACCGGCTGCAACCTGACCACCATTCGCCTTCGCTGTAGCACTGTGGATACGAGAAACAGCAGCGGCAGTCATAGGGCTACGGGGAGCAGACTTCGCAGAAGATTTCGCCATGATTATTTCCTTTCAGAAAGTTGGTTTGTTGTCACCGGAATTGGCAACGGAGCGAACAATATTCCGGCGGTAAAAACCAATCTCCCGCGCCAATGGTCAAAAAAATTTCCAAAACACAACACATTGTTCCGAAAGATTTTTTTCACTGCATTGGCAGAAAAATTCGGCGCTTAGCCACGTCATCGAGGCCATCACTAGAATGAAAAAGCCCGCCTGAGAGATCAGGCGGGCTTTGCTGTCGAGCGTGTATTCCGCAAGAGCAGTCGGATCATTTGCAGCACTCTCAGATGCTTCCGACTTACCACCCGCTATGCCAGCAAGGACTTCTGCGGTTCATCTGCAATGAGATTGTCTGCGGGGAATTGCCTCAGGAAATCACGACTCTCCGAGGCCGGTGCTTGAAGCCAAGCATCGTAAGCATCTTCGTCGAGGATGACGATCATCCGCTTTTCGTCATCTGGCTTGTGATACTGGCGCATGAACGGATGGTCATCAGCATTGATCGTCAGCATCGTGTAGCTGTGGATCAGAACACCCGCTGGGTTCTTCCAGGCTGCCCAGAGTCCGGCAATGCCCATAGGCTTTCCGTCAGCACGTGAGATGCGTGCGGGCACTGCTTTCCCTGTACGCCAATCCGGTTCGTAGATGGCTTCAGCCGGAATGATGCAATGTCGCCCCAGTTTCCAAGCATCACGGTAGCTCGGCTTCTCGTGAACGGTTTCAGACCGCGCGTTGTATGTGCGTCGAGCAATAGTGGCATCCTTCGACCAATGGGGAATCAGGCCAAACGAGCCCACGAGTAATTCCCGGAATGGCACAGCTTCATCGCCGACATCAGCGAATTCATGTTTCCGAACAAACGGCCCGTGGTAGCCAGGCCAAAGGCTGGGCTTGAGTCCCAACGGCAAGTCACGAACGCCAAAATTTGCGTGGAGTCGAGCCGGGTCTGTTTGAGGGTCATAGTGAGAGCACATGTCCAAAGGTTATCAAACAAAACCGTCAGTCTGTCGCACGCCCGGCAAAGGGGCTCAGCCGTTCCATGCGAAATGGTTGCCGCAGGCATACAGTATTGCACTCTACTGGATGCTGTATAAAATTACAGTATTCAAGGAGAACAAGATGATAAGAATCGTATGCCCACACTGCCATACCCCGTTATCCAGCGCAGAACTTGAGCAGATCACCATCAACGGGCAATTGAACCTCGTGTGTCCCGAATGCTCAGCAGTACTGGTTTCTGAGCGACAGGCTGGTCCGGAAAGCCATTCAATCGACGAGCACTACGCGGATGACGTTGCGGCCCATGCCTGAAGTTGCATTCGCTTCGGGTGTCTTCATCCCTTTACCGGGAGCACCAAAACTTACCCTGCCTCTCGATGAGGTACGGGTTTCAGCAGGCTTTCCCAGTCCAGCAGCAGACTACGAGGACAAGCGGCTGGATATCAACGAATACCTCGTTCGCAATCCCGTCTCAACCTTCTTTTTCTCCGTCCAAGGGGATTCAATGGAAGGCGCCGAGATATTCGATGGTGACATCCTTGTTGTCGATAAAAGCGTTCGTCCCAACCACGGCCATATCGTGATCGCCTTCGTGGATGGTCAGCGACTGGTGAAGCGGTTGTATCGACGCGCAGGCCGTATCGCTCTTGTCGCTGAAAACCCGAAATATCCTGCACTGGACATCGGCGAGGAGCAGGAACTCGTCGTATGGGGTGTCGTTGTTGGCAAATTTAAGCGGTTCGGGGCATGACGTGCCTGTATTCGCGCTAGTCGACTGCAACAATTTCTACGCCTCGTGCGAGAAGCTTTTTGACCCCAAACTGAAAGACCGGCCTGTTGTTGTCCTTTCAAACAACGACGGCTGCGTTGTAGCCCGCTCCGCCGAGGTTAAAAAGCTTGGCATACCAATGGGAGCACCGTGGTTCAAACTGCGTGACGAAGCAAGACGCTACGGGATTGTCGCCTTCAGTTCCAACTACGCGCTGTACGCAGACCTGAGCAATCGCGTGGTGCAAGTACTGAGCAATTTTTCCCCCAGCATAGAGGTCTATAGCATCGACGAGAGCTTTCTCGACCTCTCGGGTTTCGAGCGGGTCGGTTATCAAACCTATGGGGCCGAAATTCGACAGCGCGTGGCTGACTGGCTTGGGCTGGCGGTATGCGTTGGCGTGGGCACGACGAAGACGCTCGCCAAGCTCGCGAATCACGCCGCCAAGAAAAACTTGGCGGGCGCTGATGGTGTTTGCGACTTCACCACGATGGACGAACACGAGCTAACCAAGCTGTTCTCCTGCATTGATGTGAGCGAAGTCTGGGGTGTCGGTCGCAAAATCTCGGCAAGGCTTGAAGCAATGGGCATCCACACCGTGCAACAACTACGCGATTCAGATGCTGAGACAATTCGCTCTCAGTTCTCCGTGGTGCTTGAGCGAACGGTTCGCGAGCTACGCGGTGTGTCATGCCTCGACCTGCAAGAGGTTGTGCCGGAAAAACAGCAAATCATGTCCAGTCGGTCGTTTGGCCAACTGATCTATGACTTGGCCGATCTGGAGGAAGCAGTCGCCAACTACGTCGGAAAGGCGGCAGAAAAGCTACGGGCTCAGGGATCACTGGCGGGAGCCGTGCAGGTCTATATACGCACCAATATTTTCAAGCCTGAAGTACCGCAGTATCAGCGTTCATTCACTGTGCCATTGCCAGAAGCCTCCTCCGATACCCGCGTGCTGACCAAGTGGGCATTGAAAGTCCTGCGGCGCATCTATCGGCCGGGGTACGGCTATCACAAGGCAGGAATCACGCTGATGAATATCGCACCAGCGGCGAATCAACAGTTCTCGCTCTTTACTTCAGGGGGTGCTGGCGACGCACGCTCCCAGGCGCTCATGGGGGTGCTCGATGGGATCAATGGGAAGTACGGTCGAGGAACGGTGCGCCTCGCCGCCGAGGGGGTTGAGAAAGCCTGGCAGATGCGTCGCGAAAATCTTTCTCCAGGCTACACGACAGATTGGGATGGGTTGCCCGTGGCATTCGCTCGAAAATAATAGCAAATCAACGCAATTTCCGTGGAAACCAAGAATCACACGAATCACCTGCAACATTCGTTATCCAACGGGCATCTGTTAGGATCACGTCATCCATCTTAAAAACGATAAACATGTCTGAAGCCAGCGACGTATTCGCCCAGTCCATCTGCGATGCAGAAAACCTGCTAGCCCACTTCAATGCACTGAACACGCAGCCTCCGCCACCGGAAACAGAGGTCCTAAAACGTGCCGGATTGATCATGGCGATGACAGCATGGGAGACGTATGTCGAGGATCGCGTAATGGAAGCAGCAACTGCACGGCTTCAAGGCTTGCACGACAGTTCCATCGGCAATTTCGTCAAAGGCAAGCTGAACGACGAGATCAAGCGCTTACACAACCCGACATCCGACAAAACCATCCAGCTTTTCCGTGACTACGCCAACGTCGATCTAACTGAGAAATGGTGCTGGAACAACTTCGACCCCAAGACAGTTAGAGAGCGTCTGAACCAGTACATGAAGCTCAGAGGTGATGTAGTTCATCGGTCCAGGACGATTACTGCGGGCTCTCCGACAGCACATCCTGTAACGAAGGAAGACTTGCAAAAAGTCATTCGATTCCTTAAAGGGCTTGTAGATGCGACTGAGGCTGCACTGGAGTAATAATGCCCATTGACCTTGGCCTCTTAGGTAGCAAGTTCGGAAAATATCGAACTCAGTTGCAGGAATCACTCCTAGATGTAGCAAGCTCGACTGGAATCGATATCGCCCGGTTAGCGCAAATCGAAAGCGGCAAAGTCGAGCCAACAGGCGACGAGGTTTTGATCCTTGCAGATCATTATCGTTGCGACTTCAAGTTCTTCATCTCGAACGAACAGGTTGCGCCCTTCGAACAGATCGAAACGCTATACCGAGCGCACGGTTCAGATTTCTCCAAAGCAGATCGACGGGCTGTTCAGGACTTTCTCTATCTCTGCGAAACCGAGGACTTCCTGATGCGGGAGTTGGATCGTGCGCCAGGTTCTTTCACATTCCTCCCTTCAGGCAAATATTTTAAAGGGCATGCCGAAGGAGCAGCGATTCGACTACGATCAGCCATGGGCCATGCGGACAACGCTGTCCCCCGTGATGTATACGCTGAATTCCGAAGTGTTGGAGTACATGTTTTTCGACGCAAGCTGGGCAACTCAAACATCTCAGGACTGTTCATAGCACACCCGGTTGCAGGTCATTGCGCCTTAGTAAACTACAGCGAGGACATCTACCGCCAGCGATTCAGTGCGGCTCACGAAATGGCCCATGCCATCTTCGATGCAGATCAAGGAGCAACAGTTAGCTTTGATCAACCCGAGGGTGCTGATCTTGTTGAGGTACGTGCAAACCGTTTCGCCTCCTGCTACCTAATGCCTCCGGCGTTTCTGTCCAAGCTTCCTGACCCACATGGGTGGAGCGATTCCGATGCAATAAGCTGGGCCAACAAGCTGAGGGTAAACTGCTCAGCGTTGGCCATCGCGTTGAGAGAAGCGAAGTTGGTCAATCAAGCTACCTACGCTCGAATCTCCCGACTCCGAGTCCCTCGGGAGGACAAGATTGATCCAGAACTCCCCCCTTCGCTGAATATGGCACAGCGTAAGCGCAAGGAGGAGTCGCTAGAGCGCGGCCTATCAGATCACTATGTAGCGCTCTGCTTTGAAGCTCACAGCACCGGCGTTATCAGTCAAGGCCGGCTGGCCGAAGCACTAATGTGTAGCCAAGCGGAACTACTAGAGCTAGCAAACCTTTATGGCCGTACGCTTCATGGCCATTGATCCGTCAAAGTTTCACCCGGTAAACGTCGCGGATACGTGCTCGGTATGGAACATACTTTCATCGCCTAGGCTAAACGCCGCAACAAAAGAGGCACGATGCGACTGAGGTGCCCCCGGTTTTAGTGCCAAGGTCGTTTTAGTAAAAGTCCTTGGGTTACGCTGTTAAAGACATTCTTCGGTAGTCGGTTGGGCGGAGGTATTTTCCCGATGCTCGGCCGCGAACTC